>Ga0065711_1034035_pt1 | contig 24393 bp, 19 predicted proteins | sample Hoacrofraction12_FD_59098 | JGI IMG/M metagenome (GOLD analysis project Ga0065711, IMG submission 59098) | Hoatzin crop microbial communities from Cojedes, Venezuela - Epithelial fraction 12 v2 (version 2) | ecosystem: Host-associated > Birds > Digestive system > Esophagus > Crop | place...
CCTCCCCCTCCCCTCCCCCCCAAAAAAATAGAAAAGAGAGGAAGAAAAGATGTGAAGTCCTCACAAATTGGAGATGGGAAGAGTCAGTCTCATACTATTCTTTCTGTCTTTGCAAGAAATGAGGAACAAAATCAGACTGAGCTGGGCTATGCGATCAATCACACTGAAATCAGATTTCCACCTCTCTCATCTCTAGCATCTTCTTTTCTGCAGTCACGTGAGTGCAGAGAAGTGCAGCAGTGGGACAGAAGGGAGTAGAGAGTGCCAAAGCCACTTCAGAGCTGAGAGGACTTGATGTTTTGAAGGTAAAACTCAATAATTTCTCTTGGAAGCGGTTTGTACTCTTTACTGACACAGGCACCCTGGTGAAAGCCAGGGTCCAGACTCAAGGGCCAACGAGATTCATTAAGCTAGATTAAACATCTCATTTTATTAAAGAGCAGCTGTGAGAGATGCCTTTACATTGTACGCAGCTTGCCCGCAGGAATTTCATGATAGCAAACTCCTGGCACTTCCTCTCCTTGCGCAAGCAGGAGTCAATCTAGCACAAAGTCATTATTTTCAATGTGTTTAGCCAGAAAAAAAATGCATGACTTTAAAATCCTCACTACCAACACATCCAAGCAGATTCTTCTTCTGGAACTCACTTTTGGGTTGAAAACATGAGCAAAAAGCTCAAGCCCCTGAAGCAATTGTCTCGGAAAGTTTTAAGCTACTGAAGATAGCGGGTTTAGGACCATAACTACAATAAACACAGCAAATGAATAAGAGTCTCCTGGCAAGAATAAACCAGAATTGCAGAGGCTGATGTTGCCAGTGAAAAGAACAGGAAGGTAACCAAGTGAAGAAACAGCATGAGGAGGATTATCCTTATTTGGAAGCAATCCATTCCAGCAATAAATTAAGCCAAGGATCTCTGCCTTGGAAAACAGCAGGGCAACCTATTAAGCTAAAGGACAATCTGCTTTTTCTGTCACCTTTGAGCCCTGACTGAATGGCGAGAGAAACAAACATGCCAGAGATCAAAACGCACCTTATTTCAATAGCAGTAATGGTCAGCTAGAAGTTATAGAGATGGTAGAATTCTTTCCCTGCACATTCCTAGTGCAAATGCCTGATATTCAGCAACAACAGGGCTGGATTGCAATGGTCATAAAAGATCAACTCACAGAAGAGGGCTTGGATGGAAGATAAATGATAATTTGTATTTTATGTCAAAAACATAGCAGCTCTCACCCCAACTGCTGTGATGGGATGGGATTAGGTGAAATAGTACAGACTAGTGAAGCATTTTTCAGAATGATATTAGAAGACATAGTGGTAAAAGAGAAAAAAAAAATTTAAACTCTATACACGTTGAGCTTAATGGGGTCTCTGGATCTGCCAGCTGTAGCACACGACACTGTGTGCACACTGGCATGTTCCAGGGCCACATTTACTGCAGAAAAGCAACAGCCACTGTTAAGGGATTTCTGAGGGGCAAACACAGACTCTGTTTCACAGGGGTTTAAATTACAGAGAAGCGGTCCTTAAAATGAATACACTGTACAGAACCGGAAGAACAGAGTTGAAAGAAGAGTACTAGCAAATCTTAAACATGTATTGTCCACATGCATAATGTGATCAAAAAGAGAGAGATTACTTAGATTTTAGATGGTGTCCCTCTACACTTTCAGGTAGCTGCTCCAGCTATCAACAGGACTTCTGTAATGCCTCTTACTCCCTTTCTGAATAATACTCTGACTGGCGCATTTTCATCTTTACCTCCACTACCATCTGCTCTTCTAGTCAAAAGGCCCCAAGAGCTGCCCTGATGAAACTCAAAGCTGACACGTTGCTCCCTCTGGTCTCCCAGTCCTAGACTTTCCCAAAGAAAGAAGAGGTACCCAATGATCCCAAACCGTGCACACTCAGTTTGGTGATGAGCACAAACAACCTTTACCTGACAGATACTCAAGCATGTCCAGCTTCCTCTAGTTCCCACTGTGGTACTGATGCTCATGCAAAATTCTCTTTTTAAAAGCTCAAATTAGGCTGACAAACATGAAGGGGCTGTGAAAAGGGCAGTGTCAAAAAAGGTTCCTCTCTTTTAAACAATTCTGACAAAACAAGTAATTTCTCACTGCAGCGTTATCTCTAAAGTGAGCTCTCGGTTACACAGTTCTACGACACTTTCCTTTCCCAGCTCAATTTAAAGTTCAGCTGGCACTAGAAAGAAGTCCAAGAGATGCTGCTGGTTGCTCTTTCTCCTGCTGGTAAGAAGCTGCCTGTCCCAGCTTGTGCTCTGCTGACCAGGGCAAAGCAGTAGTCTGTATTGTGTTGCCCACAGAAACTATTCTGAGGGGGAGATGCCAGCATCAGGTGACTAAGTCATGCATGATCCCTAGGTTATCATGCCCCTCATGGAATATTTCTACCAATGATAAAATGTTATTGCGGTCATTATCAGGCACTTGGTCTTTATCTGTCCACCCATGACAGGCCTCGTTATTCAGGCAGGTCTTGGGACACCTTCAAGGGGAGATCTTCTCATCCAATGTTAAATACACCAACTTGACTTTTCTGATCTTCCTTTTTCTTTCAGCCCCTCCTAAACTGGCTTGCAAAGCAGATGTGTGCAGCGCCTGCCCAACAAATCTCAGGGCGAGAGCTGAACGGACCCGGTGTCATGCCACATCTCTGATCCCGGGCTACCACAAGACCCCCCTCACCTCCAAAGTGTTCAGTCTAGATATTACAGAGCAAAGGCAAGTCCCAGATCTTTCCATACTAGTCTTGATAGCAACAGAGAAGAAGACGACACTCAAAAGTTAAGTAACTGGGCAAAACTGCAAAGCAAAATGGCTGAATGAGATTCCCTGGATTGAGACTTTTACAGCTCAACCACATCTGCATTCATTCAAAACAACACAGCAGCTACACTTCTCTTCTCCATGTCACTTGGCTTGTTTGAAATCCTTGGCACCTCAACACAACTGGTATGTGATGACTAGTAACCATATCTGACTTGGTATGTGCTAGCTCTCTTTCCTTTTAACAGGATGTCTCACCTTCCCCTTGGCGAGCAAATGGACATCGCTGTCAGGGCGCTGATAGCAAGGGGCGCAGGGTGCCCTAGGTGGGAGAGGACCAGGACTGCCCTGGGCTGGTCCCAGTCAGTGTCCACCCATGCTGGCACTGTGCCACGGCCAGCCAGAGGGGCCCGGGGAGGGGAGGGTGGCAGCATGACAGGGAGGGGGCTCCGGACGAGACACAAAAGGAGATTTTATAAGAGAAGGTACACCTCTGAGGTGACTGCAGCTATGGGGGGACCAACACCAAAGCAGGGACACCCCAGAGGGACCATGGCTGTGGAGAACCAAGACAAGCAGGGAACGAATGAGGAGGAAGGAGCAGGGGAAGAAAAAAAAATCAAGAAAGCAGGAGCAGCAGCAAGAAACCGTCATGCACCAACCCAGCCTCCTGCGCTGCTCATCGCCTCACCCAAGGGACTGGCAGGGACCAAACGTAATGTGCGGCAAAAACAAGCTGAGGGGGCACAGGGAGGTGTTGGACAGAAGCTGAGCCTGGAGAAGGGGAGGAACAGGTTTTCTCCCCGTGTTTATTTAATTGTTTCCTTCCTTTGTTTCTCCATACACAAACGAGTAATTAAAACTCTATGTTAACTGGCAATAAAATAAAATTCGGTTAAATTCCCCAAGCTGAAACTGTTTTGCCCATGACAACAGAGGTAAGGGAAAGTATTTTCCTCGAGCACAGTAAAAGAGCCCAAGTAAACATGGAGGCAGTTGCCAATGATTGAAGGCAGCAATATTCTGGGAGCATGGTCTCCAGCGGCACAGCTGCCTCCTTGCTCAAGCTTAGCTCTAGGCAGAGGCTTTATCCAAGTGCTGATTACTCACAAACATTTGAAAAACAGTTACGGTGTTGCTTTCAGTAAGCAGAAAGATAAGCTGCAGCTGGTTGGTATCCACCTTACATGGTTTTTCTCTCTCTCATCTCAAAATTTCTCTCGGGAGCTCATTTCAATAGTTTGGAAGGACAAGGTGCACCTCATGAAACTCCTTAGGTAAGAATTATAGAGCAATATCTACCATTTTTTCCATGTTTGACCCATGCAGATATGGTAGACCCTCTGTGGTGTGTTTCTCCCGAGTCCTGTTCTGTTTCATAAGACATGATAGTCATGCTATGACGTTGAAGACCAAATGATGGAACCAACCCAACTCCTTGCAGGTGCAAAAATGTATGCCAATGTCATGCTTTTTAATAGCAACATCAGAACCCTGAAAGCAAACTGATATATCTAAAACCCAGAATGACAACTAGCCTTCCGGGGACAACTTCAGTATGGAGTAGGCGAGTGGCAAAATGCAGTCAAGGAGGCACCAAGTGGGGTGCAATACAGACATCAAAACTCTGCCCATTAAGATGATTATATACACTGAAGTTACTAATGTACAAGTCATGTGAGTTAGAGGTATCCGACCCTCTCTCCTTGACTCTAGAAAAGCCCACTAACCTTCTTCCATCCTGCCACAACTATCTAAACAGCAAGCACCCTAAATAAAACAGAAAATTTTCAGATAATTAAATAAGATTGCTCTTCTTCCTTCTACCTGACAACTTCTAAAAATTTGGCAGCACGGGAAGGGCTATAACATTTGTCTGAGACAGTGGATATTTGGCACCAGTGCTTGAAAAAATTTAAGTGTGCTATATGGGTTGAAAACAAAAAAATCTCTAGAGGAATACTGAGAGAAACTTAATATAATAAGCATTCTTTACTTCATTGTCCAACATGTCCTTTCTTCCACATCAGCCAGCATCACACCTTTAGGACTCTCAGTATGACAACTCCTGCTCTAGGTAAGCTAAGACTTTATTACTGTACTAATTTTTCAAGTTGAGAAACTGAGGCAGTGATAAATGAAATAAATAACAGCTATTAAGAGCGGGAGGACCCAGAGGACAGCCCCAAATCCCTTGCATGTTGCCTGCCAGACTCTACAAGAACTTGCTAGGTACAAACATCTCCACTGGACTCGCCTACTGAAGGACCCAACCAAGCCCAGGGACTCTTAGATCCAGTTAGCAATGTCTCAAGAGTCACGGTGAGAAAGAGGGAAGGGAAGAAACAAAAGAAACCTTAATCTAGCATGACTCATAGCAGGAGGAGAACAGCTTTACCTAGAAAGATCAGAAACAGGCAGAGAAAGGGATGCTATTAACAGTGAAGTCCCAAATGGAGGAGGGACAGATCTGGGGATTATAGCAGCTAGGTTTGTGAGCAGAGACTGAGATGCTGGATTTAACTAATACACTCCTAAAAATCTGGGCTGTGCTTTCAAGGAAGGTGCGTCTCATGACATAACTCCATGGGCAGCTGTAGGTCTCCCAGCTGCCGCTGGAAATAGGCACATCTTTCCCCACACTCCACTGCCTGAATCGGGAAGCATCAAATTCAATCCTCACAGACGCCTACAGGGACCTACCAACAAACACATTTTTCAGACGCTTTTCAGAGAAGAATCACATTATAAATAATACATTAATTGTCTTTATACACTTCATTAATTATTATTCTCATTTCCTGATAGGTCCATTAATCTCTCCTTTATACCTATTGCCAAAAACCTCTGGCACATGCTACTGGCATTGCTGAGGCACTTAGTATATGATTGCCCTTGACTGTCTTGTCTTTCTCCCCCTTTTTTTCGCAAAGCCACAACCTGAAAGATTTGGTTCCAGGTTTTGAGACCATTTAAAATTTGTGGGTGTTCTGGCTAGTCTGTTCTCCTTCACATGTCTTTTATATCCGCAGAGTTTCATGCTCTCACCTTTATTCACAGACAGAAAATACTTTGCAGATACTTGATAGCAACCTGTTAACAAACTTTCAAGCCTTCACTGTTTAGAACAGGCCAAATTTGGGAAAGGAACTGCATTATCCTAACACTATAAATAATATACAAAGCATTGTAGGGATTTCAATATCCTTACATTTCCTTCTAGACTCTTAAAACTATCATCTAAGTTTTTCATAATCTACGTACTTAAAGTTTTGTATCACGTCACTCTTCAAGTGATTCCCCTGGGAAGACAACAGACTTGCTCTATTTGAGTCACTCGTAGTGACTGAGCCACAAAAAGCAACACTGGTTGGAAAAACTCTGTAAAAATGCTAGTTTGTGGAAATCAAAGTGCTCTGCGGGTATGTGTCAATCATCATCACAGCTTTGGACTGTATCATACTCAATTTCCTCAGAAATTTTCCTAGAAATTAATTTCCCATCATCTGTTTGTTCTTGCCTTTCCAATCTTCCATCCTGATTTGTGACTAATTTTTATACTTTTTTTTAAAAAACCACAGAGTTTTTTGGGGTTTTTAAAACAGTGGGATTTTTTTTCTAGAGAAGAAAAAAAAAGGCTCCAACCAGACAGAATATTCCATTTCAGAACTAACATCCAGAGTGCCTAAAACGGGAGCCAGTACTCCTTGTTGTGCATTCAAGAAATTAGCTGCTACAAACAACATTTGCTTGAGCTTGATAAACTGTTTCTCCAGTCCATGTGCCACTGCTATGTGTGTTCAATTTCAGTTTGGATAATTCAGAGTAATCCTATTATAGAAAGGCAAAACCCACAAAGTTCTGTTCCAAATGACATGTCAAAGTTCAGCGGCACTCACAATCAGGACTTCGAACTTTGGTACAACTCTGAAATAGTATAGATTTCAGTTCGTTCTTAAAGTATTGAAAGCATGGCTTTGAGTGTCTCCTTGCCATGGTATTTCAGAGGCTGGCAAACAGTTAACACGCTTATGTCTGAGACCTGAAATCTGTCTCACTAAAGGCTCTATCAGAACTCATATTTTGACAGAGCCCACACAAATCTACGCAAAATGCTTGTCTGTGACCTTACCACATTTTTCCACACACACAGACAGAATTTCTGGTTTCCCATTGATTTTTCCCAATCCATTTTGATTCAGAACTGCCATTTACGCGGTTGTGTATTTATCTTTTTCCCCCCAATTCTGCCTCACTTATTTCTTTAAAAAATACGTAGCCCTGGGAGCATATCCTAGCAGTCTCAATAGAAAAAGGAAAAAATGAAGTTTTCTTCTGCTGTGACTTAGTATGTGAATAACAAGAATACCAAGGCTCATCTGTAGGTACACAAACAGGCTGAGCAAATACAGTCATGTTGGGTAAGGGAGCATATTGTTATCCACATATTATAATTTTCATGAGTATAACCAGAGCCCTCTGGCTCTCTGCTCTACAATTTAACAGTGGAGCAGAGAGAATCTATGTGAACTAAAGCAGTGGAAATAAACCCTCAGACTCCAGTTTTCTGTGCCCCCATAGCTTGGCCTTCTTCAGTTCTCCACCGTCTCCCATACTTTGCAGGTTTCTGACAACTGATTTCCAACAGCATTATTAAAAGGCAGCATATAATTTAGAGACTTCGGTTATGCGTGTGAAAACGTACTGGTTTTATCCTACAAGTCCAGAGAAGATGTACCTACACTGATACAAAAGAAGGTTATACTAGTACAGATCATTTCTATTCCCGCACAATAGGAAGGCATTCCAATACAAACATACCACAGATGGCACAGACGTGCTCACATGAAGGCTTGTGACACTTCAGCAGAGTGTGGGTAGATTAGGTGTTATTGGGACTTCCCCAGGTGATACTGAGTCATTTGATAAAGTCATTCAATTTCATTTTGCTGAAATTTTGCTCCTGCTTTGAGCATTACTCCTTGGCTATGCTTACCTTTCCAAGCTGCGGTCCTGTTTAGGCCCCCAAACATTAGTCTTAGTGATATAGATTTAATTTTCAGTTTTGCTACCATCATTGGATTTTATCACCCAGTCTGAAGGCGCCTCAGAATTTACTAGCTTTCTTATGGCACCACATTAGATTTTTTTTTTTTTTCCTTTTGCTTCTAACTGCATGTAAGTAGGAGGTTCCTAGAAACTAACTCTTTTTTCTTCCTGCAGAAATTCTTTGGTATTTGTTAAGCAGTGGTTGCAATCAGCTAGAGGGAGAAACTAGCCAAAATCCAAGCACTGGCTAGAGGGAACATCTGCCAGGGGAACCCTCTCAGCTCCCACAGTTTATACCCTGCAGCTTATACCCAGAGAAGAGAGACGAGTATCTAGATCCTCAGCGTGAAATCCACCTGTTAACATGATGTGTGCACATGTGAGAGAGATTTCAGACATATCTAGCAGCAGTTCACTCCTGACGATGACAGGTGACATAGCTTCAGTGCCTTTAGCACTAGCCTAGACAGACACACAGCATTTGCTCCAGCCCTACAACAGCTCCAGCGGAAGTCAGCCATTAAAAGCTAAAGAAGACTCTGACCCAGGAAACCGTTCACCCAGATTTTACTTTACCAAATCAGCATTTTCTAACAGTTAGATATCTATCCAAACACACACTGCCTTTTCCTCTGGCTCTGCATAACGGGCATTAATCAGGCCCCTCTGCATTAGCCTGTGAAGTCCTTGTCAGACCTGTCCTGTTGCTGGTGTGAACCATGAGTTTCACTGGAGCTACCGTGGCCTAAATAAATTCCCCTTGTCATAATGAAGCCTAACAAAACAGGAAAAAAAGAAAGAGTAAAGGAAGGGAAAAATAAGGAGGAATAAAGGAGGAAAGACTGAAAGGTTCTGGAAATAGCTGGGATTGTTCATGCTGAGCCATCAGGCCCTGAGATTTGAATAATGCATGTTCCATAAATCTAAGTGTCCCTGCTTGCCACATTTTAGAACAGGGAGCAAAAATAATAGCTACTGTCCACACTTATCACCAATAATAAATTACAGGGCTCCTGCGTGTGGCAGCGATTAATGCAAAACGCAACCCAAAACACATAACTAAATAAATAGATAGTTTGACTTTCCTGGGGGTTATCTCTCTCCTTTTCTACACCTCTCTCAGAGTTTCCTTCCAGACAAAAACTATACTGGGAAAGACCTAGCCTTACACTGTATCCCCTTCAGACAGACAGGCCAACTAACTCATGGTTATCTTCAGAACGTACACCAAGGCAGTCAATGGAGTGTACATGCCTCTAAAAACAGCAGACAGCAGTGCACTGTACAGCTTTTGTTTTTTCTGGAAGAATATAGTCCCCCCAAAGTTTCACCTTCCTTCAGAAAAGGGGCACACACTCATGGACGCACCTCTCCAAAAGCAAGGCCCACACTGCTACCCTGACATCACATTCTGATCCACAGCTGGTGCGGGTGTATATGAGGGACAGAGTATCCTTTCAGCAGCAATCCCTCTCCTTCAACTTCAGACAGTTAACTAAGGGAATGCTGGGGTGCTCTTTGGCCCCGAAGCAGCAATATGGTAGCAGGGAAGTCACCTGAAAACGATGCAAGGGTAGGGTGTGGAGGAGCAAAATGTATTATGGAGAGTCCATTATAAAACTGACCTGTCCAGTGTGAGCCTTCCTCGTGAGGACTCTACTGTGCCCTCATTTTCACCTGGCCTGGGAATTACAAGCTCAGACAAAGCATTACTCTTCATTACCCACATCTGCTCAGTAACGATGGGTCACCTTCGCAGTGAAAAGGGGAAGAAAGAAAACTCAACAGGCAATACAGAAATCCAAATATAATTGATTACTGAAAGGGAAGGTGTGTGCAGCTACACAGGCCAAGTATCTACCTTAACATTACAATAAAAACTCAAACAAAACCAAACCCCATCCACTAAAGAAATCTGTCTCCCTCAAATTTAAAGGGTTAGATAATTGAGACAGCGCTGGAACAAGCAGCCATTAGAAGTGACCAAGCACTTAAACAGAGCTGTAATGAGTGCTAGACCATGGCAGCTCACAGGTAACTCACTGTACCCTATTCTTTCTCTTAACGTTTTAATTCTGACACACCCAATTTTGGTGGAAAGCCATTTTTCCTTTTACGTAGGCTGCCTTCTGTGCTTTGCCAGTCTTTTCCCTCTGAGGGAAGGGTGACCTGTCTCTAGAGAAATCTCTTCTGAGTAGAAGCAATTTCCTCTTAGAGAAGACATCCCTGTTTATAGCATGGGATTCTGTGTAGAGCTGTCCTTGGCATGCTCCCTTTGTAACTGTGAAGCAAGAAACAGAGCTGGAAAGGTCACAAGAATCAGAATAAACCGCAGAAGAGAGGCTACCGAAACATCTATAAAGGCAGCTCAGATGGAGCTTGAGACCCAAGGCACAACATTTGTTATTTGACCTGACTAAACATCTACGCTACCTGTCATGTGCCCTCTTCTTCCTGTAAGGGCCCCATGCTCTTCTCCAGCACATCAGCATAAGTCTGCTTGCTAGACTAGAGACACTCCAATTTACAAAAGCAAAATAAGAAAAGAAATTGTGGGCTAAAGCCACTGAGGGTGAGGTAGCTCACATGAATGAGCGCAGGGGGAAAAAAAAAGGGAAGCCCATACACAAAGCAGACACTATTATTATTATTATTAGGTATTCATTACTCATATGTTGGTATTATAGTAGGATCCAAAGGCTCATTCAATATCAGGGACCCATTGTACTAGTCTCTATGCAAATACAAAGCAAGCCAGAAAGAGCTCGCAGTCTAATTTAAGACAAGACCCAGCAGGTAAATGTAGCAAAAATTGGAGGGGGGGTGGAGGGGGGTAAGAGGACCATGTGATTCACACGCTAATGGTACATTGCTGAATGCTCATTCCTGGGAGATCTGAAAGGTTATGGCTTAATAACCCTCAGGGATGCTTCTTACGGCTTTAAACTTTGAAATCTCTGACCTCCTGGGTAACTGCAGCACAATAATATTTCCTTTAGTTAAATGAATGTCTAAAACGTGCTTAATCTGTAGTCCATTAGCTCTCCACTTGCCTCATTAACATGTCTGTGGAGCAGGTAGTGCTGTCCCACCCTCACCATGTTTTTTTTTACATTTTGATTTCAAATGCTGCCATGCAAGGTATAATGCCTTGGAGTGCCCTCCCTCCAGAAGCATTTTATTTCATCAGTCCATATGTTCTAAACATATGGCACCATCCCACTACCAGGTTTTCCTGGAATTAAGAGGTCTCGTCTGCTGTCTGCTTGAGCATTACCGATTAACAATTCTTAATTTTTTTTTAAATGATAGACAACTTTTTTTTTTTTAAATTGATAAACGATGGAAAGAAGCCAAGGATATTACCAAGCAAAGTGCCAGCACTGGTGCGTTTGGCAGGCTGGGCCTTCCCAGGCCCCTCTTTAGAAAGCATCTATAGCATGGATCCCATTTCTACAGCCTCTATAATAGGTTATGTGCTGTTAATTAGACTGTACCAAAACTGTGACCTTGGCAACCAATGAAAGATAGTCTTTACATCCAATTCACCTGTGCTCCATTTAAGATTTCAAAAAAAGGTGAGTCCAGTTAGTCCAAACAGAAGGTTTACCTACTCTTCGCACCACTTTCAGCAAGTCATGTCAGTCCTAGTCTTCCTCAGATAAGAAGTGAGGATAATATTCGCTCATCTTTCACAGCCATTAAAAATTAAAGATGCATGTGAAGAAGTTTTGAAACTGAAAAGCACTCGACATTCTTAAACGTGGCATGAAGTTCAAAGCAACCCAGATGAAAATACTTTGATATACATTTTTTTTTATTATTTCAGCAAGTATTTTGACTTCTGCATCAAAAAACAGCTTACCCTCTAGGTTTGTGGCATACAGAGTGCGGCTCACAAGCACTCAATATCTACAATGTAAATAGCCTTAGTTGAAAAGTATTCAGTGCTGTTTATGTGCTGGTTCTTCTCTACTCTTTCATTGGGAAAATCAAAGCAACTTCCAGTAGTGAGGCAATGACGCGACTAACATCTGTCATGGATCATTTTTTCTTCTCCTCATTTGTTCCCCTAGATCAACTGCAGTACACTTGAGGAGTGGGAAAGAGGGTTGGTTTTTTTGGTTTGTTTGGGTTTTTTTTCCTAGCAGCTCTTTTACGCATTTCACTGATTGTATCCATGCAAATAATACTCAGATTAGAGAAGCAGAAGCAGAGGGAGTGTATATTAGATTTGGAATAGAAGCTTATGAGATTTGCGATGGCCATTCATCCTATGGCTGTTGACAAATTAACAGAAACCAACTATCTCATACCCCAAACAACTCTAAACTTGCAAGAGAAATCTCTGCTCTGCCTCAGAATCAGAGAGGCATGATGTGGCTTCCACCCTGACAATATGGCAGTCACATTCGTTCATCTTTCAGGACAAATATCAAAACCTTGATTGTGACTTGATATTGTGCAGCAAAAGCAAAGTGGATTTGGTTGCCTCTGCCTTTTCAGTCCTTAAGTGAGGAGAGGTAGCTTTGGTCTGGCCCATTGCTTGAGTTCAACTGCCAGCCAGCTGGTTTTGTCTTTGCAGTTGTGTCACCCAAGAACTAAAAACTTGTGTCCCAACTGCAGGATAGTGGAGTGGGACACCTGTCACTTGAGTTCATTTAACTATCACACAGAGACATTTAGCAGGTGTATACTCTCCTATTCAAGTATCTTGACGAGTCCTCCAGTAACATCCCTGAGCAGCCATACGAATTAAGGCATCCCTAAAAGGTTGAATTCAGTCATCCATGATATTCAGATAACCTCAGATAAACCAGACCTCTAGATACACCCATTTTATGCTAATTTGAGAACATACTCTTTCCCTACAAGACAACAGCATAAGAGGTGTCCGTCGTTTACACCCAGGCTTACCTCAGCTGAGAGGCGTAAGAGAAGAGTCTAGGCACCTTAGATAATTCAACAACAGAGAGGGAGACAGATTGACTGACTGTCACCATTACCATTAAAGATGCTTCTGAAGACCTAAGTCTTGGAAGATAGTGTATACAAAGTTATAAGTTAGCTTCAGATAAGTCTCTGAAGCTCAGATATAGAGTATGGTGGGGAGAAAGCCATGCTTCATCTTGGAGGTCAGGACTTTGCTCACTATTTGGTCTGAATCAAATTCGAGCAGCTCCTCCCAGCCCAGCCACCACGAGTCTTCACTTTTTTTGAACTTTTTTTTTTTTCCTTTTAAATTTTGGACTAGCAGAACAGGTCTACCCACATAGAACAACTGGCAGGACACAGGCTTAAAATATTCTTTGTCTTCACGAACATGCAGTAATGAATGATTTCTCTTTGCTAGGCTTTTTCTCTGCTATTTTCTTTGAAAGCCAGCCAGCCCCTTTAGTCTATGAATTGGGTTTGCTAATTTGTAAGAGGTTGGAATAATTTCTCGTGTTAAGAAACTCAATATAAACATGCTGTGCTCTCTTTCACTTTTTCTCTTTCTTGATGATTTCTTTAATCTACAATAAATGCCATTTTGGACTGAAAGTCCTTGTTTTGAGCATGAACACATTAGAGGCCAGCATGGAGAAATGGACTTGCAGAGTCTACGCTTGCTACTTAGACACATGGCTAGTTCGGAAACATGGCAAATAGCCTGGAAGTGGAAGTCAGCCCATGGGAATTGGGCGTTGAGTCTCAGGGATGGCATTCTGGGAAAGCATATGTCTGTAACAGGAAAGGAAGTTTCAAGCTTCCCTCAATTCTGGGCAGGCTCCCTGAGGCAACGGGGATCGCTGTAGTCCAGCATGGCCTTAAGGAAGAAGAATACTGCATTTTTATCGTTCCTTTACTGCTCTTTTCCTCCTCCCTCACTAACTTTGTATTCTAGCTTTTTCTTTTATAAGGAAAAGGAAGACAACAAATTTCATAGTTTTTTTTTTTTCGAAGAACCTCAGCTAACTACAAGGGTTTGGATCCAAGCAACCTGGAACTACAGGAAGAGGCAAAGCCAAACCTTACCCCCTGGCTCTTCACTTCAGGGCAGCTCACAACACAAGTATCCTTTGGTATCTTTTGTCTTTGGAGAGTACTGAATTTTTCTGACTTCTGCAACTCAAGTTCTTTTCATTGTTTTCCAACAAAGGTCCTTGAGGAGAGCCTGGATCTATGGTGTGCCATGCGCTATAGGCCTTCAGACTTCTGTGGCTGACTTTGGGGATTCACTAGGCATTGTAAAGACCTCAGCATTTCTTTTTTGCTTGCAAAAGGGCAAATGCCAGCTTGAAAGACACAGATTCCTATAAAAGCTCTGTTGCTTCTGGGTATACTACACTCTGGCTCCAGCAGGGCTAAAAAATAAAATAAAATAAAATAAATCAAACACATTAAACAGACTTCCTTGTCAGGAAACTAATAGCACAAAGCTACTCTTCCAGGAAAGTGTGAAGTGCTTTAATTATGTAGGTCTGTTTTAAGAGCATTTCAGCATCTTCTATGTGCAGCTCTGTGTCTCAATTTCTACCTCCAGTGGCCTCATTACACAAACGGAGGTAGAGAGCCTGGTCTTCTGCACTATTCTACAGTTGTTGCACAGGAACAAATAAAACTTCAAGCACTTCTGCTAGTATCAGGCTGCCCATCGCTGTTTCCAGATAAACCAGCAAAGGGGTTGTACAGTTTATTAAAAATATTTTTTCCTTTTTCTCCATAACTCATTTTATTGTTCTAGTTAGTGTACTGTAAACAAAGCTACTACTCCATAACACTGCATGCGCAGAGGATAACACAGTAACACCCTACATGTGCACACTACAAGAGCAGAGGAAGACACAAATGGACATCATTGTAGATTTCACACAAGAAGGCACAGAGCTGCATGCCTGGACCTAAAATTTTGCATCACAACAAGCCAGGATGTACAACTAAGGGAAAGAGTTGCAACAGGATTTGAAAAAGAGAACAAGAAGGAATAAAGCAAAGCCAGGTGGGCTATACATCAAAACCACGCAACAATTAAACCATGAGATTACATGGCAAATATTTCAGAAAGTAGGAGAAGGGTCAGACTGCATAAGCAGCTAACAACGCGCATCTTGTAGCGGCACCCAGCAGAGACTACAGGACTCTTCAGCTCTTCATTTAGCGAAGTGATAAAAAGCCAGTTTTGGTTTTCTTTCTTCCTTTTTTTTATTATACCCCAGTGCAGCTCTAGCTTCTGCCTTTGCAAAAGAACTGAAACAACAGCTATGATAAATACCAGCTCCTCTCACAGGTCTCTGTGGGTATTGACTCTGAAGCCTAATTATGTCAATTTAAGTGTCAGTATTGTTAACTTGTTTTCAGCCATTCATTTCAACAAAAACAGCTGTCTTGCCTAGAATAATGGGCAGAGTTTCAGATTGCGGACAGAGCACAAATAGAATAATTGACAGTGTCCTCCCACTCCAACTCTGGGGAGAAGCCAAGATAGGTAGGAACATGAATAAAGAAACCTAATGGTAAGTGCATTGGTATGGAACCCTTTGATATTCGGTTGTCACGAAGCATTACAGACACAGTGCGATTGTTCTGCCGCTGTGCATGTGCTGCACGCTGATGGCTGGGTCTCAAAGGAGAATATGGTGCCTGTTCTTACTAACATCTCATAAAGCTTTCCTGCTTGTCCAAGTGCTGGAGGTCAGCCTTGGTGGTCAAAAGCTCCCGTGCATCTATTTGGACGTCTTGCGCTGCCTGGCAAGTTTCTTGACTAGACAGCAACCAGGTATTTAATAATCCAGTTATTCGCCTTGCCACTGCCTGAACTTGCTGCCAAGTATCCTCGCATGTCAAGCCCCACTACTCTCCTATATCCAGTCTCCCAGTAATGCAAGACACAAGTAATGAAAACAGTCAGGCATCACTTCTAACATTCAAACTGGTCAGGCCTGAAAACTCGCTGACCTTTATGAAGACCAAACCATAGATCAGATCAGACTTTTGTCCCTTCCCATAGAGGAAGAAAAAGAAAAAAAATAAAATAAAAAAAAAAAAATCAGTGCAATAGACTAACAGAGGAACAGTCCTGAAGTTCTGCAAGATGGTGGGCCACCTTCCTTGTGCTGTGCCTGCATGCTACCCAGCACACAGTGGTCCTGGCACTTGTCTGGCCTCCTTCCTGCAGTGGCAATACAAACGTACTAATATATGATGCTGCTGAAGGCCGGGCAATCACATCGTGTGTGCTCTCCTACAGGGCACTGACTACAGAAAGCACATCAGACATATTCCTGCTGTTCTACACCAAGGTTTGGGTGTCAAGCAATGTACATCAGATAAGCCAAAATTGTAGTGGAGGGAATGGTGCCTACCCTCAGTCCTGATGCAGCAGGAGAGCTCAGCTCCGTTCTTTCCTCTTCCCAGCCCCAGTCCAGGTGATTAACAAGGTGGCTGGCACTAGAATACTCTCCCCCAACTTCACACACATTTTAGAGGCCTTTTAAGAGGATATTATAGCCAAAGGCCCTGGTAATATCCTTTACAGTAGCTGTTCACTTGATTGGGGATTGGAGGTGCAATGACCCATCCAAGCCAACACGATTCCATCCAGCAAAGGGCACACCCCCGCATTTTGTAACGAGCTTTGCAGTTCTGGGGGTTGAGTAGTCCCAGTGTCTGCTTCTGCACCACTCTGCTATGCGTGCAGTGCTGACAGAGGAAGAGGCTTAGCTGCCATTCTTTTTCACCTGGATTTGCTGTGTCCTAATTTTTCTACAGGATACACAGGGTTTGTTTCAAATTAATTGCATCTGCAAAACACATTCTTTAAGCCTGTAGATGCGATGGAAATAACTTTTGTGCGTCAACAGTTCTGTTAGGTAGAGTCATCCATTGTCAGTGACAGACAACTCTTGTATTAAATCAGAGCACACAGTTTTAGAGGGGACCAAGCAGAACAGAGATCAAGCACTTTCTTTACCGATTTATAAAAAAGTACATTTTGGACTTCCAGAAAATAAATATAATCTTCCCTGAAATTCAAATGGAGATGATTTCTCATGAGACAATATTTTAAAAAACAAAGCAGAAACTAGTTTAAGAACAAAATCCAGTATTTTCATTATGGCATTGTCTTGAAACATTAATCTGAAATAGTATTCATACTCTCATCTCTATCTAAAGCTCTTCTTGAAAAGAATTAGGCCATGCTGGCAGGGCAATGAGTTGCCAAATGTCCTCAGATGGAGGAGACCCTCGTTGTAGGGATGCTTCCAGCTGGTGCAGAGTTGGATCCGATGTCAGTGGATTCCCTCTGCAGTCCTCAGGGTAAGGGGAGCGCGGGAGGTGAGACATGGTGCAGCTGGAATGCTGCTGCTCTTTGGCTCAGCTCATTTGTCACCAGGGGCCCTGGGGTCCTGGCCAGATGGTAGAGTTTAAAGGCACTCATGGGCTAGTATTCCCTCAAGCTGCTTTTAAATTATACGTAGAGGTTAGTGTACAATTGACTCCTAAGCTAAGGAGCCAACCACTGACTTCTGTTTTAACACCATCCTCAGCTACAGACTCTGGCCAGAGTCTGAAATCTGTACCAATGAGCATATTTGTGCAGCCTTCCTGACAGTCAAGCTTGAACAGAGGAGAAAAATCCAAGTTTTCATAACTTGACAAATATCCCTCACCAAGTCAGAAGCAGAGTTGTGCCTCATCTTTCTTAATTCCCTGTTGCATTTTCAGCCACCGAGTCTTTTCCTTACACAGCTACTAAAGCCATTGCACCTGCTGGAACAAACCAAAACCTTTCAGAGCTGCAGTCACAGAAGGCTGGATTTTATTTCCTTTCAGTCATGGAAAAATATTCAGGATCATCACCGCCAACTCCAAACAGACAAAAAAAAGTGAGAGTCACCTTTGCAGTGAGGCGGTTTGGGTTTATTTGGCTTATTTTGAGGATTAGAGAAAGCAAATAATTTCCAATTCAAACATGCTGCAGTTATTGCCACAGAATTTTAATGTTCATATCAGCAAGCCTCCTTAAAATTGTTGTGGTTTTTTATTTTTTTATTTTTTAAACTGGGGTCTTGAACTTAAAAAGTCTTCCAAAGATGGGGGCTAACTGGAATTTTTACTTAGACATTTTAGGGAATTAATGGCTGTTATAGCACTAAGGACACAGAGAGTGAGTTGAGGGAAGGGAAACACGGGATGCTAGCTGTGCTCTTTTTTACCTTCTGTCCCAATGGACAATGTTGTCTCCTGGGGCAGGATGCAGAAATGCATGCTCACAACTGGCTGGGCAAACACGAAAAGGGTCCTGGCCCCTACTACTTGGGCTGAAGAATTAGTGATAGCAGTGTTGGGTCTGGGTTAAGTGGGAAGAACCACTGTGGAACTGCTGTGAACTTGAATTTTGCCTACAAAAAGAGGAGCCTCTGTGCAGATGTGAAGTCTCAAGCCACCTTAGTGACCTGAACTTTTCTCATTTAATTTCAATGCACATGATTTTGCATTCTTCTAAGAAGAAGAGACAGAAAACCTGTAACCTATTTGCTTGGTGCCTGCTGAGGATTGTCAGGAAGGGCTCCATTTGCCAGTGTTCCTTATAAGAAGAGAGGTTGCACGAAATGGGCCCTTGCTGCAGCAGGAAGAAGTGCGAGGCCACGCACACTTCCAGGAGGAAATGCTGGGTGGCCCACTGTGGGTAATCACAATTGGCTATGACCAACCTGTGCTGGAGCTGTATTAGTGATGTAGAGGATCAAAGTACCATGAATGTCATTTTTTGTTCTGCAGTGACATTGTTCTCTGTACAGCAGTATAGACATATATCCGCCAGCCTTCTCTGCAAACAAATGAAAATCCCACGACCACCAGGTCACCTTCATGTAGACTGCCTCCTGCTTTATACTTGATCCCTTCTCTCACCTTGAAGGTTTCAGCTAGCAGAAATGACATATTTGCTCTTCTTTCTACACAGCAGCCTGGGAAAAAAAAGCTCATTCTCAGCACTGCCTTAAATCAGAAGCAAACATGGGCACAGGGGACAAGTATCCCAGAAGACGGAGAGGGGACTAACACTCCATCGGTGGAGAAAACTTCTTGGTCAAATTTTCAGAGAGCGCTTTCTGCAGGCTCTCCTTCCCTGCAGGAAGCATGGGGCAGGGAAGGGCATCCATGTCGCTTAGGAAATGCGAGGGGAGCCCCATGGACACACTCACTCTCAACCAAAAGCAAGGGGCAGAGAGAGGAGACCTATAAAATACATTCCTCCCAAGTGGGACTGATGGGGGGCACCTCTTCCTCGGAGTGATATTTACTGCCTTCCCACAATGTTTGCACTGACTGGCAGCTCTGACTAGCTAGACTGCTGTGTCAACATCTGCAGGTGTGAGCATGGGGCTATGTGAAAGGGAAACAGGTGAGTGAAAAAAATTAGAGGGAAAATGTTTATACTTTTTGCCTTTCTCTGTACGCTTTTTGCCTTCTGCAGAGCAGAAACATTTCTGTGCTAATACCAGGAGGAGATTCCTAACGATTAATTGATTTTGCTGTCAAACGCAGGAAGTATGTGTGCGAGCTGTGCATGTGTGAGGGGCTGTGGCTATTTTTTCCTAACGTGAAAACTTTTTTTTCCCCCACTTGATTCCCAATAACTTGCAAAAAACCTGTGCACAAGCAGGGAAAGAAAGAGAAGCAAATAAAAAAAATGTAAAAACCCCAAGAGACCAGGAACACAGCCTTCCCCATAATTCTGGGGAAGTACAGAACTTGCCTTGACCTTTACAGGTTTTCAGGCTTGAGTGAAACACAAAGGCTAAGAGAATCTTGCAAAGCTTCGCTGCTGCCAAATTACAGCTTCTCCCAGCAGTGTTTCTAGTCTCACGCTGCTGCACGTGTCCTAGCAGAAGGCACCTTGTTTCTTCATCTGAGACTGGAGAACATGCTTCAGGGTCAAAACCCTACTTCGTTACCTCCAGCCACACCATGAACAATGCTCTCTTCTTCATCACATGAACTCAAATGCACTATTCAAGCCTACTAAAAAGAACTGACAGGATTTCTGCACTTTTTTCCTTCACAAAAATGAAGTTACCTTTGCAGACACCCATGAAAAGCCAACCTGGTCTCATTTCTGTAGGTACACACAAGCACCTTCTGATGTCCCAGCAATTGTGTACTGATCCTCATGACATCTCTGGCAGGCAGGGCAGAGCTAAGCAATCGCTTCTCCTGGAGAGCTAATTGCCAGATCCCTAAACAGGCCTTGAACATGTAGGTGCTGCTGCTGCTCATAAAACCTCCACCTGGCTTCTGCTCCAAACCCAGTCGGCATCCAAGGTAATTCTGTTTGTAATCTTTATGCTCATACATTATTGAGGCACCTATATTTCTGCAATTAAGCACATGTATAACCATTTAAAACTGGCAGATGTTCAGAACTTGCTTCACAGCCATATTCTGGCTGTATTTGCATGTGAGAGACTCATTCTCTGCTTCATCTTCTGGGTCTTACACAGACAGCGTGTTTCTAGTGTCTTAACACATCCCTTCTTTCTTCCTCATCCCCTCTTCTGCAAAGGAGGTAAGGAGAACCCTGTCTCCAACACAGCAGCACTCTTTAAGCCATAGTCTTGGACAGAACAGACCCAGGTTCAAATTCCTCCTTTGCTCAGTTGGCAGTAAGGGTTTAAAATCAAACTTACCTCCTGAGGAATAAGTATTCTCCTAGCTATTCAGCAAGAGAAAAGAGTAGAAGGCAAGCAAAAGACAGTCTTCCTGTTCTCCACTCTCCCAGCCTGCATCCTCCCCCTTCGATGGAGGGGAGAATAGTAAAAGAGGAAAGAGCAGATCTTGCTGAAGGACCTACATGGCTTTGCAATCTCAGAAATTACCAAGAACTGAGGGACAACATACAACCTTTAAAGGGATTTTACGATGTCTGTGACGCGCTTAGTGGCTTACCCAAGGACACCTAGGAAGCCTCCAGCAAAATGTGGAGCTAAATGTTATTCTTGAGTGCTAGACTAGCTTAGGGTACTTACACAAAGGTGGTATTCTAATAGTGGGCATAAGAGGATGAGTTCAGAGGATATTTGATGGATATATACTGAAGAACTAACCAAGAGTGTATGAACCCAGGTCTTCCGAACATCAGTTCGCTCCCTAACAACCATAATCTCCCACCTGGCTACGCAGTCTTGTATAGACACACCCTTAGTCCAGATGGGCAGGGACAGCAGCTGCCTAAAAATTTAGTGTATCTTCTCTTCAGCTCCTTTCTTGTTTGATGAGTGGATGTCAAATTTTAATCCAATCCAAATATGAGGGGGGGGTGGAAAAGGAAGAGGAAGGGAGAGCCTCTTCATCTTAAGATTTTATATGACAAGAGTCACAGCTCAGAGGCAATGGATCAGACTAGGGAGAAACAAATACAGTTTTCACTGAAGAAAGATGTCTAAAGACAGAAGTGCTTTGGGTTCCAGTGCTGTAGGGGTTTGGGCTTTTTGGTCTTTCATGCAAATATACTGTCTCAGAGAGACAGGTTTCCCTTGTGGAAAACCTTTATGGAACTATCAGAGTGGGTAATTCCCCTTAGGGAAAAGAGAGTCGGGAGAGGGAAAACAAGCCATCCTCTCTGCTCTCAGCTGATGTTTGAGCTTCTAAGCATTTGCACTTGAAAGTCTTTGGGCACCTTTGAAGTTAGATGTGAGAGATTTTCAGACCGCTGTCTCTACCGATGGCTCTCAGGACCCCAATTTTTACAAGGTGGTTTCTAAAACAAGTTTGTCTCCACAGCATCCTCAGTTCACCCCACTGAAGTGTATAACCACTTGATTCCTACAACCCTCCCTGCCCTACTCCTCTCCCAGCAACTCCTGGGTATCCAACTTCCAGGATGCAGATACTCTATGAAGAAAGTCCTTTTCATCTTAGAAGTCAGCAGAGATAGATGTGCATTACCTTGCACTGAAGTTTTGAATTTGAGCTTTGTGATAAACATTTAACTCTCTAATGAGTTATGAAAATACATGGATCATGATGTTTGGCTACAGAATGGTGGACACCAAGAGTCCTAAAGGACACAAAATCAGCAGGAGTGGTATTCAAGCAACAAAATTCAGTCCTCAAGATCTAGACTTGGCCACGTGTACAGATAATTCTGATATAGGTTTAAAACACCTCATGATAAGGAATAACTTTTCTATGGCCACGTGGCATTGAACACAGTGAGCCACTGAATAGCCACTTCTGTCCCATGAACAGCCCCACAGCAGTCCGTGTCTGCTGCTCCCTCACACACAGCCTCTTCTCTCCCTGCAACAGCACAACATGCCAGCCTGGTTACGCAATGCAAGCCTTTCTCTCCCGACTCCTTCCCTAACAATCTTCCTTCTAACACTGCACTCAGGTCCCTAGGGGCTAGTTTGCGCCACAGTCACAGAGCAAAACAAGCATGTGAACAAAAAGGACGGGACATCTGTAAAATTATCCCAGAGCCTTGAAAATTTCAGCCACGGTCTCCGAGTCTCCAGCCTGCTGCAGCAGAGCAAATTCCACGTGCCCTCGGAGCGCTGCAGGGAGGAGTATTAGCGTATTGGCAGGTATAGCCCAGAGTTCCTTTTGCAGAACCCAGCTGCGCTGAATAAATAAATCACCTGCGGCCATTTATGTGCAAATAACCTATGCCAAGGGGCCTTTTGGAGGGAAAGCTTCGATCTGTGTTCACAGCAGCAGTGTCGTAATGGGAGCAAATAAACATGCGTGCTTTCCTCGCCGTTCTCTCCCCTCCCACAGCGCTTTTGTAACACAGCGCTTTGCCTCGCCGAGTTAAAGCCGAGAAGCAGCATTTTGCATTAAGTAGTCGGCTGTTACAGAAGAGAAAGAGCCACAGAGTGCACTTAACAAAACCCACCCTCTACTCCAGTGTCGGGAGGTTAAAACCAGAGATGAGTGAACGTGTCTGATTTCCCCATCTGCAACCAGTTCCCCTGACAGGCCCCTTTAAAAAGCCAACCAATTCTGGCACTCCAGCTCCCAAAGGAGCCCCAGTGACGAAGTTATTAAATAAAGTACACTGTCTTTCATCGTGAATGGGGATTGCTCAACGTCAGTGCAGCACTTAGAGTGAGGGGAAGCGGAGACATAGCGGGTTTGAGCTTCTGGGTTCTCTCACTACGGGCATCCACCCTGCTCCATTGCTAAAGTCAAAGCCTCTCCTCTGCACCTCCTCTACCATCACGTCTCCATCCTTTCCTCATTTTCCTTTGAGTCTGAACAAGCTAAATTCAAAATAATTACACCACCAGTCTCAGGATTCTCACTCCCTACAGGTCTTACAAGTGTGCTGACACTAGCCACTACAAACACTGTGATCCTATGCACACACATATGCTCCCATCCAGTCTTTTTTCCAAAAGCTTTCCATAAATAATTTTTTGAAGCTTTAAAGCCAACAGTGCTTTGGCTGCGCTCATGCCGCTGATGTGTCTGCTTTCCATGAATATTCTGGTAAGCGAACTCTTAACAAGTTCATTCCTGGAAACATGAATTACCAGAGGTCATGCAACAGAAAGCTAATTCCAGAGCCCACAGGTAGCTGCTCTGGCAGTTTGCTCCTCTGATTTTACTCCCTGAGTGGGACGGCATGAAAGGCACCCTGAGGCCTCAAGCTGCTTTTATATCATTGTAACAAATTGTTTGTTATTGGACCAAGAGTTATGCAGACATTGCCCAGCAAGTTTCAAATGAAAAGAATCATCTGGGCAGATTTCAATCTGTTCACGATTATTTCCAACTGAATATTTGTCAGGCTCACCAAAATCCACAAGCACCTGACAACAACCACCCGTTGTCCGCGCCAAAGCTTTCTCACAGACCTGGATCCCTTCCTGAATGGGAAGTTCAGAGCTTGGTCCCAGTTGCTCTGCATGTTCTGCTGCTAACGCTGTGCTGCTGTACACGCGATGGCAAACTTCACCCTGCCTGAGTGGCAACCTGGCAGCCCCTAAGCCAGATTTCTGCTCACTTCTCATCCAGTGCAGACCACTCCCCCCCACTACCCAAAGTATATGGCTGTAAGGGGTAGGAAAAAGTAGGTAAAATTACTTCATCTGCAAAAGCTGAAGGATCTGCATTTGCCCTACCCTCAGGCACAGCCTGCCAAACCAGACCACCAGCACCACAGCCCACTCAACCCCATAGTTCCCCCACTGCCCTAAGCATGGATGCATGGGGCTGGGGCTCTCTCCACCAGGGCCGTCTTAGCAAACTCGGAAGGGGCCAGACAGAGGGAGATCCTTTCCCTCCCTCCCCCAGGGCACACCCCGACTCCATTTGCACTCACAAGTTTGTCAGGGTGCTCAAAAACTGCAGGATGAGTGGGGGAAAAGGACAAGGGTATCGCTGGAACCTCTTCCTCAGCTGATCCCGTATCCCTACATGTATTCCCCCAGGCAGAGAGTATTCCGATACAAAATGAGTTAAAGAAAAATAGTAAATAAAAGTAAAAATCTAGATTTAACAAAGTACTTTCAAACCTTATCATTGTCAGAGTTGACATCACAAGCTCCCCCCCCCCCCC
>Ga0065711_1005048_pt1 | contig 24392 bp, 9 predicted proteins | sample Hoacrofraction12_FD_59098 | JGI IMG/M metagenome (GOLD analysis project Ga0065711, IMG submission 59098) | Hoatzin crop microbial communities from Cojedes, Venezuela - Epithelial fraction 12 v2 (version 2) | ecosystem: Host-associated > Birds > Digestive system > Esophagus > Crop | place...
TCTGCCAGTACTTGTCTGTTGGGGATGTCCAGATACAATGTTTAGCTGAGACTCCCAAAGATGAGGTCTCCTTCTTTTGGGGAGCAACTGAGAATAAGGCCCCTTCATTCTTGTGCAAGAGGCCCCTTGCAGTTTGCAAATGTGTTGAGAAAGGTCTAGTCTTTAGATAGAAGGGGCCATGATATCTTCTTAGTACATATGTCATGGGGCCAATGTAGTTCAAAGGAAAGAAAATTTCTAAAAAATCTTTAGCTCTCTGATTATGATACTTCTTTTTGCAAAATATTCTACACCCTCAAACCCAATTAACATCAGTGTTACTTGCAGCATTCAGCACATGCAGTATTCAGTTAGCGTTTGGAAACACAGAATCTGTTACACTTTTTAAGGGCATCATCTTGTATTTCAGAATTCAAAATAAGCTTATTCAAAGAAAAAAAAGGCTTCCTAGTCTAGTATAAATTGAAATCTTATACATACTTATGAATGCCATAAAAAACATTTTGCAGCTGTAAGCAGTTCTTGAAGGACAGAAAATGGTGATTCAGCATGTTAGGGCTTACAAACCAAGAATTTAAATGAATGCAGATTGATTATTGGGTAATTAGTATTGATAGAAGCTGAAGTTAAATCCAAAAAGTTGACATGATTTCTGACTGGATAACTGTTTTATTGGAAAAAATTTCACATTGAGTGAAACCTCAATCTTGAAGAAGCAAAAAAAAAAGTTTGAAATGTCCGACTTTCCTGGAGAACAGAAATTCTCCTGTGCTCACCAGTCCTTCCCAAATCTGTGAAAACTGAGACAAGAAGTGTACAGAAAGAATTTACCGTGTATTAACATAAGAAAATATTAACACTTGAAAAAGCAGCATCATTCCCCTGGTTTTCCCGGTAACTGTGCACTGTGTACTCTGAAGTGTGTTTCGTTTCTGGCATGTGGCATGTCTGTGTCCCAAAGCTTCTGGTGTTCCATACAAATGTAGTTCTCCTTTAATTTTATAAATGTGGCTCTAACACAAATAATTTCCCATTGCAGAACTGGAGGGTTTTGACATTCTAATGCTGCAGGGGAAATTGCTGCTGTGAAGCATTACCCCTACACTGAACACTTTCTAGGTGGCATGGAGAGGTTCTGGATGCTCTTTGCTGCCATCTTTGTGAGTGGAAAGGCTCAACGTCTTGCAGTTCTTCACCTCCAGTTTTCTATGAAAGTGTTCACTAAAATATATATCTGTTCCAAAGAAGTGTCTCGGTGCCAAGTTTGAGAGTAGATGACATTTCAGCATGTTTGTTCTCAACTGATGAAATATAGAAGTGTGCAATTTTCTGTTTCTCAGTGGTTTGGTTTTTGTAGCTAAATTAGAGCCAGGTGCACAGCCCAAGCCTTGCTTGAACTTTGATGGTTTGCTGATCTCCTTACTGTAAGTGTGCACAAGTAAGATGGTATAAACGGGTTGCCTTTTTCTTAAAACTGTAAAGGTCATTACAGTTTTAATACGCTCAGGTGGTGCTTCAAAGAACTCTTTGTTATATTACAGAGCTAATTCTAAGTAGATCTACATGATATTTCTAGTACCAGAACCTCAATTAAGCCCTTTATTCTTGTAAAACCTTATTTCTATTAAAGCTTGAATGTACCACATTGCTAAAATGGAATGTTTTAGAGCTTTCTTTTTCAGCCTTAGAGTGTGTCTAAAAATAAACCAGCATCAGCTTTTTCAGTATCATTTAATATGCATAACAAACCCACTAACCTGAAAAAAGCAGACTTATGTTTTGAAGGAGATTCAATTTCCAAAAGAACCAAACAAAGTTTAAGCTTTGACAACAAGCTGGGGAACAAAAGAAACTCAAGTCATTGAGGAAAAGTACCTAATCATCATGTCAGCTTGACATGCTCAATTGTAGGATGGAAGTTTCTTTTTGGTAATCTGTTTTGAAAGCCGTGAAATAGTTGATAGCAAATGTTAATCTCTCAAGATGCGTGAACCCTCTAAAAAAAACAACCACCGTGGACCCGGTTTGCGTGGTGTTGACCTGAATAAGGGGATCATGTGCCTAAGCAGCTTATTCATTCTTCAGTGCCCTTTGGAAGGGGAGAGGTTCCACAATGGTTTGCCACTCAGCACCCAGACGTGACCACTGTTCTTTTCACTTGCTGAATGTTTCGTTCTTTTGTCTCTGCCCTGGGTTTCTTCATACATTGTTCCAAACAGGACTATAAAGGAACTTTTTGGGGCTATTTCTTGTTGAACTGTAACGTTTGTGGAGCAGAATGCACTGAGCTGTAAAGGAATTTTGAACTCTGGGTATGTAGATGGCCATGCTTTTCATCAGAGATGTGTTGCTGAATTAATTGTCTCTGCTTGCGAGACTTCCCAGGCTGGAAGTTTAAACATACCCCAGAAAGATTGTATTAATTGTTTTAAATACTCCGCATTAAATTTCGGCATCAAAGGTATGTGAATAAATTAGTATAGTGGTCTTATAAATGGAGCTGTTTCAGAGTTCTGAGTTTTAACATTGGCTATAGATTTAAATGCTCACAGACAGTAAATATGCAAAAGTGGTAAAAGGAGTAGAAGAGCCTATGCTTCAAGGCAGACCGGTGGCTTGTTTAGCATTTTTTGAACAGCTATTGCCTGTTTGTCTCGAACTTTCACAGAATAGCTGCCCAACATCAGCTGGCTTCTTGAAGGAATCGGTATGACTCAGTCTGGCTGCAAAGTGTTTTGGAAATATGTATTCAGAATTTAAAAAGTAAAGGGACCAAAGATATATATATATATATCTTTTTCACTTCAGGCATTGCTTTAAAAAATGAGACTGCAGACTGATTTTTTAATAAAAATCTTGCAGAAGTATGTTAAAAGAGCAAATTAATTTGGGAAGAAGAATTATAGGAGCTGGAAAGGGGAGTNANTTACGCTGAATTGGACTGTGGAGCGTGCGGTATGCTTGCACAGGACACGGAGCAGCAGAAGCCTGCTGGCATGGAAAGCCACGGTAGCTGGGTTTTAGAAATGGGATTGCTGTTTCTGAGTCCAACTGTGATGCTCCTGGCAGAGGCTTCTGACACTCGGCAGTTCTGCTTTCCAACCTTGTACGCTCAGCCTGGTGGGAAGCACGAGGCAACTCCCACGGGGTTTCCAAACTTGTCTGAAGATTTCATATTACTAAACAATTCATCTGCAACTCCTGTGAATTCATGTCCCAGAGAAATAAAATTATCCTTGATTTGTCAGATTTTCCTAAGGTCATTTTAAACAACTAGGCAACCTCAAAATGGAAATGAAAAAAAAATTCCAGAAATAGTTCTTCACTACAAAATTGGAAATGATTATATAAAAAAAGGGGTGTATACAAAAGAGAAAATTACTTTGGAAGATACCTGACATCAAGCTCTCGCCAGCTTTTCCTGCAGTATCTGTAATAGGTACACAATTATGATTTTGATTTTGCTGCTAGAATACCTGGTATAATGTAAATACACAGGTAAAATTATTTCAGCCAAAGAATATGCTACTTAAACATGAATGCTACATAGAATTGGTAAAAGGAACAAAGAAAATTCTTAAAATGTAATGACTTCACTTTCTTTTACAAAATAGTTTTAATTTTGAGCTTTGTTTGTGCTCTGATTCAAACAGTCGAACTAACAGCTTCTGAGTCTCTAAGTAATGTATTAGAAATAGTTTGCTTTGAAATGGTGATGAATTTAGTAACAATTTTAGAAAAATCAGATTTAATCCTGCTGAATTTTTAATTTGATTTTTTAAACATTTTAATCTGATGTCTTTGACTTTTTATGGAAATAGAGAGAAAAGAGAGGGAGAGACAAACACCTCTATCTGTAGGTTTGCATCAGGTTACTCACAGGGGGAGCAGGATACCACCAAAGGTTTTACGTTTCTTACTGATTCAAATTAGTCTTCAGCTGGCACTTGTGACCCAAAGGATTTTTCAGTTCTACAACACAGAAAAACTGTGAAGGTTATTTGGGCACTTTTCTAAAATACAGAAATCAGATTTCTGATTCCCAACCTGAAGCAGGCTGAGCAAGCTTTCCAGCCTTGTTATGTCGTGTTGTATGCTAAGGCTCTCTCCTGGAAGGAGAGGTGGTCTGTATTTTTCTTTATGGTGTTTTCCTATTTGAAGGTGATGTACAAGTTTCTGCAGCCGTGTTGGTTGTACAAATTAGTTCTTGATGAAAAATGTTTGGTCAAGCTCCTGGCCGTGCAAATTAGTTTTTGATGAAAAATGTTTAGTCAAGTTCCTGACCAATTCTGAAAGCTGTTTGAGCATGTGTGGGAGGATTGCACACTGGATACAACGGAGAAATAAGCTTATTCATTTTCAGAGGCCTGTGAAAAATAATCGCAAAGAGTGTCTTTATATGCGCGTTCCTGGGAGAGACAGTGAAAGCGTTGAGACTGGGGAATTGCTGTAGCTGGAGTGAATTGCCAAAAGTGCTTGCAAAACGCTCTGAACACATTCAGTAATTTGCAAGTTATAATATGGAAATACATCAGATCAAAACAAGACCTTCCAGTAGCTTGGAAAGCAAAGGTCAAAGGCTTGGTTATGTTTTGGTATACTGAATTTTAGAAAGCAGCACATTTTCTGACTATCACCTCATCAACACAGTCGAAATGATGGACTCTGGGAGAGATTTGTGAAACATGATGACAAAAGCAAAGAAAATGGCTTTTTTAAAGTGTCAGAACACTGTCAGGGTGTAAAAGAAAAAGAGAAAAGTACTAACTAAAGCTTTGGAAGATACTTTTGAAACCTGACTTCCCAGAAAAAACTTTTACTTTTTCACTTGGAAACACTACACTTCCTTTGAGACGAGGGTATCCGTTTTCCTTGATACAAAAGGGAGTTTCTATAATCTCTTTGTTGCGTTTCTGCAGTCTTCATATAGAGGTGAATAAATGGATATGTCTTTCATACGCTTGGGTTAATCCTCAAGCACTGTATTGTTGTCCCCTTCTTATTAACTTAGAGTGTACTAGTGTAACTTGCTCATGTAATAGTTAAAACTTTTTTTTTTAACAGGCATTGCTGAAAGATCCTTTGTATATTGGGCTGAGACACAAGAGAATCAGAGGTCAGGCTTACGATGATCTTCTTGATGAATTCATGAAAGCTGTAACTTCAAGGTATGTGATATATCTGTGCTATTCATTGGTGAATTCCACTGTGAACTTCGTTTTGGGAGAAATAAAGGTCGGTATCTTATGAAAGGAAGACAGAGTTGTTAGGCTTCTGATCATTTTTATTTTGAGCGTAGTATTTTAGAAGTTTATAACTGCCTGAACTGCTTGCCTTTAATACTGCAGTTTTATGAATTCACTGCATCAATGGCAAAACTCATCTTGAGATGAGTGAACTAGTTTTTCAAGCTCCTTATTCGAGATTTGGATTGTTAAGTATTTGCCTAGTGATTTTCTATGCCTAGCACTGTGCCTACATGATTGTCTGTGTGATTTCATATATGAGATGTCAGCAGCCTGAAAGAATCTATCATACTTGGCCGCCCCTGCCTCTGCCCCCACCAAAACCACGACAGGACTAAGCTTTCAAAGTTTTGGTCTTAAATGTCATGGTATGGACCTATGCAAAGTCAGCTCTTTCTTTTGCTTCTGTTTTTCTGTACAGAAAGTAGTTAAATTTATTGTTAGAATATGATGCATAAAATAGTTCTTCTCACACGTCAAATAACACGTTTGCTCATATTTTCCTTCTTTGTTAAAATATTTGGAGTTCTAGCCCTGCATTCATGTGTATACCTAAAATAGCCCAAGAGCCAGCATTCTTAGCAAAACGTGTTTTCTGCATCTGCATCCAAAAGCTGGGGCTGAGCTGTGGGACCTGGAAATGCTTCCCAGCTCCTCAGTCGTGGCTTGTGCCCCATCTGCGTTTTGACTCCGTTTTGGGACCTTGCCTGACATGCACAACCTCTGTTCTTTCTGCCCTGGTTCCTGCACGAAAGAAACTTGTATTAATTTCCAGGCCTGAAGCACGTATTCCTTCATGTATTACTGTACTCTTCCCCATCACACCCAGCTGGCTGACACTCCCTTGTTCTTAACCTTGCCGTGGAAGTTGCTGGTTTGGCTCTACCCTGTATGTGTGTGCTCCTCTTCTCAATGTTCCCTTTCAGATAAAATTGATGCACTTTCACCTTCCTAATGGAAGGTTCAGAGCATTAGAAATTGCTCTTTGGACCACGTTTTGAGAATCTCTAACTTAATGCATTCCCTAACTCACCCTTTCTTTAAAATGAACCACAGTTCTTCCTACTGAAGGAAATCACCAGGGTCAAGCAGAAGATTGTCTCAATAATGTTTGAAGGTCTGGTTGACATGCTCTTTTTACTTAAACATCTTTAAAACTCTATAATTTTGAGTAATTTATGTTTGCTTGACCTTCTGAAAGATCACTTCATTCTCAGCTAAATCTGTCATGGTCTACAATTGTGTCATTTATTTAATGTTTAAAGTGGAGCACTTGCAAATTATAATTCAAACTTTGCGTGGTTTACTTGTAAATTGTTTTGGCTTTAGTGTGGCATCTATATTGATTATGATACTCATTTGCTAAGGTGAAGAGAAAAGTGATGTCAATAAGTCAAAATCAAGTCCATTTGCTCAATAATTTCATATGTTTCTAAATTCAAATTTGTGTTTAGCGTGCCGCTGGCAGACTCAGCATTTGCAGCTGGTTCTGCTGTGGTGGGTCTGACTGTTAAAGATGCAGGTCATGATTTGCTTTGTTGTGTATTACTTTCCCTTGCCAACCATTGTGGTGATCTAGATAACTGTATACTTTGGTTAAATGCTAGTTATCTTTTCCTTGTGAAAGATTCTTTTACATTTTTCCTCTTTTCACTTTCTTAGCCTGCTGGCTGTTACACAGAAGGAGTATTTACATCGCTAATCTTAGACGCATGTTTCATAGAATCATAGAATTGTAAGGGTTGGAGGGGACCTTAAAGATCATCTGGTTCCAACCCCCCTGCCATGAGCAGGGACACCTTCTATTAGACCACGTTGCTCAGAGCTCTGTCCAGCCTGGCCTTGAACACTGCCAGGGAGGGGGCAGCCACAGATTCTCTGGGCACCCTGTGCCAGTGTTTCACCACTCTCAAGGTGAAGAATTTCTTCCCAATACCTAATCTAAATCTGCCCTCTTTTAGCTTAAAGCCATTCCCCCTTGTCCTATCACTACACACCCTTGTAAAAAGTCCCTCTCTATCCTTCCTCCTTCCTGTAGGCCCCCTTCAGGTACTGGAAGGCTGCTATAAGGTCACCCTGGAGCCTTCTCTTGTCCAGGCTGAACAGCCCCAACTCTCTTAGCCTGTTTGTCTGTTACAGTTTCGGTTAGTTGCACTTTGACTATTAGTTATTGCCGTGGTACTACAGAAGAGGCTTTCTTATTTAGCCTTGCCTAATCAATTCTGTGAATGGGAGAAGTTCTTGTCATGTTTTCAGTACCATGGAGTATTCATCTCCAGGACATGCATAACCATGAACATCACAAAACACAGTGCTACCATGTATTTTTAATACGCCACATATAAAGACAGGCTTTTAAGGTTACAACAAATATTTTCAAGAGAAAAGGCAGCAAGTTGGAAAACTATGTTAAATGCATATTTTAGATATTTTCACCTTCATAACTCTGCAGAGAAGCCACATGCTCATAGAATTGAGAGCCAGGTTGCAGCAGCACTGCCTGGGAACAAGCAGGAGTAGGCAGCTGTACAGGGCAGTGCACTTCACACAGGCTTTTCATTGGCTTCCAGGGAAGCTTCCTAGACATGCACATCATCTTGATTGATTGTTACATTTTGAAAATCTAGTGTTTATAAGCTGATGAGGCATCATTTATGGTGCTTCCTACTGAAACATCACCTTTATACGCTAAATGTCATGATAAAGAAATTGCTTTATAAAATCGCATATCACTTGAAGGTATACTTTTGTCAGCTAAAATACTTTTGTCAGCTGCAATACTTTCCTCTTCTCAGCCTCCACTGCTCTTCACCCCCCAAACGTTCTTCTTATGAAATAAAATTGTTTATGAAAGAGCCAGGATTTAAAAAGAAAACCTCACAGCTTAAAGCATCCATTAGTAAAAGAATGTGGTATAGTATCCAGTGTGCTATCATGGCAGAATGGAACTAGTACAATGTGATTTTTCCCAGATGTGGGAAGGCAGAAGCATATGGAAAGTATCTGAATTTCTACTGACATAAACCCAGTGAAGAGCTTTTATTTATTTACTTCTGTATACTTTTGTCTGTTTATTTATTGATTACTAGAGCCAGCAGCTGCCCTGGCTGAGGGCAGGTGCTATAATTTCTTTGGACATTACCAGGTGTTTCTTGCTTTTGTGTCAGGGCAGTAATGTGGGGGAACAGGAATATTGTAAATGGAAGGAATTTTTTCTAACATGAGAGAAAATGAACTGTTATCTTCATCACTGAAGAACGTAAATCAAACTGGAATTCAGAAATGTTTGTTAAGTTTCTGCCCTATGGAGAAATGGGTCATAAAACATTTTATACAGAGAAGTAAATTTTTCCAAATGAAAAGTTGTTTTTATACATATATTTACAGAGGAAACTCTGAGGGGAGTATTGCTAAACAAGACTTTAGTAGCTGGGGTTGATCCTCCAAGGCTTCCTGTGTAACCAGATGAAATAATTATATCTTTTTATTCTGGTTCCTACTTCTTCCCTACTTGCCTGCGATGATGCAAATTGAAATATATCAATGGCCAAGAAGTATTCATGTACAACAGTGAATGGATTATAGAAACATTGGAGGGGAGAATATGTAGAGTGGAGATGGAACAAGAAAGGAGGGGAAAGAAAAAAAGCACCTTTTTAATTGTAGGATCTTGACTTTCCTTGTCTGATGCAAAATGTAGATTTAAAGGGTCTGTAAAATTTCTCCTTATTTTGAAGGAGACTTCCTTTTCACAAATCTGGTGAAGATAACTCCACCTTGAACTCCTCCAAAAAAGGCCAGAGTAGGGAGGAACAGCATCCTACCAGCTTGCTTTCTGCTGCAGATCATCCCCAATAGAAGGCCCTATGCACTGGGAAGGAACAATACTGACTTGCACCTCTGGTCTGTGAACAGATAGGAAACTTCTAGGAAATGGAAAGAACCTGTTGTAATTCCCGTAGGTTATGTGCTTACCTGCCTACAGCAACCCCAAAGGGTTGGGTGGAATTATTGTTCTTTTATAATCTAACCCCCATGGATTTGTGATGTGTAAAAGCAACCCTCTGTCACTGCAATTATCTGTCTGTGTGTGTGTGTTGATGAGTTTTCAATTTACCTTCAAGATGCAAATATTAGTGGTGGACCCTTGAAAAGTAATATCATATGTCATTTATGTTGTCTTCTGTGATCATATTTTAATTAAATCCTTCCCCACTCTTTTTATATGCTGTGCTTTTCTCAAGTTTGTGATCTATAAACCAAGCTGCTGACAATTGTAATTCAGTATGTTCTGTCCTAAATTACCATGATGTAGTCATTATTCCTCATTTGCCTGATTACATTAATCACAGATGGTAGCTGAGTTTCATTTCACATCATGTATTACTTTAAAACAGTGTTTTATGGTAAGTGTGGTTTATCTAACTTTGAGAACAACTGTAAAAATTATATATCCACAAAATAAAAATACACAAATATTTTAATAGATGTTTTCATTTAGTAGATTACATTAGAAGATTACTCAATTTGTGACTAACTTAATGAATTCAAACCGCCCTTACTTTTGGCATGAGAACGTGCTGGCAAGAGGTCAACATAAAAGGTGCATCAGTAGGGAATAGCTGTGCATCTGTAGGGAAGAGGTTGGACGACACAATGGTTCTGACAGGATGTTCAAGCATGGATTGTGAGCACAAGAACATTGGTGCCTCTGTCCTCTTCTGCACTGTAGTGGTGCAAGACCAAGGCTTGTACCATGCCTTTGTGTTCCCATATTGTTCAAGTTAAGGTGGCTGTCAGAAAGTGTGCAGGAAGAAATGCTGCTGCAACTACTCTCTCCAATGGCAGACTTGGTGAAGACCTTTCTGTTTAGAGATTTTGTCCCTCAGTGGCCTTAGGCCCTTTGAGCTAATTTTTCAAGTCTGTGACTACCTATTCCTTGCACTGTTCAGTGAACATCCCCTTCCTAGTGAAGATCACTGTGGATAGCAGGATAGAAGAAAGGTGGGTCCTTAGGCAGAAGCCCATACACTGCCATGACTACAGTTACAATTGCTTTTGGAACCTACCCTCAGTTCCTTCCTCTGGTTACAAGGGAGGTTCATTACAGTCATTGATGGGTTTGTGTTCTTCCTGAAACTGCCTGGTCCCAGGGCTCAGGCTTGCTTACCCACCTAGACTCCCAAGTGGACTTTGCTTTTATAATGACAGGGTAGAACCATCCAGGAGAATCCTCAGGTTGTTTGCCTCTTAAGAAAAGCCCTCAAACTCAAAACCACTGTGGTTTTAAACCAGGCACTATTGCTTTGGATAGTGGAGAGTGTTGTGGAAGAGGAAGACTCAAACAGTTTGATAAACAGGGTTTATTTTTAATTCTAGTTTAAGCAGCTGTGATGGTTTGCCTGAGGAAAATCTTTAAATTTTTTGATTAATCACGATGACTTGTAGCTATTATCACTTGCCACATTTAAGTTCTCAACAGATGATGCCACCTCTAGGAAGATTGCTAAGGAACCCTGAACCCTTCCCCAGGCTGTGATGCCTGGTGAGGTACCCTGCTTGGAATCATCCTTGTCTGCTTATATAGGGGAAAAAGAGAAGTAACTTAGCTGTAGTCTGTTTTTTTGAGATGGGATGCTTGTGCGCACATTTGCTGCTCTTTCGGTGTCCAAATTCAGGGGACTCCCAGGTGGAGGAAAGAAGACAGGGTAGAAGACATCTACTTCTGTATATTCCATTAGGTAAGGGGGAGCAGGTTAATTAATGCAACCCCAGTATGAATACTCTTATAAACAATACATCACAGAAAGAAGAACATAGGCAAGCAATGTTTCTTTTTGTTATTTGGTGCCTTGTACCCCTCTGCTTCCCTTTCATGCTGGTTCATTTGGTGGTATGGTTCTTAGGACTTGATGGCTGGGCAGTGGTTTTTTTTATACTCCTGGACAAAACCAGCCCACTCTGCCCTCCTGCAGTACAAGATCTGAATTCTGCTTCCTTCTTTTAAAACCTCAGTTTAAACCTGTCCTCTGTCATGCCTCTTTCCACAGTTTTGTGTCATGCTTTATCTAACACCAAAATCAACCGTGAAATTTTTTGCTGCTTCTTCTCTCTGGACTTTGCAGAAACACGTGACTCCTGCCACTAGTTTATCTACCTTTACATTGTTCCTTAGAATTTTTGCTTTCATTAACTGGAACGTGAAAACAGATGGCAGGTGTCGCTTGACAGGTTAAGTTCCTCCAGCTAACTTAAGAAAATGGATATATCTTACTTCTAGTAGGATGCTTTCTATCCATCCTTCTCGATACTTTTTGTTTCTATTCCACCTCTGGGCCTGTCACTTTTGCAGCTTCACACAACGGAGATCAGCTTGACTGAGATTTTTTATTTGCCTCTATTGTATAAATAGCCAATAACAACATGTCTCTCTTAAAAATAGGACCATTTGTCTTGTCACAGGAGAAGCACTCGTCATTTCCCAAACACAAATATTCTGTGCAGAAGCTGTGAGTCCTCTTCCATCAATGTCCTTGGCAAGGGAAAGGCCTATGCTTTGTCATCGAAACCCACACTCATCTCTCACAGCAATATAAACTGTTCTGATTCATCATTTCCTTTCTTTTGAATACTCTTGAAAAATGCTGACAGCTTGCCAGAGCAGTAATGAACAAATCTAAATACTCCATCCTCTGAGTTTAGGTGACAGTCAAAACAGCAGCAGCAGTGGACACTGCTGGGAACGTTTCAGATAAGATGGAGCAGTGTGATGTGTGGTCCTCCTCTGAGGCAGAAGAGGCCTCAGTAGCCATTTCAGTTTTGTAAGGTTCAGCCTATGGCAAAATGGGAACGAAGGCCAAGTCACGATAAGTTTTTTATTTCATATGTGAGCTGAATCTTGCATTATGCATTTATAAGTTCTTTCTGAATTTGTTGTAATGCTGTTGTCTGCTGCCAAACAGTCTGATTAGTTGCTGAGATAATAGAAGTCTGTACTGTGCTGCCTGATGCACAAACTTCAAGCCTTTGGCAGTGGAAGCTCAGGGAGATTTGCAGTTGCAAGTATTAGAGGGGTTTTTTTACCTTTAAATACACTGAAAGTAAAATAAAAGTATGCTAGTGAATACTACTACAGTTGTAAAATCTAGCATGGAAAAGATGGAAAAACTAAATTTTAGACCAGTCTTGTTTGCATATGGGCTATGCATTCATTCATGGCACCACCTTTTACCAGGCTTTGCCTAGAACCTTGCCTGACTCAGTTTCCAGAACGGGCAGAGCAGGCGTAGGCTTGGAGTTACATTGGCAGCTGTGCCTCCGGTGTATGATCTTTTGGAGATTTTGTGACAGGTACCTTCTGCCAGCTTTGAAGACTTCTGCATATTCATTTTGTGATTCATTCAAAAACTTCTTACATCAAGGAAAAAGAAAAATCAGTGCCACAGGCCAAGTTAAATTATATCTGATTGCTGGAAATGGTACAAATAGACGCTTTGCAAACTTTTCAGACACAGTAAGTGGCATAAGGAAAAATGAATCTGTCAATGAAGCAAAATCATAGCGGGAAAGATAGGCCCTAATCAAATCAAGTTTATTTGTAGAGAGTCTTATTGTTATTGGTAATGTGAGACCTTAGAGAAATTCTTAGCAAAGATCAGCAGAGGAGCCTTGAAGAAATAAAACCTCATTCATCCCTTAAAGAAAACAAATAGTAATGAGATCCTCAAACACCATACCAAGGGGGAAGGCTATTGTTTTGTTTTCTGTGGGACAAGATAGAGTGAGGGAATATTTTTAGTGCTTTAAATAAGCCTCTTGTACCAAAACCGATTTTGGAGCCCAGAATTGACTGTATCCATATTCTAACAATGCTCAGCTCTGTCCTGGACTTGCTGCAGTCATTCAAAACCCAACAAGTGAAGAACACGCTGTTCTCAGGCTTTTCTTCTCCAGTCTATTTTAAGAAGGGTTTTTTCAAATGGAAAAGGCCTGGGTAATCTCAGTTACTTTCCTTCCTCTTTTATAGCTCCAGCAAATGGTGGGTAGGATTCTCAACAGAATTTAGCTGGTGCAACTGTAGTAAATGGAGTTAATGTTGATTTATTCGGATAATTTGTGCAAGTGTAATATTTTAACAAGGCTTATATTGCTGTTACAGAAATAAAGTAGTTTTCCAGGCCATCAGAAGCAGCGGTTTCTTAATTTATTTTTTTCCTTTGGAAACTCTAGTAAAGTATCAAATTTTTGGCTGCAGTTCACATCAGAATGTAATCAGATACCACTTATCCCACACCTGTGTCTCTCCCATTACATGTCAGGAATTATTTCTGTCTAGATTTCAACTTTCAGGAAAACTTTCATCCACTATCAGTTTGGCTAGCGGGACTGGGTACCTTAGTGCTTCATCCCTCGCCAGTCCTTTACCCCTACCAGACAGCAACGCTGCCGTGCTTTACTCGGAGTATCCCATCTGAACCGCACCTGCTCCCACCTGAGATTCCTGAGGTTCCCATGCTGGTGGGTGCCTCTGCTGCAGCTTGCAGGCTGGGGCTGCAGAATGCCAACAGCACTGGTAGCCCGAGATTCACTGGCAAAATAAAGTCCTGCTGTGGGAGGACAGAAGGCAGCAGATACTGCTGAGGCCAGAATCAATGGTGTTCTCCTGGACTGACCTAGATGTCCTGCCCTGCTCCATCCAGTCCTGCCATGCATGAGAAGGCCTGGACCCACTGAGGGCCATGGTCATCTCCCACCTAGGAACGACTTAGATCTATTCTCTCCCTGCACCTTCTGAGGCTTATGTGCCAGTTACAAGAAGCTTTTAACACACATCTTGCTGACCACCCTGGGTAGATGTAGATCAAACAGCTGGTAGTCTGAATTTCCTGATCTCCTGATGGAGGAAAACTTTTAGAGTTAAATCTGCTTGCTGCTGTCACAGAATAAGTATCATAGGGCTAAGAAGGAAACTTGGGTATTGCAATCTTGCCCACACTGCTGATATTTTTCTCCATTGTGCTTTATGGTAGAGATATGTTTCAGACAGCACAGTTTCTGTAATGCAAAACATTGATGTCAGGGTCGAGGTCAATTCTCCTTTTAAAGGAAACTGCATTTATCAGATAAAGTGCAAACATAAAATATTTAAGAGGATATAGGGGATATAGTGGAGTTGGTGCTGCAGACCCAGGGACTGGTGGGACCGCAGCTTTTCGTTTAGCACAACTGATCCACTGCTCAGGAAGGCAGGTGACTTGACCAGATCCAGAGCATCTAAGGGCTTCTCTGTGAGTTTGATGGGACATGAAAAAGTCACACCCTGCAAGTGTCTGTTGTGGTCTAGAGCAATGCAGTTGCGGCATATATCATGAGAGTAACTCCCTTATGTCTGCTGTGGATTAACAACGTTGTTGGCACCCAGTTGCCTACAAATAATAAGCCATTAATAAATATCACTGACATAACATATTCATCATTTGGATGTTATTGACTTCTTTTGCCACTGTCTGATTTAGCAATAAAACAGTTTTGGTTTTTTTTTTAAATTATTAACACATCACTCTGTTAAATTACTTGACTGGACTAAGCTAAAAATGTAATAATTCATACACCTGACAGAGACTTTGGAACAACTGTATGAGTGTGGTAAGAGTGAAGTTATTAGAGGTGACTAGCAGACTAAATGCTTTAAGGAATTGTATCTTCAGTGTCTCTGTTCATTTGGACCTGATTCTGAACAGAAATGCTGGAAAACTGTAAATCGGCAAGCATAGTTTTAAGAACATAATGTTTGTATAATCTGGGCTATTACCTGTTTTCTATTTTTTGTTTCAAACTTACATAGAGAATAGAAATATACATTGTTCTTAGTTATTTTAAAATGATCCCTTGTCACTTGCACCTGGAAAAGTAACAGGGCAACACAGGATTTGACAGAAAGACTGTCTTGCTTAGTTTGTTCCCAACAGAGTCTGTGATAGCTTCCCAGTTCCTTTTCTGATTTACCGAGTAAACCTGCATCTGTGCTGATGAAATAAATATAACCATGACCTGCTGTTCACATTAATGGTGGACAACATCACTGACCCTAAAAGATTCAGATGATACAAAAAGGAGGAAAAAAGTATTGTAACACTGTAAATGTTTTGCTATCCATACGTTGTACACTATTTTTAAAATATTTTGACATGAGTTAGGTTGCTGTAACTGGAAACAAGGACCTTTTTTAACAACATTTTACATCCCAGCTATATTGAGCTGGGTCAGAGGACAATGTCCTTGAGTGTCAAGGACGTGTCCCCAAGGAACTTCATCCCATGGTAGTGTCTGCAGCAGGAGGTGGCACTGAGGGGAACTTAGGCTGTTCCCAAGACATGGGCAGCCCCAGCTCAGCACAGGCCTTTCCCTTGCCCATTTTTGTCCTAAGACTCATGAAGACAGATGATGATATCGTCATCTCATATTTTTCATATAGTACCCTTTTAGATTTTGGATGCTACTGTGGTGTTTATGTATTGCTTGTCTCTGATTACATATCCTAATGTATAGTGCATGTATGCTCAAATACTTATTTCAGTCTAAGCTGCATTTGTTACCTTACCCATCATGGCTCTCTGTTTGATATGTCAGATACTTGCAACTTGCTGTATAACTGTATTTTTATACTGTTTTTCAAAGTAGTCGTACCCTTTATTAACAAAATTTAGCAGGAGAGGATAGATACATTGCCATGGATCTTCAGTGGATGTCCTAGAACTGAAGTACATTATTTTAGATCTTTCCATACTTGAGTATCAAAAGTTTTTTCTTGTAAGGATTGTCATTGTTGTATTAAAAATTGATAGTGACATTAGATACAAAACTGTATTCCCAGATTAGACAAGCGACTGTAATCTCAGAATGTAATTATCCATGCTCCTGGAGTGAGACAGAGCACTTGCGAGGATAAAGGGCTCACAAACAAGTTTTTCTACGGTCTTCCCAGGAAACTGCAGTGGAAACTTCAGTGGCTTCCCTGACTGTCCTAGAATCTGCAGTACTAATCCATATGTCCTTCCACAGCAATATAGGCTACTGAAATGGGGACATATGACACTTTTGAAAATCAGGATAGTTCTCTTTTGGTGCTTAACTGTGGATTTAAGTGCTGACTTGTAAAATGGAAGTATTTAAATTTATCCTGAGATTATGGCCATTCTAGTCTTTCAGCTGTGCGACCCTTGTGATATGAACTGTCTGCCAGCGATTCAGGACTAGGATCAGAAAGCATGTCAGGACTGTGTTCTGGAGTTGTATACATTATCAGTATCAGTAGGCGTGATGTGTTTAAAAATAATGTAGAGTACCCTTATTGAAGTATCTTCAATGTCAAGAACATCATACTTACAGACTTCTTCTGTGTCTTTTCAGTATAATAAACATATCCAGCGTCTGTTACTGCATTCTCCATCAGACTGGCCTTAAGGCTGTTGCAGAGTAAAGTTGTTCCCCTTTTATACATGGTAACTAGAGCATTATGTGGTCAAAATTGGATTTAGATGTCCTCTCCAGCACAATCCAGTTGCCTAAATGTAGGGGTCCAGTGTCATACCCTATCTGGCCTCCACCTGCTGGTCCAATTACCTTCATTGTCCCACGTGAGCTCAGTCCTGTCTGCCAGCTCTGTGTGGGTGCCGTGGATACCCTGGAGTGTCTCAGATGGCACTTGATTCCTGTGTTTGAGCATCTATGTCAAGCCCCAGTGTCCATCCTTATCTCTAGGTGCTTGAAGGCTCTCAAAAACTGGCTCTGGGTGACCTTCCTAATGTTGCACAGGAAGGCTATAGCAAATACAGGAGAACCGAAATATCCTGTGGGGTAGCCTTCCACCTGTACAGCTATCCCTGACCAACTTCTCCTGTAGATACAGTGTCGGTAAAATTAGAGGTTGCACGCAGCTTTTGCACTTGACGTAATTCGAATGCTTAGAACTGTCTCTCTCCTATTTCTGTAGTCTCTCTTTACCAGTTTCATGTCAAGAAGGCATACTGAGAGCTTGCCTGGTTGACTGAAGGGAGCTAAGGACTGCTGCTTTTATTTGCAAGATAGTGCAATTTATTTCTTTTACTGATTCATTGTCTCTTTATTTAACCTAGAGGCAAGGAGACAGTATTTGGTATCCGCAGAATTTTTTGACACTTTTTGGAAATTCCAGATACACATCTTATTTCTGCATTAGCAATCATGAGTGTTTATACACCACTGTAAAAAATATTAGCCTGGAAATGGCTGAAAAATGCAATATGACACTTCAGACCCACTACCATATGTAAGTGAAGTTAACTGACACGTCATTGACGCCCACAGTGGTGCCGGTGCTAACGTCTGAATAAATCATGTAATCTGTTTAGCTAATGTGTTTGTTTAATTACAAAAGTTCTTTGTGATTTTAAAGTTAGTTTGAGTAGCTAAATTTTTGGCGTTCCAAGGGATGCTGATTGTGTCCCCAGAATCAGATAATAGTTATCTGGTAGGTCATCTTTATATAACTGGGAGTGTATATGAGAGAAAAAAGGAACACATTTTGAAAAATAGGCTGGTGTTTCATGATTCAAAGATCTTTTTCTGCTAATCCCTTACTCTTTTAGAGCTTGCTAATAATTAGAGGGAAGGATTCCTATTGCTCGCCCTGCATTGGCTCTTGCAGAAGGAAATTCCTTACTGTTTTATCTTCAGCACAGAGCTACTTTGATATTTCTCCTTCTAAAAATGGGATTTAGCTTAGTACAAAACCAGAAAGCTATCTGTTTCAAACATTATACTTTGGAAGTGAGAGAAGTATCACTTAATTGGCTAACCTTATTTCAGAATTTGGTGGATTTTACCGTCAAAGTTAATCATTCATCTACTTGCTGGTCTGTAGCAAGCCTAAATGGCTACTGGAAAGAGATTGCTGGCAGGGTTTGCTGCAAATGAACTATGCAGATTTTAATAAAAATGGAGTTAAATACTGCTAGAAAAGTTAAGCCTTCTTGCTAGAATCATAGAATCATAGAAGATATTATTTCTGCAAATATTTGGTTAAAAGCTACTATAAAATTAATTTTATTATAATTGTTTGTGATTAATTCCTACTGCTAAAAGTACATTCCTTCTTTTTTTTTCTTTTCCCTTTTTTTAAAGACCTTAATGGAATAGATATTTGGAATCATTGCTCTTGCTCAGGAAAGAGCTCTGATCTAGAAAACATATACAGGAGTTATTTTTCCTTTTACAAAACATATGAATAAGAGCAAGCTTATTTGTGTCTGTTAGATAAAATGAAATGTTGTAATGACAGTTTCTAATACCAGAAGAGTCTGCAAATCCGAAAGCATACTGAGAAAAAATGCAGGAAAAAATAGTGCACTTTTAATAAGATAGTAGCTGTCACATATAATTAAATTTATGTTCTATTAATTTTAGGTTCTGTATAAGCTCTGAAAATGTTCAACCAGCTTATTGTTTGCCTAGATGTCATTTGGGTTTGTGGTTCCATACTTAGGGATAGAAAGCACTTGTGGTGCAAGTCTCTGAAATACTACGGTTCTCACAGTAATCTTGTATCACACATGCTTGAACAAACTAGGAGAATCTTCAAATTTAGCAATAATATTGAAGTCCACTTGCCTACATACACTTTAAACCTGCACCATTAAAATTAATGGATTTTAAAATTTTTAGGGTTTTTTTTTCAGATTCTTTCAGTAGATGCAGAATAGAAAGCCTGCCCTGTTAGAGGTTTTGCATTTGTTAGCGCTGGAGTCATCTGAAAACCTTTAGAGTCCATTTCTGTGGCCAGGCATAATGGTCCAGACATTTAGAGATCTTTTTACATATCGAGTCTTTATTAAAAAGGCTTTGATTAGTCTTTTCTGCTGAAAAATTAATTATGATCTGAGCATGTGTTTGACTTCTGCATTTCTTCAGCTGTGGGGCCGCAGTGATTCTACTGAATTTATACCGGAAAAAAGTCTAGTTAATTCATTGATCCTTCACATTTATACCAGCTGGCTTAAGAATGTCATAACAGCTAAAAAGAAGTGCTCTATTAAATTTGTTAATGATTCTAAATTTTTATAAAAAAGGCGATTTTTCAGCTTAAGCCAGACTACAGAGTGTTAGGGTTTGTTTTCTTTTCTTCACCAGAAAAGTACAGAAGCTGTAAATTATATATGGAAAATATTTTTAAAGAACAGTATTTTCAGGATAAGAGAACTGGGTGCAGCTGGTTTGGTATATTTTCCAAATCAGATTTCAAAATGGGAACCAGCTGCTCATCTGTTGCTCTTAGCTAAAATACCAGCATATGGTGGTTGTTGCACGATGGCCATTTTTGAAATAGCATACACGAGGAATACTGGATATGATCTTGATGTCAGATTTGGTTGCAAGGTATCCTCACTTGTTCGCAGCACCGTCTTCAGATGCTGCGGGCCCCTATCCTAAAGACATCTGAGTGACTTGTTTGCCAAAAACCCAGAATAAAACTAATGAGGGAATGGTAGTGTATAGCATCCACTGTGCATTTTCAACAACCTTTCTGCCTGAAATAATTAGAGTTTCTTGCAGTTGTGCTGTTGGATTGCATTAGCAGATGCCACCATCTGAGCAGGCAGCTCCTGTGCGTTGGTTTCTGGTCAATAAGAACTGGCACCACTTTGCTTTGGTCCCAGATACCTTCTCCTTTGAGCTTTGTAGGCAGGTATGCTTTGATGTTGGTCTTTGGCGCGGGTTGGAAAACCGAGATGGAGGTGGGAAGAGGCCGGCTACACGGCTTTTTTGTTGTTAATTCACTGGGAGTATAGAATACATGTTTTTTAAATAAGACCTGCCTTTTCAGCAGAGGTGCTGGCAAACAAATTAAGAAATCTGGACAGTTAATAGAAGTCAAACATAGGGCTGCAGTGAACAGTGCATTCTTAAGACCTCTGATTTAGACTTGGGGCCAGGTTTGTTTGGTCTGAATGCAGTTTTAATAAGTATCAATTAAATTCAATAAGTATCACAGGGGTTTTGTAGGGCTAAATATTGTTTCATATTTTTTTCCTCGGTATTAAACATGAACTTTAATAAATTGGAAAATTTTAAAAGGTAGATTTGATCAGTATCAAAATACACTGTAGCATTTCTTACCTGTTTTATTTTAAAAAATATATTAAATATTATGGAGATACACTAAATTTTGTACATGAAGAACAGCAACATTACAGCATATATAAAAGAGATTTGCTTAGAATCATTTTGAGTTTGCCCAGGTGTCCAGAAAACACTATTTTAGCTTTTATGTAGACTTCCAAGAGAGTTCTTTATTTTCCACAGGAAAGAAATTGCCATACTTTGTCCTGAAATTACAGTCAACGATATTCCTGTTACAGTGACTTTGTTAAAAAAAAAAAAATCTTGTCATACTTTCCTTGGAGTCAATCCCTGTACACCCTCAAGGGCCTGAACTCAAGGCGCCATCTGCAAATGTTCAGCATTGGTGGAAAACCTCTTCTTCCACAGGATGTGTTGTAGACGTCATTCTGCTTTTCTGGGCTTTTGTTTTATTACAAAAGATCAGAATAGCTGACTTTGTAATTGCAGCTATTGGTATAAAAGCAAGTTACAGAGAAAACTTAAAGGTAGAGGACAAGGAAATGGCTGTGTTTCTTAGGACCTAAGTATCTGCACAACATGTTTTTGCTTTAGAATTAGGTGCTAAAACAGGTTTTTCTACTCTGTGATTGGGAGAAGGAGGGCAGGTGCTTGAGAACAAGGAGCTAATATGCACTTAAGCAGCTGAAAAGGTTATGAGGGCTGTAGTGTCCTCTGGGTTGAGGCTTGTTGGCAGCATGTTTGGCTTAAGGAGAAGAGGCAATGTCAAATAACCGCTTCACAGAACATGGGACAAAACAGACTCTTGACAAAGAACATAGTCTGTGCTCCATAGAAAACCAGTAAACTAGTTTCAGCTTCAGTAGGTACTGCCACACTGTGCTGTATAAAATTTTTTTAATGTTATCTCATTTTTGTCACCATGGCTTCTTTTTTTGTTAGAAATCCTAGCGTGATTGGGGGAAAAAAGAGAAAATCCATCTAAGTTACTTTTTTTTTGTCTTATAAAGATAGTGATACCGCTCATGGTGCTGGAGGTTTTAAGTCATGTGCTGTGCCTTAGTACTCATGTCATTGAAACTGTTATTTACATACTTGTGCTTTAATGAGGTTTCAGGTATATCATTCAACTGCACTGATACAAGCTAAGAAAGGCAATAAATATATATAAACAAAATTTGAAGATACTTTTAAAACAAGTTCCCAGTTCTTTAAAATAAAACTTGTAAATGAAAAATGAAAACCAATTAAACTGCACAGGCTTTAGGTGTTCCCCACTGCATGTCTTCCCTAGGGTTACAGAAGTGACTTTGGAGGTGTTCAGTCATTCTCAGAGAAATGGCCAAGGCTAACCTGTGTTTGTTCACAAAGAAAAAAGTGGTTTTTTAGACAAGGCATCACAATCCACTTCCAAGTCCAATTTTAGAAGTCAAATATGAATGCATAGGTGTTTTTAACATAGGCTTAAAGAAGCTGAGTTGCTGGTGTGTGTACAAACATTGGTAAATATTGCCTTTGGATAAGAATAGCTGGAATGGAAAGCAATTCCATTTTTGTTGTAATGACATTAATGAAAAAAGATAATGCTCTTAACTTTTGGCGATTTCTGTAGTGCAGTGTTAGGAAGATAAAATGGGCTGACTTTTGGGAGAAGTAGGAGGAAGAAAACAAGTGCTAGCATGCTACCTGCTTGTAAGTTATAAGGCAAGACAATGCTACATATTCATTTTGAAGTATTGAGCAGTGATGATGATATGAAAATAGACTGGCTTAGATTGCTTTCATCATTGTGAAATGTCATTCAGTTTATAGCAGTCATAAGCTTAACTGCCACGTGTGCTAGGGACACTACGGCGCCTGGCGCTTGGATTCAGATTGTGCCTGTGGTTGCAGCCTTTGTTTAAAAATCACATTTACAGGAACCTGTGTCCCTTCATTTATAATAAGCTTAGTGTTTGTGGGTTTTTTTTCCTCTCCTCATTTGTCTATTAGGTAATTAAGTCCAGTGTTGTGCTGTTCAGAGGTGTCACTTGGAGACTCTCGTGCAGGCATGACTACCGTCACTAAATGACTGCAACTGTTTGCTATCACAGCAATGCTGGGGATTAAGAATAGTCAAGGCATCCAAAAAAAAAAAAAATCAAATAAAAAGAAAAATCCAGATTTTGTGGATTTAAGAATTCCTGATCCAGCATATTTTTTCCCCTAATATGGTATAGAACTTAGTTTGGTTTTGAATGTTGTGGCACAATTATTTGTGGTCTGCTGGAATTTTTCCTTCCCGGGGGAGGGGGGGGAGGTAGAAGTTAAACACAATAACTTTGTTTGGTGTGATGTGGTTTTGATGTTCTTTGCTTAACACGACAGCACCCCACCTCTACTGGTAAATAAGAAAATGAACCCTCATGCTGTCTGCAGCAGACCATCTACTGCAGCTGGTTAGCACAAAATATTGTGCAGCTTTGCAGTCTGAGCAGTGCCTGAGCTTTAAGTCGGTGTGGAAATCAGACCTAAGGGTTCTGAAATGCTTGCATATAATAACAGACTGCAGCTTTTCATTGACTCACTCATTCCACATTATTTGTCTGTTTATATTTCTGTTTTTCCTTACCTCCTATAGCTGCCTTCTGCCAGTGGTATCTCATCCTGTTGCCTTTTCTTGCAGATGGACTTTTACAAGTTCCAACTCTGCCTCCTCCTTTATTGCCCACTTCTCTCTGGAGAAGTTTGTTCAATCCTAATCCTACCTGTGACCTTACTTTTGTTCTTACCTATAATTACCTCTAATCCTTCTGTGTCACAGCTGTTCCCTCCTTCATGTCCTTCTGGATTGTTGTTTTGTGATTGTGAGTCTGAGATTTTCTAACAGTATTGGTTTTGTTATAGAATAACTTCATTTCATGATCTCCTAAACTTGTGCTGTCTCTGTCCTGCTCTTCTGGCTGGACTGAAATCATAGCACCAGCAGCCCTGTGGTATGTCCCAACATCCTGGCTCCTTGGCTGGCTCTGTCACAGCACAGGTCTCCCCCTTCCCAGTCTCTTAACGAGGGATAGACAGGTGATAAGAAACAAATACTGTTTTTCAGCTTCTTTACTACTTCCTTGCTGTCGCTGTCCCCGCGAAAAAAAGGAAAGGAATGTCATAACGTAACTAAAATGTGTTTGTTCCATTTCAAACTAATTTGTTTGTATACTCAGTTTCTGGAAGGGCACAGGATGGTTTCTTTTCTTTGGACCCGTAGCCCTTCAAGGCAGAGGTTCTCTCCTTTGCCACCTTCCAGCATGGTGGTGCATCAGTTCCTTTTGTCAGCCTCAAGAGTATAAATATTTAAATAGATTTTATAACTGTTGTTATAGATCACTGAAGCATCTAAAATTTTGCTTTTTAAGCTTTGTCCCAAATGGGATGTAAATGAAGTATTTAGTAACCTTGCTAAGTACTAAGGACTCAGCAACATATTATCTTTCTTGTCTTATTTTAGAGTGATTAATAAGTTGTATGTAAGAAAGAGGAGACAGAGTTTCTTTCCACAAACATCTGCTTATGATTTAAACTCTGCAAAATATCCAAAAAAAGACTGTGTGGTGAATACTGACTTAGGACTTTTGCCACGTATCCTACTGTCCCAAGGACTGCTCCTACACTACTATTAATTTTGCTGGTACAATTCCAAATTTGTCATACTTAGTTTTAAAACTTTTGTAGCCACATACTCTACTACTAAACAAAAATAAAAAGTGAAAACCTGGGGAGCATTTATGTAGTTGATATATAATATTACTTGAAAATTAGTGTTCCAACATAAAACTATCACAGAATGGTAGGGGCTGGAAGGGACCTCTGTGAGTCATCTAGTCCAATCCTCCTGCCGAAGCAGGGTCACCTACAGCAGGCTGCACAGCACCTTGTCCAGGAGGGTCTTGAATATCTCCAGAGAAGGAGACTCCACAGCCTCCCTGGGCAGCCTGTTCCAGTGCTCCGTCACCCTCAGAGGGAAGAAGTTCTTCCTCATGTTCAGATGGAACT
>Ga0065711_1034036_pt1 | contig 24392 bp, 15 predicted proteins | sample Hoacrofraction12_FD_59098 | JGI IMG/M metagenome (GOLD analysis project Ga0065711, IMG submission 59098) | Hoatzin crop microbial communities from Cojedes, Venezuela - Epithelial fraction 12 v2 (version 2) | ecosystem: Host-associated > Birds > Digestive system > Esophagus > Crop | place...
GCCCGGCCCTGCGGGGCCCCGTCCCCTTCGGGCTGGGACCGGCGGGCTCCTCGGGGCCCGGGACGGCGGCTCTGGGGTAGGCAGCCGCCAGCCGAAGAGAAAGTGACCTTGGCGTCCGGAGAAGTGTGTCACTTGTTGGAGGTACCGGTATCGGTGCTCCTGCAATGAATATTTAGCATAATTTAAGTTTTGGGAGATACTTCAGCTTAGTGAAGTTCGTTATAATTGGGAATGAGAGCAAAAGGAGAGCTCCCCTGTACACTGGATGTTGATTTGGTTCCAGGCTGAGTGACGTCTGTCCGGGGCCTACTGGGGAGCAAAGAGCTTGGGAAGAAACCAGGAGAGGTTTTCCTAAGGTTTTCGCTCTCAGAGGCGAGAAGAACGTTTGAAACCCCCAAACAGTTCTGAGGATGGCTGGAAGGCTGTCTTTCCAACCACTTGTACCCAACTGAACGGGAGATGTCTTGCAGCCCGTCACCCCCACACGCTATCCAGATGGCCGAGCGCTCCGCCGCGGGCTCGGGGTCACATTACACCTTGCAGGAAAATAGGCCTGCTTCTGTTTAGTTTGTCATCTCGGTTCTCACAAGCTGTGCAACACACATACAGCCAAGATTAGGAATCCTAAAACTCTTTACTGCAAACTTTTATAAAATGGTTTTGCTGTCACAGAATGTTACGGCTGGTTTGACTGCCGCTTTATACTGTTGTATCTGTGGTGCTCTCTTCTGCCTTTGTGAGAAATGGGCCTTTAGATAATACATTTTGTTGTATCATAAGACATTAAGCTCACAAGCCTAAAACCCCACAATGATATTCTCTTCATTACTCTTTCCTATCTTGTACAACACGTAACAGAGAAGCCCTAATAAAATCTGACCACAGCATTATTAAAATGTCAAACTGTAAATATCTTTTTGCTGTATAAATATATTTAAATTTAAAATTACCAAGAAGAATGACACAGGATTTAGAAACTGGGGGTGTGAAACAGGTCTAAAAGCACAGACTTGAAACCATAAGGTACTGAAGTGCTAAAAGAGCAGAACAAGACAGTGAGTATACAGGAGAGGATCTTTTTTTAACTGTGTATATTATTAAATGTACTAGGGCTGACATGTAATTTGCAATCTGATTTGCCTGAAGAAGAGGGTTTTCAGCCCCGTGCAAACCCCAGAAATAGAAATCCTTTATAAATCATGAGTGTTCTTCTACGTATTTAATAAATGTAGGGGTGATAAAATAACCAAAAATTTTTGCAGTATTTTTACTATGTAGATTATTTTTCCTTGCAAGTCTAAAGAAGCTTCATCCCATGGCCCTGAACTGTACTGTAAATGCGTACCCTGACAGCTGTCTAGGTATTTATACCCCGTTCTTCACAGGTCTACACATTTTGAAACCAGTTCTGTCCTCAGAGACATCTGTACAGAGAATTTTTGCCATTACACTTCAGGCCTCGTCTATGTATATAGTTCATGTGCAACCTATTATATCCTTCTTCAGAACCGAGTGTCCCTTTTACCACCAAGTAACAGCAGAACTGGAATACAGGAACGTGCTAGGGTGTCTCTGCATCAGAGCTCTTCATTCAAAAACTAGCGGTGATTCAGAAGTTGGAAAAGTTTTCCATTCTTCAAGCATTCCCTGTCCTCTCCTAATCTGTAATGCGACTGTTTGGAAACGTGGCTCTTCACTTCGGTCATTACAGACAGGCTGGCATCTGTGCAAAGCGAACAGCAGATACAAACCCAATAATCTGCTTTGGTAACAAAGTCTGTAGCTATCTTCCACAATCTAAAAGGCTGTAAGGTTGGATGTTTCTCTGGACCCTGCCAGATATTGAACAAATATCTTACTCGTCTAGGTTTTACTTTGCTCATTTGTAAATCGAATACTATGTCATGTAATTCAGAGGGGTGCTCTGAGAGCTTATTGTCGTTGCAGAGCAATTTGAGGCTCTTGGATTAAAGAGGCCTTGTAAATGCCAAGGATTATCGTTGATCAATGGCAGAAAGTGCTCTTCTGTGTGGTTGCACTGAGTGGTCAATAGCTGACGTGTGAAGTGTTTTCCGTACTGACCAGAGAGATTTTATCCAGCGCTACTTACTGGGCATGAAGCAGGGACAAGTCTATAATATTGTGTAAACATGGCATGCACTGGAAAATTATTTTAGATTCAGGTCTGACTTAAGGAAAGAACAATTCGCCAATACCACAAACAGATTTTCTTCCCTTTGTTTTGCTTTAGATTAATCACTGAAAACATACACAAGGTCTAGACACCTCATTTTAATTTTCAAGTAAGCCAAAATAGAGCTTAACTGGTAAGTAAGTAGCATGAAGATTTATGATTCTCTATTCTACAGCAAGAATTTTACCTTTTTTAATGAGGAAAAAAACCACCTTTGGCAGAGACAAGACACATTTATAGAACACACATCCGTACATGTTTCAGTGCTAGGGATGACTGTGCAGCTGTTTTAGTTCCTGTCTTCCACTGAAGTGTGAAATGTGACAGTGAAAAAAAAAATTTAACATACATGTCTGAGTAGTAGTTTTGTATTATGGTGTTACCTCTTAAAACAACTATAAGTGCGATTAAACAATGTTTATCTCTGCAACTTAATATTGCACTTGAAGTTAAGTATTTGTGCTCGTGACAGGCCAAAACTTAAAGTGAAAATATTGGAATGTTTTAGCACAAAAGTAGCCACTAAGTCAAAAATACCCTACTTAACCTTACAAGAATGAACATCTTTAGAGGAACTGTGTTTGTTCTTCATGTTTCATACATGGTTTTCATTAGTCATTAATTTCATTAATTAAAACACCATGAGATGGATTTGCCACCATATCGAGCCATCTTTGAAATTTTCCTTTGCAGAGTCACCCAAAAACCTAGCTTCTCTGACAGGGGCTGAAATATCTGGGGAACCGTATCACGTTCCTGTTCTCTGGGTATGTGTGCAGAGGGGCTATAATCAGAATGAGTAATTATCTTTATTTTTCACTATCTATACTGCATTTTCTAATCACGTTACTGTTTGAGCCTTGTGTTTTCTGTATTGGAAATGACATTCATCCATCTAGATGTGCATACCAAAAAGAACATATAAAACATGTCATTCTGCTTGGGTTTATCCAAGTCTATGCTTTCTCTCTGCAGTCACTCCTAGATGGAGAGCACCTGGTTCTCACACAGTTTGGACCAGTTTGACTGCTGGAAACCCCCAGGTGGCCTCCCCCCCTGTCTGTTCCTGCTTCTGGTTCTTGGAAGTGTTTCCATAACATGTTTCTGCAGGGCAAAGTACCACAGCATTACCATATTCTTGAGTGTGTAAGTATTGTCTTGGTTTCGGCTGCCGCCGGCAACAAAAAGCGCCACGCGGCCGCCCCTCCCACCGCCGGGGTGCGGAGGAGAATGGAAAGAAAGAGGCAGAAACTGGTGGGTCGGGATAAGGGCAGTTTAACAGAAACAGCAAACAAAGGGAACAGCAACAACAATGATACAGATAAGGAGAAAATACGACACAAACTCGCACAACAGACCCGCTCTCTCGGACCGCACCGGCGCCGCGTGCTCCCGAGCCGCGGTGAGTCCCTGCCGCACCGCCCCCCCCACCAGAGCCCAGCGTGACGTCACATGGTATGGAATACCGGGCTCTGTTTGGCCAGGTGGGGTCAGCCCCCATCCCCCCGCTGTGCCCCTTCCTGGAGTCCGGTGAAAATTAACCCTGTCCTGGCCAAACCCAGGACAAGTATGCACTGGGCTTAGAAACATACATTCCTTTACACACTGTGTAGGCTTTTGTTCTCTGTAGGGGCCATCATCTTTTCATTCTGCCTGGTTGAAGTTCACTCCCTAAGCTATGACAGCACGCATATACTGCACTTCCATCAGCATCCCCCGTTTCTGGTTTGGCTAATGGAAGGCAAACCTAGCAGCAACAGTGAAATTTGCTTCAGTAATTTTATTTTAATCCCATGCTGTAGGCCCTCAGCCTTTTCAGAAACTCTCACTCACTAGGTCTTCTTGCAGCATAACAGGAAACAACCAGAGGGAAAATTCAGGTGAAACTAGGGAGCCGCTTTCAGTAACAGGGAGAGGTTCACAAATGACCTTGTTCCATCCAACGTGGACAAAACTGTGGACAAAAACCTATGTTGGTATGACCATTTTTCTTTTTGAAGAGAGATGTCTCTATTGTATATCTATAGCTGAGACAGGATCATGACACCATTACTGAGTTTCCTTCATACCTTCTTTTGTGGTTAAGATAGGCTGTGATGCCCAAAAGTATACAGTGTAATGACTTGGAGAAAAATATTTAAACTGATGGCAAACAGCTTTTCCTCTATGCCGAGCAGGGAATGATATCTAAACTCAAACTAGAATCAGTTTTTATAAGGACAATCCAAGTCATTTCTCCTTAGTGAAAGCCACAGTTTGTCGGAAAATGGGGATAGTTGATTTTGCGTCATTCTGCCCAAAGAGCTCCATGGAATTTGTCTTTAAAAATATAATCCATCTGAAAACGCTCTCAAAGCAAGCGCAGTAGGAGAGTATGAGGTATACAGCGTTGATACCAGAAATCAAAGAGAGTGAATTTGGTCAATGCCATGCCTCCTGTAGCTGCAGTCACTGCTTCTGTGATAATATTTCAGGGCTCTGACAGGTGTGTGGACATGAATAAAACCTGAGTGACTAAACGTGGGTTTGGTCCCTACCATTTGCCTCACCCTCTTGAGAGAGGTCGCTGTCCGGGGAGGCATCAGATCTTGCTGTGGGTCAGATCCTGCAGGTTTCAGCCCTCTCTTCTAAGGTAACGTGAGTCTTCAGCATCCTGGGCTGAAAGCCATGGCGGTTCAGGAGAGGATTCATGAGAGGACTGCGTGTCCTTACTCGGAGGTGGCAGCACCCATCAGCCAGGATGGCTGGGGACAGCAGCATCTTGGCTGTGTGGCTGTGTAACGTGCCACCACCCGTCAGTCAGCACTGTTAGTGCAGGAGAGCAGTGGGTGATGTGATTTGCCTCACTACCGAGCACAGCCAGGCTCCTCTTCTCTGCACAGCCGGTGAAGAGGAATAGCCGCAGTGGCTACATTAGGCACTTTGTTCCTGTGGATCACATCAGAGAGCCTGACAGTGCTCTTACACCAGTTTTACAGTGATGTGTTTCTGAATTTTGGTGGTGGTGATCTTGATTTACATGGTTGTGAAGAGAAGAAAGTCAGACACAGTATCTATTTATGCCATCCTTTACTATTTATCAAATACTGCTGTGCATCATGCCAGGCAGTTTTAGATACCGTACAGTACCAGCAATCATCCTAGAAGAGGAGAAAAAATGGTGGAGAAGTCCCAGCTGAACTATGATCTGGTGTCTGGTGCTCCCTCAGCCACTGTAATTTGGAGTGTACACAGCATGGACAGGGCTGCTAGACAGGAGAGCTGCCTTCTTCCCCACTCCTCCTGAGTAAATCTGGGAGGGGGGCAAGCTTGATGGCCTAGCAAGCCATAAAATTGTCTACTGGCCTGCAGATGATAGGTATTTTGGAAGACTATTAGTATGGAACAGGATGAATTTGCCCATGGAAGTCTGATCTTTCCCTACACAGCTTCTCGCTCCCTTGGAAGCTGCTAGTCTTAAAAGAGGCCCAATGATGATGTGGATAGGAAGCATCAGGAAAATAATACATTCGTGCTATTTCACCCTCACTTTCCTAGGGTGAACAAACTCTCCGTTTGGCCACTGGAAGCTGGAAGTGCCTTTGCAGTGATGAAAGATGACGAAAGATGTCACTTACAGGGTGCCTTTTCTACAGGTAGTTTTCCACAGTGTAATTGGACCTCAAATCTTTACATTAAATTAAATTCAGGGAGCTTTTGCCATAAAGTTATTAAAATGTAATGCTGATGAAATAAGCATATGTAGAAAACAGTGACAAACTGCAAGATGCTAAACATGTTTTAAAAAAAAAAATAGTTGTATTTGTGGAATCCTAAAAGGCTTAATTAATGTTGGGATTTCAAAACAGTACGAAATTCAGCCATTGAATGCAACCTCTCTTTCTGGATAGTTTCTTTCAGTCACTTTCTCTTCTTTTGCACAGTTTTTTAATGGAATTGTTATTTAGTATTTGAACACAGCCAGACAGGTGAGCACTAAATATAGGCTGCTATTAAGCGTAACACCCTTGCTCTTAGGTTTTCGGTGGTTTTATCATTTTACTGTGTATTTCTTTTCTGCCAAAATAATCTTACTAGCAGCAAATATGCATAGCCCTTGAATGACACGAAGCAATCATATTATTTCCCTAGGTGATGACCTTTGCTGATGCTGTTCCACATGCTGCCAAATTCTGCCCTGATTCATAGAGTTGCAAGTACAGAAAATGAGTGGGTTTATCTGACTTGACTGTTTATGCCCACTTTCTTTCCTTTTGAGATGACGCTCTTCTATTTCTCACTCGTGTTTTGAATATCTGATCTTGATTCCATATCATACTCATGGATGGCTTTGCTGCTATCTTTAATGTCAAAACACCATCTCTTCTTTCTTTGCTCATTATAGTCAAAGTTGATATTACTTAGTGTTCTCTCTACTTAGACTGAATATATCTAATAGGTCTACTAAAATATTTTTTACTTATGTGAATCTGTCAGTCTTTTGAGTTTTCCGCTGGAGCTCTTTTATTAGCACATCCAGGAACATGCCACATGCACCAGTTTGCTCTGCTAACACGTCTGCCTGAGCTCATTCTTCAGGGCAAACCTGGGACTGCTGTGGTGCAGCCCTGTACAACAGCTGGTACTGGATTATGCTCGATATTTCTAAGAGAAGAAGAACAGAATTGAACGTGCAGACTGGTTTACGATTTATGAACTTTTTTTTTCTATTTTTGTTTTAGTTGTCTATTTGTTCTCCCAGACCTCCCTTTGCATCCATTGGGCTGATTATTCCAGCTGCCTTTGGAGAAGGTGCAGAACATGTCCAAAGAATGGATTTTTGAAGCACAGGCAGCTGCTGAGGTAGGAGCTCACTGCCAAACTGAAAACCAATAACAAAACATTAAAATAAAATTAATAGCCATTCCACTGCTTTAAAAAGGTATTAATGAGAATGAAGCAATAAATATTCAACTATGGTTTCTTTTTATGGAAATATTGCCTCCTCAGGAACTGAGGTTGAAGTGGACTGAATGATAAGGAAAACATTGCAGTTAGGGGTTTAAGCTGATATCTTTGGATGAAAGACAATAAATGAATTCTTTTTGGTACTTTATATTAAATGAAGTAAATATTTTCCCTGCTCAGAGGAACATGATTGACTATCACCCTTCTGCTTTATAAACAAAAGTGTGTTAGCTGGACTCGAGTAATTTTCAGTGATTAAGGTGATACTCAAACATACAATAATAAGGCACTCTTATAAATAGGATAATCATAGAATATTTTGTGTTATAATCCTCTTCAGGAACTGTGGTAATTACCATCACAATAGTGGGTATCTAGAGACCATTGTCAGGGACAGCATATTGCCAGAGATGGACCTGCCCGTTCATTGACCTTGAGAGGTTGTTTGCATTCATGTGAGAGGAGAAAAAAGGAATAGCATGCACAGGGAAAAAATATAAACCAAGGAAACTTTTATCAAAAGCAGTGAGAAAGAAAACAAAAGATTAAAACCAGAAAGCTTCTGGTTTGGAATGGAACGGAACGGAACGGAACGGAATAGAATAGAATAGAATAGAATAGAATAGAATAGAATAGAATAGAATAGAATAGAATAGAATAGAATAGAATAGCTGAGTTGGAAGGGACCTACAAAGATCATCTAGTCCAATTGCTTGACTGCTTCAGGGCTTTTCATGGGAGATGTTTTATTTCTCCATGGTTTTTTTTGTAGAAAACAATTAATTGGCTGTTTCAACTATTTAAATTGTGCTGTGCAGGTATTTTAGATTTAATATCTCATTGGAATTAAGGACAGACAATTTAAGCCAGCACCACTTATGATAAGATTGTGAAACTGTGACAGAAAATGCTGAATGAATTACCACCTTATTTAGGTTTTTTCTGAATTTATGCTGAATTAATAATCGTTACACACAGGCAAGTACTCTTTGCATAGGTGCTGGTATAAACTAGGCTGTGCTTGAAAGACAGACAGTGGTAGCACCAACAGTTATCTGCCCTTGACTAAGCAAGGATATGTAGGAAGCAGCAATCTCTTTTACTGACTCATTGATACAGTTGGGGAAAAATGGGCAAGTTTTTAGGGTTGTATTTTCTTTATGAGATTCATTGGACTGCCAGAATACTGAAGCTACTAAATGAAGAAATAATCCTATCAATTAGGTTTTTAAATAGTAATTAAAAAGTAAGTAAAACACATCAAACATTCAAGAGGCTTGCATGAAAATGGCCAATCTCAACCGCAAACTCAAACATGCATTGTGAATTTTCATTACAAAATGTTCGACATCAGCTGCATGATGAAATTTTAATTCTTCTAAAAAAAGAAAGCTGAGGTTCGGAAAGTTGTATGTTTAGATGGCGTGCGTGGGAATCACTAAAGACACTGAAATGTATAGGAGGTGTATAGCCAGTATAATAAAGCCTAGGAGCTGCAGAAAATGAACAAGTGGCACCATTTTTAGAATAAAAGCAGGAGAACTGAGCTGTCACATTAAAGCTGACAGCCCTGCTAGGCAGCTCTAATCACTCTGCAAAGATCTGGGTTAGAAGAAGTTGGAAATCTATAGATGCACTGTTCCAAGTCTGCCTCTCTGAGCTTGCAGATGAAAATCAACAACCATGCCGGATCAGAAACATCACAAAATGTGAGCAACGTAGATAATTCTAGAAACAGGCAGATGATTTAACCATCTTTTGCGATTCCTTTCTGTAAAAAAAAAAAAAGTCTCTAGATGCTAAGACACTTCCAATGCAATGACTGTGTTATCTCCCTTCATATGCTGAGGTAACACAGCCAAAATAGCATCAATGATTCCTACAGCTTGATGAGACAGATTTCCCTTGAAGCTGCAAAGTTTAAGACTCTTTCAGCCCCTGTTCTCGTAAGTGCCACCACTTCAGAGATTTCACAGTGCTCGAACAGCACATCTTGGTGGTAACGGGAAGTGGCAGCGCTTGGGAACTTGCAGGATCAGGACCTTGGTCACCTTGGGCTTCATTTACTGCTGACGCTTTTAACAGTCCTAAAAAAAAATGGAAAAAGTCTCACTTGCACTTTAATACAGTGGAACTAAAAGGTCTGACACACAGAATGGTATTTAATAGATGAGTTTATAGCTGAGCTTTAAAACTGGTACAGATGGTCACTTGTTACATGGCAACAAAAAGCAAGCAGTTTATTACACTATAGTCTACTACTGCTAATTTATAAGCTACTTCTCTTAGGTTTCAGCATTTGCTAGAAGCACATATGTGCCTCCAGCATGTCTTGGAAACAAATGACAAAACATGTCCATAGGGAATGCTGCACCATAAAATTAAATTATAATAGAGAAGGAGGGGGCTGACAGCAAAAAGAATTTATTTCTTCTGCGAAGTCGCAGGTCGGCATATTGCAACTGAGAGTATTCTGGCTGTTGCGTAGCTGTGAGCTCCCCTGTGTAACACTAACCCAGTCCCCGCCGGTCTCAGAGGGAGAGGGGGTAATTCTGTGAAGGTGAAATGAAACGTGATACAGACCTAGTAGCCATATGCTTATTTTCTCATGAATGTCTTCATTTCTCCTGACAGCCCGTCTCTGGCTTTCTCAGTTTTTAACCCAGGAATCCTTCCTAGCACCGTGCCCCACAGGTCCCACAGCTCCAGGTGAAGGAGCAGAGCTGCTGCTGCTGCCTGGGCAGGCGGCGGGCTGGGGAAGCAGGGCAGCCGGGGGCACTGGGCAGCCCAGACCCGGCATCGGGCACCTCCCTGGGGATGGGACAGGCACGGCACGGCTGTGCGCGGCTCAAGACCTGCCCCGCTGCGGCATCGCTGTGGCAGGGGGTGATGGCCCCGGTGGGCTGACATGGGGTGGGCAGGGTTGGGGGAGCTACGGAGAGGTGGGCAGGGACAGTCAGGGCTGGTGGTGCCCTCGAGGCTCTGACTTACTTTATAGATCTCTTAAATCCTGCCTTCTCACTTCATGGTTCCTTTTCCCACACAATTGTATGGCAAATATTGTCCTATGGTTTCTGCCCAAGGTAGTCTCCTGAAGCAGATCGAAAAATAGATACACACAATTTAAGTTATAATCTTCACCTTCTGCAGACAGTTATCAGCCATCAGAAGGCTGGGTTCTTCCTCTCACACAATACTGAAAAAAAAAAGAAAGAACCGAACTCAATAAAACTGCGTGAAGGCTTCTCCGTCCGTTCCTGCGGCAAGAAGGTGCGGGCAGTGCTCTGCGGGATGGAGCAGAGCGTGGGGAGCCCCAGCGCGGGCTGACCTGAGCTCGAACATCCCTCTGGTGCAGCACGGAGCCGCCGGCCCCGTTGATTGAGCGGCAGAAGGAGTAACCGAGCGGCACTTCTGCGGATGCAAGCTGGAAAACACCCTAAGGCTCCCAGCTCTGGGATTAGCAGAGCCGGTTCATGCAAAACCAGCTCAGGGATGCGACCATGCAGAGCCAACTGCACAGATGGTCGGAGATGCGCAGCATAACCAAGCTCCAAGGGCTTTTACAAGATTGGTTTTACAAGAGAGAGGCAACAAATCAAAACAGGTCTTCAACATAAAGGAAAAAATGAAGAGAGCTCACACACTTAAATGCTGAGTCGCCACACAGAAGCACAACTCATATCAAGCTACGTTGTATAAGCACTGTGCTGTTTGATTGGAAACTCACTCAGTGCTCATAGTTTTCCCTTTGCAAATGTTCGGTTCTTATCCTAAACCCTGGGTAGATCCGGACAGGAGGCAGAGCAGACATGGAAAATACAGCGAATGGAGCTAGGTACAACTGTGTTATTCTTTAAAAGAAGCAATACTGGAAGACGCACAACACACCTGTAGTCATCTAAAGCTGAAGGCTAGCTCTTGTTATGCTTGAGCACTTCAAACATATGGCTGTGAGCTTCCTTCTCACCAAGACATGGGTTGCTACACACAGGCAGCTGCCAGAATTAGGAAGTAGGCAGTTGCCAACCTTGCAAGAAATTGGGTGGAAAAAAACCCCAGTGAATTTGAAACTTGAAATATTTCACTATTGACCATGAATATTTATCTCCTTCTCAAATTTGCTACCTGGCAAGAGTGAAGCCTCTCAGTGTTTTACTGGGGAGATTGGTGGTTAATGGAGGAGCTGGCCCAACTTCTCTCATGTGCCCTCAGTAGACAAAAGCCAGTTTCTCTGGCTGGTGGGAAGGACCCTGTGTCCTGCCTGTGAAGAGTGTTGCACCATGCAGACATCAGCTCAACAGGCATGGCGAGTGTGTGGGTGACCCTGAGTGAGGCTGCTGCCCATGGCGCTCCCCTGGGGAGGGATAGCACTGCACCCTCTCATTCCTCTGGGTGCTGTTTTTAAATATTGCCTTGGCTCCACGATAACATAGGTTCTTCTGAAGATAATGCATTTATGCAAAAGGATGCTGGCTTGAATTCATGGGCATTTGCTTTGTAGTGGTATTTCAGGTGGTTGTCAAACGCCCAGGGAAGAAGACATTCAGAATGACAGTATCAGTAAATTAAATAAACTTGGTGGCAATAGCCTTAAATTGTGGGACTTTTGCAGATATAAACCCAACATTTTTTCACCAAAATCAGAAGAATCATTGTAGTGATTAGCCTTTTAGTGAAAAACCTAACACTACTCTCTTGCATGCTTGAGTAAGGACCCACTGGAACTACGTTAAGTAATTCTGTTGTGATAGTCTTGTGGTTTAATTTCTCAAACTGTTGTTGTCTTCCAGGTTCTTCATCTTCTCCTTTGATCCCAAAGTATGTCAGCAGTCTGCAGTCTTGGCGAGTTGGCTAATTCACAGAAGCCAGCTGGTAGGACATCTCCCAAATACTGAAACTGAGAAGTCTAGGCTGATTCTTTCACGTGCTATTTAATTCATTAATACATGCATTTCTTAAAATAACTATTGAAAATGCCCACTATATGAATGAAATATGTTATGTGCAGTGCTCCTGATCACATATCTGTGACACTGCTACAGCGATGACTGGAGGAAAGAAAATCTTTTCCTGCCATATTTTCAGGATCCCCATTTTCAAATACAGTCTCAAGAAGAACAAAAAGTCTGGAATGGAAGGTTAAACTTAATATTAATTAGAAAGCTAATTAATGGCACCTTTATCTGAAAGCTGAGAATACGTTCTTGTGGGGTTTTGCTGTGGAAAATGCAGAGCATAACAGACAGGTCTGAAGTATCTTGTTCTGGGGACAGCATTGACGTGCTCTTTCATTTGTGATCTTTTGGGGGGTTAAGACCACCTAAGGTGGGTGACGTTTTTGAGTATATGAAGAGGAAAAGGTAATAGGCATGGGCAGAAAGAACAGCCAAAAAATGAAAGCTTGCAAAACTATCTGCTGTCCTGTAGTCTGTTACTCTGCAGAGAAGCGGCTGTGTGAGAGATGAGCCTGGCCTCTCTGACGCATCATAACAGAGGAAAAAAGAGATACGTGTTCTGTCTATCTGCCATGAATCAACAAGAAGGAGGTCAGCAGGAACATGAATTTTTATGAGAATGTTGGACATCAAAAACTGCTCTCTCTCTCGCCTGGATTATCACTCCAGCTCTTCTTTCTGTATTTATGTTTTTGACTTCTAGCAGGAACAATTAAGAAGAAACAATGAGCCTCTGCTGTCCTGACATAAAATCTGCAATAAAATCTAGCCTCTGGAAGAAAAGCTTAGAATCCAACAGGGAGAAAATACACCCTCCTGATAATTGTTTAGCAACGGCAGAGCACCGAGGACATTCTGAGGATATGAGGCAGGAGATTATAGATCTAATAAAAAAGTCTGTAAAATAGCAAGTAATTGAGATGTTTTAGAATACATTCAGCAACCATGAACTGACACAATAGGACAAAAACCTATCAGTCTGCATGAAAGAACAGAAGCAGCAGCCTTGCAGTGTTCCCTTCAAGGACAATAGCCAGTTTCATTTTTTCTGTACTGTACCTTGGAGGAGTTTCCAGTTTTTAAAGCACAATAGTGCAGGAGCAGGTTCTGTCAGACGTGAATAATTGAATTTGAACAGAAATGCAGAGACTCCCAAAACACAACTGAAGGCTTTGGATAGCATTCAGAGAAAATATATGGGCTAGGTTTGCTACTCCTGGTCTCATTTATATCCCTAAACTTGGCTTTTCTCCACTGAGATCAGAGAAGTTCTGCTGGTGCAAAACTTCAGCAAAAATAGCTGTGAATCAGGTCCAGTATTTGCAGGGGTCACCTCCTGAGAGAAAGGGGCAGTGGGTATCTTTGCAAGCACTGATGTAGACAGTGTGATTCCATGAGTATCAATGGAATTACTTAAAACTTCCCTCAGTCAATGCTCTGAGATCAGAACCCGCTCTTCCCTTTTGCTGCAGTGACACGTTATCACTCTGTGTTTGTGCTTATTGCATTAGACACTAATGAACCTCAACACTGTCTCCAGGGGCGTAGTGCAGATTACTGAAGCCTACTGACTTCCCAAATTGTTCGTTCCTTGAAGAGCTCATCTATGGAGTGAAGCCAGGTCCTGCCCTCTGCCAGTAGCCTTGTCTTAAGTTGGCAGGAGTCTCAATAAATAGGTTGAGAAATAAAAAGAGGACCAGACTAAGACAAGGTGCAAAATGAAGGGGTAGATTATGAGGGGCGGGGAGCATATGACAAACCAGTAAAAGACCCTTGAGTAGAAAGGAAAGATTATGAGTCAGTAAAGATTTGGAGAAAAGAGAGAAAACAACAGACAAAGAAACAATTAAAACAAGCAGTAAAAGATTGAGAAAGGAGGGTACTAGAGAAGCAAAAGAAGGCTCGCTGGGGAAAGAATAGGGCCATTTTTTACTCGTCATCTCTTGAAACAATTTTTTCTTTCCCATCAAGTGTTTGCTAATTATAAAGTCACAGCTCTTTAATTTTTGATTTGCACTTAATCTCCTCCCACAGAATGTATACAGCCTGTGGACTGGGGCAAGGGAACAAGGAAGTCATGGGGGCTCATGCATCTGGAGTAAAATACCAGCCATAATCCTTTCTTTCTCTGTCATTAAGCAGTGTTTGCTTTTTAGCTTAGCCGACTTTGAAATGTCAAGAATAGCATCAAGGCTTTGGCCTGTTGCTAGTGTTCACAAATCCCAGGCACTCAAAAACTGGAAAGAATTTACTTTCTTCCCCAGGGATTTGCACAGAAAGGATGTTTCCAAAAACAATGCAGACGGGATTAGAAAATGAGGCAACAGAACCTCCTTTTTACCCAAGCAGCTGCTATTAAAAGTGAAGACTATGTGCACAGTGTGCCTTTAGTGCCATTGCCTGAGAAGTGCCTGTTTAAGAGGAGCTTTACGCTCCCCATGTAAACCCTTGAAAAGAAAGCCTCATACAGACAATTCCTCTTAGATAGCCATGTCTGCATTTCTTACTCTCCCACACTAGGGGAACAAAACCTTCTTATTTAAAGTTCTGTTTCCTCCTGCTGGCTAGTCCTTATTTCACCAGGGCTGGATGATATCCAGTAAGTGGATCAAGATGCTTGAGATACAGAAAACATCCTGTCCTGCCCAGAAAAAGGCCTGCATGTTAGCCTGACTTGAAAAGCCATTGACTATTGATGACTCAGGATCAACAAGAACAGAAATCAATGCTACATGCCACTAGAAAGCTAATTATCCAGTCCAGCCTTGCAAAGATGTATGGCAGTTTGTCTTCTAGGCTCAGTGGTTCATGAGATTTTGAAGATAAAAATCACGTTATTTTCACTAACATTCCTTCTGCTCACGTTGATTCCCTGGTTCTGACCCAATTTAAATGGCTGCTGCGTTCAAGTGCTTTATATTTGAAACAATGCTGTGTTTTATCTGAAAACATATAATCGTGAATTCTAAGCTATGTGAAGCATTCAGCTCCAACTCCAGCACTTTGTGGAAATATTGGCTCCAATGCTAATGCAGGTATTGAAAGATATGGGTGAGAATTATCAGCATAGTGTAGTTTCAAAGGATGGTATTGTTAACCATTACTTTGGAAATGTTCTGTTTAGACTGTTAAGTAGTCTCATAGGCAGATAGAGAAGCATATCTCTAAAGAAGAGAAAATTGAAGAGCAACAGACAAACAGGAAAATGAGACAGAAAGGGGGACACATGATCTCTCTGAGCTCACAGAGGCAGAAGGTGGGACTGGAAAGGAGTCTCTGGGTCACTGAATTCATCTCCTTGGGATCACACTGTGATGGCATCGACATTAGGCTCAGATGGATCCTTGGAATATATGCTCTCTCCCCTAAGTCTCATACCATAAAGCAGTCCGAGACCATGTAACAATTGCAAGACCATTACTACGAAAGGCAGAAAGCCTCAAAAATTACACCATGGTATCGCTTTAAAGAGAACAGAAGAGGTGCACAGCGCTGCCATTAGCTGAAACATCCCTGGAGAATTTCTAGCAGATGCACTCTGCACTGTGCCCCGCAGGAAGGCAAAAGCTGCTCAGCCTCTGCCAATCTGACATGAAGAAAAAAATAATCCTCAAATAAACCCCAAATCTGGCAATTAGTTTAGCCCTGGGAATGTGAGCAAGATATGGCAGCCAGCAACCTGAGAAGTCTGTCAGATTGTTGTCCTGAGTTAGCTCTAATTGTGGCCAATCTACTACATATGAGAGAACGCGGATCCACAGACCTTTCTCTCTGCCCAGCCCTGGCTGTGCAATTGGCAAATATCTCCTATAATAGCAGATATCAGGAATAAATAGCAAAAATTTAATGACTTATTAAAGATATTGCTTTCCCTCATTTGTCCCCTGCTATCCTACTCAAGGCCACACCCCAGAGCTGCAGCACTCCCAGAAGCCTGGTAAGGGAGTGTGAGATTTGGGCATTGGTCCCAAAATCTTGGCCTGCTCTCAGGGTCAATGCAGTGACTACTGCACCGTCCCTATGCCTGACCCAGGGCCTCTGTTCCTGCCCCCAACACCTTACTGGCCATTTTGGGGCAGGAAAACTTCCTGCCAGAGCCCTCTCCAATCTATATTTGAACACGAAAGTATACCAACCCTACCCATCAATTTTCTAACATCAGATATCAAAACTTACCTTGCATACAAACCCCAGCCAACCGAGGTAGTGCTGTACATAAACCCAGTGAAATAAAGCCAGCCCAGACCTAGTTTACCCTCTCCTTCTATGTACAGCCACAGCCTTCGGCCTTCAATGGGTGAAAGTGAAATAATAAACTCCATCTTCACCTTAGTCCATCATACCCTGCCAGTCTGGGATGTAAATCCATCCAAGTAGCCCATCCAAGTGTTCACCCAAAACCCAGTCCAAAGACCGTCCAGCTCAAAGTCTACTCTCCTCTCTTGCTGGCAACACTCTCTCTCCAACAGCTTTAGTTTCAACTCCAACTTTCAAATTCTAGCCAGATAACCACTGACAGTAGCTAAAAGGTCAGAGTCCCTCTCCAGTTCCACAAATTTGAAAATATGAAAGTTTAAGACTCAGACAGTCCAGCCTGATTCTAGGCTACTTTCTGCTTAACTAGCTGATGGTGTTCAAACAAGGCCAAGAGAGATGAGGTCATTGGTGTAAGTATAGATGATAGAGTAGACCCTATAGAAATAGCATCAGTGAACAAGCAATCCATTTTCCACCTGCACCCACAGTGAAATGCCAGCCCTCTTCAACAGAGCCAATATTTTCGCTTGTAAGGAATAGCTCAGGCAAGTCTATCTTAGACTTAAGTTGTGGTCACAACCAAAGGTGAATTATCACTCCAGTAACTGAACCACAGGCAAAGACAGTGCTGTAGAAGAGGTTGGTTTTATTATAAGGACTTGAGAAGTTGATTTATCTCAAAAATGTCAAAGAATGTCAAGATATTTTGTAATTTTGTTTAACTTTCTCTGTTTAGTTTTGAACAATTTCACCATCCTATCTTCAAGTAACTTACTTGTCATTAAAAAAAATGTGCTTAGTCCCTTTAGATTATTTGCTTCAGCAAATTCACCAAGTAAATTTACAAAGTAGTCTTAACATAGCAATAGGGGAGTCAGTGCTACTTTATCGCACTGCAAAGCAGTATATGGCACCAGTAGATATTTAATACCAATTCTGAATCGAATAAATCCCATAGCCCCAGTTGGAGGCAGCCCAGTTGCACCAGTTCAGAGTTTTAAGGAGGATTGTATGTTTGCTTAGGGGAAGGAGATCAAGGGATAATTGATGGGATGGACAAAGAAGCTGATGCCACACTTCTTCAAGGACTTTTGTGACTGACTGCCCCCAGACAATGACTGCCTCTACTCAGAATAACGACAGAAAGAAATCTACATTGAAAAGTCTGCTAGATGTGCTGCCTTGTCACTGAATGAAGGAGAAAATCTTCGCAATACAACAGGAAAAGAATGGGACTGAATACAAAAGGAGTAAGCTGTAACCTAAAAGTGAAACTCTCCATCTTGATACACTCTGGAGGACTAGAATAAGTGCTTTCTAATTAGCTTGCATTTCACTTGGCATATTTATGGCTGTTGCTGCATGAGTAGACCAGGCTTTTTATTAAAGGGTCTCCAGAGAGAAGCATCCAAACCTGCCAGCAACCATGTTTCGGAGGTTTAACCTCTCTAAACTTTATGGTTCATTGAAAGTTCTTCCTCCACACGTGCCAAATACCTCATTCTGCCAAGTGAACTGTAAGCTTGACTTGGGCCAATACCTGCTCTACTTAACATGCAATTGCATTACTTTTTATTTGTGGTTGCATTTTATCTGATTTGCTCATAAACATTGCCTTAACTATATAGTGAGTTAGACATGGTAACACTAAACCTAGCTATTGACTTACAGAAATCAGATTCAGTAAGCAGACGCTGTGTTCATGCCCAGAAGTGCACGGTACCTTGAGGAGCGAGTGATGCACACAGGAGTTAAGCCGAGCAGGTGTGCTGCGCTACAGCGGGGTCTCCTGGCCCATGCTGTGTTTTCACCAATCCCTTGGCCACATCCCTTGGTGGTTGGTTCTAACTGAGGAGCCAGCAGGCAGCTCCCACTCGGTACCCGCAGTTACACCACCGGCACGTCCTTGCCTTTATCTAAAACCGCAGCAACAAGTTGTCCTGTGAATGTCCTTTCTATCTGGCAGTAGAAATGATGACTAGAGTTGTTTTCTTTTAAGAAAATCCTGGAAAAGCTCAAATTAACACAAAAATGGTGTAACTCCTCCATGGATGGGATCTGGAGGCCTGTCTGAAGTTGCACCATTCAGCATTACCACCATCTGAAAGGACATAAGATTATCTATACTACCCTCTCTTTCTCTGTATCGTTGATGCTAATAAATAGCCTTTTAAACAGTACTTGTCAGAGTCTGAGTGCCTTTCTTACTGGGATTGTAACAAACCAGCATCTCCTGGTGCAAAGCAGCAGTTAAAAAAGCAATATCCAAATCTACTCTTACTCATGTACAGGACTGGTGTCATTGTTCATTTGGTTTTCCTCTCAAAGGGTGCTTAATCAGACTGGAAAAGCTATATGTTGCTTGAAATGCTTCTTCCTCATCAACTGGGAGAACCATCTGGTTTGACTTCCATACTCCTAATTTTGGTGGCTTTTTGTTCTCTCCAATATGGGTGGTTGAGACAGCTAACATAACCCTATCAACCTCTTTTTTTTCCTTAAGTTTTAGTGTCACTTGATACTAACAAAGAATTTTGATGTCACAAACCTCCGTGTCACCAACCTTCTGGCCACCCAGCCCAGTGCTTTCCTGACAGACCCTCGCTTCTCCACAGACATTCATCTTGGTCACTCAAAAGCTTCTTGAGTGTTGACTAGATACTAAGCAAATGAGACAGCTGCATGTTTTGCCCTCAGAGTGAACAATTTTCAGCCTGTTTCTTCTCCTATTCTCCACTGAACTGGAATACACAGATGTTAGATGTTTGTATCTGGCACTAATTAACAAGTACCACCCATCAGAGTCGCTAAACATAACACTGTTTTTATCCTGTGGAGGGACTGAGTGATTTTGTTCCATGTAGGTGCTCTCCCTTCCTTCCAGATTGTTCCTTTATTTTCTCCTCTGGTAGAGCATCATCTTTTTTATCATTTGCTTTCAGCCAGTGATTCCCTAAGGGAATCCCTCAGATATTTCATCAGACGTCTCCCTTGTGCTTATAAAGCACAGCGGAGCGTGATGTGCCAGTGCTGACTTGCAATCAGCTGAACGGAGCATAGCTCCCTTCCTGACGGTGCTTGCTCGGCTAATTAGCTCTGCTAAGAAACCAGAGACATTAAATCCCAGGCAAATGGGACAGTAATGCCGCTGCTTTGTTTCCAACACCTAAACTGTGCATTATGCATTTTTTTTCCTTAAGCTCCCACCCTTTTTCTGCCTGCACATCCAGTCTGAGCAATCACGTATGAAAGCATGTTTTGAATATTGGCTCTATGCTAATTATTCCCAAACCTGACTCTCTGCAACGGACATCTCTTTCTCCAAACTGAAATCCTGCTTTTTTCTTGGCTTAAGTTGTGGGGTTTTTTTTCTGGGTTCATCTTCATGGACTGTCCGCATTAAAAACTTGCTCAAAGTAGAATATACCCTTCCTCTCTTGCATGTCCTCATGAGGAACACCCGGAGTGATTTGACAAGAAAATTAAGGAAGATCATTGAGTTTGTTTCCACTGCTTATGTTCAAGAAAAGGGGAAATGAGAATGCTTACAAAGTATTACCAAACAATAAACTCAAAAGTCACTCGGTAGTGACTTGATAAAAAAGAAATTATAACAGATGTATAATATCTAGATAAGAAAAAAAAAATCCTTAAACTGTGGAAGAAAAGTCATGTAATAAAAATGAGCATGCTCAGAATACATATGTAATTAATACACCATTATTCATAGAAGGTAAATATTTATCACTTAAACAAGAAATTTCAGCATTTCATTGCAAGAATTGGGCAAAATCCAAATTGCTTATTGACAAGCTGTAGTAACTGTGTACAAACAAGGGATGAAGGATTTTAGCTTATCATTCGTGATACATTCTGAAAACATACCATGACTCATTCTCAAGTAAGCCCTCCAATGACTAAAGCAAAAAGGGGAATCTAGCCTCAATTTCCATAAAATAATAAAGAACAGTGCCTAGAACTTTTATCTTTGGCATTGGTTTAATGCTTAACACTGGTTCTGGAGGTCTCGGAGATTAAGGGTTGCTCCCTTGCAACAAGGAATAATCAGGGGAACATGAAGATTAATTTTTGGGGGGAAAGGAAGGCAAATGGGTTTCAGCAAAGATTATTTGTTTTGTGAAGTGAAACAAGCAATGAAAAGGTTGAGTAAACTTGGGATCTCAGTATCTAATATTAAATGTGTCTGTTGGTATGCAACCTGGGAAAATAACCTAACAATTACAGTTAAATCGTATTAATAGTTCTGGCAAAAAAGGACGGGTGGAACCGATCTGCGAGACGTAAGCAGACAGAGAGGAACCTGGGTGAACACAGAGCAGCTCCAGAGTCAAGCTGCCAGGTGGTGAGGTCCCTGTCATTACTGGGTCGGGAGATTAAGTTGCTGCTGCCTTCCTTCAGCAGTACTATACCAGAACTGAAGAAAGGAAGTGCTTTCTGTATCTATGAAGCTACACCACCTTGTACTATCTAATTCTTAGCATGACCAGGTATCTGCATGCAATAGTCAGCAATTTCCCTTTATTTTTGCTGTCAAAAAATGGGCTGCAGTTATCAGATGTCCCTTAGGTTGATATTGAAAGACATTTACTAATAACTCCAAGCAAATAATTTACTTTTTTCTTTTTTAAAGTGGAGCACAGGGATTTGGTCATGCTCTTGCACATATAAGCCTGGTGTGACTGTGTGCATACATACACATAAGTTTGTACACACACACAAATGCCTCTGTATTTTGATAATGCTTTGGCTACTGTAGTAAGGATGAGCCAGAGACACCTGGGTGTATTAACGGTAGCATCCGGATCAGTTCTAGCCTTCCAGTCCTCCACTTCGCTAATTATGATTTTCTAAATTGCATATTTGAGGTGAATTGCCTTTAAAGTACTTAGTGCAGGTTGGCGGAGAGGGGGGAAATAGTAATGTTCCATTAAAGCTATTATCTCGTCTTCGAGTAAATTTTTTTTTGTAAAATGTTTCATAACTCAGAAGCAATTGTCTACCCAAGTTATGCTAATGATGTTGATTGTCATTAACCAGACAATACAAAATTATGTTTATTAATGAAGTGCAATCCTGTAAATAACACAGACATAGCTCATGAATACTGTATACTTAATTGGGGTCTTGGTTCAAGATATTCCCCAGCTGACAGTGAAAGATGGACAACGTTATCCTAGATGTAACCCCACTGAAGTAGTGCACCACAAATATCTAACTCTTTCATGTATTTAAGGGAACTGGAAACAGTTTACTGAAACTGATCTAATGAATATGCAAGTCCAAAAAACCCAAGATGCTTTCAAAGCTGTGTCATTGATTCTCATAACGGTCTTGGACTCCAAATAATTCTCACGGTATGCTCTACAGCATTTCCAGTCTAACTACTGTTGTTAAAATGCCAAGAATTTCTTCAGAAACTCATTTGACATTTTCTTGTTGTGTTAGATAGAGTAGGACAAACACTTGCATGCCCTGGTAAAGGAGAAAATTGGAAAAGCTAGCACCATCCTGAAGAGGATCTGCAACAGAGAGTTTAAATTAAACATATATGGATACTGTTTCTCAGATACCTCTGTAAGCTCCTCAGTGGGGCAAGACAAGTACATACATTGTTGAGAGTTAAAGTTACAAGAAACCAACTGTTTTTCTACAAATAAGGCAATAAAAGCATCTTTTATTTGCTATCTACAGATAATCAAAATTTCTACATATGACCCAGTAGAGAAGGGTTTTCTGCCAAGATCATAAAATCACAGAACAATTCAAGCTAGAAGGGACTTCTGGAGGTCACCTAGTCCAGTTGCCCACTCAAAGAAGGTATGGCTAGAGCAGATTGCTCAGAGTCCCATCAAGTTTTGAACATCTCGAAGGATGGAGAGTCCATAACCTCTGAGGACAGCCAGTAGTAGTGCCCGACTACCCTCACTGCTAGCCTCAGAGTCAAGCTTTTCAAAGCCTCTGTATGACTGTAGCCTTTCCAAGTTACTATGCTAGTGTGAAGAACTTTTAATGTTATCCTACACCCAGTGGTCCCTACAAAACCAGAGAAGCCCCCAGTGACACAGTGAGTGGATCTGGCTTGATCCTCCATCACCCGCCTCAGCACTGCTCCTACTGCTGATGTAGCACTCTGAGGCTCTAGGTAGCTGCTAGAGTTTAGGTTAATGGCAGAGACTACTCCTGAGGAAGGCAGATGCAGATACAGTGCAAAATTACCGCTGTGCACACACTGACGTTTTCAGTAACAAAACTAAGAATATAAAAACAAAGCCAGATATTTTTAGTGGAGATTTAAAAAAAAGAAAGCCTTAAGAAAAACATCACTTTGCAATCTTATTTGTAGCACAAAAAAAGTACCTGTGTAAGCTTTGGAAATAGCTTAATATTTACATTTCTGCAGTGCCTTAATATTAAAATCTAAACACAGAGTTTATAAATACGTAAATACAAATGCATCAAAAGAAGCATGGCCAGCAGGTTAAGGGAGGTGATTCTGGCTTAAAAAATACCTAATTAATATTTTAAGAAGGAAACCAGTGTTTGTGAATTGGAGAGGGCTATTTAACTTCTCCCAGCTTACCCGTCTATTTCACACGCAGATACACCTTTGCCAGCATGTCTCTGTTCCAAGCAGCTGGACTGGGCTTCCAGAGCAGTTCCCCTGACCTGTACAGCACTGTCAGACTCCTGCTGGCATCAGTCTCCTGAGGGCCTCTTCCATAATTCCCCGTCACCCTTGCTCTGTCCCTCCTTTATTATCTCACCTGCAGTCACACCCGGAGCTCAGCCGCTGGCTGAAGAGGGGTCTCCCAGCCTGGTGGCATCTCAGCCACAGCGAGCATTGGCTTTTTTCCGCCCAAGAAGATTCTCCAGCTGATATTATATCAACTCTGGAAGGAGCAATAACATTCTGTAGCTTATTGGCAAAACTAAGCTTGACGGTTCATCCCACCTGCCCTGCAGTTCCCACAAGGTGGGATTTACTCAAGTTCAGCACGCCATTTTATCACCGGTCACTTGTTTCATTTCTTGTGGGCCCGCGGTGAAACGCCCCCCAATCCCTGTCTCCCATTCCCCACATTGCTTCCTGGGTCCAGGTTTGTTTAAGAATCCAGCTACTTACTCCAGGCTTACCTGGTTCTCTAGGACCTTAGATACTGTTCTCACAGAGATTTCCAGGAGGAGATAAACACTGATTAAGAAGAGTTAAGCCAAGGCCACAGTTTTAAACCCAGCATAGTGTTTTTTCTGAGTGCACAAGTTGCAATACTGAGAGAAAGGGAGCATCACCTTCTGCATTAGAATTTGCCATCTCCTGGTGACCGCCTGCCAGGTGTGTGCAGGGCTTCCTACCTTATCTGCCACCGCTGTCTCACCCCTTCGCAGAAAAGGAAGGAAGAGAATGAGAGGAATTACAACAACCATGAAACAAGGTCACCTCACACCAGTCCATCCTGGCACAGACCTGCTCTGAGAGAGCTTCTCACACTCTTCCCCTGCTTCCACATGTGGCTTCGCAACCTTTCTTGCACAGATCTAGCAGCCAAAGGGCTGGAGGGGGCAGCTGAAATGTGATGTGGAAATATCCCCTGGTGACAAGAAGTGTCTACGGGCATTGTATTTAACACTGCCTTTTAGTGGACTGAGATGTCAGATGGTGTTTAACAGCAGCAGCGATATTTGTGGTAGACAGGAGGTTTTAGAGCAGATACTGTTGCAGCAGAACAATTTACATGCGGTATTTTGTGAATGTATACAAAGTCTAAATTCAGCTCTCTACAAGCTAAAAGAGTGGATCAAGACTAAAAGTCTTCACTGTAAGAATGCTGTTTCCCAGGATGTCTTTAGAAATATTCCAGCAAGAGGCTCAGGAGTCACCTCATGAAATATGACTTCTCTGCCAGGTTAACCACCTAATATGTCATTAATGACTTTTCCTTCTCCATTCTTTTTGTCTTCTCTTCCTATTTCACAGAATCACAGTGTGCAAGTTCACTTTTTTTTTTTTTTTTTTTTTT
>Ga0065711_1034037_pt1 | contig 24391 bp, 12 predicted proteins | sample Hoacrofraction12_FD_59098 | JGI IMG/M metagenome (GOLD analysis project Ga0065711, IMG submission 59098) | Hoatzin crop microbial communities from Cojedes, Venezuela - Epithelial fraction 12 v2 (version 2) | ecosystem: Host-associated > Birds > Digestive system > Esophagus > Crop | place...
TTTCTTTCTTTCTTTCTTTCTTTCTTTCTTTCTTTCTTTCTTTCTTTCTTTCTTTCTTTCTTTCTTTCTTTCTTTCTCTCTTTCTCTCTTTCTCTCTTTCTCTCTTTCTTTCCTTCTTTCCTTCTTTCCTTCTTTCCTTCTTTCCTTCTTTCCTTCTTTCCTTCTTTCCTTTTGCTTTTCCTCAATGCATGAACACTGCTACCTTTTCATATAAACCTTAATTTTCAGATGTAAAACCTTAATTTTACTAATAATTCCACAGGGTCTGATGGATGAAAAGCTGGACATGAGCTAACAACATGTGCTCGCAGCCCAGAAGGCCAACCATACCTTGGAATGCATCAAAAGCACCATGGCCAGCAGGTCAAGGGAGGTGATTCTGCACCTCTACTCTGCTCTGGTGAGATCTCGAGTCCTGCATCCAGCTCTGGAGGCCTCAGCACAAGAAGGACATGGACCTGTTGAAGCAGGTCCATAGGAGGGCCATAAAAATAAGCTGAGGGCTGGAGTAGGTCTGCTATGAGAACAGTCTGAGAGAGTTGGTGTTGTTCAGCCTGGAGAAGAAAAGGCTGTGGGGAGACCATACTGAGGCCTCCTGTTGTGGCAGGACAAGGAGTAATGGTTTTAAACTAAGTGAGGGTAGATTTAGAGTGGATATAAGGAAGAAATTTTTTACAGTGAGGGTGGTGAAACACTGGGAGGGGTTGCCCAGAGAGGTAGTGGCGGCCCCGTCCCTAGAAACATTCAAGGTCATCTGAGCAACCTCATCTAGTTAACAATGTCCCTGCTCACTGCAGAGGGATTGGGGTAGATGACCTCTAAAGATCACTTCCAACCCAAAGCATTCTAGTCTACGATTCTGTGATTCTGCTGGATTCTTGGATGTCACTCAGAAAGTGACTCTGTCCTCTACTGTACTGACCAGTACCTGCAAGTTAGTGTCATCTGTAGACTGGATGGGGCACATTCTGCCATATTGATGACTCAGGTTTTGAACTACTGGTCTTTGGATTGGTCTGAGAGGAAAGTTATTCATAACCATTTGTCAGTTGGAGTTTGAAATGTTTGTCATGACCTTTTCAGTCCATTGCTCATCCATTTTTTCATCCATGTTGTGGTCCAGGCGCTGATATCTCACTGCCTGGATTCATTTACAGGAGTTCTAAGGGAGACCGTGTTAAAAGCTGCATTAAAGTTCAAGTAAATAATATTCACTGATGTCTTCTGGTCTACAAAGTCAGTTATTTCATCACAGAAGACAATCAGGTTGGCTGTGCCTGACTTTCTCTTCTTAATTCTGTACTGTTCTTGTTTTTCATGTGCTTAGAAATTTATGGGAGGGTTTGTTGTGCATAGTATTTGCCTATTTCTATTCATTCGGGATCTTCCCAGATGATATTCAAAGATAATACAGAGTGATCTTATAATGATAACTCTCCAGCTCTCTCAGCACCATTGAAATCATCTCTTTCAGCATTTGCTGTTGTTGTGTCTGTGTGAAACCTTTCTTATTGCCATTGACGTCCTTCACTAGTTTGCGCTTCAGCTGAACTTTGGGTTTCTGAATTCCATCACCAATAGCCCAGTTCTCTACTCCTCCTGGGCAGCTTATCCCTACTTCCACCTGCTGTATATTTCACATAGACTGTTCTTGCTTTCAGACAGGAGTAACCTGCCATGTCTGCTCGATTCTCTGATCATCTGGATAGGTGTTTTGAGGAGGCTGTCTTTGAAGATGAACATTTAAGAATGTTGTAGCAACTGTGAATGAAAAAAAACCACCATCACACTAACTAGCAGACCCCAGGGAAGGGAGAATGGAGTACCTGTCCTGTCTGACAAACATTATTTCCATTATCTTTGTGCTTCTTTCAGAGGGAAAGGTCAAACTATTTTTAATAAGTTTTTGAGTGGCATTCACAGATGACTGTAAGTTTCTGTGTGTTTAATATGAGACTGGTTATTGCTGATTTTTGGTTTTGGATTTTTTTGTGCTCTTTGAGTTTTTGATCTTTTTCTTTTTAAGGTCCCGACCTTTTGAAACAAGTCCCTGGCTAGACATTGAACTACTAGAAAAAATGGGACTGTGGTTATGGCTGGTAAATCTGAAGCTGTCTTCTCAACTACAGCTTGGTCTATTTCAATTAGTGTAACTCCACATTCTTCCCAATCGACTGAGAGACTTCTTGAATGATAAAACACTATTACATGAGGCATTTGAAAAAGAAATTTGAGTTTAAACCTGTTGCATACAAAAAATACCAAAGATAGAAAGCAACATATTTACTCATTTTAGAGATGTGGAGAAGGCACACAAGACAGAATGGATTGATGGGGATGATGAGAAGTAAAAAGGAAAGAAAAAGCAAGGAGCATTAGAAGATTAAACATTTTCTTAAGAAATTTAACTTCAGAGACAGAGATAGAGCTAGAGAAAATTTGGAAGAGAAGATGAGGGAGGTGAAGTTCTAAATCAGAGTGATCATAGACAGCAGAAAGCAACTTGTGGGATGTTAGCTGGGAGGGAAACATGAAGTGAGTAGAAATAAAAACGGTTTGCATAGAGGTAAAACAAAAGTATTGTCAGTAACTTTGGAAGTGACACCTAAAACAAAATTCACTACCAGCTAAAATAGTTATAGTTAAGCTGTACTGTGTTAACCAGCATGCTTCATAAGTTGCAAGAATTATGTGTTTGCCTGTTGAATTTCAAACATCTTTCATGGCTTCAGACTTGGCCTAAGTACCTCTGTTTCCTGTTTGTGTTTATTTATTTCTTATTTTAATTCTCAGTTATAGTTGTGTATTTGGTTTATATAATCACAGTATACTCAGATGCCGTTCTCAGGGTTTCAGTGCTTACAAGATGGCAATCTGATAAACATGAGTATGTGTAGAATAGACTAGACTAGACTAGAATAGTTCATCTGGAAGGGACATACAATGGTCATCTAGTCCAACTGCCTGACCACTTCAGGGCTGGCCAGAAGTTAAAGCAAATTATTAAGGGCATTGTCCAAATGCTTCTTTTTAAGGCTCTGGCAGGCATGGGGCCTCAACCGCCTCTCTAGGAAGCTTGTTGCAATATTTGACCACCCTCTTGGTAAAGAAATGCTTCCGAATGTCAAGTCTGAACTTCCCTCAGCACAGCTTTGAACCATTTCCACACATCCTGTTGCTGGATACCAGAGCGCAGAGATCAGCACCTCCGACTTCACTTCCCCTCCTCAGTTTTCTTTTCTCCAAACTAGACAAATCTGGTTCTCAGCCACTTCTCATAGGGCACAACTTCCAGCCCTTTCACCAGCTTTGTGCCCTCTTTAAAATCCTGCTTAAATTGTTTGGCCAAGAACTGTACACAATACTCAGGCAGAGGCTGGAATAATCACCTCTTTTACCTGGTGGTTTAGCAGTGTTTAATGCATTCCAGGATGCAGTTTGCCATTCTAGCTGCCAGGGCATGCTGATGACTCATGCTGAGCCTACCCTTATGCTGAGTGTAGATAGAGTGGTTACTGTTAAAAGCATGAGGTAAACAAGCTCCTTTTTTAATCTATCCAAGATTTCCAAAGGAGCTTTTTTGTTCATCTTGCTACCAATGTTTAAGTCACAGGAATGACTTAAATTCATGGTAGAATTTAGATTTAAGTATTCAACTCCAATCCCTGCCTTGAATAGCTTGAGTAGTATGACAACTCTGCACCCCTCCACTTCAATCAATATCTGAATTTTTCTTAGGCTGTTGGGGTTGGACTACATACAACATAATGAATTTCCAGAAAAGCATTTTTATTATTTTTAATATCTGAGACTAATTTGCAGCTTCTATAAGTGACATATGGATATTCTGATAATCATTTTTTACAGATAAATACTTGTAAATTGATTATGTAGAAAGCATCAAGGATATCCTTGCTGTACAATTTCAAATGTATCTTAAAGTGATTTTGATTGAAAATCAGAGCACATGATGCTTCACAGTTTATTTTAAAAGTAATTTTAAAAGTTCTATATTATTGAGATTTTTGTAAACATTTTAAAAATATTTATTGTGTGAATTACACTATTGAATGTGTTCATCTCCAGGAATTAATTCAGTGTCTATTGTGTTCTACAGAAACTTTCACATATATGGAGATGAAGTTGTGTATAAAACACAGATAAGACTAAAATTAGAAGACTAATTTATGCTAAAGAACAAAGACACAGGTTGAGATAGGGAAGCTTCATTTTCATAATTTTCTGGTTTCTTTCCAAAGATAGAATTTTCTGCTAGACAAGATTGCCATACATGTTACTGGTGAAAGCTTTCCTTGTAAATAGTCTGTCCCTGTACAATAAAAAATACATGTTAAAAGATAGTATTTATTACCAAGATAGACAGATACAACTAAGTTACTGCTTGTAGCATGTTAGATGCAGCATTGTAGATAGTGACATGTATTTTTTATTGTACAGGGACAGATTATTTACAGGAAAATTTGTACTAGATTATATTCCAAATAATCTTTTAAAATGCAAAACAAAAATGTAATTTCTATTTCACAAAGTTCATAGCAAGACCAATGAAAACACAGTGTCACATTTCTGATGAATAATTTTCCTGTTGTGTAATATATTGAAAGCAAATTCTATGTCAGCACTTAAAACCTATACAAAACTTAATAAAATCAATCTTTGCAAAGACAATTTCTTAACAATTTAACAGTAATTTTTTTATATAAATTGTATTTTATGAAGCATGTTTTAAAGGTTTTGGTACATACAGTATTGCATTAGACATAACAGTCTTAGAGGAATTTATAGCCTTAACCTCTAGTAATCTCTGTCAAGACTTCCAAAACAAGGCGTTAATGCATTTGGAGTTGAGGGTTAAGCAAAGATGAGAAAAATATTGCTTGACTGAGTTTACCCGGGAGACTAAGGTTACTCTCTAAAAAGAAAATGAGGATAAAATGATAGATTTGAAACGTCACTACCAGGTTGTGCCTGAAAAATATTTGAACTTGTCCACTAATTAACGGCTTGAACCAACTGTGTTAACTGCATATGAAAGCATTTTCTCAAATAATGTATGAATCAGAGGTGAAAAAAATACTCCTGTTGATCTTTGAAAAGCTTTGTGAAAGTTGCCTTAGGTTACATTTTCCACTACAGAAATTCAAGTGAAATTTTAACATTCGTTAAAAATTAATAGTATCAGGAACATGGCAAATATGTATGCCTTGTATGAAAAAAGGTCACACACAAAAGCAAAGAAGCTGCTTCTAGAGTTTAACAGTGTAACTGAACTTATTAACCTCACAACTGTCCCAAATTTTGCTTGAGCTACCAAGACATGTAGGGTAATTACAAAATAAGGAATAAACTGAATGATTTTTAAACATGAAATTTTTCTTACTACACAACCATAACATGTTTCCCTTCACCCGACTCCATGATACTTTTGCATATTTATGAATGAAGTCCTGCAAGATAATCAAGCTTGCTTCAGTTTACATATAAACATGCATAAAAAGATTAGTCTCATGGACTTCAAGATTTTGGCTGATTAATAATGTGTTGAGGTACTTAAATGCAACATCCGTAGCTCTAGCTCTACACAACTTACTTGAAGTTCATATTTGTGAAAGAATTACAATTAAAATTGTATCTTTTTGTACCTCAACCAATTGCAGCTATCTTTTTTTAACTGATTTGTAACTATGTTTAATTTGTAACTACAGTTTACAAGAACATTCAAGTCAGTTGTGTTCCCACATACCCCAGCTTATACTCACTGATGACTATGATAATGCCAAATATTTTGACTTCCTTTCATGTTTAGCAGAAACAAAGCTTTTGTCACTTATTAAACTTTTTTTTTTTTTTAGAAGAGAAGCATATTACCTCTGAATAGTAACAGAAACAGGGTTACTCATATACATGATGAGTTCATTCTGGTATATAGAACAGGAAAGTGCATATTTCACATACATTAATTGATATATTTTGTACATGACTATTTGTGACTTTGTTCTGAAATATGATGAAAGATGATCTGAAAAATGATTTAAATGTTTTTCACTTCTGCTTTAGATAAAGATTTCCAGTCTTGCACAATATCAGTCAGATGATTAGAAATGATTAATAAATAGTGAAGAAATGTATTAGATACATACATACAAACATATACAGTTGAATATTGTCTTTCTCTTCTTGACAAACACTCCATTTTGTTAGGAAGTTGTTGAAGCAGTGAAACAACTTGGAGCTGGTCCCTCTCCTCAGCTTACAGTCTCTCCCTAACCTAATAGCTGATTGTTTAGCTTATACGTGATAGATGTGTTTTGTTCTTTGTTCTTAGTAATAAGGTCTACTCTTGGAAAATATCTCCTTGGGTGTTATTCATTTCTGAATTTTAATTAAGATATCCAACCTGTGCAGAGTTTTGATCAATTTTCACTGCATCAAGTGTGGCAATAGGATGCATTGCAGCACGGATAGCTCTTGTCCTCAACTGTTAGTACGAAGTGAAATAACAAAATATAAAACGTTGTCTTATGTCACTTACGTTTACTACAGAAGTAAAGCTACGTAATAGCGTATTAAGAAGCAATGCAATTTTGAGCCCTTTTCCAGTAATAATTCATCACCTTGGGCCACCTCAACTCTCTAGACTGGAGACACATGATGAGGGTTCATACCAGACATTTTAACTCTCTTATTCTCAGATAACAATCACTTAGTGAACTATCTGAACTGAAATACAGTCTAAGTGAGCCACAGAAAGATGATCGACAGTGATAAAAGAATTTAGGCCAAGAGCTGAGAAATTGCTTGTGTAGATGAATGTACAGCACAAGGACATTCTGGAAATCGTGATTTATATCAGAATAACAATAAAAAAATATATGCCCATAACAGAGTAACATATCAAGTCATAGAGATGGTTGCTTTTTTGGTAGAAAATAATCTGTCTGTAAATTTTGAAACAACAGACTGTGGAAGAATTTATTAATATGAACATAATTTTTATTGGTTATTAATTAGAAAAGAGTCACAGAAGGATACTCTATATTTGATCATTTAATTATCAAAGTAACACTTGATTGGCTGTACCTAGTTGCACAACAAGTAAAAGCACAATTATGTTGCACACCCAGGCACTTCCCCTCTCTCATATGTCCTCCCACAATGCCATGAAGACAATTGCTATGGTTGCCATTTCAAAATCATGACGTAGAGACTCTAAATATACTCATGAATAGTAATGGGAATGCTGATGTGAATTGTGGTTTCACAGCACAGAGTAAGAAATGAAGCACCTGTTTCCAGAAATTCCCTACCTGTTTCCTTCTGCATTCTACCACCTACTCCTTACATTACTTTCCTACCCATTGGCCACAGTCTGGTAAGCCCTGCAGCTGACAGACAGCCTGTTCCCAGAAAAGAAAGAGTCTTCAGTCTTGAGTGGGCCTGTGGATACCTAAACTTCAGCCTGGGAGGAAGTGAGTAATACTGCTTGGTACCTTCAAGCAAGGGCAGATGAAGTATGGACTGTAGCTTTATCAAAGACAGAAGACCCCAGGTCTTACAAGACATGGCAATACTGCGTACCTGAATTGAAGACAGCTTCTGAACTACTAACATTTCTCACTTCTTTGAAGAATTCAGACACTTATTAGGGAAGATTATCTGCTTTGTACCAAATATGGACCAGCTCAGAGCAGACGGCAGGTGAACTTTTCATGCAGTAGGAATTCCAGGTGGTTCTGAACTCAGCTAGAGTCAGCCCAGAGTAATCTGGTAGTTGGTCTAGATGATCTTTGTCTGTCCCTTCCAGCTAAACTAGTCTGTTCTATTGCATTGCATTGCATTGCATTGCATTGCATTGCATTGCATTGCATTGTATTGTATTGTATTGTATTTTATTGTATTGTATTGTATTGTATTGTATTCTATTCTGTTCTGTTCTGTTCTGTTCTGTTCTGTTCTTTTCTATTTTCAGAATTCGTATTAGCATATAACACTGATCTCTTCCTGCACCTCTCTAGGATGCAGCTTGTACAGCAAGCAGTGCTTCCTTCCCATTAAATGTTGAAAGAATTAGGACATCTTCCAGTGGGAAGTAGAAATTCAGACTAGTGACAAAGGGTGAAATACAATGATTCTTGCAGTCAGGTTGTGACAAAAAGAAGCTAGATATTTAGCTTTCTCTCTTAATACCTGCACATGTTCTCCACCCTCATCCTTAACTGTCTCTGACATGTTTGAAGGTAGTTCCTTCTTGTGAGGCACCTAGGTGAACACCTTGATATATCTTGGGTTATCTTTCAAAGAACAGGGGAGATAGAACTGTGGGCTGCTGGGGCTAATCGTCATTTCAGTACACCTGGCAGTGCTAGGATACTAACAACAGTCATGTGGCTGGAAATGTTTGGAAATATTGGCTAGTGTAATTTTTAGGGATACAGAATGAAGACTGAAATCTCTTTGCTTTTGCAATTATGTCTTCCTACACTGTCGTTTTAGTGGAGGTTTGATCTCAATTTGTTTTTTCCTTATGTTTGTGTATCACATCGTGAAGTAGATAATTTTGTGCTTTTTTTTTTTTGATTCCCATAGTGAGCAAGAAGCACTAAAACGTTTGACTAAGTCTCTTGCTTTGAAAAAGACTTCCTTAAATTCATTATTTTTTTTCCGTGTGCACATGCATGCATCTGCATGATGATAAATGTCTTTTCACTAATATATTGCTGTGTTTTGACTGCATGAGTAGAGTTTTCTGACTATCATACCCATTTCAGAGAAGCACTTGAAGGTCCTGAACTTTTATAGTTTCCATAATACTTCTGTTAGTGTTACAGACTTACCTACAGTCATGCTTTGTACCTCCCTACACATCTAAGCATTTGTGGATTATTTAAGTGCTGTGCTCTCTCCTGTTTTACATCATCAGCCATCATGTTCCATCACTACCTGGCTGGAGTTCCGTACCTAATCCAAATGGCTGTATGGCCAATGATGGTCGTAAACACACATTGCTCTGAGCAGATGGGGTTATGCCAGCCAGCAGAATATAGATTAAAACCTTAGCATTAAGGAAAAAGGTACTATTAAGGTTTATATCAGAGCACTTACACTGTTAAACACATAAACATTTTCCAGGTAGATGCACTCAGTGAGGGGCTACTAGCTCCCATTGTGATTCAGAGACTCTTGTAGAACTAAATGGAACAACTCATTGTGCCAATGTAATAACAGCTGCTCTACCCTTCATCTGGCCATGAATTCCTTATGGGAAAAAAGAAAAAAAAAAAAAAAGATAAAGGATGAAAAAGCAATTTGTAACACCTACTAAATACACAGTACCCCCAAAGACATAACCATTTTTATCCCAGTTACCACAATGGTATATGATTACAGTAAGGACAGAACGAAATGCATAAACTACCAAGTTTCTTACAGAAAAAACAAAGATAAATACCTATACCTGTGGCTATAGTGAGGTAGACTTTGACGATGAGGTAAAACATTTTTCTTTTTAGAAGAAGATTGTGAAAGGGATATTTTGCAGAATAGTGGGAAAAAAAGGTAATTATTAAAACCAAATGAAACACCAAATTGCTTCCAAAAACTAAGCATATCGGGAGTTTCTTTAATGTTTCTTGAAATGAAAGTCATCAAATATTTTTTCTTATTTAAAGATAAATCCTCCGAAAAAATGAACATACAATCTATGTGCTTCAAAATTGACAAAGCTAGAGCTTATATTACTTTGAAATTACCCTTGCCCTAAAGATATGCTCCTAAAACCACTTATAGAGTGACCTAGCCTAAGTTAGGTTGCTGGCAGGATCTGCAACAAATTGAATTGATTGAGCGGATTTCTACTGACTATGTAGGATTAAATCAACCTTCAGAAGCTGGAGATTTTAAGTTTAGGAATTTCTAGATTGCTGTGCTTTTTCAGTGCATGAAGTTTTTCCTAGAGAAGAAGGGCCTGTGATTGTGCAGAAAAATCTGGACCCAAGTAAATATAAATGATGTGTGAATTGTCCTTCTGCTCGGTAGTAGAGAAATGTGCACAAGATAGGACCTGCTCTTCTTTTTGTGATCCTGAAGAGAAGAGTGTGCAACTATGTAACCTCTCCATTTTACATGATTTTGTAGACAACAAATTAATATCAAGGGAAAAAAAATATTTTTCTTAAACTTCATGCTTATCGAGATCTTTCCTGCTGTAAAATTCCATCAGGCTGAGAAGTCACGAGGTAAGCTATCAATCTCTATTCTTTTAGCTGTGTGACAACATCACTTTGATGCACCATAATGCACTATTATCCAGCAAACTTCTTCCGCTCTGTGTGTAAGAAGAGTCAGAGACTGAGGAGCAGACCTGTAAGAAGAATCATTGATTGGCCAAATTTGACTAAACTTATACTAGTTTAGCATGAAGTAAAAAATGTTAGAAGTAAAATAATAAAGATCTAAAAATCCTCTATAAAAACAAAGTGAAGCACAATAAAAAAGGTTTAGGTCTTCCAAAGGAACCTGACATGATCTTCTATTTCGTGGTAGTGAATACAACAATATGAGTGGGAAGGAAAGGTTAACAATGTCCTTGAAATTCCTTAGATAAGTTCTGATCAAATCCAATAAATTGAAGCTTTATATTTTCTTTACTCTGAAACTGAATTTGATGCTGAGTTCATAAAACAAATCTTTCTAATAGCATCAGATAATCGGTAATTTAGTTTCTATTTCTAGAATGCTAAACTTTCTCTCAATATTGAAGACCTTTTTAGTTAAGTCTGAACTGGTATGTTCTTATGTTCCATGCTTTATTACATTATTAAACAATTTCCTTCCTTTTCCTCATTTCTGTGTCACTAGAATTTCAGTATGTTACCTCTAATGAAATTGTGATGAATCTGCATGCCAAGAATTTTCAGAACTCAGGGTTAACCTTTTTCTGTTCATGAAGGAGGCCTTTTTTCAGAGATTAGAAACAGACTTTCTGCTCATGTAAAAAAGAAAAGCAATTTTCAGAACAGAGTGGTTTATTTTTCCATTTGTCTCACTTGAGAGAATTCATAAATACTGATGTCCTAGGGCTATAAACGGCTCTCAGCCCATACAGCCAGCTCCCATTGATATCCCTGGCATTTTATTCTTGGTCAAGGGCAACATACGAACAGCCATATCTCACAGTCCATTGCTCTTCTGGAGAAATAAAGCAAAGAGAAATGATTTAAAAAAATCAGATTTCTGGTCTCTCTGTTTCATTACTTTCTGAGGTTTATGTATTGAAAGTGGCAAATTAAGTACATGCTAAGGTTTTGACACTGACTATAAATATTTCAAGTTACTCTTATCTGACAAATAAGGTCATAAAATGCTGTCAACCTTAATCCCTTCTGTACCAAAAAGTTTGACATGACCCTCACATCTTAAACTCCACAAATTCTTTGGTTGTGCACTGCTGATCTATTAATCAAATTTACTGTTGACTATGCTCAATCATTACTTCTGTTAAAAACTTTTGGTAGGACAAACTATTACTACCACTTAAAGCTTTTTTAAGTATTTAAAGTGGTATTTCTTTCAACTGTGATAGAAATCTTAATGCAAGTTTTTTCTTCCTTTGGTTGCTTCTTCTGGAACTTCTTTGATCTATCATTTGTAGCTGGAAGGAAAAAGAAGTGTTTTCATTTGAGTTGCTACTGATAGAACTTTCTTTCCAGATTAACAAAAATCCTTGTCTTTGTAAGGTTTCAAGGTTGGGAAATATAAACAAGTTATCACATATCATCATCTTTCGTGACAGATCAAGGTCCAATGAAATTTACAGGTAAATTGAAACTAGTTCTAATTTCACAGGAGTGCTCAGTTTCATTGCATGGTACTCCCAGACATCTCAGAATGGTTTGTTTTCCATAAATTTGGTAAATTTTTTATATTTTCAGAAGCCATTATATTCTTGGAAGCACCCATTTAAAGACTAAATAAAACTAAGTGTAAAGCTTTGAGTAGCAAGGTACAGTGTGGGGTTAACTGATCCTTTCTACACAAGACTTGCACAGTCCTTCAACTTGTCTCTTGCAGCTCCAAAACTGCAGAGCTACGGTGTCTTTCGTGGCTGCTCACAAGGTTGGTAAGAAGCACTGTCTCTGTGTGCCAGGACACTATCACCTTGCTGTTTCAGAGGACACAAATCATTGCTGTTACAAAAGTAGTATGGAAGGAGAGAAAGCACTTTGAGCCATATGAATTCCCAAATTAGGGAAGCAGAACAGAAAATCATCCCATACATGCTATTGTTTTGTAAATATGGTGATGGAATACAAGACTGGTTAAAAAAATGCAACAGTGCCACTCTCTGCTGTAAGACACATTTGTTACTTCTATAGCACTGGATCGTTTTTAAAAAAAAATAAAGGACTATTTTCCAATTACATACTTTGTTTCCTAAGGAGAACATCCATACAAGTTGCTGTTTTGTGTAGTTATACATGGTTTCTAAACATTTATTTTTCCTTGGTTTAAAGCAATTGTAATGGCTTCCATTGCTGGAAATTTTCCACCTAGTGGTAATGAAAGATTTGCAATCTGAAGCATTTTGATGAAAAGCAAGAATAATTTTTTTTCCAGCTGTTTAAATGTCTTTGCCAAGAATAAACTTATTTTCCTGTACTATATATTCTCTATGGAAAAAAAAACCCAAAACATCATGAAGTGTCTAGGTATAAGACACAAAAGAATTTAATAACATGCTTCAGATGCTTAAACAAAATTGTGAAGCCTGTATATCTTTGAAACCTGGCTTTTCCAACAGTATGGTGGTGTAAATAACTGAAGTAAAATGTTTTGCTCCAGTATATTTTGCAGTGCTAAAATATTTTCTATTTTTGCTGCAGTGACCGCTATTAGCTACCAAAAAAATAGATTTGAACACTGCTTTGTTTCATATCCCAAATCTAGGAGGTCTAAAAGTGATTTTAACTCCCCTAGAGAAGAAAGAATTGGTATAGAATGATAACTTTAAAGGAAAAGCTCCTTTGCTCCTTTTTTTCTTGTTCTCTTTTTTTCCCCCATTTTATTTTCAGGAGTAGCACATCATAAGAAAATTCAGTGTGAGTTTCATTGTGCTATAATGAGGTGGAGTTTAGACTCTCACAACTCTGGCCCATTGGTAGTTCTTGTCCTTTAAGCTATGTGCTGACTCTGAATGTGTCATTTGTGAGAGATACTTTGTTTGTTCTTGTTATGGAGGTAAGTGTCAACTGGGAACTCAGGTAACAGCAGGAACATTGTTATAAGGGAAGTGCCAAAATCGAATTGTCAGCTGTTTCTTTCTGCTTTCTATCAGCAGGCAAATATTCCTTCCCTAGTTGTGACTTAGGTTTTCCATTTGCTGGGAACTAAAGTATTTTATTAGAAAACAAAAGAGGTGAACAATGTCTGACTGAAAACAAATAAAAAAAACCAACAACATAAACCACACAAACCAAAAAGCTGTTTCTTTACTAACAGAAAGTATTACCAAAGGTTTGGATACTGTACCTGGATAACAGTGAATTCATAATAAACTTTCTAAATATTTAGCTGTATGTACTGGTTTTGGCTAAAACAGACCTAACTCTCTTTTAGTGAATCTTCCTTACAGCTAAGTTCTTCTAAGTACCTGCATTTTTCTGAAGCTGGATGCATATTTTACAGACATTGTCCACTCCAAAGCTGGTAATACCTAATGTTTATAGTTACTCTGAGCTAACGGTGGGAAAGGAATGCAGAAAATGGCTGCTGTTTACAGTTATCACTATAGCAGCCAAGGTCACCAACAGATCTCTTAGGTCCCGCAAGTGAGGAGTCAGAAGGGGCTGTACTTGCAGGGAGGGGCAGACAGGACAGGTGACTGGATATTGACCAACGAGGTATTCCATGCCATGCATGTCATACCCGGTTTAAAGCTGGGGTGTCACGAGGGTCTCACTTTCTTTGTCCATGGCCGGCTTCTGAAAAGGACCCTGCTAATCATTCTGCCTGTGATCCTGATCCAGATTCTGATGCGTGCATCCCTGAGTTCAGTTCCTGCCTGCTGTCGAGGCCAGTCCGGGACTGCCTGGTGCTGCCTGGCAGCTGCTGGCAGGATGCCAGTGCCCGGCACCCAGCTCCGGGAAGCTCAGTATCCATTTTGTATATTTTGCATTATTTCTCTTATTAATATTATTATTATCAGTAGTAGTATGAGTGTTATTAGTAAAACTCTTTCTATTCAATTTGTAAGTCTCTCTCCCTTTTCCTCTTTTTCCCTTCCTCTGGTGGGAGGGTGGGGGTAACAGAGAGCATCTGTCACTCAGTTTATTGATGCCCTGCTTTAAACTGTGACACTGTAGTAGAAAAGACATGCCTTTAAAAAATTGATTTTACTGTACTATATATTCTCTATGGAAACAAAACCGAAAACATCATGAAATGTTTAGGTATAAAATAAAAAATAATTAAATAACATGCTTCAGTTGCTTAAACCAACTTGTGAGGCCTGCATAACTTTGAAACGTGGCCTTTCCAATAGTATGGTGGTGTCACTAGTATTTGCTTGCCATTTGCTACACTTCAGCAGAAAGTATTAGTCTCAAAGATTAGATCCTCTTCAAGTAAAGAATCAGCTGCAAGGCAGTGGTTCGGGGCTCTGTACATGCTTCCAGACTGGCTCTGATTCTCCTTGGTCAATTTTTTGTAACCTATGAAAAAGCGGAAAAAAAAATCTCAAAACAAAAGCAGAAAAAAAAAAACCACAACAGAAAAACTACTAGGTTCTGCATCATGTATTAAGAACTTCAACACATAAGAAAAGAAAGGGAAAAAAATAGTACTGTGGACACTGTAGTAGCCTGTTGTTTGGAACATTATAGATTTGTTCACCTTAGAGGAGAAATATTGTTTACGTGAATCTGCTCTATCCTTCAGAGAAATTTATGAATAGAGTAGAAACAGAAGTAAAAAGTCAGTTTTCGTCCTCAAATATCCTGAAACTTGTTTGTCCAGCAACATCCAATTCTGAAAGCTCTGCCTTTCTTCAACACCTAAGCTGTGCTTTTACCTGCTTTTCTCACCATATGTTGACTTTCAGATCCTTCCAAAGTGAGGGTAAGCAACAACACTCATTAAGCTGGTTCTTCCCATATCTTTACTTCTCCTTCTTGCCCCTTCCTTGGTTGGCCAAAAGCAAGTGTTTGGGTAGGTGTTCAGTGAACTGGATAAAGGCTGGCTTAAAACTAGCTGGAAAAATATTGATATTTTCTAGTCAAATTTCTAGGTTCTCTAAAGACCAAGTCTCCTCAAAAGCAACACTGAAAGAATAAAGGATTAAATTAAACCCTACCGGCATTAGGCATGTATTGCTCTTCAACAATCAAAGCCCTTTTGCCAATGAAAGTATGAAGGTTAAAGTGGATTGCAAGTACCATATTAACAAGCATTTTTGTACTGCTTATAGAAAAATATTTGTCTACTTTGAAGACATAGCTTACACGAAAACAATTCACTGTGCTGCTATACTCAGCAATGGTTTCCCTCACTGGCTGTCTTTCCAGGTCGTTTCTAAATACTCCATTACTTCACATATATTTAAGGTGCATTGGTGTCCTAGGTTCAGCCAGGATAGGCTGAATTTTCACAAGCCGCCAGGAGGGTACACAGCCAGACCAGCTGACTCAAATTGGCCAGACAAACCGGGTATTCAATGCCATGTGACATCATGCTTAGTTCAGGGTGGGGGAGCTGGCCAGGGGGAAGTTAATCTCTGCTCGGGAGCATGTGGGGCATTGGATGGTAATAGTTTCTCTGTGCTTTCTGTAGTTTATTTTGTATATTCTTCTTATCAGTATTATTGTTGCTACTGTTCACTTCCTTTGCTGTTCTGTTAAACTGCCTTTATCCTGGCCCATGAGTTTTTCGCCTTTTTCTTTCCATTCTCCTCCCCACCTCAGTGGGGGGAGGGGCAATAGAGCAACCGAGTGGTCCTTTGTTGCCAGCCACAGACAAACCATGACAGTTCTTTTGGCACCCAGCATGGGGCTGGCATAACATCAGGGCTGACCAGAGTATGTTAAAACAAATTGGTTGTGATTTATTATATGCATTTATTGTATTAGTTAAATAGTCGCTGGTCAATATGTTGCTGTGTTTGGTCACATGGCTGTGGTATGCAAACCCTTACTTACAGTATATGTTCACTGTGGTGTTGTTCATTACCTCTGGGAAAAGGATCAGGATTATGATTTTGCTGTACTGTGTAATACTGATTTATAATATGATAATGTCACTGGGCATGAGGTTAGGCTTGTATCTGTATGCAGCACTGCAGTCATTTCCGTACCTGGATGCCATCTCTCAGAATTTATCAATAATCAAACCCACTCTGTGGGGAAAACTGGACGGGATACTTTCCCCCTGTCTTTCAATCTACCTCTCTCCTGCAGGCTAGTCATAACAGCTTTTGAGATTTTCAAGTATCTGTGGGATGCTCAAGCCAGCACGCTCCTATTGTTCTGTCTCCTGAATGGGTTTCAGGTCTTGTTTAGGGTTAAACAAGTTGTTAAAAATACCTTCTAGATATCTGCCCCATGGCTAGATATCTATGAATGGCAGTGTGTGTGGGATATCCTGTGTCCTCCATCTGTACAGACCAATATCTCAGCTACTAATTATAAGCATTTCTCTGCTCAAGAGAGAGGATACAGAGGGCACACACCACAAGGCACCCTGCAGCTTTCTTTAACTGCGTGACCACAGAGAGGACATGAGGAAGTGGGATGGAAAACCTACCTCACCCGTAGAGACATGAGTGTGTGAGTTGCGAAGAAAAAAAATCATCGAAGGGGGTCCTTCTAGGAAAAATGCCAGTCCAGGTTTCAGCAGGCATTTCTCTAAACAGAGTAAAAAGTTTGATCTTACTTCTGATCCTCTTGAAGGTACCTCTGAGTGCTGCCGTGACAGACTTGCTACAACTTCAATATCAGCTGGAGTCAAAGGCAGTCAAGTGGTATGCCACCACTGACATCTCTAATGCATTCTTCTCCATCCCTTTGGTGGCAGAGTGTAGGCCACAGTTTGCTTTCACCTGCAGGGGTGTGCAATACACCTGGAATCCACAGCCCCAGGGGTGGAAACACAGTCCCACCATTGGCCATGGACTAATCCAGACTGCACTGGAAAAGGGTGAAGCTCCAGAACAGCTACAGTACATTGATGACATCGTTGTGTGGAATGATACAGCAGAAGCAGTATTTGGGAAAGTGGAGAAAATAGTTCAGAACCTTCTGAAAGGCAGTTTTGTCATTAAATGAAGTAAAGTCAAGGGACCTGCACAGAAGATCATGTTTTTAGGAATAAAATGGCAGGATGGGCATCACCAGATCCTGATGGATGTGACCAACAAAATAGCAGCCATGTCTCCATCAACTAGCAAAAATGAAACACAAGCCTTCTTAGATGTTGTGGGGTTTTGGAGGATGCACATTCCAAATTACAGCCAGATTGTAAACCTTCTCTATAAAGCAACCTGAAAGAAGAATGATTTTGAATGGGGCTCTGAGCAAAAACAAGCATTTGAACAAATTAAATGGGAGATATTTCATGCCATAGCCCTTGGTCCTGTCCGGTCGGGGCAAGATGTTAAAAACGTGCTCTACACCGCAGCCGGGGAGAATGACCCAACCTGGAGTCTCTGGCAGAAAGCACCAGGCCAACCCCTGGGGTTTTGAAGTCGGGAATACAGAGGATCCAAAACTTGCTATACTCCCACTGAAAAATAGATTCTGGCAGCATATGAAGGCATTCAAGATGCTTCAGAAGTGGTTGGCATTGAAGCACAGCTCCTCCTAGCACCATGATTGCCGGTCCTGGGCTGGATGTTCAAAGAGAGGGTCCCCTCTACACATCATGCTACTGATGCTACATGGAGTAAATGGGTCGTGCTGATCACCCAGCGTGCCCAAATGGGAAACCCCAGTCGCCCAGGAATTCTGGAAGTAATCATGGACTGGCCAGAAGGCAAAGACTTCAGAACGTCACCAGAGGAGGAGGTGACATGTGCTGAAGAGGCCTCGCTGTATAACAAGCTGCCAGAAAGTGAGAAAGAATATGCCCTGTTCATGGATGGGTCCTGTCACATTGTGGGAGAGCATTGAAGGTGGAAGGCTGCTGTGTGGAGTTCTGCATGACAAGACATGGAAACTGCTGAAGGAGAAGCTGAGTTGAGCCAGTTCGCAGAGGTGAAAACGATCCAACTGTCTTTAGACATTGCTGATCGAGAAATGTGGCCAGTGCTCAATGTTTACACTGACTCCTGGATGGTGGCCAATGCCTTGTGGGGGTGGCTGCAGCAATGGAAGAAGAACAACTGGCAGCGCAGAGGCAAACCTATCTGGGCTGCCCCACTGTGGCAAGGTATTGCTGCCCAGCTGGAGAAGCTGGTTGTAAAAGTGCATCATGTGGATGCCCTCATCCCCAAGGTTCAGGCCACTGAAGAACATCAAAACAACCAGCAGGTGGATCAGGCTTCCAAGACTCAAGTGTCTCAGGAGGATTTGGACTGGCAACAGAAGGGTGAACAGCCTCATAAACACCTGGGTCAAAGAACACAGTATTGAGTGGCTGTATCGCATCCCTTGACATGCACCAGCCTCTGGAAAATTTGAACAGTACAATGGGCTGCTAAAAACTACTCTGAAAGCAGTAGGGGCTGGGACTTTCAAAAACTGGGATACTCATTTAGTAAAAGCCACCTGGTTGGTTACAACCAGAGGATCCACCAACCAAGCTGGCCCTGCCCAATCTGAACTTTAGAAGGGGTTAAAGTCCCTGTAGTGCACAAGAAAAATACTGAATTACCTGAAGGGAGGTTTTAGAGAGGCAGGTGTTGGTCTTTTCTTCCAGATAACTAGCGATAGGAAGAGAGGCAAAGGCCTCAGGTTGCATCAGTGGAGGTTTAGATTAGATATTATGGAAAATTTTCTTTAATGAAAGAGTGGTCAGGCATTGGAATAGGCTGTCCAGGGAAGTGGTGGAGTCACAGTCCCCGAGGTGTTCAAAAAACATGTCGATATGGCACTTCAGGACATGGTTTGCAGTCATGGTGGTGATGGGTTGACGGTTGGACTTGGTGATCGTAGAGGTCTTTTCCAGCCTTAACGATTCTATGATTCTATGATTTCTATGATTCCATATTTTCCTCCTTGAAAAAGTTCACTGAATCCATCATATTGATGACAATAAGTGGTATAACCTTATCTAGACAGAATTTGGTGAACAGTATGAATGGTAGAATATGGGAAGTCTTATCCTTAGGCATGTTTAGTGAACTGGAAGTGTTGAGGGACTCCACAGGAGGAAAACAATATTAGGAAATGAAGCAACCATAAGCTGGTGGCTAGAAATTGACAAACTCATAATTTTTGCTTATCAATTCAACATTAACATCAAATTTTGAAAAATGTAGGCAATTACAGTTGAGGTCAAATAACAATAATATTATCCTTTCTGAAGTTAACTTGGTGTTTACTGTATGTTAGAACTTTTGTGACTACATAAATACACCTGAACACAGCTTTGTGAACAATGTTTGTGGCCCACTGTACTTATTATGGGAACAAAGTATACCACAGAAACTGGATTCAGACCAGAAGAAAGACAACACATATTCCCTGCAAAGTTCTCTAAGTACTTAAATCCATAGAAAAATTCTCAAAAAAGTTTTCTCTAAACCTACAAACAGTGCACACAAACATAGCCCAAAACAAACTTCTGTATTAATCCAGGCCTGCCACCACTACAAGAAAATACAGAGGACAAGAAAGAAAATGAATGTGGAAACAGAACTGCTGGTTTGGAACAATGAGTGAAACCAGAAAAATCTGAAGAAAGAACAGTAAACATGCTTTTTTTGTTGTATCAGATAATTTCTCAAGATCATCTGTTATGGTTTGGCTGCTGCAGGCAACAAAGGCACCATGCGGCCGCCCCTTGCCCCGCCGGGTGCGTAGGAGAATGGAAAGAAACAGGCAAAAAGTCATGGATTGGGATAAGGGCAGTTTAACAAAACAGCAAACAAAGGGAACAGTAACAACAATGATAAAGATAAGGAGAAAACACAACACAAACCACACAACAGAACCGCTCTCCCGGACTGCTGCAGCGTGCTCCCAAGCCGCAAGTGAGTTCCTGCCGCCCAGCTCCCTCCTCAACCGGAACCCAGCATGAAGGCACATGGTATGGAATACTCTGCTCTGTATGGCCAGGTTGGGTCAGCCCGCCTGGCTGCGTCCCCTCCTGGATTGCAGTGAAACTTAACCCTGTCCTGGCCGAACCCAGGACAGCATCTGAAAAGCAGTCTGTGTAATGTACATAATTACTTAACAAAATTTAAAATATTGCTGAATTGTATAAAAAAGCTCTTTAAATTCCAATCCTTAATAGTGTATAAAATCACCTGAGAGACTCGATCAATCCGCTGAAGTTCTTAAGGCAAAGAATACATTGTTTAGGGGCAAATAAAACTGTTGAATTATATCCATAACTAAAAATATTTCTTCATAAGCATTTTGATGCATACTTTTAATACAAATTGTAAATACTTATCAAAAATAGCTGAAACATCTTTTAAATACTATACGAATCAAAATGTGCAATGAGACAGTACTGTAAAAAATGCATGTTTAATCTCTGACAAAAATAATACCAGTAATTAATATCCCCTAATGTTTAGTTTATAAAGAGAAAACGACAACGTGTATGTGTAGAAATCCTCTATTACCAAATGCCATTGTAAAGAAATAATTTTGTGACTTACCAGCAGAATGACATAAAACAATTTGTTGACAATATGGGATATTAGTTACCTTGATGATAGTTAGAAAACAAATAATGAAACAGACTACCGGTTAGTTATTAATCTGCTAGTGACTTTTTTTTTCTTTTACCCAAAAGTGGATATAGTAACTAAAGTGGAGGTTTTTCTTAGTTTGATTGTGGCCAGAATCCAATCTAGCTAGAAGGAAATAGCTAAAATGACTATTAAAAAGGCAACAGAGTTAAGGGTGTCCAGGATCCATCAAAATTTTTGATACTTAGAATCAGGAACTCTAAAAACAAGTAAGCAGTGATATTCACGAAAGCAATAAATGTGAAAAAGGTAAGTAGACCTCTAAGAGACAAATCTAAAGGAAAAAAAGAATTTAAAGAAGCTAAACATTCCTTAAAGAAATAGCTATAAAGTTACATGCAAATTATCCAACAGTCTATATTACAAAAGAAGAATTAGCATTTGTGTGTGGTTTCTTAATAGAATTATCCTCTTTTCTTCTCTGACAAACCTTTCCTCAACTTTCCTTTTCTAGGACAAAATAGAGATTAGAAATTTTCTGTTGCCACCATTATTAGAGGGCTTTATATAGAAAAGTTAGATAGGTATCTGCTTAATTGCATACACAATTAGCTGTGTATCTTATATATATTATATCCATGTATTTCACTCACCAGCTAATTGCATATGTAGTGTATATACTCTGATATTTTAAATATTCCCATTATAGCGTAACTTACTATAGTTGAGCTTGTAGTAGGCAAAAAGGGCTAGTTACCCTTTGATTTTCAGCTCTTTTTTCTTTTTTCACAAAAACTATTAAGATTTAGAGTGATGAGTTTTATTATCTTATGACTTAGAGATACAAATTAGCTCATCATTTTACTATCTTGTCATACAAATACTTGACTCACAAATATTTTTATTTTGTGTAGCTGATGTCATATACACAGAGTAGATTTTCTCCAGACTTCAGTGCATAGAATGATCTAGCACGCAGATAGTTGACTAAGGGCTTGATCCATTACACAAATAAGTCAAAGAAAATGTTAATTAGATCAAGGGTTTAGTTGAACACCCATAATATCATTGGAAACATTCATACGGCAAAAGATTGCCAACCTGTGAATCATGAGCACAGTGGGTGAAAGGAAACAAGCTTTCAAACGATGCTACAGACTAAATGAAGAATCGTTACATACAGTTGGAAAATTAATTTTCTAACTGATCATCTGTACATTTGGAGGTCCTTTTTCCTGATTATTTCTGCACTTGTCTCTCTTACTTTTTCTAAGTTCAAATATATTTCTGTCTGTGATCCTGCAGCCTTTGTGGTTTTTTCAGTTTCCAGGATTTATTCAACTGACGATCAGGTGTTATTCTGACTGCCAGTAGTGCACGACTGTAATTCTTAGGGCACCTGTACCCCAAAGATTACTGTGTTGTGCAGGAACTAAGTTTAATTACACATTATGAATGTTAGACTAAATATATATAGCAATGTACTTAAAGCTATGCTTAGAGTTCACTTCCAATAAGGGAAGAGAGGAAGAAAAGGTGCTTCCTTGTAGGATGGTTAATATACATGGTCTTGGATCATGGTTTTTCTCAACAGAGTGATAAAGTTTCTTTCTGAGTCTCCCATTGGAGGCATGCCAAAGAAGTCCGTAGGCATACATCATGAAACATCCCTTGTGTCACGATTAAGCCTCCAGGATAATTATTGTGTAAGAAAACCATCTCCACAAGACCTGTGCTGGTGTTGAGTAAGTAAAGGACAAGATACTGAATACTGAGAAGCAAGCACCAGACAATCCAAAGTGTAATGACGTTTTTCTTCTCTCTCTTGTTTCCGCCACTCAGACCCCTCACATGGGACACATAAGGTGCTTTCAGTAGGACTATACCATATTTGATATAGTCCTATATGACTACATCTTCTGCAGTAATCTGGAAGCTGATTTATCTCAAGGGCCTATTTAGAAATCATTTGTATTTCGCATTTAAAAAAATGTGTCAGCAATATATTGTGAAGATAGATGGAGATAATTAAGTGCAGTGGAATATTAATGTATATAACAAGTTTTAAAAACTTGAGTTCAGAGTTAGAACTTCATTAGGTAAAGGACTGTGCATGTAAACGTAATTGAAAAAAAATCATGGATAAGTTCAGGTTTTGCATTTTGTCTCTTTTTCTGAAAAACATATCATGGACCTCCACTTAGCCAATGCCATGTTTTAGTTTTACTACTGTTTAATATTTCATCTACAAGAATAATTAAGCCAAACATAGTTAAATTTATGGTACTTTACCATGCCAATTGTCAGACAAATCTTGAGTATTCAGAGAAAAAAAATAAGCAAAACTAATTAGTTTTATGACTAAGAATGTAAGCTGATAGAGGAGAGATTTACATTCAATCTTTGCTCTAAAGAACATTGAGGCATTTTATCTTTAGTACGTCAGTACACAGATGGGTGCGACTTCTCCAAAATCAAAGCCATAACCGTTGGAAAAGTCATGCTCATGCATGTTTTTTTTTCTTCTTCTATCTAGCATTTAATTTTTTTGTGCAAAGTGAAGCTCCTGGGGATAGAAGAAGATATTTTTACTTATCCAGCTTTCCCATTAGCCTGTGAGGTAGGATAAGTAATCAGGAGAGACTAACAGAAATGAGGTGAGAGGGAAAAACTGAATCTCAGGTTAGTACAGCGTACATTAGTACTGTAAAAGTGAACTAAACACAAAGGCTTCAGTTCTTGTAGTTTCACCTCTTTACAGAGCAGAATACTGGCAAAGACACATAACTCCATGAGAAAGCTAAAGTGTGGGAGCCAGTATGTGATGGTTGATGCCTTGATGCTCAGAACAAAGAGTGTATTAGGGATATCCAGTAGTACACAATCTCCTTCCGTTGCTGAGTAGCAGGTAACTTGATAACTACTAGCACACGGTCTGCAGGATTTTCTATTTTTAAGTACCAAATCTTGTATACATAATGTAAGACCAAAAAAGAACTCAAATGGGCTGAAAGTACTCTTTAAAAAGTGGTCTCAAATTTTGGTGGGTTTGTTGGCTTTGCTTGGTTTGTTTGGGGCTTCTTTCCCATGCTTGTGTGAGTCTAACTCTGAAATGTCAGTCCTGTAAAAAATCTTAATATTGAAGTTTAAATCAATAGGAGTAAAAATGCAAACATATTTAAGCCCTATGGGCTTGGTGCTATAACATGTTATTTTTCTAAATACTGATGTATAGAGATGGATTTAAAACGCTTTCCCGAAATAGGAAGGCTGGAGTAAATTTAGCTTGTCAATTATATCAGCCAAATGATGACCATGAATAGGCTGAAATAGAACTAATCACTAACTTAAAAACAGTAGTAATGAGATTATAAGCTAAAACTCTGTTGTGGAATTTTCCATTCGTTTCCCAGGTATTTGCTTCTGATGAATTTTACCAGAAATCTTCTTCCCTTCCCTTCCCTTCCCTTCCCTTCCCTTCCCTTCCCTTCCCTTCCCTTCCCTTCCCTTCCCTTCCCT
>Ga0065711_1004948_pt1 | contig 24390 bp, 16 predicted proteins | sample Hoacrofraction12_FD_59098 | JGI IMG/M metagenome (GOLD analysis project Ga0065711, IMG submission 59098) | Hoatzin crop microbial communities from Cojedes, Venezuela - Epithelial fraction 12 v2 (version 2) | ecosystem: Host-associated > Birds > Digestive system > Esophagus > Crop | place...
GGGGCGTTAACAGAGGACATCCGCCACTCTGCGTATTGCCACCCTACTCTGAACGGTGATAATAATGTAGATTCTACAGTTTTTAAACAATCTGTGAATATTAGCTAAACCAGTACAAATTCATCTAAATTAATAATACTTAATTTCCTGGCACTTATGAATTTTGGTGCTTAAGCATAGTTTGAGATGTTAAATATCCTTCTTTTAATTTATTTAAAGATACAAAATCTCTCCTCCAGGGGGGTAGATCTTCTTAGCCAGTATTTATAGAAATTCTAGATAGGAATGTGACCCCTTGGAAATGCCCGAATCCTCAGAGGGATTTAGGGGCTGAAGAAGCTTTCAGATGCATCCTGCGTGTGCCATCAGTCAGACTCGACTCTGCAGACTCTGCTTGGCCTATCAATGACCTCAGTCTCAATATCTAGAACCTCTTATGAAATAAGAATATGTTGCTCAAGCAAGCTGAAATGTTTTAACCATGTGTCTACCAGCCCACTGGTGTATTACCATTTCTCAATAAAGCTGTAAGTACAGTAGCTTATTCAGCACTGATTTATCAGTGATCTTTTCCTTTTAAATCCAGTTTAGAGTCACTTTGTACCTGACAGAAAAAATGGAGAGACATCTAAAACTGGAAGGCCCACACCATGCCTTATTCATAACCAGCACACAGAAAAAGGCCAATTCCTCAAACCCAATTTCAGTCGAATTCGATTTATAAATAAAGAGTGGCCAAACGGGAGAATTGAGTGGGGGAGCGGCTGTAGAGGGACGTGAGGGAGCAACGTCTCCCCTGGGGGCTGAGACTTCATCTGCTCCTTTTGGCAGATATCTGACAACTGATAAACCCTGGGAAAACAGAGCTGACAGAAAGAAAGGGTGAACACAGCTTGTTAAGCAGAAGACCAAATGAGACTGCTGTAATTTGCCAGCATCTATTTAAAGAAGGAGTTACAAGGACTTTGCACAGTCCTTGACAGGGGACTCTGGGAGACTGTTGTCCCTGTGTTTCCCTTCTGTTCCTTCTAGGAAACAGTTTCCAAATGTTGAGATTGCATTAAATTGCATTGAGATTGCATTAAATTAAGGATGTTGAAGGGAGGCAGGGATTAGTACTGTGAGATAAAGCTGGAGACAGGAGAAAACTGTCCTGAGATGTGCTGTTGTGGAAAGACCACAGGGCAAAAGCATGGGAGCGTGTTAGGAGATTAAGACCTGATGTTCTGCAGATAACCTTCCCTTTCAGCTAATATCCAACCCAGAAACTCTTACTGTCAGTTGTTGGGGGTAGTCCCCAACCCTCTACTGTGCAACTTCTTGTAGCTAAGGGGGATTCTTTCCTCCTCTTCTCCTCAGAATTAAATTTTTATCATTTTTGCCCTTTTTTTCCTTGTGAAAAATAAGAGTTCTGCACCCATAACAGTAGCCTCTTGCATCCACTTTATTCCCAGGGCAAGTGGATAATCTGTCCATGCTGGGGCAAATTTTCCATGAACTCATGGAAGTGCAGGACTTGGCACATCTCAGCCTAGACAAGTTTTCACTTCAGCAAGCTGATGTCAGGAGCCAAGATCCCGGGCATTAACATACAGCACTTGTGAAGATGGCCCGCAGCACTCGCTGCTCCACTTGTGCAGAGCAATAGGTTCCTCTGTTTTACACTTCTGTGTTGTTGAGTTCAATTTCGTCTTAAAACCAGAGAGAATACCAGAAGGGAAAGGGGAAGATCAGACGTTCAATTGTGTAGGCCTGAGTAACCCTGAGAACACAGTCCTAAATGATTTGATTATGTCATGTCTTGGTCACATTGTAATTTATGCTAATCCTGAAGCTGTAGTGGAAAGTACTACTTCAAATGTCCGTGGTTTTAATCTTCTGTATTAACAAGTAGTCTTTTTTTCCTCCCTCACTCAGGCTCTGCAGGTGTTTGTTTTACAGCCAAAGAGCTTAGAAAAGATAAGAACCGATTTCTTTTCCCTTTCTTTTTCTCCCCTCCTTCATGCCTGCCACCGAGCTGCTCAAAGCACCGAATTCAGCTGCAGCAAATTCAGCCCTCAGTTTAGGGAAATTTTCTTCTCCTGTTTCCCCACACTACTGACAGTAAGGACAGCATTTTGCTGTGACTTTTGAGCTGTCTGTGCAAAGAAACAAGGGGTGAAGCACCTCAAAACAGCTGAAGGGACTCCAGGTGTGGCAACTGGCCCTGGGCCATATGATCATAGACTTAAACATCCGGACACATAACGGTGAGACAAGAGGTTACCACGCATCAGCTGCATCAGTATAGGTCAGCTGAAAGTTTTTATTTCCCTTCAAATTCCACACTACATGCAAGGTTTTGAAGTCTTTCTACCCTCAGCCCATGAAAAAGACTTGCAATTTTTTTTTTCCATAACAGCAAAAATTAGGCTGTGATTACATAAATACTGGGAATCACAGAATCACAGAATGGTAGGGGCTGGAAGTGACCTCTGGGGGTCATCTAGTCCAAACCTCCTGCCGAAGCAGGGTCACCTACAGTAGGCTGTAGAGGACCTTGTCCAGGCGGGTTTTGAATATCTCCAGAGAAGGAGACTCCACAACCTCCCTGGACAGCCTGTTCCAGTGCTCTGTCACCCTCAGAGGGAAGAAGTTCTTCCTCATGTTCAGACNGAACTTTCTATGCTTCAGTTTGTGCCCGTTGTCCCTTGTCCTGTCGCTGGGCACCACTAAAAAGAGTTTGGCCACATCTTCCTGACACCCACCCTTCAGACATTTATAAGCATTTATAAGGTCCCCTCTCAGCCTTTTCTTCTTCAGGCTAAACAAGCCCAGCTCCCTCAGTCTTTCCTCATAGGACATATGCTCCAGTCCCCTCATCATCCTCATAGCCCTCTGCTGGACTCTCCCCAGTAGTTCCTCATCTTTCTTGAACTGGGGAGTCCAGAACTGGACACAGTACTCCAGAAGCAGCCTCACCAGGGCAGAGTAGAGGGGAAGGAGAAAACTTCCCTCGACCTGCTGGCCACACTCCTCTAACGCACCCCAGGGAAGCGAAGACCATGGTTGTTTCACCGAATGTGATGTCATTAAAAGTATTTAAACTAATGCTTATCTCTGCACTTCTACAGTTGCTGGGAGTGGGATCAAAGTTCAAAATGATAAACCCTAGCAAGAAGAGGTTCTTGTCCTATGTTTTTATAACACCTACCAAAATGGAGGCCTAATTCTGCTTAATCCTCTAATATTTACCATAAAATTATATGCTTCATTTTTAAACAAATATAAAACCACACATGTAGAATATGAAGTGTCCAGTCCTAGTTGTGTGGAATATTACATATGAAATTGTTTAAAAGCTAGGACTATTGAGGCGCTAATCCCTAATTTATTTCGTATTCCTATTTAACGAAAATAAATCATACATAGACCTTCCATGGGGTTTTTAAGGTGCTAATTATCAATTTTAGCTGTGTGCTTCTGAACCAGATAAACACTGCCTCCCATTTTACAGATTTGAAAAGCTGAGAAAGAGATGTGAAATGAGTTTCCCTGAGATGCAGAAGGAAACATTGCTAAAATGCAATATTAATGCAAGGGTTATAGGGGGTTGCTGCGAATGACAGACCCAGGACAATTTTTTTATATCATTGTAGTAAGTATATGACTAACTTAATTTTTGCATAAGAATTCCTTCTCTCTGGCTCATTACTGATGAGCTCAGATACTTCACTCTGCCCATGGTGGGCTACTTTCAGATCTTGATCACACCCATATTTCTTCAGTCCCGACTGGCAAAACATGACACTTCTCTTCAAAGCCCAACCTTCGGGTAAAACAGTTTGCATTTATTATCTGCAGGCTGCAAATAACAAATTGAAGCTATGCAATACGCTGGGAGAAGGGAGGGACAGAGTTGATTTTTTCACACAACTGCACATGCCATCTCCTCTTGTGCCTTACCAATTCCCAGAAGTCTTAAATTTGCCAGATCTTCTTCATCAAAAGATCCCCTCCATCCTCTCCTGCCTCCACAGCTCACTGGTGTTCCCCCCATCCATGTGGGGTCCTCCATGGCATGTGGTTTGTCCACACCATCTATTTTCTTCCACCTCCCACCTTTTTATTTGTTATTTTACTTTATAGATAGTTGCTCATTCATTGATGCAAGGCCACTAATAAAACAGTGATCAAATCAAAAGACTCCAGGCATAAACACGACACAAGAAGAAAGAAAAAAGAAAGAAAAAAGACTGTATGAATTTTTCTAAAATCATATTATTCCAGCGGTACTGTGCAGTTTTTGACCTTAAGCAAAGGAAAGTTGATGACTTTAATAGAGTTTCCCCATAAAGATTTGTCTTCCTCTTTCCTCCTGAAAAAAAAAATTCCTGCTGATATCTTTTTTCATTCGTTCTTTTTAAGCAAGACATTCTCTCCTTCTTATCAGAGCAATCAAACCTGTGATTCACAGGGCTGGCTTCAAGCTACTAACATGGGCACTAGATAGCACTTAAAGGAAACTAATCTGAATTTTGCTTCATAGAAAGGGTGTATTTCCACTTTATTTTTAATTTAAAGAAGGAAAAATAGAAAGAAGGGGGAGCAGAGAGGGATGGAAAAGGGTGAGGCTCATTATGAAACTGCAGAGTAAAGTTGGCTCACATTAGAAATGCTTCAGAGCTCAGCATTAACTTTGTTCCTTCACAGTAAATAAGCTAGCGAACAATAAGAAATGTGTAAGTACTGCTGGGGGGGTTGTAGATTGGTAGACACAGGGGTTTGGTTAATGTCTCCCTCTACGTGCATATTGTAGCTGATATTAAAAATTGGATATTAGAGTTTGCCTTGGACTATTCTGTTTATTATTTGTGCTGCAATGGAGAATGAAAATCTGCATCGTGTGTTTTATGGGTGGTTAAGCTAGATAATCTAATCATCTCTCCTGGCCCTACACTCTGCACAGCTGGAGGTTGCAATAAAGATTGGAAGACTCCGTCTTATTCAATATCAGAGCAAATTTGCTGTTATTATTTCTTGCTTTGTAACAATACATCAAGATGAGGGCCCTGTTGAGTTAGATGATCTACAAATATAGAGCCAAGGTACAGTCTTTGCTGAGTATTTACAGCTTAAGGTGAGAGAAACAGGCCAGAGGGGAGGGAGGAGTCAAGTTAATAGCCTCTCTGATGCCAATCAGTATGATAAGGCTAGATCCTGGCTTCATCAAAGTCCTTTCCCTGAAGTTATAGACATTCACCAGACACCTAACTCTTCAACAGATCCAGGATGTCCGTCCTATGATGCAAGGGCTACGGCTGGGCTTTGGGAGGAAGGGACCACACCAATAACAAGGTTGGATGGACATGGGCTGGTCTCTGCTCACTTGAGGATCTACTGGCCAAGGCCCACCCCTCCGTTTCCTTGGATGTCCAGGGTTGGGAGTTGTAGCCATACCACCTGCTTGTCCTGCGTCTGTAGGGCTGGCTGGAGAAGGTGGACCATAGGGCAGAGGGGCTGATCACTGGTCAGGAAGAGAGGTATAAATGAGACACATCTCAAAGGCTGGTTGCCGAACTGTGTTTGATTAGAGGGCAGTGGATTGTCTTTTAGCTCAGTTTGTCCAAGCCCAGAGAAAATGGACAGGCTTAAATGTGGTTAAATGGCAGCTACAATGCAGGAAAATATCAAAGGGCCACAAAATCTCTGGAGATACGTAAAATTCCCCCAGAAAGTCAGTGACAGCTGCTCAGAAAACATAGTAGGCTTTATTTGGGCTTTGAAGTGTGTTATGTAGTTCTTCCTCATGAATTTGTGATGCTGCCAGGTGATTTGAATGGTTTTTCTTGTGGCTCCATGTAAGTCTGTTTAGGACTGTGAAGGACTCAAAAATGAGATCCAAACACTGCCAGACTCTTAATTTGGGGATTTGAGACACTCATTCAGAGATTGTGGCCCTTATGCCATTTGAGACCTGTGTCGGACACCTGAGAGCCATGATATCTGTCTCCTATCCTGCAGCCTTGCCTGCAGCTTTTCTCAGCCTTTATTTCAGTTCTGCTACCTGGGAAAAGCACGTTATCTGTTGTGCACTGTGCTATTCACATGTAAGTGGTGACCTTTTAGAGAAGTTAACAATTTTACTGAAATAGAAAAAAAAAAAAAAGAAGGCAAAATTGTTTCTCTGATTCTGTCATTTTTTAAAGTTTCACAAATGGAGATCGTATGTGCCGTGTTATTAACACTTGGGAAGATGTGGAAGGGCTGATATTTGAACAGGTTTTTGCTCTTTTCTCTACAATGGCAATGAACCCAAATTCCAGATTCTTATGCTGCTAAAGGTCAACTAACTTTTGCAAAAAAACACAGGAGTGGCCATATTGTCTGACACCATCTAGCACAGAAGCCCTTAGCGAAAAGTAAAACTGCGTAATTATATATGACTTTTCCCCTAAGCCTCCTGTGGCCTACCTATTTAGTAAGTCCAAAAAGCTCTCAGTTGCAAGTATTTCTCTAGTATTCTTTTCAACCCATGTAAGTCTGCATCCAGAATATCCCCAGGAAATTAATTACACAGGTCTATGACAAATTTTGTAAAGAACCAGCTCCTCTTGCTCATTTTAAATCTTGCTCCCACTACTCTCTGGAGCTTGGGCTCTCACTCTGTGGTCCTTTGCTCTTATTTCAAAGTAGATGGTGAACACTAGGTCCCCTTCTGCCCTTTCTGCGTATTTATACCCACTTCTGCTACTACTTTTACTTAATATACTTCTTAGCACTTTAATTTTGGAAACTACTACTCTGGCCTCTCCTCCCTAACTTCTTGTTAAGAGTCGTGCCTTAAAAGATTTCAGACAGCTTTGATTCTGTTTTTTCTCCCAGAGATTTGCTCCCTCCCTCAAGGGTTGATTGTATGCTAATAACTTTTTTTTTCCCTTTTTTCCATTGTAATTATACTTCCCTCAGGACAATTGTTCTGTTTTACACCTGCAAAAACATCCTGAAAATTTAGTGTCAGCATAGAAAAAGGGAATTCAGAATCTAAATGCAACCTTGCATTCATTTCCCTTCCACTGTTCATAAATTCTTACAATAACAAAATCTTCCAAGTAAGTTGACTACCTTTAAGCCTCTTCCTCTCCACTCTTTCTTTACTTTGTCATCAGTCAGGAATCGTGTCCTGATTTTCAGGGAAGCGGAAAAGTCTTTGAGGGGGGGAGGAAGCGGGATGCTGGCTAGATCTTCGCTTCCATTTTGATTTAAATGTCCTTTATATATGAGTGGCAGAAAGCAGGCCTGCTTTATACAACAGGCCAGCACAAAAATGCTGTGTTGTTTCTTTCCCTTTTCTCATTTGTGCAAAACCAGGAGGGTGCTACATCATCCAAAAGGCTGAACAGACTTGTCTGTCACTCGCAGAGCTTGGCTAATGTATGTTGTAGTTGTCCCAGCAATACTGCCTCAGAGATATAAATGTAATAGAAGTAGTACAAATGCATGGCATTAAATCAGATGTCAACTCTGACCTTTAGAGGTCAAAGAATCAAAAGCGGGGAGTCGCAGATGCTCTTCTTGAAGCTCCCTGGAGATCCTCTACACGGCATCCAAGAAAAGCTCATGATACTTCGAGTTTGCAGACTGCGGGGTGCTGAGGTCTTATCCTTGCTGGCTCTCATGGGAGCTGCAGGATCCCCCTCAACCCAGGGCAGCAGCAACCCTCCCCCAAGAGACCCCCCTTGTTCCCCCCCTTGAGCAGTGAGAAGTTTGTCCTTGCTGCAAAAGGGAGGAAGAAGGCTCCAGTTGCTGTGTTTTAGCTATGAAAGTCATGCAGCTCCTTTTCCTGGACAGAGTTTTTATCAGAGTCTTGTGGCATTTTGCAATAAGAAATAGCGGTGCCTTGAAAGAACCCTGAGAAGCAAGCTGGTGTTTTGAAAGAACATGCTAGAAAAGTGACTAACTTAGAAACAGGAGGGGATCTTTAGTTCAAGCAAATCGCTGGCAGAGACAAGGGGTGAAAGCCCTGAACTTGCTTTGACCATGGTATCAATCTGTCCCCTGAAACAACATACACTCTGTGCACAACAGCAGATCCTGAAGCACGTGAATATTGCCTCAGCAGATTTGAAACAGTGGAGAGAAATGGAACAGTGCCATCCAGGAAAGACTCTCCAGACCAGGGGACCTCTTGGGACTGAGTTGAGGCTTGACCAAGAAAAGATCAGTCACCCCATCAGCACATCAACACACATCAATTCTATGATTCTATCCCTGCTTCGTCCTGCAGTGCTATCAAACATCAACCTCAGGGGCCAAACAATGGATGCCATCTCCTGCCTGGAGGATGGTCCAGGGATCACCAGAGATGGACCCAGGGGTGACATGGCAGGGCACCAGCCCCATCACTGTAAAGTCACCCCTCATGAGGGCACAGCCATACCCAGGCATTGTATTTATTTCTTAGCTTCTCCACTGCCAGTTTTCTGTCAGATCAAGAAGCTGAACTGGTGACACCCAGGACTGCTATAAGGGAAGAGTGGAAAGATGTCACTGGAGCCTGCTGATCCCAATTGGCATTGGCCCAGGTCATTGTAGCCATTCAAGAAATAGGCATCACAGTAGTAGAACTGAAACTCTGGATTTCCCATGAAGTTTTCTTATCCAAGTGCAACATTAATTAAGCCTGACCATGCTTACCTTGTTGAAATAAGAGCTTTTGTTCCTGGAGGTATCAGGTCTTCAAGCTAAACAGATTAACAGACAGGTAAGATATAAAATATCGCACAGCCCAGAAGGGCTAACACTCAGTTTTATGCTGACAGTACCTTTCCAAAGCGGGTTAATTGAAGTAATAGTTTAGTTTTTTATCTACTTTTGTTCAAAGAAAATTATTACTTTGAATATTTCCCTGTGTTTTCCTTAATTACACAACCTATTATAACAAGGAGATAACTAATTAGGAAATATATCTGGGTTTGGAAACAAACTACATCAAGGCATTTTCCTTATTCCTAATAACTAATTAGGAAATATATCTGGGTTTGGAAACAAACTACATCAAGGCATTTTCACAAAGGGTTTTCATCTTCTTGAGACAAAGATCGCTTTCAGCTATAATTAAGGCTGATAAACCCGGTAAAGAGGAAATTAACAAAAATCGCAACGTGTTGAGCAGCTCAAAGGGCTTATGAAAATATACTTCTGAAAATTAAAAAGAAATCAACACACAAGTGAATACTCCTCATGACGTTCTTAATTATGCCAAAAAGTCATGGATTTTTTACCAAATTGAGCATTTCCTCTTACTTTCTACAGTTTGATGTTTCATGCCTTCTAATTGCTGCTGAGTAAGAATGGAAGTCACTTTCGATACACATTAAGGGAAGAAGCAATCAGCAATAAATTCCTAGAAAATGGCTTGTACAAATCGTTTCCTTAATCAAGAGAACTCAGAAGCACTGCCTGATTTACTGCTTCTTTTTTCAATGCATGTTTGTCTTTTGGGAGTAGGTGTCAGCACCCCAGAGTCTTGTCCCAGGTTCTGCCCTTGATTTATTCTCAAGCTGTGGACAAATCACTTAACCTCTTTCAAACTCACTTTATCTTCATATAAAATGGACACGAATTTCTTTATCTAAGTCCTGGATTGACTCTGGTTATAGCAAATGTTTACAATGTTCTCTGAGAATCTGGTACAAAAGGTGGGCTACCATACTAATGACAAGGATTGAAATGTGAGGATGTTTCAGATACCAGCCAGGTTCCCACCGGAACGTCCCTGTTCAGTACCCTTAAATAGTGAAGAATCTTGTGCCGTATTTAGCACCACCCGTGAACTACCCATGAAGAGTAATCACCTAAGTTTAGCCTGTAACCCTACAAGAGAGGTGCAGATTGCAAAGTTTCTTAAAACCAGGAAAAAAAATAGCCTGAAAATGCCATCAGACCAGATGTCATATGTCTGAGACACGACATCTTCAGCACACCAGCAAGAGGCATTCTGTTCCAGCTGACAACAAGGTGAGTTCCCACCAGCCATTTTCATCTCTCAAGTCAGCACTTTCTAGAAAACCATGAATCTTCCATACAACCTTGTCATTCTCCCCTCTCCAAAATTCGTGGACTGAATTTAAAATGTTGCGGTCTTCATGTTGTCAATCCTGCCAGAGTACTGGATGTGACATCCTGGGGTAAGCAAAGAGATCCTGTAAAGAAACAAGGCTAATGGGATGCAGAACTAACAGCATGCTGACAAGGCCCATATGCTTAACAAGCACTTCACCTACTGAGTCACCTAGGAGTAACAAATGGCACTCCTATAGGGCCTTGTTCCCTAGCTCCACAAGCCTCGGAGAATGTACAGATCCGCCTCAAATTTGGTAAAAAGTATAAATGCAAGGATCACCTTACACATGACCGAGTTTGAGATTGGGATCAGCCTGCCTCAGGAGATGTTGCTGTCCATCCAGAAAGATAGGAGCAGAAGGCTTCTCCACTGATGCTATAGAGAAAGTGGATCCCCTGCTATTTCCTTACACAGTAACTGTTGTTGTTGAGAGGAGGGTGTAGTCATCCTGCCTTGGGAGTCATATGTTGATGTTCAAAATAACATTGAGCTTCCCAGTTCTCCAGTCTGTTCTGTGGAAGTTGTAGTTTTAGACAGATTGGCCAACCCAAGGGGCTATGAAACACTGTTAGCTTCTCAGAGGGAAGATACAGTTATGTAAAGTGCACTCTGACAGGTCTCCTAGAGACAGCTTCTGCCACTCAGTATCGTGGTAGGGGTTAGTGACTTTGTGTGGCATAGGCCAGAGACCAGAACTAGACCTACTGTTGGTTTTGTCACAGCATTCCAGCACCACAAGAAATAATGCCTGGAAGCATCCAGGGATTTAGCAGACTAAGAAATGTCAGTGCTTTCCATCCTGAAAAGAATAGACCAGAAAATGGTATTTTTTTTGCTCTTCTAATAAAGTGTAGCAGTCGACAAGAAGGTTATTAACCACCCCATTGAAACTCTTTTTCTCTGTCTTTATTTGTAGGTTACATGTGTTGATCAAAGGATGACATAATTAAGTGTTCCTGAAATGCTCAAGCCACATTAGCTGAAAGCCTCATTTTGTTCTTGTTGTTGTTTTTGCAATGTATTTCAAACAAATCACGAGTTGATTAATTATTTAGCAAGTACTAACCTCCCAACCATCCCCTGCACACAAAGTGAATCTGATTCAAGCAAATGTCTTTTTGACAAATGGTTTCAGCATGCCTGATTTATTAGCATAATGTAAATGGGGTACTTTGACAACGTGGCATTGGTTACACACTTTTCTTTGTGTCGGTGGTCTTATATTCCTGTCTGCTTTCAAGGACATGGGGAGAAAGGATTTGGTCTGAAAAGAAGAAATGCGATCTGTACCAGTTTGGAAATATGTGTCTTGACAATCCCCATCCCCAAAAAAGCAATAGGACATAAAATTTTGGCTCTGCTTTCAGTGGCGAAAGTCATCTGCTAACTCTAAGGCAGGAAAATCAAGAATATCATTACAGTTAAGTGAGACTATTAAATTACCAAGCACAAAAGAACTTCTCAAATCATAAATCTCTTCCAGACAGTCTCCTGTGAAGCAAGATTTTATATAGGCCATGATAATATGAAACTAGGTTAAACTCCACAAGCAAAGCCTTTCGTCCTCTTGTGCAAATGCAGACAGAGAGCCCCACTATAGGAACTGACTTCCTACAGCTGAGCGTCTGTCCTCTTCACTCCTGGAAAGGGATTGGGCTCACTCTGTTGTCAAGGTACTTGGAGATTGAGGGTTTTCCAGTAAGAAAGAGCCAATGGCCTTGTGGAAAGCAAGGTCCCTGGCTATGGCAGTACAACTCCCTGTCATGCAATCTAATGGACTAGAAATACCCTACCTATTGAGGTATCTCTCACGAGATGGTCTTGAAATGGGAGAGACAACTCTTAAGATGTATTCATCTATAAGTTCACATCCATGCTGAATGAGGTAGGAAAAGTGTACTGCGCAGTTGTGACTGTTGTATCAGCACCAATTTGCTTGGCAAGCCGGAGATGAACCACCTGGAGCAGCCTGCAGACCACGTTGCTCCTTACCTTGCTGTGTCCTGTCAGGCTTCCCCAGCAGTTGAGGGGTGAATTTAGGATTAAGTTGCCTGAACAAAAACAAGAGGGCAAACCTCTGCAAACAGGGCAAAAAAGAACCTTCACTTTCTGAAGAGGAGACAGACAGGCAATCTGGGGCTACCAGTCACTTAAGGTGGATAGATGAACCCTTGCATGTTTAGGAACATGCTTTCTGTACCTTCCAAATACCCCCTGTGTAGACAGGTGACTGTTTTGCATACATGATGCATAAAAAAAGGTCAGTCCATGAGGAACTGAATAGTCTGAAGAGTTTATCTCATTCCAGTGGCCCCTGAGCATGTGGCAGTAGGAAGTTCTTAACTTTTTTTAACTCTTTCTAAAACAAATCTGTTTTCAACTGAGTCCCACACTCAGTTCAAGTCAATGGAAATTCTGTTTGTTCTTAATCATCTCTGAATGTTCTGCTTTTTCTCTTCCTTCTGCTACACTGCTATCTTTGCACAGGTCTTCGCTGATTTTTCAAAAGAGAAACTTGACCATCAGTCAGCCCTCACACAGCCTGTGTCTCAGTGACAAAGGATGAGGAAACAGCTGAGGTACTTAATGTCTTCTTTGCATCGTTCTTCAATAGTAAGACCACTTGCTTTCCAGATACCCAGCCCCCTGAGCTGGAAGACAGAGACAGGAACAAAAATGAAGCCCCCACAGTCCAAGGGGAAATGGTTAGCAACCTGCTACACCACTTAGACGCACACAAGTCTATGGGGCCAGATGGGATCCACCCAAGGGTACTGAAGGATCTGGCGGAGGTTCTCATCAAGACACTTTCAATCATTTATCAGCAGTCCTGGCTAACTGCAGAGGTCCCAGTTGACTGAAGTTTAGCAAATGTGACGCCTATCTACAAGAAGGGCCGGAATGAGGATCCAGGGAACTACAGGTCTGTCAGTCTGATGTCAGTGCCTGGGAAGGTTATGGAGCAGATCACCTTGAGTTCCATCATGTGGCACTCTCAGGACAATCAGACAATCAGGTCCAATCAGCGTGGGTTTGTGAAAGACAGATCCTGTTTGACCAACCCGATCTCCTTCTACGACAAGGTGACTTGCTTAGTGGATGAGGGAAAGGCTGTGGATGTTGACTGCCTAGACTTTAGGCCTTGGACACCATTTCCCACATCATTCTCCTGCGGAAACTGACTGCTCATGGCTTGGACAAGTGTATGCTTCACTGCGTAAGAAAGTGGCTGGATGGCCAAGCCCAAAGAGTGGTGGTGAATAGAGTTAAATCCAGTTGGCGGGTGGTCACAAGTGGTGTTCCCCGAGGGTCAGTACTGGGGCCAGTTCTGTTTAATGTCTTTATCAATGATCTGGATGAGGGAATCAAGTGCACCCTCAGTAAGTTTGAAGACGGCATCAAGTTGGGCAGGAGTGTTTATCTGTGTGAGGCTAGGAAGGCTTTACAAAGGGATCTGGACAGGGTGAATCAATGGGCCGAGGCCAACTGTATGAGATTCAACAAAGCTAAGTGCCAGGTCCTGCAATTGGGTCACAACACCCCCATGCAACACTACAGGCCTGGGTGGCTGGAAAGCTGCCCATCAGAAAAGGACCTGAGTGTCTTGGTCAACAGTCAACTGAATATGAGCCAGCGGTGTGCCCAGATGGTCAAGAAGGCCAATAGCACCCTTGTATCAGAAATAACATGACCAGCAGGACTAGGGGTGTGATCATCCCCCTGTACTCAGCATTGATGAGGCCACACCTCAAAAATGGGGTTCAGTTTTGGGCCCCTCACAACAAGATGATCCGAGGGCTGGAGCACCTCTGCTGTGAGGACAGGCTGAGAGAGTTGGGGCTGTTCAGCCTGGAGAAGAAAAGGCTGCAAGGAAACCTTATGGCAGCCTTCCAGCATCTGAAGGGGACCTATAGGAAAGAGAGGGAATATATTTTCAGCAGGTCTTGTTGCGATAGCACAAGGAGTAATGACTTTAAACTAAGGGGGGGTAGATTTAGACTAGATATAAGCAAGAAATTTTTAGGATAAGGGTGGTGAAACACTAGAACAGATTGCCCAGAGATCTAGTGAAGGCCTTGTCCCTGGAAACATTCAAGGCCAGGTTGGACGGGGCTCTGAGCAACCTGATCGAGCTGAAAATGTCCCTGCTCACTGCAGGGGGGTTGGACTAGATGACCTCTAAAGGTCCCTTCCAACCCAAAGCATTCTATGATTCTAAGAAAGACATTGAGGTACTGGAGTGTGTCTAAAGAAGGGCAACAAAGTTGGTGGAAGGTCTAGAGCACAAGTCTTACGAGGAGCGGCTGAGGGAACTGGGGTTTAACCTGGGGAAAAGGAGGCTCAGGGGAGACCTTGTCACTTTCTAGAATTACATGAAAGGATTTTGTAAGGAGGTGGGTGTTGTTCTCTTCTCCCAAGCAAGAAGCGATAGGACAAAAGGAAATGGCCTCAAGATATATCATGGGAGGTTTAGATTGGATACCAGAAATAATTTCTTCACCAGAAGGTTTATCAGGCATTGGAACAGGCTGGCCAGGGAAGTGGTTGAGTCAGCACCCCTGAAGGTATTTATAAGATATGTAGATGTGGTGCTTAGGGACATGGTTTAGTGGTGGACTTGGCAGTGTTAGGTTAATGGTTGAACTCAGTGATCTTAAAGGTCATTTCCAACCTAAATCTGTATTCTATTCTATTCTGCCATTCCTTCTCTCCTGTCTGGCTGTCAGCACAAGGTCAAACACAAGTTACAGCAGAGCTCGCCTGTCGCACTTTCCTTGTGATCTTCTTTCTCTGTTACTACAAGCCTCACTCCTATGCTGCCTGTAACTCCAACCAAGGACCAGAGCATCTTCTTGGAGACCTTAGATTCTAGCAGTATCTAAATCTTGAAGGTTGCTTCTGCCTTCATTCCTCAAAGCTTTTGCCTTTCTCAGCCAGCACTATGAGCAAAGTCCATCTCTCCCTGCTTACACCAGCATCTGCCTCCAGCAAATACAACCCTTTCCTACACATTTAGAAGGCTTCCAGAAAAGAACTGCTCCAGCCCTGGCACGCAAAGCCAAGAACAGACATTAGAAGGCTAGTTTGCTACCTAAGTTCAAGAAGTTTTTAAGCAATTCATTTCACTGCCTGCTGCAGAGTATCTGACTGTCTGTATGCAATGAGAAGTTGTCCATGCTTCGACTCCATGCCACGTGCACGTAGATGAAATCCTCTGGGCCCTGCTTTTCACTGACTACACAACAAGGCAGGTCCAAGCAGCCTTGAGAAGGAGGCTGTTTGGATCCCTCCTGCCTGCAGGAGCCACAGGAGGAGCCACAGCTGAAAGTCTGCATATGTCCCCATGTTGACCCCATCTGAGATTTCCTCCTTTGATTTAGAGTCCTTTCCCTTTTGGGGGCAAGAAAAACTGATTTGGATGCGCACTGTAGGAAAGCTGTTTATTTTGTCTTTATTGTAACCGAACACAGACCTCTTCCTCCAGCTGAACTTGCAGACATAACTAGAATTTTTTTTTAAAAAAGAATGTATTTGATTTCCCGGAAAAGTAAACATTCTAAAATTCTGTTACATTGTCTTAAATATACAACCATGAGTCTCCAAGCTTCTGTTCTCTCTGTTTCCATCTGGAGCGTCAGACCGTAGAATAAATGCACGAGAAATAAAAATCTCTCTTAACCTCTCAGAACCCTAATTTTCTGAAAACACAAAGGCTGGAAAGGGGATGGTCTTACTTTGTTGTCAAGGTACCAGTATTTTACAAGAACTATTGCCTATACTCATCCTAAGAGACCTGTGAATAAAAATACAGAATCTCATTCACACCCACAGGTGAAAAGATTTCAAGGTTTAACACAAAGCATCTCAGTAGTATGGAAACAAATTTGTTACCTATCATTTCTCAAAGGATTTTACTATTTTTATCAGCTACAGTTGCCTTGGAATCTCACCATGCGAGTCACTGTGCAAATATGGGGTGGGTTTCTGTTAGAAAATATTGCTTTAAAACAGACTCCGAAAGGCAAAGTGTCAAAAGAGAGCACCAAGAGGGAAACAGAGGCACAGGGAAGGGTGGTTAGGTGTCCAAAGAGGAATCTTCAGCAAATAGGCTGCACCTTGACTCCATAGCCCCTAAGAACCACCTGAGGACCAAAAACATGACAGCATCCTTCCTCTGTCAGGCAGACAAGGCAAGTATGAGAAAACCTGAGGCAGATTTCCCTTGCCTATGAGACCTGTTTGACCATTGTTCTGTTTGTCAATTTGCAGCTAAAGACATGAAAGGTCAGACCACCGGAATAACAGTCCAACCCCTTGTGCAGAAGCTGGAGGGAGGTCAGGCAAATTCTCCTAGGGGATTGCATGGGGGTAATAGTGGAAGCTTTGTCCCAGGGTCGGAAAAATGTCAAACTGTACCTTAACAAGGCAGTTTACCAGACCAAGATTCTCTCCAGTTAGTGGAAATATGCTCATTTTCTGCCTCTGGCTTTGGATCATCTGGGGATGCCTTCTCCAGGCATCGTTTTTCCTACGTCATTTTTCCTGTATATCTTGTTTAGGTACTTTGACTGCTGGTGAAAATTCTTCTATAAGGCACAGTTCGCATTATTCTTGAAAAAATGCTTTGAAAGTGTTGAAAAGGGTTGATAAATGGAGGGTGATCTTCCGCAGGTAGAGACACAAGAAGTGAGGATTTCCTGAAGTTCTTCCAGTGATATGCTGGTAAAACAGGAATAGAACCCCATTTTCACTGCAACACATGAATTCAGCTGGTAAAGGCAGAAAAAGACACAGAGTCTGCACTGCATTTGAATCACAGATTTTCATTCAGGCCTATCTTTATGAATAGGGTGGATTATTCTCTTCCTTAACGGTTTAAACTCGACCAATGGAGCAGCATTTTAGCATGCAGAATTCTTCTGGAAAGCAATTGCTCCATAAATAACTCCCCATTCCACATCATTTACGTCTGAGAAGTACATCCTATTAGGTCAGGATGAAAAAAAAAAAATGGAGAACAAGCTCAAAATGTACCGCTAGTTCTAAGATACATGCTGCTGTTTTTCCTAATTATTCTTCTAGTTGCAAACATCGTTAGTTGAAAATGTCTCTTTCCCTGGAGCACAGAAATGAGAAGAAAGTCTAATTTGAACAAAAGCAAAAAAACGCCAACAGCTACTATATATGAATGATGCTTTTTTCTTTAATTCCATCTGCATGTATTGGCAGCATTTCTATAAGCACCTTTTTTTTTTTTTTAATTTCCCTAATTTTCCATTGGGAAAAGAATACAACTGAATGGGCCTGAATGTATCAATGGGACTGGAGGCAAGTTGTCCTATATTCCTGTCAGATAGAGACACTGAGGGAAAGATAAGCAAGTGCAGTTCTGTTCCACAGGTTCAGACAATAATAACTTGATTGAATTTAAAATGCATTTCTTGTTTCTGTATAGGCTCAGCTCTAAAGATGTCATATTAGAAGCATGAGAACATTCAACCATTTCTGAATACCTTCTCCAGCTGTTAGCATTTAACCTTGTCCTTATTTTCTACTGATCATTGTCTTGCCAGAATGGCAGAAAAGATGTTTTACCAAGAAAGAACCTGCATTTTGAGCTGTGAATGTCAATTTTGGAGGCTTCCACTTTAGAAGTAAAAAGGTAAACCTACCAGAGAAAACATCCGTTCCACCTGGAAGGATGTCACTGAATGTTTTGAGAACTACTTGTATTTCAAATGGGTAAACTGTGTACAGTGATCTGAGCCTTTATAGTCTTTCCTTGGAATTACTTGTGCTATTAAAATCCTCATGCAAAAGACTTGAGGGCTTCTGTCATTGGCTGTCCACTTATGGAAAAACAAGCTACCGTTCCTCGTTCCTCAAAAGAAATCATCATTAAACTATTCTAACGTCATGCAGACTGTACTGCAATTCTTTCACTCCATGAATTAATGGCAAAATGAACAAGGGCAATTTTGAAAAGAACTAGGATCATGCAGTATAAGATGCACTTTATTTCTTTGACAAGCATAGTTTATTTTTAATTATTCCTTTTGCTTTACACTACATTAATAAATGCTCTGGAGTATATTTAGTGTAAGTAATGAAATCTTAGTAATACAAGGCTTCACTACAAGCTTCTGATGCTTGCTGACAAAAAGGCAGGGACCTTGGGGGAGATTTTGTTCATGAAAGATACTTCCATGGAAATTATCAGTCCATAAATTAATGAGGTTCTCCCAGAAGGGGGGATGATGCTCAGCTAATATGAGCTCTCTGAATTTGGGAACCCAAGCTAGTACACAGACTGCTTTGAAATTCCACAGAGAAAGAGACTGACTCATCCTCACCTCATCCTGAAAGAGGAAGTCAGACTGCAGAGGCAGCAGAAAATACCTCCACTCTGCTTATAGACCCGGAGAGGTGTCATGAGCCGAAACACCAGCCTCTACAGGGCTAACATTAGTGACAGTCAGTGCCCATCAAGGCCTGATTATAATGATAGCAGCAAAATCCCCACATCTTTCCTACAGGTATTGCAGCACAGCAAACTTGCTGTTGGCTGAGAAGAGGCTCCAAGGTTGCCCAGCCCCAGGACCTGAGATGTCACTACTCTGAGGTGACCTCCAGGGCAGAAATCTCTGGGATTTCAGCAGGATTTCACTGTCAGACCCCGTGGCCTGTGTCACACACCTTCAGTCACTGTTGGCTGGACTTGCAAAGTGATGCAAAACTGCTATGACTCAAAACAACCACTTTCTGGCCTCTGCAGCCTCCCTGGCCTCTCCCCAGCTGAGGAGGAGGAAGGGGAGAGAGGCCTGTGCAATGCAGGGGGCACACACTGAAGAGAGTGTTGGCAGCAATTTGGAGAGCCCATCCATGCAATAGCACATCAATTTGTCTTCTTTCAGTAGCAGTCATGGGATGCCCTAGGGTGGGATGAAGAGAGGGAGACTGCAGTAATAGAAGGAAAATGAAAAGGAGGTGGAGAACAAGTAGGAGAACAACTCCGCAGTTGAATACCTAGTCACAAGGGAGATAAATTACAGCCTTCTGCTTAATGCAGACAGCAAGGCACTGAAGTCAAAATGGAAACTGGATGTGAACAGAGCCAGCAACAAGCACCCCAACCTCCTTATCTTCAAGCTGACATGATTCAATTTCCAGCACTGCGATGGAGGAGTTTGACGCACCGCTGTGGGAACGGATGCACCTTCAGCTTAACAGCCATTCCTTCGGTTGCAGGACTCCCTCTGCATCAGTCTGCTTTCAGTTACACTTACACAGGTTATTTCTTGTGCTGAGAGGAGTCAGGGTTGCATTTCAGGCTGGAAGGGCCCATTTCAAATCCCTTCAGTTTAAATTTAATGATCTCTTGGAAGCTATTTAATTATAACCTCATCCACTGAAAGCTGGTGCATGTATAACCTCATCCACTTTGGTGTTTGTACAGCACCTAGCATATTAAGGTTGTCATCCATGAGCAGATATCCTAGGAACTACCATGTGCCAGCAGCAACAATGACCGTACAAGCTAGCAATTCCTGTATGAGTTTCTGAAGAGTTCAAAGGAAAAATGCAGCTGATGGCACAAACTTCTGCTAAAATAACTTCTACGAGCCTCCCCACAAGAAATGCAGAGGCTTTCTGTTACCCTCCTTCATTCCCCGTGACAAGTCTGTGAAGGGGATAGTACAGTCAATTATCTAACTGAAGAGTATCCATTCTCCATCTCCCTTGCCAACAAATTCACTCTGATTTCTTGAACTGCATAAGCATGATCCCTCACTAACTGCAGTTAAAATCAGTCGCAAAGAGAAGGCAATCACTCAACATAACTCAGGGCAAAGACTTTCCTACACTTCATATCTTCCAATGGAACAAAGTGTCTCTGTTTGAAAAAATAAAAAATAAAGAAGCCCTCTTAACTGCAGGATAGTTCAGAGCAATCACATTAGAAAATCATTTTCCATGTCTGGCAGCTGCCAGTTCTGTACCAGTCAGAAAGTGGGAAATGCAGAATTAGTTCCATAATGTCTGCTATTGAATTATTTCCATCCAATATTTCTCACACCAGCTACAAGATGTCTCCCCTGCTCTCAGTTTATTTCACTGAGACATGGACCTGACTGATATCTCTAGCAAGTCTTGTGGCATTGAACAAACTGCAATCTGGGGATGGCTTTGAGGGCAGGAGATGGCAGGGAGAAAAGACAATTTGCCTTCAGCTTTTGGAGACAAAACATGTGTGTGAAGCAGCAAATTATACATAGCACTTTGCTGTGCGAGATTCCCTGTCTAATACCAACTTTTAACGTGATTTACATGACCTGCAACGTATCTATGGGAGACTGCATGCTTTTCCCTACTTCTGATTTTAAGGTAATTATGTTTACGTTTGAGGTAATTATGTTTAATGTGGAAATGCTGTCCTTTATATAACTTCTAGCAAAAAAATAATATGTGGGAAAATAATCCTAAATTAAGATGAGAAAAACAGTCAAGCAGGAGGCAGGCTAAGGGACTTCTCCATGGAAGGACATAACACCCAAGGGCCAGATTCGCAGTCTTGGGGGGACAAAAAGGACCAAATTTTGCTCCTGTCCATAAATCCTTTTTGCTTCACAGTAGCAGCCCTAAAAGGACTGTTAAATACTGTTGAATAGCAGGTATGGATTTCCCTTACACGGAGGACAACCAGCAAATCTCCCATCCTCCTCTTCGGTGCACACACCCCTCTCCAACATGCAGCTGTGCTGGAGGAAGGGGCACTGCAACAGATGCAAGGCTGTGAGGCACTAAGCAAAGATTAACCTAGCCCTGAGGGGACTATTGTAATATTAGGCACACTCATATCACTAATGTCTCTCTCCTTTCCAAACAGTGTGCTTCCCAGCACTGCCCTTTCTGTGCCCTACCCAGCATAAACAAGGTCCTCCAGCTTTTGTTTTCCTGTCCTTGGACCACAAACTATCTCGAAGGTCTCGGATCGTACTGTGCAGTTACATGTTTAGGTGGGAGGAGGATTAAATGCAAAACCTTGTCTTCCACATTAAAGTACATCTAGGCATACCCAGAAACAGAGGCACCTGACGCACTGTGCTGGAGAAACCTGTTGATGTTTGGTGACTTCCAGACAAAGCATCAGCTGAGCAGAGGATACACACACAGGTTCCTGACACAGAAATTCAGCAAAAGCAAAACTTCTTTGCTTGAACAGGGGCTTGAATCCTATGTCACATACCTATAGCCCTGCAGGGATTTGGAAAAAGAAGACCATGCGGCAACAAGCGTTTTCAAGTCCCAGGCATAGATAACCACACTGCAATCCTATCTAACAGAGCCACTACTCCAAGTGTTCTAACACTTTATTCGTCAGTGCTTAGATTTTGGAGAGCCTCTGTGAGAGACCTCTGCATGGTGACATGCAATTAGCTATAAAGTCCCAGTTCTCTGTCTTGCTGGAGGGAATATCAGCCCAGGATGATAATGGTTGAATGATATTTGGTGGCTCTCATATGCAGTGAAATTTAGCAGCAAAGTGAGGAATTTGGCTGATTCCCACTAGACTACTAACACATCCAGTATAAACATGGTTTTAAACCCTGCTGTGACTTTCTGAATAATGATACATCAAATACTTTTTTTGTTTTTAAACAAGATTTAATCCATCCTCTGTTTGGTTTTAAAAGCCAGCAAGAAACTGATTAAAATGCAGAGGCTTTCAAATCTGTGATTTAAATTCAATGAAGAATTGAAAGAGTAAAGATTGTGTGTAGGTCATAGAGTTAAGCTTAAAAGCTTTGCATAAAAGCAATAGCACAGCATCACATTGTTGTGTTTTAGAGTACTAGATAAGTATGGTCATCCAGTCGGGGAAACTGAGGAACTTACTTTGCCTTAGCTTGGGCTATTACACATACCTTTATGATAAAAGAAACTGTATGCATTGTCTATACACACGATTCGAAGGAAGCAATTAGTTCCCTCCTGGCTCTGCTAGAAGGAGTTTGTACCCCCATCTACATCAACCATAGCCTTACATTTATATCTTGCAGCTGTTCTTAGCCCTTATCTCAGACAGGAAAGAAAAACAGAAATCCCCTCCAGTTCATAATTTAGAAATATATGAAGTGTTCATCACGCACTCAGTAAGAGGATTCTAGTGTAGCCTGATTGCTCCTGCCATCATTTGAGCAACAGGTCAAGGATTAAATATTCCAGATCTCAGACTTTCTACATTCTATTTCTGCCACTGATATATTTTACATTATCATCTTATTTCTCTGCCACAAAAAAGAAGTTGTCCGTGACTAAATCCATGCATCTAAAGCCTTTCGCAGTTCTCTCATCCCAGACTGTAATGCAGACGTGAGCATGTGTATGTGTCTACAATAAGACAAGTGTGTCATTCAAAGATGACTTTTCATGGTAGACCTCTGGCCTTGCTAGCACCCTTGGTTCTGCTCACTGTGGAAAAAAAAGACCTGTGCTGCCTCTAGAGAAGGCCTGGATTTACAGTGTTTTAGCTCCAGCCCTGGATAACACTGAGCGTGAAATTCGTATCAACTAAAATGCAGCAGTAACAAACAGGGTGCGTTATACAACTGTGATTTTTCTGCATGGCTTTCACAGAGCTGTCTGGTGGATGGGGTTTTGTTTTTTTTTTCTTTGTTTCCTGTACAATATATAGGTGCAGGTATCCAGGAGCAATTTGAATTCCCCCAGTTCCTGAGCACAGTCAGGTGCTTAAACATTTGAATGACCTCCAGGGGAGAAGTGATTAAATTCCCTAAAGGAAAATGTACCTTGTTATGCCAGGTAAAGAGACAATATGATTGCAAAGTTGACACCAAATTCTAGGTTCCTTGGTTGCCATGATACCTGACTGATAATGCTGTCATTTTCCCTGTTTAAATCTAAGGCTTGTTGCTCACCTTCATCAGCACAGGTATAATTTTCATTTTCTTCATTTCACGTAGGAAACAACTTCAGCATTTATCACATCTTTCATTGCACATGGTTGCAGACCTTGAAAATCCTGCTGTACCCAGAGGATCTAAATGTGTTTGGAACAGCAACTCAGTGCCGTTCAGCCTGAAAGGTAAGTGGAAATTATAGGCACCAGGAATATATGGAACACTAGCATTCGGCATGTGTATGGCCATCCTCATTCAATCAAAGAATGATCGTTGATTACCATAATCTTAGTGCCCACCCTGCACCAACCAGGGGTGTAACACAGTCTCTTGTTCAAAGCAAGGGAAACTTAAACCACAGGAACTGATTTATGGCATATGAAAAGACTGAATCAATGCTGTGACTGAAATCTGAATTGCTACGGTTTAGTCCATAGTTATATTTTCAAAAAAATCAAACATTTCAAAGGAAATTAAATAACATTTAGAAACTGAGGCCATTAGTATACAGTTTATAATGTTTTAATACAAAAATTGACAATATTTCCATAAAGATCATTGTCATAAGACAACATGGGAGAGAGGAAGGGAGGAAATGAACTAGTGTTTTCAAATGTGTATCATTCCCAAGTGTATTGGCAAGGCAGATATGCAAGAAGAAATTTTCACATCAGAGCTGAAAGAAGGAAGATGCTTGTCACAGAGCAATGCAATGGTTAGGGGATCCCACAGTAACTGAGTCCCTGGGCAATCCAGAGACTGGGAGGTTATCCTTTGGTCAGAAGCAAGAAACAGTATCTGTGGTCTTTCATGCCATGGGGATGTGTAGATAACCAGATTATCTCAGGCAGCAGCTGTCATTGTAAGCTGTTGACAGCAGAGGAAAGATGGCCGTGAACAGAGCTGCATGTAGACTCAAACCATCTACAACACCTTCCTTTGCGAGTCCCTAGATTTGTCTCCAGTAGTCCCCAAAACTGTGATTGCCAATGCTCCTTTTGCTACCATGGCTGCTGAGTAATAGGAAAGTTAAATTATTTGTGCAGGACAGGACAGAGTATTTTAGCTTACCTCTGATACCTTTCAAGCACGTGATTGCAGCTCCAAGAGCTTCTGCTCTGACATTCTTGACACCTGGATCCCTCCTGTGGTCGGTGAAGTGGATTGAGAACTGGCTGAAAGGCAGAACTCAGAGGGTTGTCATCAGCGGCACTGAGTCTAGTTGGAGGCTAGTAACTAGTGGTGTCCCTCAGGGGTCAGTACTGGGCCCAGCCTTGTTTAATTTCTTCATCAATGACCTGGATGAAGAGTTAGAATGTACCCTCAGCAAGTTTGCTGATGACACCAAACTGGGAGGAGTGG
>Ga0065711_1034038_pt1 | contig 24389 bp, 7 predicted proteins | sample Hoacrofraction12_FD_59098 | JGI IMG/M metagenome (GOLD analysis project Ga0065711, IMG submission 59098) | Hoatzin crop microbial communities from Cojedes, Venezuela - Epithelial fraction 12 v2 (version 2) | ecosystem: Host-associated > Birds > Digestive system > Esophagus > Crop | place...
CCCCCCCCAAACACAATGTTAAAAAACAATGTGGACAGCTAATCTATTAGTAAGGCTCTCTCTCTATGCCAGTAAGTTTTTATTGCCTGTGTAACTAGGCATATTCCTGTCACACTTAAAAAAAATGTTTTATTCAATGGAAGAATGACAAGATATATGCGATTGCCTAGGGTTTCATTGCCAGCTGTGAATGGTTTTTTGTTACTACAATTCTTTAACAATCTCAAGACACCTAATATAAAATCCAAAATACATTACTGGGAAAGGAAGTTGAATATATACCTGGAACATACTACTGTTACGTGCTGCATGCTATAACTCCACAATATTCATACTTACATTTGTCCTCCCTAGTCTGGTAATTATTTGTCTAAATCAAATACCTATAAATGAACTCCTTCTTTTACAACAAGACTCAGTTTTTTATCACCTGGTTAATACCACCAAAAAAAGCCCCACTCCACCTCACACACAGTAACAGCCTTAGCAATAGTTTACTTGAAAAAACTGCAGCTTTATTGAACTTCTATCACATGTTAAGGTATAATAACATATCACTCACCTCTTTAAAACATGTAAAATCATAAAATGACCTAAACATTCTCTTTTGAAACAACTTATTTGGGTCTTTCTCCAGCTGCTTTTAACTAATGTGCTTTGGGCCAAATTACTTTATAGAAATTTGCAGTGTAGGCTAGGTAGAGTTTTTGTTTGATTGGTTGGTATATTGTTCTATTTTTTTCTACTTTAGAAAGAGGACAATCAGGTTTTTTTGAAGTATCTTTTTCATAATTTTCTTTGGGGGTTTTTATGGTACCATAAGCTATTAGTCATTTTTTCTAAAACTCTGGGAAGAAAAATTTTTTTCCTAGTGCTCTGTGTATGTTGATTCTTACATTGCTAAGTGTTGGGGTTTTTTAGGGAGGGGAATTTCTGAATCTGGAGCATTTTATGGTGGGGCTTCAATTGAGAGGAGATTGCTGAATGGCTTTAGGCTTGCTTTTTTAGCTGTCTGCATCTTTACCAGTGTTTTCATGATGTTTGTGGGACAACTGATAGTATGTCACTGATATATTTGTACATGATAAGAGGAGGTCTGAAAGATGAGTTTGTACATAATGGGGGAAGGTGTAAAGTATTCAACCTATTCCACTTGTTTTTAATTAAAGAAAAGTTTATTTTGACACACCAGAAGGATGGGATGCCATCCAGAGGGACCTGGACAAGCTCGAGAAATGGGCCTGTGTAAACCTCATGAGGTTCAACAAAGCCAAGTGTAAGGTCCTGCACATGGGTCAGGGCAACCCCCGCTATCAATACAGGCTGGGGGATGAAGGGATTGAGAGCAGCCCTGCCAAGGAGGACTTGGGTGTACTGGTAGATGAAAAGCTGGACATGAGCCACCAATGTGCGCTCACAGCCCAGAAGGCCAGCTGTATCCTGGGCTGCATCAAGAAAAGCGTGGCCAGCAGGTCGAGGGAGGTGATTCTGACCCGCTGCTCCGCTCTGGTGAGACCCCACGTGGAGTCCTGTGTCCAGCTCTGGAGCCCCTGGCACAGGAAGGACATGGATGTGTTGGAATGGGTCCAGAGGAGGGCCACAAAAATGATCTGAGGGATGGAACACCTCCAATGAGGACAGGCTGAGAGAGTTGGGGCTGTTCAGCCTGGAGAAGAGAAGGCTCCGGGGTAACCTGATTGCAGCCTTCCAGTGCTTGAAGGGGACCTATAGCAAAGAAGGGGAAAATCTTTTTAGCAAGGGCTGTTTTGACGGGACAAGGAGTAATGGCTTTAAATGAAGGGAGGGTAGATTTAGACTAGATAGAAAGAAGAAATCTTTTACAATGAGAGTGATGAAACACTGGAACAGATTGCCCAGAGAGGCAATGGAGTCCCCATCCCTGGAAACATTCAAGGCCAGGTTGGACGGGGCTCTCGGCAACCTGCTCTAGTGGAAGATGTCTCTGCTTACTGCAGGGGGTTGAGCCAGATGACCTCTAAAGGTTCCTTCCGACACAAAGCATTCTGTGATCCTGTGGTTCATTCTGTTATCAACTGTGCTGAGTTAATTCAAGTACACTTTAATTACATTGTTTGCTAAAATGATGCAGTAAGGTAGCTGACCATGGTCTCACAAGCTTGGTGGTGTCTGCTAAACTTTGATGTTGAAGAGCAAAGCAAGCTGTCTTTTTTTTTTTAAATATGTTCAGCACTTGCTGGTTCTTGCTTTCATTAATGCAAAATTTGTTTTGTTTTGGTTTTGTTTTTTTTCCTGTTAAATGGAAAGAGAAATTCTTCGCTCTAATGTTACAGCTGTGGCAGTAGCGAGTCCCATTTTCCAGGGAGAACCAGGCTGCAAGTGTATTTATTCTGGGCTAAATCAGAATTGCTTCATAATTTCCTTTTTGCTTGTTACCATGCTATAAAGCAAGCAATTGATAAAATATTTTCACAGCATAGCATGTGTGGAATGATTTTGGGAATGATTGACAAAAGTATGTTTTAACAGTTGCCACGTAATTCAGGGTGAGGCCTGGTGTGGTTCCCTTTCTCTTGGCTTTCAAATGCTGCAGTCGTCCTTGCAACTTCTACACTTGATGGTACATACATGCTTCCATTTTTCTCTCTGTGGGACTTAGGAGAATGATATCTGAGCACATGATCATTTCTGGATACAAAACACTGCACTGCTTCTGTGACTTTGCTTTTAAAACGTGCACAGTGGTTACAAACCTAAGCTCCATTAAAACATCATGTAATGATTTACAATAATTGTTACTGTTTTCAAAAGTCAGGAAGCATGAAGACTGCATTCTCCAAAATAGTCTGCCTAGCTGGACTCCACTACATGCTGACAGTCAAGTTGATATAAGACATTTCCTTGTGCTTAAAGCAGTGCTGAGAGAGTGGGCTGGAAATCTAGATCTACCTTTGTAAGCCTCCTTTACCAGCTGCTGACTAATACCTTTGACCGATGAGGTTTTGCTAATGGAGTTCAATACCTGTTCCCTGAACCAAAGGACGTCTTCTCTGATCAGGTGCTTTTTCCTTCCATGTGGAATAAAGCTTAATAGACAGGGAAGGATTAGGAGAGAGGGAAAGATTATGACTTCCCTGGAGGCTCAGTGTTGGTAGTGGCTGGTTGGGAATTCAGGATGTAGCCTCTAGCCAGTGGAGCTAATATAATATTCGTGGCCTAAGCAGGTACATTTGTACTGTAGGGATAACTGAAGACCACAACAGGATCACAAGGACTTTTGCTGATCTGTGCAAAAGGTGCTACAACTTCTACAGTAAAAAAGACCTTGTTATCTACTCCAGGTTTAATCTGATTTTTGTAAGTGTTGTTCTTAGCAGAAATTTGCATTTGGATTACAAGTCATGTTTCTTCTCTTGGTGGCGTTTCTGGAGAGCCAAACAGAAGGGAACTGACCACTGGACTCTGAGCTCATATTAGTTTAGGTCCCATCAAAAGTTAAATGAGATTCACATAAGAATTATGGGATGAGCGTGTGTTAATGTGAGTCAGTATGGCTTAAAGGAAAACAGATGCTAGCAAACAAGTGGTGTGGTGTTTCTAAAGTAGAAACACTAGGGTTGGAAAAAGTAATTGTGCAGGTGTAGTAGATTTGGGGGACAAGAGGTACTCAACTTCACAGGAGTTTGTGATTTGCAATATACACTTGGAATAATTTACAGATAGTCATGCTGGTCATGAAATTGTGCAGCTGCTCTTTGAAATTCCGTTAGCATACTGCTTCCTGGCATGAAGGCAGATAGCCTTTGGGAGCCAGATTGGTAAAAGACTACTAAAGGAGAGAGATTGGATTATCATTTGTAATACTTCACCATACTGGACTCTTGCATAATTTTTAATTAAAAAAAGGGAACCGACAATTCAACTACATGTACTGATATGCAGACAGTCAGTTTTGTAGCCAGTTGTTTCTCCCCTCTCAGCCCAAAAACAGACCTGGGTTTACCCTGATCTTGCTTTTGATGCCTTGTGGCCATTAATCTCTCATTGCTAGCTGCTGCGTGCACCAGCCTGTGTTGAGGAATCCTACTGCAGCTCGTGGGGCAGCAGTTTGGAGCTGCTGCAGGTAGGAAGAAGTCTGTCAGAAGACTGACTAGCTTGTGTCAAAGGGTTATTACAAACCACTTGTTGATCCTGTGTTCACACCAGGCATTGGGGATGCTTGGATGTGGTTACGCACATGGGAGCTGGGAGGGAAGAAAGGTCATGGGCAGAATTGCAGGTGATTAAAGTTGGGTTTGCTTTGCACGTATATTGTATTTAATTGTTTTAGGCAAGGCTGGTGAGGAGAGATTCGGTACTCTTAGCTCGCACTGAGTAAATGGCTTGATTCCCGCAGATGACTCTTTCTGGGCCTTTCTTTCACTAAGATACTGTAATTACTATGTTGGTTTCTGATTACTTATTTTCACTCGTGTCTCAGTAGGAAGCAGATACCAGCTGCCTGCTACCTGCTCCTCTGAGAGTCTAGAACAATTATGATAGCTAAAGGAGGAGATGGTTAAAGATGTTCCACGTGCTCCTTCAAGCTAGTTATTTTGTTTTCCACACTTGTAGAGTTGGCAGGCATTTTCTTCCTTTGCTGACATATTGCAATTGCTTCTGGCTGCCATCAGCATTGATTGTGTATTAGCTTGTCTTACAATAGGAGAGAATCTATGCAAATAGTTAACACTTCTTTCTCAGCAGTACATAGCAATCAGTTCCTAAGCTTTTGGGGCTAGCAGAACAAGTCATTGCATTCTCACAAAATGAGATATATTCAGTTTTGGTGGGAAGCCCTTTGTACTTCGCTGGATTGATTATCCTGAGAGCACCGCAAAATCGACTTAGAATTTCTGCAGGTTAGATACAGTACATGGGGAGTCTGTTGCCTCACATTTTAAGGGCTTCAGAAATTAAATGTTGATAATGTCTCACAGCAAATGTAACTACGTTGTAGTGGGTGTATGGGTCTTCTGTTAGCACCTGCACTTCTCACGTAAGGAACCAGTTTTACTGTTCTTATACACTAAGCATGGACACAATGCAATTTGCAGTCAGTGTTGTTCAGTAAATTTAATACAAGTCGTAATTGCTTTCTGAGCAGCTGTTGCAGACTTTGCCCTTAAAGAACCATGTCTTGGGGAGCTAAAGAGTGAGTCTTTTCTTCTAACTAAAAGTTAGTCTTTTAAGCTGTTTCTTTGAAATACCTTCCAAAGTGGACAACTATTTAAAAAAAAAAAAAAAAAAGAAAACAATGAAAATGAGGTCATTAGGGATAAAGAAAACGAGACTGTACAGGGCAGGAGTTTTCCTGTAATTGACTGTTTGTTCTTATGGTTGCGTCCAGAGGCTTTCACAAAGGGTAGCCCTGCTCTACAGGCAGTTTGATCTTCTGTGCTGGCCTCATGGCGGACAGAAAACTGGTGTTCAGGTCCATTGGTGCTGGCCACAGATGACAACTGCTGTACTTGGACTATCTCAGCCAGGTGAATAGCCTTTTGTGAAAACAACATCTTCTTAGTTGTTAGTTTTTGGTGTTCACCAACCATTTTGTGTGCTAGGTATAGTTAAAAACTTGTCATGTGTTCTTCCTGTTAGAGTCTGGTGAGCTGCATGTGACTGGGACACATGCCTTGGGTGGGCTGGAGTTACAGCTGCGGCAGCTCAGTCTACTGCATTTTTCCCAGTAACAGTTATGGAGTTCTAAAGATGTCCCAAAGTGCTACAGATGTGTAAGAGTAACTTAGCCTTTATTTCCAAGGGATAGCCCATGAGAAGGAGAGAGCCCAGTTTGAGTTAGTAGAGCTGTACTACTGAAAGCTGGTGTTGCATAAAAGGGTGCGTATTGTGGCACTACTTCCACAGGAGTACGTGGGCATGGGCCTAATTCTGAGCAAGTGAGTAATCTCTGAATGAAATGGATCACAAGATTAAGCTACATGCAGCAGAAGCTTGTTAGGAAACTAAGTGAAAATATCCTGTCAGGTTACCTAAATGCCTGCTGTAAAATGGCATTGGTTTTAGCACCTAAAATGTTCTCTGATTTATATCCCATTAAAAAGTTGCTCTTTAAGCCGAGTAGTTGTTTTGTGGCGTGTCTTAGAGAATCAATTGTGCAGTATTGTTTTAGCTTGTGATAAATGCTCTTCTTTACTGCAGTGCACGGAATGTGTTTTATTCATGTTTTCCATGCAGTTGTCTTTTTGTTCCCTGGAAATGGCTGCTATGCATGGTGACCTAGAGAGCCACCTAATGTTTAAACAGCACCTCCACACCTGGTGAGGGTAAAATAACTTGGTAGTTTTCCGTAATGAGCAGCTGAGCTCCAGAGTGGAAGTTTCCACTGCAAGGGGCAAGGCTATGTCTGCAGGACGCAGCAAGCTTCTCTTACACCTTAGTCTGTTCATCAGAATAAGACTCCTGTGGGACCTGTGAGCAGAAGAACAAGAGAGGAAGCTGTGCAACCCTTGCTGCAATCACTTTCTTTGGGTTTTGCTTTATGACCATCAGGTGGTAGAACGTGGATTTCCGTTTCAAGCTTATGTTCACCTGCTGTGTCTGTGCTACAAAGGGCTTTGCACTGTAGACACAACCAAGCTACTTAGTGAAGACAAGCAGGACAAAACAGACGGCACTGAATTCTGAGCTTTTGTACCTAATGTTTTGTAGGCTCTCAGTTCAGCTCAGTTAAGGCTCATCTTCGTAACTCTTAATTGTACTATGTCATAATTAGTTTGTGCATGGCTAATAGGGGCTTCAGTTGCTTTGACATGTATGAGTTGCCTTCTCCAGGGATTGTTGTGGCCTTATGACACTTGACTAGTAAAGAGATGAATCAGGTCAGCACAAGCGCTTCCAAAAGCAGCAAAACCAGCACCCAGCATAGGGGAATATGCTGCAGAGTATATGAAAAATTCTCTAGAGAACATCCTGTGGTTATGAGCTTTTAAAATTTGCCTTTAGACTCTCACCTGACTGCATTGCTTCCTGCCATCAGCAGTTTGTGTGGTTCACAGGAGCTGAACTGCTTTCTCATTGGTGACAGTAGGAATCTGCTCAAGGAAGGGTTCTTTCTAGGGCATCCCTCCTCTTGAACTCTTTTGTGTTACTACAACACCAAACAACTTACCTGCTGCCATAAAACGTGAATGCTAGCCGTACAACACTTGGTTAATTCTCATACACTTGCCACTTTGTCACATGAATCGTTCTTGATGTGCTCTGCTGCTGGTCTCCTTTGCTGCTTCTAATCTCTGCTGAAACATTTTAAGCTCCTGAAGGCACATGGTCATTCACAGTGGTGTCATGGTTTTATTTTCAGTATTTACATAGAGGAAGCATCTTCTTACTGAACATGAGCCTCCAGGCTAGTGTGTAGGGAGTCTCAGGAAAAGCCTAAAAGGTGCTGAGCTGAGACTACAGAAATCCTTTCTTAAACACAGTAAATGGAATACGTTTCTTAAAAAACTGACTTCTCTTCTATCAGAGATCTTACTGGTGGTTTGTGCAAATGTCTGCATAAAGTATCAGAGTGTTTTTGTTCCAATACCTGGAGGCAGGAATTAGTCTTTGCTATTCCATTGGTTCCTCGTTAGGAAAGAATAAGCAGCAGTGTATTTCTAAGATCTGTTTAGACAAGAAAAAATACAATACACAGCCAAGAGTTTTGTAAAAGTTTAGGATCCCTTGGGGGTTTGAATTTTTCAGGCGCACTAGGTTTGGAGATGAATCTTGGAAGGAGTACGCTGAGGCTGTGATGGGAGGTCGCACAAAGCCCTAGCGTGTCCAGGCAAATGAGTCCCATAGTTTTTCTCTGAGGGAAAATGCAGCCTCATCCAAAACCCCCCTAACGCCGGTGGTTCAGATAAGGGAGGACATGGACCCTTGTCCTGTGCCTTTAAATTACAAATGAGCTAATACTAGCCCACCTGAATTAGGGTTTTCTAGTACCAGAGAGGACAGCCAAATGTGATGTATCCCAAACCATCTTAGTGTGGCCTGCAAGGTGATCAGGGAGTAAGGATGCTTCTCGTGCAGCTTTACCTGTTGCACTGTGTGAATAACTAATCGTCCAGTCTCCTGTAGTTGAGAGACACCAGAGGGGAGTGGTTCATCTTTTAAGATGTGTAGGACATCTCATGCCAGGAGAGCGCTGTTTTTGCTGTTTGCCTATGGAGAGAACCAACATGCCTTGGATGTTACATGCTTACCCCACCTTTAGGCAGCATTCATTGGGCAGGACAAATGCTATTCAGAGCACTCTCCATGTTACCATGACTGTTTAGCCACATAATCCCAACAGTTAACCATTCCTCTGAATTAGATTTGGATCACACCAATTGGTTAACCTCTTCTGTAGAGGTTGAAATGAGCCACAGACACGCTCACGTGAATGGAAAACATGCTTGTGTTGATGGTAACAGAATCAGTGTAACGTGACAGTATTGTTAGTGTTGTCACGTCAGACTAAATGGGGAGAAAGCTAGTTTATACATGCCAAGACAGATAATGGAACAAAATTATTCCTCCTCTTGTCTGCGTATGTTTCTGTGTATGATTTTCTGGGGTTGTCATAGCCATTCCTTTAACTTGTGAGTAATAACAACTTTCTTGACAGTGCTTCCCTTGTCAGAGCTTGTGCTCCAATGGATGGAAAACTGTCATTTCATTTTTTACAGCCACCTGACCTACTGGAATAAATGCACTTCAGCCAATTAGTCATTGAGGTTTTTTTCTCTTACTTGAGATGGCTAGCTCTTTGGAGCAATCTTCCTTTCTACACTGCAATGTGATTGTTTTGTGCTATCAGTCTTCTAAGAAAGAGTACAGCAAGGGAAGCTAGTTTCTGTGTGCCTGTTGATGTGTATATGCCCTCTTGACTGCACAGATGTGGATGCAGCCATATTGCAAGATGCTGATTCTCAAACCAGAATTGCTTCCTGTTCAGTTCCTATTTCTCAGTTGGTTTCCTGGGCCTGCATGAGCATCAGGTAGATTGATAATCCTAAGGGAGCAGTGGAAGAAGTGCCTTCTCTTCAGTGCATACAGTCTCATAAATCACGTGTATGATAACTTCAGATTAATCTAGAGAGAAGTTCCTTTGGTAACTGTTTGCAATAAACACTTTATTGAGACAGCAGAGCCACTGGTGCTCAGTGGTTCCCAGGACTGTGCTTTAGTGCAAGTAAGTTTTGCTGAGGACTATTGGTCCTTCCAGATGACACAAATATCCTTCCTCCCCTCACATGTTGGGCAATAGAACTTGACAACAGGAGCAGTGACAGTGTCAGAGCTGAGAAGTCCTGCTTCATAAGGAGATCTTTGAGGCAGCAATACAGAAAATCTACAAAATCTAGCCTGAAGCACTCGTTTTCAGCTGAAATCTTCCCAGCAGCTTCTTGTCAAAGGGAAGATAAAGATATATAACAGGCTCTGATCCCTGGCTGTGACCTGAGCTGTCTTGGGTTTGGGGGGCAAAGTTAATACAAATATTGTTGTGCAGTAACAATAGGAAAATATATTCTCTACTTAGTGTAATACAGACTTTCCTTGAATCATGGAGTAGCAGGTAATGGGCAGTGCTGAGGTGAGCTCTAATGAATATGGCGACTGGATATCTTGGGATTAAGGTTTTGTTTTCTTTGCAGAAACTATCTCAATGCTTTTAGCTGGAGAAACTGTTGTGTTATACCTTCAAAATATGCCACATTTAGCATTGCGTATGGTTCAGAAAAGTAGAACAGACTTGTTTTGGCTATTGTGGAATAGGAGCCACAAAAAAGGGATGAAGACTTCTAGAGACTATTCCCTTTTCTCTTGCACCTTCCATCAAGTGCACGGGCTTAATAATTATGTAGCTAGAGGATAATGGATGGGGGCTGGCACTGCTAGAGTTGAGGTTGTACAGAATGATTCAGTGTGCAGTCAGTGCTTATGCTGTCTAAATGGGAGGGGGTGGAGCAGGGAAATAAACTCACAGGGGAGTAGAAAGTGAGCCGGGTAGATTAGTGATGTGTCTGAAATTCTGTGAGTTTGAGGGGAGAATTTGTGCTGGCAGGGCACACGATTACATGTACGTGCTTGAGACACAGATCAGTAACTTTATTGATAAGTCTGTTAATCCCACCCAGTACAGAACCCTGTGCTTACAAGGGTCAGGGGTGTTGGGCTTCTCGTTTATATGTTAACTATGAAACTTGCTCTGTTAATACCATACTGATCCTGAGCACAGGCACAGTGGTCTTGCAGCCACAGGTTGGAATGGAGGAATCCAAACAAGGTAAAGGCTGTTTTTTAAGGAGTTGGTACTAATGAAGTGTCCTGTTCATCTCTACTACTCTTTACCCAAATGTCATTTACTATCATGTTTTCTCAACTTGTCTACATGAAAGTTGAGTAGGGACTGTCTCTGCCTCTTGAAACTGCTACAAATCTGTACACATGATGGATCTAAATATACATTTAGGTAAAATATTTAACACAGCTGCTAGGCAATTTATTTTCACCAGTGGAAAGACCATATTTCAAGACAGTGGTGAAATGTCAAGTGAATTATGGAGTTTGTCCTCTTACTTGTGAAAATAAATTGCATATTCTATAATCTGAACCAGATAAGTTTTTAATTATGCATTGTTTTGCTTTGATTTACTAGGCAGGTTATCTAGGGGCCAAAACACTAGCAGACTTACAGTAGTCAGGCTGGAATGACTTAGAGGGCAAACATTAGACCGAGTAATTTTTAACAAGCTACCACAGTTTTTTGCCAGGCTTTCTTTCATCTTTTGCCTACAAGACTAACTCTTTTGTGGATTAGTATCAGCTTCTCCGTTCTATGTTTTGACTATTAATTACCAACCCTGTGGATTCTGTATATAGCTTATATCCATAGGTTTCTGGAGAAATAGATGTAACTTGAACTTGTCTATGCAGGGCTTTTAGCTAATTGACTGCTCTTTCTTGTGGAGATCTGAGACTGGAAAGATCAGCTAGAGGCACTTGGTGGTTCAGTGAAAAGTGTGCATCTCTGTGCTGAAGCAGTGGTCCTTAGTCTGCAGCTGTTGGCCCTGTGCCTGGGACCCTGGGCAAGACCTGAGGCTGCAGGGAATTAAAACTGAAACAGACACAGCCACTGCTGTTATGGAACAGGTTGACTGGGAGAGCAGAGTGGTGATGCTGGTAGGCCTTTATTTCTTGGTACTGCTGCCCAGACACAAGCAAAGACTGGAGCTATAGTTAGTGCTGCTGTTAGACCCCTTTCACCTTAAGTCTAATTTTCTGCTGGTGGTTTGTGAGGAGTAAGGTTGTCCAGTCTGGCAGAATGGTGGAACACATCCCACCTTTGAGCCACTGCTGGGGTCCCTGTTCACAGCCACCTGGGTGCTGGGTAGCTTGGCGAGGATAGGTCCTGAGCAGTTTGGGCATGGTCAGAGAAAGGCACCTGGGATGCAGAAGCAGCCCAGGACCAAATGGCATCTGGTTAACTGGAGCCTTGTGCACGTCTTGGAACAGCTCTGGTTAGCAGCACATGATAGGAGACGATATCCCTGCATGCTCACTATAGTCCTGCGCTACTGTTAGCAACACTGATGTCTAATCTTCCCAAACATACGATGGTCCACCCAAAAACCAGTGAGATTTTACCCTCTTGCCTCTGGTCTCATGCTTGAATTTTGTGTTCAAATGCCAAAAGTTTCTGCAGAGATGAGTTTCAAGACAGACAAGCATTTCTTATCAATGGATTGAGTGCTTGTGGTCAGTAATAAAAATCCAAAGTAACAGTTGCCTTTGACTTTTTCTGTATTCTGACAGCACATTGACAGGTGCTGTGGGTAGACTTCCAATGTTACAGTAACATGTCAGTCTCTAGAATGGCCGATTGAAATGGTTACTTTGGATTAGTAACGATAAGAGCTGAGAAAAGCTAAATATAAGGACTGTGTGTTAACATCCCAATCTGCACATGATTAATCTAGTAGATGTGATAAAATTCATAATATACTGAGGCTGCAAAGCTGTCGTTAGACTAGAATCCCTGTGTAAAGTAACGAATAAGTTTACCTAGTGTAAAGTACCCAACAGCAACATGAGGCTGCTTTGGGCTGCCATTGTCTTGGAAGATTTTTTTGAAGGCAAATGATTCAAATAAGGGCTGTTATGTGAAAATAAGGAGATGTTAACCTTGAGTAGAAAGTATTTTAGAGAAAATGTGACATCAGTAATATGGCAGCAGGAGTTCAAAAGGGACACTGCAGGCAAGCCAACTGTCAAAAGTAAGTGTTATAGTTTGGCTGTGGCCAGCAACACAAGGGCCACACGGCTGCTCTGCTGCCCCTCCCCCCGCTGGGGTGCGGAGGAGAATGGAAAGAAACAGGCAAAAACTGGTGGGTCGGGATGAGGGCAGTTTAACAGAACAGCAAACAAAGGGAACAGCAACAACAACGATACAGAAAAGGGGAATACACAAAACAAACAGTAGAATGCACAGAGTTGCTCTCACTGCCCACTGCTGTGCGCTCCCGAGCTGCGACTGCCTTCCGGCTGCCCAGCTCCCCCCAACCAGAAACCAGCATGATGGCACATGGTATGGAATACCCTGCTCTGGCCAGGTTGGGTCAGCCCGTACGGCTGTGTTCCCTCCTGGTTTCTGATGAAAAATTAACCCTGTCCTGGCCGAACCCAGGACAGTTAGTGAACACTGATACTGTACTGGAAGAATGACTACTGTTTTTATACCTACTTATGCTCTAACCTGACCCTGCGTCCTTCTGGGATCTTAAGTTCTTTTAGCCTGTTTGATGTCTTGGATAACTCAGCTGTAAAATGGATATATAGGCATTCAACTTTTGTACTGGGAAGTGATTTCTTGACATGTGATCAAGTGCTGCAAAGCAAGCTGCTAGTTGTCAGTGAACAGTGGAATTGGATTTGTTCACTTGGATTTGCAATACTAGTTAAGTCAGATTTTGAGTTGCTTTTAGGTTATTCTTATATCTGTACAAAATTTGTAAAAAGACAACAAAACTATCTGAAGAATTATGTAAGTAGAAAGCCAAATATTTAGTAGCAGTAGTCTGTCCTTTGTATAAGTGCTCTCAAAGTGTATAGTGCCCATTACTGGTTGTTTGCAACAGGGGATAGAACAGCATCTGCCTCGCACATACCCATGACTGGTTTCAGGGAAGAAATATTGGCCCTGCTCCACAAACAGCCTTTTTCTTTTTGACAGTTAAATATCCCTGTTTTAAAGAAACTCCATAGCCAGCAAAACTGGGTGGAACTTCTCATTCACCAGCTTTCCTAACACGAAGTGCTCAGTGTATGTACTGACCCTGCTATAAATATTACCAGCGCCTACTCTGATCAGCCCGAAGCAAAGACCATGATTTTTTCCGTTGCTCCTCATGCAGTTAGCATGCACTGGTAAGGCTATGTAGAGCTAGATGAGTTACTTGATACATATTGTAAGCCGGGTAGTGTCTCAAATGGAATTCTCCTCAGCTTCACTTGATTATTTTTTTACAGTAAGTTTTTAATTACCTTGTCACTTATGTACACCAGATTTGCAGACAGGCTTTAGTGAGTCTGCATACTGCAGTACAGCTACTGTGTGTAGCATGATGTGGATGGTGTGTTTTATCTGGTAGGTCTGTCAAGAGTGGTTTTTAATTCTTTGCATTAGTATGAAGTTATTGTATATACAACTTCAGAAGTGTGCATTTTTTTCTCTTATAAAACATCTATTACGAAAAAGAAGAACGCTGCCAGTTGAGAAACATCATTTAGCATCAACAAGCAATGCTGTGTTCACTGGTTCTTGATGTGAGGATAGCTGCATAAAATTTTTTTGCTTCTGTGGTGGATGTTTGCTGCTAGAGCCATGTGACTAACTGCTGTTTAGGCAAATTATAGACAGATATAGAAGGAATGGTTGCACTTCTCAGAAAAGGAAGAAATAGCAACAGGGTAGCTAATTAAAGTGATGATCTTGTCAAGTGAAAGGGAGTGCCAAGGAAAGGCACTGAAAGCTGAAGTATAAAGAAGAGGTTATGGGAAACAGGAGGAGAGAAATACAGCCTCATGCTGCATTTGCTTTCTGCCTGGTGACTAAAAAAATTGGCTGTAGTTGTCTGTGTAAGACTACCCTGGCTGTGGTCTGACAGTCACCATTTGTTCCCAGGCAATCTATTTCTCTCATGGAATTTGTTCTTCTGAAGTAAATCTGAGAGAATATTTATATAAATATATCTGTCTACATCATTAATTTATTTTCATGCTGTAAACAAGTATCTAAGGCAAACTTGCAGACAGTGTCAAAGCACAACAGTTCAACATGAAGAAGTAGAAAGTCACTGTGTAGAGGGAGCCATCTTGTAAAGAAGCAGTTAATTTTTAAGTTGTAAACAATTCAGCAGTGCATAGAGGGCTGTAACTTGCACTTCCTTTTTTGCTTCATATGCCCACTACTTATTCCTGGACATAAATTAAAAAATAGCATAAGGCTTTCACAGCAAATGGCGGTACTTAACTGAGATTTCACACTTATTGAACTTTAAGGCCAGTGAAGTTTCTCTTGGTCACAGCAGAATGAGGTACCCCACGATACATAACCAAAATTTGCTCTTTGCTGGAGACTAGATGGGAAGGAGTAAACCAGGTGGTGAGTGCAAATGGTAAATCTGTGCTTCTGGAGATACTTTGTGTGTTGCTGGCAGGTGGGAGGTCAGGTGGGATGATCAGATTCGTTCCTTTTAGATCTGAAATCAAGGAATCCATAAATTGGAGGATATGCAAATATTTTACCTGTTCATCAAGATCTATGTTTCAAAGGTGCATGCTCATATGTAGCCATTGAAATTATTCATTGTGTGGTCACGGTTTCAGAGGCTGAAATATTTAACAGCTGTTAACTTGAATGAAAGTTAAGCGTTCGCACAGCATGAACCTTGGGTCTAACCTTGAAGAAAATAAAGCCAATAATGTCTACTTAGCTGCTTGAAAAAAATCCTGTTTTCAGTACTTGTAGTGTATTATGTAGCATGTTTCTAGCTAAGTGTTCCTTGGATGCCATTATAGATGGGTGAGTTGTATGCTATTGAACACATCTATTAACCTTCATCTGATAGAATACCTAAATAAAGTATTAAAAGGGTGTATTACAAAGACAGATATCTGTATAGGCTGATTGCTTCATGTTCTGGTTTACTTGAACACTATTGGATAATACCAATGTAGTTTTTCTTCTGGCTTATCTGAATAGGGTTATCAGGGTTTTCCAGCAGTTGCTTCTAGCTGTTTCAAAGGTGAGTGTGAGAAATGAAAGGCTTTGTGGAGAAGAGCTTGATGCAGATACACAAAGTCTTCAGACCCTGTGTCATACATAATGTGTGAATGTAAACAGTGCTGCTTTGAGGATGTGCAACAAGGATTTGGGGGATGGTGCTGTGTGACAGGTATACTGAGTGCAGACATGGAAAAGATTAATTATCTCATGTAAGAGTAATAATAGCAGTATCAGAAGAAATAGTTGTAGCACTTCGTATTAGTGAGATTTCCTGACTGCTTGGTAATGCATGGTAGAGTGACACAAAGAATCCAATTTCTCATTTGCTGTTACATTTCCTGGGGTTAGAAAAGGTATTTCATTGCTTTTTGCAGGTAATACTTTCGTATCTAAAGCAATTAGTTGGGCTGGATGCTTCAGTGAAGCCCTGTCTTGATCCCTGATAGATGGGAACGAAGCCATGGATAGTACCAGAAGTGAAATTAAGTGAAGTGGAAATGAGCACCACTTGTACAGCCAGACACAGCATCTTTAGAAACTGTTGTGGGAAGTCCAAGGATTGTGCAGTCTCACTGTTCCTCATGGTCTTTGTTAATTCAAGAGTTTGAGGCCTGAAGTTCCAACCTGACTGCTATTGGGGACCCTGGAGGCAGGAAGGTGTAGTCTCGCAGAGCATCTACTATGTAGTTGAAATAATAAAAGAAGAAGTATTATTTGTGAATTTGTTGCTATTGTGTATTATTGATTCAGCAGCACCCAGTGCCTCAGTACTGCAGTGACATGAAACAGGTAAGCACATGCTACCTCGTTTACAGGCACACTTTGCTGTAATACCCCAGTTTGCCAGTGGCCAAACTCAAATCATCCCTGGTCTTCTAACCCGTTCAAAAGCTGGGCAAGTACTTTTCTCAGCTTGGTAATGCTCCCAGGAATCCTTTCCAGAGCTGTAAAGTTTGCAGTAGAAGCTGCTTCCGATCACGCTGAGAAGGCAGACCTTGGGAAAGAACACAAGTCCAAGGACATGAAGTCTGAGATCAGCTGATGCTCAGCAGGTGGGTCACACTCATCCTATCCTCCACATGCTTTGTCTTGCATATAACTGTATGTGAACATTCCTGTAAATATTTTACATCTTGGGGATGTAGATTTTTTAAAAAATGGTGGACAGGGCACCCATTTATCAAGGTTTTTGCAAGAGAGGATCCCAGTTTGGTCTTAAATCAGAAACTTGTAGAAAAGACTTTAGCCCAATTAGTTGGTGTTTTTAGTTTCTGGAAAGGGTTCTAGGATAGAACCAAAATGCTTGTAGTACCAGTGGCAAACTTCCTTTGAAAGGAAATACATGTTCTATAAATATGCTTTTCACACTAGATAAAAAAAAAATCATAAAATTCAGAATAAAACATATTGTTGATACACTAATAGCTAAGTTTGTAACTTCTGTATGATCATGCTAAATTGCAAATGTTTTCACAAATAACTTGGCAGTAGAGACTTGATAAAATACCTCCTCTGCAGTCAGTCAAGTTCATAAAATGTGGTAAGCAGAAAGTTCTTAGTTAAACTGAATGAAAGACGTTTGATGTCAAACAGGAGCATGGCTAAGAGTGTGTACTTCAGATGATTTTTTTACTGTTTTGTTCTGCTTGACTGAGATGTCTGAAGCACAATTATGGTTTACCCACATAAAAAAAAAACTTTGAGCATCCTTTCTAGTGGTGGTTTTCTGGGGAATTCTGTAGTATAACAAAAAGATGCACCAGTCTGCAGTATTATCTGCAGTTCTAATGCAACTTTGGCTATAAGCTATGGAGTCATAACTGTAGGTTTCCATGGCTTTAATGACCACACTCTTGATTCCAGGATATGCTGATTAGCATTTTTGCCTACCCCTTTCCTTACCCAACAAGGCACCCAAACAAATATTTGTGCTTCCCTTCCCTCTCCTAGAGCGCAAGGTTATTTCTAGGAGGTTTAAATGCTTGTAAAGGCAGGTATGAATACATGGGTTTTCCATCAGAATGATATATCTGCTCTCACTGGAGTGGGCAGGTGATCTAATAAATTTTCATCTTTATAAAGGGAGAGTTAGAAAGCTACTATATCATTTCCTCATTTAAAAAAGCAATTGAGGAACAGCAAATAACATAGTGTTTTCATACTGTTTCTTCTAATATGAAGTCCAGAGAATTAGATGAAGTTTGGAGAGACAAGTCACAACTCCTGTGGCTAAGCCAGCAGTTTTCAGTTTTCTTTTTGACTTTCATCCTTTAAGTGACGTCTTCTTTTAATAACTCCAAGTATGTGTCCAAAGAGTTTACTGTAGTCTAGAAACAATAGTTGGAATTTACTTTTCCCAGCTATATAAATTATCTAATCTAAAAAACTTTTCTATCTACATTATAGATGTAATGTTACTTAAGTTGGTTGCATATTTCTTGCATTTTTATTGATGAAAACTATTTCTGAGTAAATCTGTTGTACTTCTTATTTATGACTGTGTCAAGTAATGAAAAATTATGCTGGTCACAATTGCACTACTATGCTTTTCATTCCAACTGATCTCTTACAAGCACATGATGTGCACAGGACTAGTATCTAGCAATATTTAGTGAAGTTACAGGCTTGTAGAGAGAGAAGGACCCCCAAGCCATTATTTGACATATGTGACCAAAGCGCAGACTTGGCTGTTAATGGAACATACTGCAGGTTTTAGCAAGGTAATTTTTTTTTTCCATCATCCCAGGAGGAAGCTAGAATACTTAACAATTCATTCTCATTTCTTTTTGATAATGGTCAAATAAGTAGAGGTAATGTTTGAACAAATGTAATTGCACCAAACATTTGTTATCCTGGGGAAAATAGTTCAAGAGCAGGGAAATTACTAAAATTGTGTCAGGTTTCATTCTGTTAGTAAGATTTCATCATTGTATGTCTTTGAGCTTCACTTGATTCATGCAGGCTTAATGCAGCAAATGTAAGTTTACAAAGGGTTAGCTCTTTGATCTGTCACTAGCGTGTGACAGCAATTGCTCTGTGTTGATGAATGCATAATAACTGAGTGCTCTAGAGTGTCTTTAATATAGCAAAGCTGAAGAAGTTTGAATGCTGGCACTTGTTGCACTCAGATTATACTTTTTCTGCAGGGCTGCATTGCACTCTCTTAAAACATATGCATTTTATCTAATTTTTCACTGCAAGTGACAGGGAAATAATCTATCCAGCATTTGTATTCTACTAATTGCGTTGCAGGATGTACTCACTGGCTACACTCCTGCTTTTGGTATTGGAGTTTTTGCTTCAAGCTGCTTAAATATTGGTCTCTGACTTTGGGCACTGCAGTTAAGACTAGGTGCCATAGATAGACTTTCAATGGAGGTCTGTGGCATGATGGTAGTTGGGGTCATTCCCTCTTTCCGCTGTCAGCTTTCATTTAAGGAGGCACTTGGCTTCTAGGTCATTGCCACTGATGTACAATCCTAGTGAAGGAAAGCAAGGATTTTGGTATGTAACAGCTGGCCAGGACAGTATGGTGTAATGCCATAGATGCCTCTTCAGTGGCTGGACCTGGCTGTTTAGGTCTGCAGCCATGGAAATTACTCAGTAATTTATACAAAGCATCAGCTCAGACTTGATTTTGTAGATGATCATGGGCCAATGGTTGTTCCAGATGAAAAAGTCTGGCTGACTGCTGTGGTGAATCTTAACCTCTGTCACTAATTGTCAGCAATAAGTAGTTAATCCTCTGTTCAAGCCCTTGCTCCTGCTTGCGTTTTGGATGCTTCACAGGACTTCAGAAAGAGCACTTGAATAAGGGATGTATAGGCACAGAGAAGAGCGAATCTAAACTATTCTGTGCTAGATCTAGGAGGGAACCTAGAGATATTAAGACCTGAGGAGACTCTTTACCAGCCTTAATGAGAAAAAAATTAACACATCCTTCTTTATTTGGGGCTAATGTATCTCAAGTATTGATTTGTTCAGACTGAGCTAGGATTTTGTTTACTGCTGCTTTATCTGTTTGATGTCCAAGTACTCTCACCTTTAAATGCTGTGTGCTTTCCATGTGCTCTTCAGATGTCTCCAAGACTGTATCTGAGAAAAGTACTTGATCTGAGTCATAGGCCTAAAGAAACTTGTTGGCTTCCAGGTGGGTTTAAAAAAAAAAACAAAAAAAAAGTGCTCCTAAACTTCTGAGGAATGCAACAGCTGCTGGGCAGGGTTACTGAATATATTTTTGTGTCCTGTTACCTTGTTGGTGCCCCAGACACTAGCAGTAGAGCAACATGAGTAGTGCAATGCTGGAACTGGACTGAGGCTGACTGGGCAATGTGGAAATGGTATGCAGAGCCAGCACAAGGTTTCTCTACTATCAGAGCAAAGTTTATTGTCTCTGTCCCAAGAATGAGCGTAAAGAGAAAAGGAGGAGGGGGCAAGGATCCTGCAAGATGAAGCATAAGAGACTGCAGTTGCTGCTTTCAAACTACAGACCCCTGATCTGAAATGCTGATTAGAAAAAGCTTTTGATTTCTGGGCAGTAGCAACTGCTTCACAATTGAAGTTGAAACTGGCTTGTCTGTAAAATCCTCTTTATCCACGTTATGGGAATTTTCCCAAGCAAAGCCGCTGTGTTTGCCTTCACGTGTGACAGGTGGATGCTTAGATTTCCTCTCCCCACATCTGGTAGCAATGTGGTTTCATAGCCAAAAAGGAGGTCATGCAAGAGCCATACTGCTGACCACCCTCATCTGAGCTTTTGTGCAGTAGTGAACTTCACAGGGAGAAGTTGATCGTAGTTAAAAGTAGTGAAGGAAAAAACAAAGAAAAAGAACAGGAGAGAGAATTTCTTAGATCAGATGCATCACTTTGTCAAACAGTTGCCTCTGTGCAGAAGAGGTGGGGTGGGCGAGAGTTTGAAGGTGGGACCATCTCTTTAATATGGGCCTAAACTGATTATGAAAGCATAGCTCAGGGTATCTGTGCGGTCAGCCCAGCCTGTGCAGATAACTTGGAGTTGAATATTGGCTGGTGCTACCTGTCTTATTGGCATGTATTTTCCCTTAAGTCCTGCTTTTCAAAATGACTAAAATAAGACATATGCTACTTTTAAAGCCAGAGTTTGAAGCTGCAGAATGCCTAGTGTTGTAGGTATGTGATGTAGCAATGAAAAACCTGACACTGATACGTGGCCATGTGTGGAACAGTGATCTGAGACCCCGAGCTTCATCTCTCCTAAACAGATTTGCAAAACTAAGGCGTGTATCTCAATTACTCACTAGATCTCAAGGGTGCAAGGAATGTCTAACCTGTAGAGTCAGATGTTGTGTGCTCATCCTTGTTTTTGCTAGGAAGTATTTTTCATAATGCTCAATGCAAGCACTGAGTTTGGGAGGGTGGTGCTAAAGCTGTTAATGTAATGAGCAGTCCCCAAGGACTTCCTGCAGAAGCTATGGGTCCTGTGCAAATGCCTCCGCTGAACAATGGTCAGAACACCTTGCGAAAGAAGGGATTATCTATGGGAACGTCTTATGCCCTCCTCGCTGCTGGAGGAAGGTGGGTCAGATAATTTTGGCAATTCAAGGTATTTGCAAAGAGAACAGTTTAGAAAAGGAATATATTTGAGAAGGGAACAGTCACACAGTTCGTATTCCTGCTAGGGCAAGTTTGTATTGTTCTGTTAATGTAAGTCATTTCTTAAGAGGGCTGGGAAAGCAGGCAGGCAAAAATGTTGACACCTAAGGATATTTGCCCAATGTTTTTTCCTCAGAGATAGTGTCTTATGAGACTGATTCCTGTAAAGGAAAATCTTTGTGTGTCTTTCAGAGTAGGAAATGACCTAGCAGTTAAATCAGCTTTGACTTTTGTTACTGTCTCAGATCTCTGCAAGGCTTAGTATTTTAGAAAGTTGGGTAATCAATTATAGTATTTATATAAGCTTTTTTGTCCTGTTTGGCTATTCTGCTTGGAAAGGCTTGTTGTTTTCCCACGAAGTATTGGCTGGAATACACTTCAAGGGCTTGGTTGTTCATAAAGGAGTTTAATCAGTTTGGAACAAGATATCTGTGAGGCATGCTTGTATCCAACCGGAAGAGTATCATAAGGAGAGTGTATCATAAGGAGAGTGTGCCTTGTGTGTATGTTCCCAGCAATGCTCCGTGTATGTCAATTTTGCTGTTGGCATAATGGTGTACGGGACAGGGCTCAGGAGATGTAAATTAATCTGACACACTCTTGTAGCTTAAGAGAATTTATTTTGCATGAAAATCAAGTGTTTGAAAACAAAGGTTTTTCCTTTAAACATGATCAGGAAAGGGAGATGCTGTGGTGGTCAATGAATTTAAAGCATCAGTCTGAGACTGTGTGGTCTGGTGACAGTGCCAGCTCTTCTACTGACTGGCCACACCACCCAAAGCAAATCGTGTGCCAAGACTGTCTCAGTTTGCTACCTGTAAAATGGGGAGAGTAACTGACTACCTTCTCCTCATGCTTTCACGTCTGTGGAAGAGAACATGATGTAAATACTAGCATGGAAAATATTTTTCTCTTCAGTCTCACAACTGCTGTTGTCAGTCCTTGAACACTTTACTGTCTGTGGAAATAAGATCTGCACTCAGGTTAAGGTTTCTGGCCTGTGCAGAGCGAAAGCTAGCACTAATCCTGTTTTCTTCTGGGAAGAAGCCTTTCCCCTGGAAAATACACCATTTTCTTTGCAGGAGGCTGTGTTCGCTTGTGGAGACAATGGACAAAAATTACTTGGCTGTGGTGCTAAAGCGAATTTGAAATTTCAAACTTTTTCCTTTCAGAGTTGGTATCTGTTATTTGTCTGAGTGGAGCAGTTCTGAAATTGGAGATCTGCTCAGGGAGCACCTGGCTTTGACTCAAGAAATAATAAAAGAAGAATAAAAAGAATGGTTTGTACAATATATGGAGCAAAGGCACTTTGAGATGCTTCAGTAAACTTTGGTACCTTGAATGCAGCCATTCATGACCTCTGGCTGCACCCACTTAGCTGCAGCCCCTACCTCTTCATCTTGTTTGGCTATGCTGTTTGAAAGGATTTCTATTCTTTTTCCTGTATGAATTGGCTGGAATCCACTTCAAGGGCTTAATGATCATGATGGACTTTACTTGCTTTGGAACAAACCTCTGAAGAGGCATGCTTGTAAGTGCTTCCTACACTTTATGGTCTATAGATCATAAGTTTCTTTAATCTGCTTCCTCTGTAAACTTGCTGTGGCCAGGTTTTTCCCTGTCTCAGCATGCTTCTGTACCTCCAGTGAAGTGTGAGGATGCAGTGAACCCCATCCCCTCTCAAAGGTGACTGACTCGTGAGTGAGGCTTGTTTTAAAAGGAGTTGTGCCAAGTTCCCCAAGACGTGTGAGTTCTGGAAACTATGCAGAAATACCTCTTGCCTCTTAGAACTGTGCCAGTACTAAGCTCAAATCAGTTCAAGCATTTTTTTTCCATTCAAAGAACACGAGAAGACAAGTTTCTTCTCATCTGTTGCCTCTTGTTGAATTTTTGAGAGATTTCTCTAACTTCACAATTGAGAGAGCTGTTTAATTTATTGAGGAGTTAAAGAAATGTGACATGCAGTGGCAGATCCCAGCCTTGGAGTCGTGTAATTTCTTGTTAGAAGGAAAACACGTTTTCGCAGACGCCGATACATCCCCAGTCTACACCGCAGAGCTGCAGTTGGTAACCGTGCCCCGGCTGGGCTGCGGCGCGGCCTCCGAGCCGCGGGGCGGCGCTGCGAGCGGTGGAGCGGGCGGAGGCGGTCTCTGCGCCGCAACCCGCCTCGGCAGCCGGCAGCGAGGCGGGTTGGGGAGCGCTCGTGGTACCCGCGGGGGCTCTTGGGGGTCCTCGCCGCCGCTCGGGAGCCGGCGGGAGGGGGCGAGGTTGAGGAGGAGGGTCCGCAGCCGAGCGAGTGCATCCGTGCCTTTAGAGTGGCTCCTGTTTGGGCTCTCTGCTGTTCATGGAGTTTGAAAGTTGCAAGATGATTTCATGCTGTAGAGCTGGAGGTGGCCGGGCAGCGTGGCGCCACGGAAGTAGTTCTGTGGCTGGCTTGATGACAGTGAGAGCGTGTGTATGGTGGTGTTTGTTACTGCACTTCTGAAAGAAGAAGTAATTTGTATATAATAAAGGCGGTTAAACAAGAAATAATAGTATTTCTGTGATACTGTGATTTCTGGTATTGGTAAGCAACTTTGGATGTCTGCTAAGCTGTGTCCTAATTCCTTTTTTACAATAGAATAGTTGCTTGGGATGGTTTAGTTAATTACCATTTTTGTGACTCAAATATATAAAATGCTACTGCATAGTAGTGAAGCATGGATGACTGTGGGCATATGGGCTGACGTTACAACAGTTCCATCAGCTACAGGTCCTACTTAAGCTTTTGTTCTCTGGAATTAATAATGTTTGGGTCTCAGAGGTGCAAATAATAAGTTCTTTGATTGTGATTTGCAGCGGATGACTCATTTGTGACAAATCGAGAAGGCATGGTGTCACGGTTTAAACTAGGACACGTGGGTAACTGGTTACTCTGATATGCTGCACTGCTGCGATCTTACCTAATATGCAGTGTCCCTGTGTGACACATACTGGATGGAAAAATCTGATGCTATAAGAGATGAGTTCATCCCTTTCTTGCTGTGGCTTACATCTTGCTACTTGCTACAATATTCAGTGTTTTTCTCATCACTAATCTACAACTTTTCTTTCTTTCCATCACTTCATATATTGAAGAAGACTAGCTGTTACCTAAAAAATGTCTTTACATATTTTTGCGTCTTAAATACTTGAGGTTTTGCTGTTTATTTTTTCACTGGTACTGACATCTGGAGTCCAGCGGAGGGCTACGAGGATTATTAGGGGACTGGAGCATCTCTCCTATGAGGTAGGGAGGGAGCTCGGCTTGTTTAGCCTGAAGGAGAGAAGGCTAAGAGGGGACCTTATAAATGCTTATAAATGTCTTAAGGGTGGGTGTCAGGAGGATGGGGCCAGACTCTTTTCAGTGGTGCCCAGCGACAGGACAAGGGGCAACGGGCATAAACTGAAGCACAGGAAGTTCCGTCTGAACATGAGG
>Ga0065711_1034039_pt1 | contig 24388 bp, 14 predicted proteins | sample Hoacrofraction12_FD_59098 | JGI IMG/M metagenome (GOLD analysis project Ga0065711, IMG submission 59098) | Hoatzin crop microbial communities from Cojedes, Venezuela - Epithelial fraction 12 v2 (version 2) | ecosystem: Host-associated > Birds > Digestive system > Esophagus > Crop | place...
GGGGGGGGGGGGGAGGATAAAAATCCCCCTCTGCATAAACTTGAAAGAAATTTTCTTCAAGAACTGCACAACATTCTGCCTCTGTAAAAACTATCAAGAGAACATGAAATAAAGTCTCTTCCCAGCATTTCACGCTCTTTCATATAACACATTTAAAGACATCGATGAGCCTCTGAACAATCCCTCTTTTCATCAGGATCCAAACTGGGTTTCAAAAGCTGCTTGGGACATGCCTAGCTATTTCTGTTCCACAGCAATACAGTCATGGAAAGTTTTCCATGTACCACAGCAAGGCCACAGAACAAACAGTTTATCACTGGAGTGTCTGAGCTTGCACGATAAAAAACAAACAGGGAGTAATGTATGGCAAAACCTTGAAAGCAGAATTCTGGACTCTAATTACCTGTTCAGAGGCTCTTTTGAATGGGCTGTGTGGGCTAACAAATTTCTTGTTTAGAGAACAAGAGCAAGTCTACCTTGTCTGGACTCTAATCTTGGTTTTATAGCAGATTGTTATCAGTGCTTTTTCGCAGGAATTTAGTTTTTCTGCACATATTTGAAAGAATAAGTCTTTTTCTATTCCTCTGAGGCAATAGCATGCTATGTAGCTGCTCCTATATGCTTTTTGCCCATATTTGGTGTGAACGGCAACTGGCTTGATTCTCACTTAGGCTTCAGCTTCCTTTGGCTTTCCAGCAAGAAGAGCCCACAGAATACCTACAGAAGGCCTCCCTCTGTAGCACTGGATCGGCATTAAGGTTCTACAGTGTTATTTCCCTTTCCTGTTCGCCCGTGCAGAGATTTTAGTGAGGAGCCACTAGACACGTCCTGTCTCTTCGGGATCTGGCAGTGGGGAGCTCAGAGTAGTTCACAGCCAGAAGGTGGTGGGGCTTCTTGTGGTTCAGAGATGTTGCCTGCAAAGGGCCAAATTCAAGCTCAGTGGTTCTTGCTGTGCTGTGTCTTGCAGATGAGGACCTACCAAGCTCTCAACTTCCCAGTGGTATTCCTGTGCTGGTCAGATGCTGCAGCACCAGTGTGGAAATCACAACATTGCTTAAGAGTTATGGGTTTGGCTGCTCCCAGGCCATAATGATTTAAAAGCATGAAGAATGGTGAGAATCAGGACATGTGATTTCTCTAATTTTTATACAAATCCAGTGGAAATCACAGAAAGCAAGGATGACTTGCCCCACTTTGCTCCCCACCTTAAGGACTTATCAATGGTCTCATGTTTTTGTACATCTCTTTAAAGTCTTTCCATGTCTTCCTCTTGTTTTGTTTTCTGCACCAATCTCACTGAAGTACTTAGGGAAGGTCCTCTTGACCGTTCTGTGATCATGTTATCATAAATGTAAGACTTCTCCAAAAGAACAGATGTGCCAAACCAGCCTGAGGATGCCGAGCTAAGTAGAAAGTACATGCTGATCAAATATTTACTATTGCTCCTGAGAGGTGGTGTTTCCGTGACATTTTGTTCCTGTAAAGCCAAGAACTGTTCTATGACCTTTGAATGTCCCTTGAAATTGTTAATCTCATACAAGAAGCAAAATGAGAGATTTAGAAAGGATGAGATTACTTATTCTCTGTCCACAGTATCACACATAAATAACACTTATTACAGAATCACAGAATCACAGAATGGTAGGGGTTTGAATGTCATTAATAAATTAATCCTCATCATGACTATGAGACATAACTGATCATAACAAAAGAATTTACAGCGTAAGAGCAGGGTGACACCGAGACTCTGGGCACGGTTATCTTGCTCTGTCCTGCTGCAATAGGCATGCGTGCTTAGCTGTAAGTTTATTTTTAAAAGCATACTTACATCCCAAATATCAGCTAAGAATAGTAGTCTACAACTACTAGGTGTTTCCATACCATCCATTAGCCAGAGCTCCCAGAAAACTCTATAAGAATTAGTGAATTAAAATGTTTTTACCACCTTCACCCTGCATCGGGTCATTTCTCATCATCCCTGTCGAAAGTTGCTATCAGAGATATGGTGTGAGGTACAAGCTGGTTGGACTTGCACAGAAAGCAATCAGGAACAAGAAATGTAAGATATAAGCCATTTTGAAGGAGATAACCACAGAAAGACTCAAAATACAGATGAAATTTTCAGCTCAAGAGATTAAAACAATTCCAGCAGCTGATTTTTCTTGCAGAGCACAAGTCCAATTTTTCTCTTTTAAAATGCACTGTTAGCCTGCTTCTGAAGCAGCTGCCTTCACCCTCTTTTTCTGTTCCTTTGCACACCTGTTGGGATACAGTAGACATTTACATACACCTTCTGTATCAGGCATCACCGAATACCTCAATTCTATCTAGTTTTTCTCCCTGGAACAATTGGAAGACTGATACTTATCCCACATTTTTTATATTTCCTGTAATATATTTTGGGAATGTGCCAAGTGGTTTAAAACAATAACAAGAACTGTCATGGAAGATAACTCAGTGCATTTGGTAAACGGTCTTGAGTAAGCCCATAACAGCATGCTTCTACTGATGGAGGAGATCTGTTCTGGAGGGGCGTATAAAGGCTGAAAAAAACCCAAACCAAAACAAGGAAAAAACCAAAGCCTCCCCCCACAAACTTCTCCCAAAAGAAAAACCCCACAAGACCATATAAATAAAAACAAAAATCTGTTCAACGCTGACCCCAAGATGTTGCACCTGCAGCCTGTGGGAACTACAGGCTGATTTAAACTATGCTTAGTTTTGTGATAGATGCAGATTTCACTTATCCTTTTACACCCTATTTTATACACAACCTGCACTTCATTATCAGAAGTATTGCATAATAATTACAACACAGCCAAGAAAGTCAGGATTGTTGGGGTGACTTTATACAGCTGTTTCTACTGCACACCCCTGTGCCTCCGTGCCTCTGCAGAGATGTGTAATTTATCACAAGTGGGCAAAGTACTTTTAAAATTGCTGTTAGTGAAATGCGAGTCCTGCACTGTGATTTCTCTGAATCAGAGTCCCCCGAATTACACAAAATTGCTGTCATTCTGGAGAATGGGAGAAAGCAACAAGGTAAATACAAGAGAAAAAATTTAGATCACCACTTAATCGTAGATGCTGCCTACTTCTCACAGCAGCCCAGCCCACCTCCTCCAGCTCACCGGTTTTTAGAAGAGCTTGGAGGAGTCGATGCACCCCTCACCAGAGCAACACCAAATTCCAGTAAAAGTAAAAAAAAAAAAAAAGTATTTTTCTTGAACATTTGCCAAACAATTCTATACATTCATCCAAGCCCAGGCATGTAGCATTTAGTTCTTTTCACTAACTTCTGATTTAAATGTGACCATTAACTTCTGGAGACTACTTTGAAATGCAGACTAGAACATCCCTTCTTTCTGTCATTTTGTTGTTGTTATGTTTAAAGACTTTTCCCTCTGGGAATTTGCTGTGGTCAAAAGTCTTCATCACTAACTCACTCTACTACATTTGCTGTAAAAACAAGAAATCAGAGCCTACTCCATTTCCTTTTCAAGAACCATGGTTTATGATGCTCTAATTAATCTCTTCTTAGCTTAACAATTTAAGGAGTAATTTGAACATGTTTTCAGTGCTTTATTGCTACAATTTCAAAACTGCTGGTCATTGGTAGGGGAGTCTGGGTGCTCAATATGCATCCCTAGGCGGGTTAATTTCTGGATGTATCATGCAACAGCCTCCTCTTTTTCTTCCTTAAGATGGTCCCATAACATGTAGATATTCAAAATTTAACAAGCATGTAAAGACCAGGGACTACACTATTCTCATCAGAAGATGCTGGGAGCTCCAAGTAAAACAAAGACACCCTGAGCTGTACCATGAAATAAAAGCCAATTGTTTCAAAACCAGTGCTGGAACAGCTTTGATATTTTCCGGGGTTGATTTACAGCAAAACCTACAGTGGCAATAAGGATGTAAGCAAGCCCAGCACAGGCAAAGCTCGGGATCGGATGAGAAAGAGAATCCAGCATATCGGATAACAGTGAAACACAAAAGCCAGTGAATTCAACTGTACAATCTGGTAGCAGAATTACTGAAGGGCTAGTGGAAGCCTGTCACTTTTTTAGTCTCCCAAGAATCAGAAGTATTTGGCAGATACTTGAGACAGGAAATAAATAAGTTTTATATGAGGCCTCAAACATTATTTATAAAAATGTCAACTTATAGAAATCTTCCATGAAAACCTCATACTACCACAGCTGTAAAACGTATATTTTAAGACATGACTTTAAAGTGTCAGTGTTGCCTGAACCATCCACATCTCTGTCTCTCATATATATATGTGTATATGTGTGTGCACGTCAGTGTATATGTAGCTATAAAGCAATTTGTTTGCCTTTGAAATGTGTTTCTTGTAAGTCAAATCACCCTCCTGATTGCACTAAATTGTTTGGTTTAAACATTGATCTCTAGGGCACTGATAAACAATATTTCTGTGGGTTTGAGAAAGCTGCAAATATTTGCACTTTAAAAATCCCATACTGCAGAAAAGCAATGTTTCAGCAATTAAGAACATGGCCCATTCTCTGAGCGTGATTCACTGTAGCTAAGTGCCCAAAGAAGCAGAGCCAGTAGTAGCATATTCTAGAAAGGTTAAAAAAAAGCCCTGAAAACATTAATAGGTGCTGTTTAAAACAAGTTGTACACAAGTACCATTCACAGACCGGCAGCCAGCGTTACACCGTAGTCCAGATGTAGATTAAGTTTCCTCCTGGCAAACAGGAGTGCTCCCATTAGCTGTTCTCAGCCAAAGCAACAAAAGACAAATCGAGACCTGACGTAAAAAGTGGTCTGTCCTTGGCTAAGCTTGGTCTCTTCTGGGGACCGTGTCCCGGCAGCCCCCTGCCCTGTTTGCTCCCGCTAGCTGTGGAGGGGATGGCAGACCCCAGCCTGCGGGTGGATGTGCAGTGGTGCCAGGGCGAGGCTTCCCCATTAACTTTTGCCATGTTTGTCGGTCACTGACATGGGAAGGGGTTTTGCCAGCAGTGTTGAAGACTGTATCGGGGCTGGCTAGTCAAATGCCTCAGTATTTGAATGACTCCCAGCTACCCACCTCCTTTTGGCCCAGACTCAGTGCAGCTCAGTGCAACCTCAGCACTGAATTTGATATACAGCAGTGCAAGAACACAGCACCTGGAGCTTCTTACCGTAAGCCATATACCAAGAAACACGCTACAGGCATTTAGTAGCCATATAAGGAACAACCCTGGCACTGATCTGCTGTTCTCCCTTAAGTTTCCCTCACCTCACGCTGCTGCAGCATGGTTTCTGCCTGTACAGACTCCCACAGCCTTTTGGGTTGCACAACCCTGTGTCTGAAAGCAGGAGTAGATGAACCCAGTGACTCAATGATCAATTCTACAATCTGCAACAAAGCAACAAAACAGAATAAGCCCCCACAACTGTGCTTAGTTCTCAGCCCTGGCGCATTTTTGTCAGACACCCCTAAAGCCAGAGGGTTCATGGCAAGGTCTGTCTTCTCTGCAGCTCTCAAATGGAGTAACTCCATTGCTGCCTAGTCCTCAGCAGGGCATGCCCCAGAAGCACCTGTGGTACGAGCACCGAGTACTCCCACATCACCTGATCCCTGCATCGTAGCAGAATGGCTCCGAACTGAGACCAGCTTGGGCTGAAGCTGCCTTTGTGCAACTCCTCCTGTTCCAACTTGCACAGACAAACAGGTCCTGAACAGCTCGTTCTCCTGCTCAGTTTTTATACAAGAGCAGAGCTAGTTTTGTGAAAAAGACTCAACCAGGATGAATACTTAGCCTGCACAGCACCTGTAGGAAGACATCAGTTATAGATATGACCGTACTTCCACAGAAAAATTGCTATTTTTCATTCCTCAAGGTCCAGACAGGGAGAGAGAGACTACCATGGCAAAGGGAAGCAGAAGTTCCTGCCATGTTTGTAGGAACTCTTACACCTGGCTTTTCTGAAAGGGGAGTACAACCATTTTCCTGCACTCTAGAACAGCAGGAGCCCAGAGTGGGCTGAGGCAAGAGGCAAAGGCAAATAACCTCTTTCAGCACAGCCTTATTGGTCTTGGGAAGCTTGAAGTTTCAGTGCAATACAAGTGAGATGTAACTGGAACTCACCTGCTGTCCCTTGATCTGTCTTTGACAAACCCTTGTAGCTTCTGCAGCTCACCACATAATAGAATATTTAAAAAAAAAAAAAAAGAACAATTTAACCAGGCCTACCTCTGCGCATCTGGTACTAAAAATTTGATCTGACTGGGGAAGAAACAGATACCTCACAGTTTCCCAGAAAGCACAATAATCTGCAGAGCAAATAACTTGTTTCTGTGGGTCGCTGCTAAAATACCAGTTTGAAACCCAGCTGCAACTAAAAGCAAGTAAGCAAGTGCACAATCAACAGGAGTCAAAGTACACATCACAACTGAGTCCATGAAGCCTTCTAGCTTCAGGTATCAGATATGCAGGTTTAGGCCAGGCAGTAAAAGTCCCTGTGAGCTCCAGCATCTTGTGTTCTGTCCTTCCTGAAAATGACCAAAGCAGCAATGGCAGCACGTCTCTAAGGGCCAGCCCAGGAAAAGTTAGTGTTGCTCAACAGAGGAGAACAGCAGTAATTATATCTGCACCCATTCAGACTGTTTGTGTTGGCACAGGCATTGTGTAACTCCCAGGGAGAATGAAATTGTCCTCCTCAGGAGCGCTTCACAGTGAGATGAGCCTCTGTGCTATTCTCAGGGTGAATATTGCTGAGAAGGACACCAGTGAATTAATCTGGGCCACGAATAAAGAACATGAAAGAATGTTTCTGTCTATCTCAGAGGCAAGGCATATTTGCAACTCACACTTTCAAACTAGCAGCCAAAGGGTCTTTATCTCCCATATGAGAGACAAGGAAGAACTTGTTTATTTAAACTGCAAAATTTTATAGATGGTCTGAAGTTGGGGGAAGCGTTTTAACCAGCTGAAGCTTGAGCTACTTTAGGGCCGGGAAAATACTTTATCTTCCATGTTTCATCTGCGTGGCTGTATAAAAGGACAGAAAGGTCTGATTTTTCAGTGCATCCAGACAATGAGTGTCCCAGCACCACAGAACAATTTTAAGTCTCCAAGTTATCCTTCCCATTGATCAGCCTCCATACTCCTCTATTTATAAACCTAGTTGCCCATTTTCTCTCCAAAGTCGGGTTTTGTCAGACTATGGTAAAACTACTCTAGTTTTGTGTGTCCTGAAATATGCTCTCTCTGCTTCCACCCTATCTGACCTGGCTGTATGCATGGCTTATCCTGTTCTAGCTCTAGCAAAGTCACAGGGTGCAGGGGAGCTAACCTATGTCTCATCTTATGAAGTGTCTGCTCCTATGACCCGAGGTCCTTCATATGTTTGTTTTGTCTTAATGAACTATTGCCAGCAATATCTCTGAGAATGTTTTAACTATTTGTTCCCTCCATCATACTTTCATACTTTTGTTTTAGGCCTGCTTGTCTTGTCAAACTTGACAGCCTTACACACAGTTTCAGTGTGTAACATCATTAATAAAGTAAATCATCAAGTGAAAGAAAACCTCGCCTATACTATACAATTGCAGTAGAAAACAAAGCAGCACACGGGTTGCTTTAACTACAGTCAACGCCTGATAATGTTAGGTATTTTCAGCAGCTCCAGCGAAATGTACTATGTCTGTCTTTGGATTTGTCAGTAAACACTAAAAAACAAAAGCAGCTCATCTGTACACAGATGAAGTGATTTTTTTAATCTCCATTCAGGTTCTCCTCTTTGGCTCCTCTTATTTTTTGATTCCTGCAATCCAAAAAACCTGTAGGGCTTCTCTGCCTCTGACAAAATTTGAGACAAATGTGATTGATGAGTGTATTTAGAATAATTCAGATGCCATTATCAGTTCCTTTAATTTTATCTACTGGAAATAAATGTGACTGCCAGCTTGCAATCTTCTCTTCCGTGTGTTAGCTGTGGCAGAGGTTTGACAAGCCATATGCACTTGAGACGATACAGCTTTACCAGGTGAAAAGGAACCCTGAGAGGGAAAAACCCCTCACAGCCTTTTATTGCAGGTTCCTTTATGCATTCGTGTTCCCTTCAAAAAGAGCAAAATCATGGCAGTGAAGCAGGGAGAGGAAGCTCTTGGCAAAGCCTTCACTGCCGCGCCTTCAGGTCCCATCCCTTTCCGAACAGCTAATCCTGAGATTACATTGAGGGCTTTCCACTGCGCTGCAGTCACGGAGACGTGTTAAGCAGAGTTAAACTGCTGGGAAGGGCCTCCTGTGGAAGGAAACCCACGATAGCTGGGCATGGGTTTGGTGACATTTAAAGCAGACTTACAATTGCTGGAGCTACCAGAAAGGTTTGGAGCAAAAGATGATGCTCTGAATTTGTGTAAAGCAACACAAAGACAACAAAAGTATTTCGGAAGACCGTATACCTACTGATACACCTTTTTGGGTCCATTATTCTTTTCTTTATCTTTACTTCTGACAGCACCTCCGGTCCCCACCCTCTGATACTAAACCTGTGTGTGTTTGGGGTGTTTAAACTCGCTCCATGAGTGACGCTTACGGCTTTCAGACTAGCCACTTCCTCTACCCAGCCCACACAACTTACAAAACAGATTGCGGCTTACCCTAAAACCGTCCCCAAAATCGCACACCCACTCATCCAGGAAAAACTGACACCACAGGTTTTTAAAGTAGTGCTCCTCCTCTGTCCACACCATGAAGGTAGAACTTATGATTCATCTGTATTTGATCGTAAATTTATTCATTACGCCTCTTCACAACAACTTTTAAGCAAACGTAGTGTCGATTAGAGACACCAGACTGATTTACCTTGGACACAGAAGGCCTCTGCAGAATCAGAGGCACCACAGGGCTGTCTGCTATTGTGGAGTGTCCTCAGGAGGTACAAGTGTGGAGCACTGAAACATATCATTGGAAATTTTGTAGGCTTGATAGTACAGAAAGGAATACACAAGTTTTTTCCCACCTTATCATCATGTCTTTAAGATTCTGTAAGAAAGGGCTGCTTGCTATCATGCCTTAAATGCCAGTAAAAAATCAGTAATATTTTTCCTGGCTTTTTTTTTTCTCTGTTTTTGTTTTGAAAATTCAGCTAGGTTCTTTTTCTATCTCAATACAACAAAATGCACATGATCCTTTGGTGGCAATTACCTCTGCCCCAGTGTACAAAAGAAATGGTCCACAGAGACTGGAAAAGAGACTTTCTCTCTGCCTCTCCCTCCTCTTACTTCCACCATACCCACACATTTACAAAAAGCATATTTTTGACTTTTTTTTAATTATTGTTTACTGTCTTGTGGTTGGATGGTGCCATTTCCAAAGCTGTAAACTGACCTGGCTTATTACCAACATTCCTAATGTTGCTGCTGCATTGGGAAAAAAAATTCCCCATAAACCACCTACACGCACAAAAATTCCCCTTGGAGAAGAGACAAAGCACTGAGCGGGGAAAGAATAAAGGTCAAATCCATAGCACATAATTGCTTGGCAAAACCATTTGAGGTTTTATGGTGTAAAAGTGAGATGAATTTTTTATCATGTAATGGTGCACTGATGCGGTCATAGCTTTAGAAATTATTCCAGTTCTTGACTCAGTGTTGACAAATGACCCAGAAAGCAACTTCTAAAGGAATAAGCAAGTTCAGTGATAAGTCAGTCAGTAGTGGATGACAACTATTTGAGCAATCTGAGACACACAGTGTCCCAACCACAAGACTGCCACCAAATGTCGTTTCTTGTTACCCTGTGACTCACTCAAGAGGCAGCTACAAAAACCATCAAGCTCTCTTCTTCCTCTACTTCCCCATGAAGCTCGGATCCATTCACTGGGAACTTGGATGACAGAGGAGCTAGTGCTGAGTGGTTTATAGCATCAGCCTACTCAGGATATATAAACTAACGCTAACGTCCTCTGTTTGAAGTGTTTATGATAAAAGTTTTAACTTGAGTCTCATTAAAGCTAGAGTTGCTCCATGAGTAAAAGAGGATGACCATACTAGCAGTTTCAAGCTTGTTGTTTGCTGGTGTCCAGTTTCCAAAATGTGCTGTATTTCATACTATGTTCTTCTGCAAAGCAAAGAGGAACAGGGCTTTTCTTCTGAATTGAAGCAGCTGGCATTTCAAAAGAGGAAAAAGCTCCCACAGAAATGTGGGGAGGTACACAATATCAGGAAATAATATTCAGGCAATTGAATTCTCAGGGGTGGAAGCCATCTTGTCCTGAGGGACACTGCTCTTACCAAAAGCTTGTATGTGAAGAACAAACTTCAATCAGAGTGAGAGAACTTGTCCTGGGAGGTAATGAAATCGGATAAAACTCTCTGTGAACAACAACAACTGCAAACGCTGTCTATGATGAGAAGAGAACAGGGCAGGAAACTCACTGGACTGGGGGCTTTACAGGCTCTTTTTCAAGTCCTGCAAACTACACTGAAACGTGCATGAGAAAAGCAGGTAAACACCAAATGGAAGAAATGTTCTTTATGTCTGGTCCAGTCAAGAGCTGAGGCCAAAGTCAACACAAGGAGCTAGGTTTAGTCATAAAACCCCTCAGTCTGTCTCAATGGCTTGGGTTTTTTCCTCCTTCTTTAGTAATGTTGTTATTACATGCAACAAAGAAAGATTTCATGCAGCTTACTTAAATATTAACTACTTATGATTTGAGGAGAAAACACTAACCACAGGCTTCACATAAATACGTGAAGGACACATATCCCCAATTCTGAAAGGACATCGTGGTTACCCCTTCGCAGTAGTAGGCAGAAAGTCACAACTACCTGGTTGGTACGAAGAATGGCTTTATACTCCCATTAAGGGGGAATCAGAACATTATGGATACATTATATGCTACAATATAGTATAAAGGACAAAATAAATGAAAAAGAAAACACAATGCCTGCACCAAGAGCATTAAAGTCTCCGTGGGGAAAAAACGGTTGCAGACTGTACACAGTGTACATTGAAAACAATGAAACATTCATACAAAAAAGAAGGATCTCATCTAAACCTCCTTGGGAAAGAAAAACTAAGACATTTCAAACCTTTACTGAAAGTCAGGAGGAGACGTTTGAAACAATGCGAAACATTTGTGCTACGCTATTACCTTTCTCATTTTGCAACTGCAGTAAGGACATCTCCTTTTGGGAGTTTGACCATTCCTGTGCTCGCCAAACATGAAAGCGCATCATTGAAATGGCCTCTTTTTGCCTATTCCCTGGTTTGGAACTGCTGCAGTGGTGATTCAAGGCACCAATTCAGGGGCCTTTTCTCTCTGTCCAAATCCAGCTCTGGTGATGCAGACTGCAGAGGCTGCAATGCACGCAGGGAATTTGCTCAGCCCGGGACCAGAGCAGCTGCCCCCCACCCCTCTCAGCATTTGTTCTCTGACCCCAGGTATGGAGGCAGGACCCTAGCATGTGCAGCATTTGTGTTACCAACTTTTAATGCTGATGAGCCATATGGTAATTAAAACAACCCACCCAGAGTTCTCGTAAGTCACACAAGAGTGAGTGGGCGAGTGGGTCCACAGGGAACCAGGGGTATAGGTAGGACAAAGCAATTACGTTGTTTTTTCCTCGGGCTACATCTTTCGTGAAGCATAAAACTGCCTGAACCTTAAGTAAAACAGCTTAAAGACTACCACATTATGGTGGCTAATCATAGCTATACAAATGCAATTAATGAATGCTATTTAACTGCTGCATTCATCATGAACGTATTATATAACCACAATATTGCATGCTTGGGTTTTCACTTATGTCCTTGTTGTTTCAATACCGTGACTCAGCAGAGAATAATTCTTAGCTTATTTTCCATCCTCTTTGTGGTCTCACTCATTGATGTGTGCAGTGGAAGACAGGGAAAAGACTGCAATGAAACAGCTCAGACCCTGCCACTGTATGTAGACCTGAAAGCCAAATCTTTGGTCCTTTTTGCATCCAGCATCACTCACTGATGGGGAGACACTGTGCTGACTGTTTGGCCCTGATCTCATGCACTGGAGCTGTGCTACCAGCTTTGCGAGCTATCAGGGCTGACGCAAACTAAATCTTTCTCTCCCAGCCTTGGTACAGACACTGGCAGTAACATTTCCAAGAGCGATGTAAGCGCAGGATATGATGCACCCTTCCTCGTGCAGGATTTGACTCAGACTCCCTCAACCAACCAATCCCCTGAGCAAGTACTGTTTCTCCTAAGTCCCTAATAGTTAGCCCCCTTCCTGGATGGACCATGGTGCTCATCGGCTGCTGTTGCTTCTCCTTCCATTCCCACCAGCTTTATGGTGAGCATTCAGAGAGTTCACAGGGCTGGGCTGCGAGGACGAGGGGCAGAGTGCACACAGCTCAGCATGGACACTGGCTTTACCATCTAGAGAAGATGGTCCCTTGGATGCCCCCAGAGTTTGAGAACCGCAGACGTAAATCATTCCTAGATCTCTGATACTTATTTGGAGATTTAACCATGCCATTTGACATTTTCTATAACAAGATTTCCCCAGCAGCGAGCTTCTTGAATCAGGTCAAAGCACCATAGAATCCCAAGTCTTCAGAACTATCAGCTGGATCACTGAGCCTTCTCCACAAACACGTGTCTTTGAGAAGAAAATGTGTTTGTGCACGAGATGACTACAAAGCTGTACAGTCCTTGGAGTCACTGCAGATGGGGAAAATGTAGCTCAGCTGCCCAGATGTTTTGAGCAGAGGTGCCTGTTCTTTTTGGTGTGATTTGAACTAATTTAACGAACAAGGTGATTAAAGACAGAATGGCCACCGCTGTCTCCTGTCAGATTTCTTCAGCCTTTTCGTAGTGCTAGAAAGCTACCTTGTCTTCAGTAAATTTAACACTCCCCTCCCCCTCCCCAAATCTTTCAGTTTTTAAAGTAACTTAGAGAGTCTGCCTCAATTTAGGGGACTGGGAAAGAATTACTTGCAACAACGTTATTTGTGGGTTTTCAGACCTACTTGGTTTTAGGTCATTTACTTAGGGAATATTTCTGATCTGTTGTTTCTTCCGACTGTGTTGATTAGACTAAATATTCGTTGCATACTGAGTACCAGGAGCTACAAGTGGAGTCCAGGAAAAAGCAGCTGTGGTAGCTGTCGGTGTTGAGCAGCCATCCAGCTGCACTTGTTGGAGGCCTCTGCAGCCTTCAGCCTGGGGGCAGCAACTACAAACGACCTAAGCTAACTTCCTCATTATGGAAAAACCTCACAACAATATTTCCTATGCTTCTGTCATGACAAGGCAACATGAAGACAGTAAGACACCATTTTAAATAGAGTTATTTAATTATTGTGGGGAAAGATTTGGAAAAAAAAGTCAGAAAACACCAAATGTTCAAAACCGAAACTTCAGGAGAGTATCTTGAAATCACAGAAGTTTAAATCTGTAAGATCTTCAAGATACTGCCTACAGCTTGTTTGATCCAGATGAGAATAGCTGGACCTAAGATGTTCCCTGCTATATATCTTAGCTGTTTTAAAAACCTCTGATATAAAAGTCTCTAAAACATGCTATGTAGCTTATTCCTGAACTTACAAAGTTCTTCCCATTTCTGCAGATGAGTGCTGATCTCGTCATTTTTACATCCTGCTTGTAGGACATGGAAAGCAATTGATTGCTATATCATCTTTGCCACAGATTTTTTATATTTTTGAAATCTGTTATCAGGCAACCTGTTGTCTTTCATCTGGGCTAAATACATTCCTTCAAACTTCCTTCATCTTCCACATAGCTCTTATCATCCGTCTTTATCATTACAATTTGTGATATCTGTCATGAAGTGTGGTGCTTTTGTGAAAAGATTTTTGAAGGTCTATGCCACTGAGGATGCACTTTTACATTAACTTCATTTCATAAAAATTTGAGGTGCTGAAATTTTGGGAGGCTTTGTTCACAGACCAGGAAAACTATTTCCCCTCTAATTGAAGATTTGAGCTTCTTTATAACAATATAGTTGTTTGCATTACTTGAGGTTTAAATTACTTTTCTTCCTAACAAGATAGATGGCTATTTGTGCTGATAGGCTCATATAACATATCTGTCCAGCAACACGTTAATGCATTGAACTTCCCTTCAATTCCTTTTGCTCAACACAGCAAAAGTCAGTGGAGATATATCATAGATTAATGTTTCCATCATCTAAGGTGTCTAAGTTGTACATCAGCACTCTGGATGTTTATGTGATGTATATTTGTGGTTGTGTTATTGAATTGCTGTCCACAGCAGGGGTAATTCCTTGATTTTGCATACCTCTATCTAACACACAGTAAAATGGGATTAATAATACAGGCATGTTGCAAAGATTTGCTAATGGTTAGGAGTATTTTTTCCATCCTTGTTCTTATACAGCATTTGGGCATCTGTCAGTCGAAAATGTTGTGCAAGTGTTTGGCAACCCTGTGTTAACCGTCCTCTCACGCAGGAAGAGCTATTGGCATTCTCCATTGTAGACTTTGTTTGTTTAACGCAGTGATCAAAAGGCGCATTGTATTGCCACCAAACCCTGAGTCACCCTCCCCAAGGAACAACCACCCTTTCTTTCCATTTGGGTGGAGATAGTGTATTTCTTGCTAAAGGAGTGGTGATCTCAGTCCCAAAGTTCTTGATAGCGTTTAGTAAGCTGAAGTGGGCTATTTTATACTGAGGAGACAGACAAAACGAGGCTTATTGCATACATGCCGTAAGCTTTTGTCATTGCGCTACTAAGCTCACAGCAGCAGTTCCGAGTCTTTTTTTCCTAGCGCAGAGTTACAGAGAGAGAGGGAAGGAGCGTCAGCATAGGTGGTGCTGTGAACTTTTTGCAAAAACATCTGGCAGCTCCTGGCTGCAGCAGAGGAATAGAAACATCCCTCGGTCTTTTCCAGACACGCTGCCTGTGCACTGCCTCACTTTTTAACGGGGACATTCTTCTGTGGAAACACCGAGTTTGTCTTTTTTATGGTTAGGAAGATGCAGCAACACCAGGATACAGCACCAGTTGCTCTGATGGTGGCTCTTTGCCTACTGTGGGCAGCAGCACATACTAACAGAGGGAAACGGTGGGAGGTGGAGGGTTATGAAGCTGCCTGTCCTGTGCTAGGGGACGGGATGTGAGCAGGAGGAGGATTGATTTATCCTGCCCTAGAGAAGGTCAGGCAGAAGACTTTGCAGCTGGATACCACGTCCTTATGCCCCAAAATGAAAAGCAGGAGGGAGGGAGGGAGGAAGGAAGGGGAGGAAGGGCAGGGTTCAGAGCCAGGGTTGTGGCAAAACCCACGCTCAGGGAGCTTCACATTTCTCTCCTGTTAGCTACTGTCATGGTCCCAGCAGTCTGGTCAGGGGGAGGAGGGAAGAGAAGAGCGACTAAAGGGAAGCACAGGGGACATAGGGTGGCACGTTAGAAATTTGTTGGAATTTGTCAGTTGGGCTGGGACATGACAGGGCTCTGGAGAGTTACTCATAATACAAAGTTTCGAAATATGTACAACTCACGCTCAAAAAATGGCTTGTGTCTGAGGGTGGGGAATGTTTTCCCCAGCCCCTGCTTGCAAGACAAATAGGAAAATGAAGGGGGGAATTACTACAGTAAACTGTTTGTTTAAAGAAAGATGATTGCACTGAAATTTACTCAGGTAATGTTTATTCTTGCTGCCTGCTTCCTAGAGACTGTCCAGGGCAGGTACCTGATAGCACAGCTGGGTCTTAGGGGGGCACAGAGGTGGAAAACGAGTCTGCCTGGAAGCTTGAGCACGGGCTCGGTAAGGCCTTTGGGGATTTTAAGCAGACTTTCGTATGAATCAGGAGAAGTGATACCAAGGGCCTAGGGTTTTTTTTAAAGGCTATCTGCAGTCAGAAAGTTAGTTTATTTTAGCCACATGAAGACACTAGCTGGTAGGTGATAGTGGCCTTAACTTACTATTTTTTCTTATGTGAATTTTTGCTTGTTTCCTAAATGTATAAAAATATTAATCTCCTTATAGGCAGCCACATTTCTGTACTTTCTGTGTCAAAATAACATTACTTAGATCAATGGCAGTAAATCCTTCTGATGTGCAATACCAAATTTCTTTTAAAAAATTATTGGGTCTTATGGCTGGTCCAAATTTCTGCTTGTGCTAAACTGGGTACCAGTGCCAGTGCTTTACCATCACCAGCCTGGAGTGATCCTGTCAAAGACATTTCTGAATAGATACCTCTTGAATGCTGCAAATAGTTCAGCTGTGAAAATACTTACATGATTGTGGTGTGACTGACAGCAACCACTTACCTGAATTCCTCATAGCTGCAGGAGACAAAGTGGCAGAACCATGTTTGAGCCTGACGGGAGCAAGGTTTCTTCCCAGCCCATCTGACTTTAGAAAGATCTTTGCTTGCCTCAGCTGTGTATCAAGTCACTCTGACCTGCTACAGTTAGATTTCCATAAATACAGTCTACAAAAGGAAATACTTGCTCTAGCTGATGCTGCAGGAAATCACAGGTGAATTCATTTATCATACTCTTCAGTATAACATAAGACTGGGTGCACACACTATTCCTCTGATTATTCAGAGCACTGCTCTAAATCACTTAGTGCTCGGGATGTGTTCCTGCAGACAGCAAGAACCAGCAAGTTCAGGCTAAATGGGGGAGCTGTAATTTACTTTCTCTGTCAGTTACGCTGACAACTAGGTGGAAGCCTACCCTGTGGTATAACAGGCTGTAGTGCTCTCATCGGTGTAAAACTGACCTCTGGGTAATGCCCAGATTAGATGTGCACCAGGAGCCAGTGGAGACTTGTCTCATCTGAAGGGGAATGCAAACTGGTAGGGTGGTGTTCCCCTGTTTGTCTCTGGCTCTCCCCCCTCTATTTCCTGCTGTCTTCACTCTGAAGCTGCTGAGAAGATATGTAGTACCTGCTGTGCTTTTTCTCTAGCTGCCGCTCTGGGGAGATGGGGACAAGAAGCAATCAGAAATCAGCAATATGTATGAGGAGCTTGCCAACAGAGTCGAGTCACAATATTCCTCTTTGCTTTCAAGCTCTTTTCATCCTGCAGGTTTCAATGCACCTCATGCCAGGGTGAAATTGGAGCGCTTTGCTGCTTTTTCAGCTGGGGTGACTGAGGCACAGAGATGTACCAGAACATGTTCAAAGTTACCTGATGAGACACACAGGACTTCTGAGCTGGTACTCGTGCACCTGACACTCCAAAGAGCACATGCTTTTTCTGTTAATTAAAATAACATAGGCTGGGTAACTCAGGCCAGCAGATACATCCAGGGAAGAAAACATAGTCTTTGCAAGGGTCATGTATGCAGTATGAAGGACTCTATGATCTGGCATCTCCTTTCAAGCTCCATTAGAGTCTCTCCCAATAATTCTGCCTATTGCTTTCTCTTCTTATAAACAGTTTGAAACCTTTATTAAAAAGTGCCTGGTGAGTGTCTTCATGACGGATGCTCAGCAGTTCTCTAAAGAGACTCAAAGCTGAATCTTTACTTCTGAAGACCTTTTTCAGTCCTGAAATTCTATGTAGGAATAAGGACTTGTCGCAACAAAAGGCATTTGTCCCTGGGAGAAAAGAGAGATACGCCAGGCTGGTCCAGCGTGGGCTAGTGTCAGCAGTCAGGTGGCCTTTGTCCTGCGTATTTCAATGAACCTGCTCTTCCGGAAGAAGAAGAAGAAGCCTCAAAGTGTCACTTGAAGGCACTGGGAGTCATTGAAAGAACAGCATGTTCCCTTAAGCAGCTCATTCCATGTTGTTGGTGTTCCTTTCTCCCCAAAGCACTTCCAAGTATTTTCATTTGTTTTACTTTTTAGGGGCAAAGAAACTGTGGAATACTAACATAGCTAGATACACCCTTAAACGTTTTTTGGTGTTTACGGAGAGAAGTTGGAGTGAAGATTTTGGTGGGGACCAGGAGTTTCTGGTGTTTTTAAAATTTTATGCTGTAAAGCCCTGCAAATTTCCTTACAGTATATGCACTGGGTGAGGTTAAAAAAAAAGTCATCCTAAAAACAGTAGCTCTTACCTATTTGCAAGTGAAATTCAATTTTTGTCTGTCACACTGAGGCCTGAGAGAGCTTTAGTCCTCGCCTCTCTGCAAGGTATGCACAACTCACCCATGCAGCTCTTTATGATAGGAAAATGATGTTCCATAACTAAATACCTTCATTCACCACAAAGATTTTGGCTGTGCAAACACACTGGGTACTCACTTAGATCAACTATTCTTTAGCAAATTAGACCCAATTCTGACAGCATGGCAATTTGATAGATTTGGGGCATATCAAATTGAAAGAGAAAAAATTCAACTGCTGGTCAATTAAATGTATATTTATTTACAGAACTAAGCATACATTGGAGAAAGATGATAAAATAATATTTCTATGCATAAATGCAATTTGGTTTATAAGTCCTCCTTTAGTGTGCTGCAAACTAGGTTGAAAATGTGTGATAGTATTGCAAAATTATCAAAAGGAGATAGAGCTGGAACGAGGACTTTGTCTGCACCAAGAGTTTTGCAGCTGTATTTACTCTGTTTTTTCCTCCCACATTCCCAAATGAGACACAAACCAAATTTTTTTCAGAAGAAATCAAGTCTTGCTTTCAACCTCTCTTCTTCTGTATCTGGTGGGGCTGTCCCTGAAATACGTAAGGATTGGTTTTGTTCCCCTAGAGAAGCTCAGGAAAGTTCAGATAGATTCTGAGTTAAAGTTGACCTAAAATGTGATGTCATCTCTTATACACTGAAGCATGTTAAAAATACAGCGTGAATCATTAAGAAGAAAGTGACTCTGGTTCCAGGATTATGGTTCTAGCAGGAAAAAGCAAGAGCCAGTAAACTAAGGCCTCAAAATGGTACTTCAGCCTTGACGCATCTTCAGAGTACCTTGAAAGGAGGGAAGAAAGAATGCATCAGCTGATTCCAGTACGAACAGGAGGCGCGGTACAGTTTACTGCTATTGATAAAATAGCAATTGTATCAATATCAATAGTACCAAGAGTTTACTGCTACAATATAGTTTTCCTTGTTGAATTTCTTGGAGTCTTTATTTAATGAGCTTCAATCTGTAAAAATACCTGGCTATTCCTGTGCACACAGGAGTGGAACAGAGAAAGGCAAATATGCTAGTTAAGGAGAAGATAAACTACATCAGCTTGTTTAGTCTAGCAAAATAAGGACAAAGTAGTGGAGTGGGAATACACTTACTTTAAGTAAATACACCGGGACGTAACAGTAGGAAAGGAAGAGAATACTTAAGCTAAAGAACTAAAAATAGGTAAGAACTGGTCAAGAATAAATCTGTACTGGAAGTCAGGTTTCCAAACCCCAGAGGAGTGAGAATTTAGAACAGCCTCTAGGGTCAAAATCTCTCACTAATTTTAAAACAAAACAAAGCTGGATGTGTTTGTGAAAACGATGCCTGTGATGCCCATGGAATATGCCTGATCACACAGGAGATACTCTCCAAGCTGATGTTTTTATTTTCAGCCCTTCCTTTTGGATGCAGCATGAAAAAAATCTCAGAAAGTACGCAGGTCAGATACACACCTTGGAATGTCTTTGCCATACAGTTACAGGGCAGTATGTATGCACCCCTTGCACATCTGTCAGTAGGAGTTAAAACATGGCTTTACTCAAGCTCATAATTGTTATCAGTCAAACTAAGCAAAACCAAATCTTCAACAAGTGAAAAGTGTTCCTTGTTTCTCCCCATGCTGTATTTTAGTTACTTGTTTCTCTCCACATTGTATTTTGTCCCCAAAGGAAAGGAGCCAGGAATGTTCTCCCACAGTTCGAAGGATAAAAGCGAGAAACTTTGTCTCTTTGGAAATGACCTTGCCGAGTTCCTCCAAGACAGTATTGTTTTACGTCTATCAATTGAGAAGATTAAGTTCTTAATACATGTTTATAGGAGTGTAAGCAATCCTCCCTAGTATGCCTAGGCAGCAACAAGAGACGGGAAACAAAATTTAATGGGAACTGGCACATCTGAAGAGCAGAAGAGACAGTGGGGAATCAGGCCTGCCAAACCTTTGCGGCATCAGACTGTTGAGGTAAACTGCCTCTTGTGTTTTTCTGCTGCCAATGAGACTCCTCAGGCATCAGCCCCGGTGAGATCATTAGCCAGAACAAGGTATCCCTCTCAGCAGAATTAAGTCACAGTCTCCAAACATTCAGACGTCATGACTCAGGACTCTTAGAGGCACGAGATTTATCTTTAAAAGGCCTTAGATCTGTTAAGTACCTCTACGTCTAATCTTATAAAATTTTAAATGCTGTTTTATCAGTCTTTTGCCTAAAAGATCAGGATAGATTAGGATATGCCCAATCCTCAATGTGAAATTCTGACAATGCTGCAGGCAGTGGGAGTGCTGCTGGTAACTCCCATAGACCAGATGCCTCTCTTGCTTTCATCTCGGGAACTCTTGCTACTAGTAAACAAAAGCATCGTATGTGAGTTATAGAGGAAAAATAGTTGTCTTCCTTTCCAGTTGAAGAAATTGGTGACCAAAGGGTCAATCTGAAAGAAATTGTTACCCTGTACAAAAACAGAGGGGGTAGGGGGGTGGAATTGCAGTTTCTCAGCTAGACATTAAAATTAAATTAAATTGCCTAAGACGTCATTTCTTAAATCCTGCGGAAGCAGGGTACATTTGGAGCTTCTCACAGACAAGCAAACAAGTAACCCAGAAGATGTTTCTTTGATAAATAAGATGATATTGTGACTCATTTTTCATATGTCTGTTGGACTACCTTGCTAAGTAATTCGTTGGCCAGTGGCCTGCCTCACCCATGAAAGCTCCGGTAATTAATGCAGGCTCACCAAAAGCCTTAGATCTTTTCTGTGGTGAAGCTTGATGCTAATGTGAACATTCACATCCCCAAACAGAGCTTCTCCACTGCTTATTCAATGCTGCGAGAAGCCAGTAACAAAGAAGCATCTCAGTGCAGCAGGACCTCGAGAAAAGGTCGCTAAGCTGAAAAGGGTGGGAGAGCAGCAGCTGGAGATAAGGATCAAGGTGATATAAACAGCTGAGCACCCACATCCATTTACTAGTTGTTGTACGGGACATTTCTTACATCGATAAGAGGAAGATGTAGCCTTTTGGGTAACAGGATGGAGTATCTTTGATACTTGTATTTTTAGTTCAGAGGAGCAATCACTTCTATGGGGCCGAAAGGCCGTAGTAGTTTTATTTCGGTAGTAAATCAGTTCCACAAATTCCTTATGATCTGGAGATGGAAAACCATTGACAGAAAAAACCCCAGCTTTTGAAGCTTATGCCAAGGTCTAATCTCTTGAGGTATACAGTCTTCCTGTGAGCCACCAGAACATTAGATAGTCCAAGGGCAAAGCCACACGGGAATGATGTCTAGGATGCAAAGTTAAACACCCTGTCTCTGCCAAAACACGCTCCAAAGACCAGGATCAGTTACCGTGAAGACTGATACAGTTTCAAAAGAGGATGGGGAATGCAGAATATTTGCCCTAGCTGCTGGTAGGACCTGGTGGAGTCGCATCTATCTCAGACACAAATATTGTTGGCGAGATGATGGGAAGGGTTGGAGAATCCAGTGTTACTGCAGAGTCAGGTGTTGATGGATCAGGTAGTTTAAAGGTAAATGCTTGTACTGCAGTTAAGTCACTGCAGACATAAGCAGGACAAAGACATCCTCCCAGAGGAAAAAAACAAGTTGATGTAGTGCTGGGGCAGGATCGAATGGCACCTGTGAGCTTCTCTCTCTCTCTGGCTCAGGGTGACACCACCACAATGGCAGCTTCTGCTGGAAAGGCCGAAGCAGAAAGCTCCTCGTAGATCTTGCTACCTCTGTGGTGCTGAGAGATGTTCAGGGTTGTTTTTGAGCTTTTGAGGTCAACTTGTGGTTGCACAAAGCAGAAGCAGAGGGAAAAAGGTGGAGGGGAAGCCCATCCTAAGGGTGGAGGCGGAAGACTGATCAAAATGGATTGCAGAAAAGCTGCCTGAGAGAAACTGAGGAATGGAGACTTTGCACGACCCTTCCTGCCGTCAGGGCACCACCGGCACTGCTATACAGGTTTTGGTAAGGCAAAACGTCTGAGCTTGGCACATGCTATGCACATATATCCACACTAATGTGCACATTGACAGTGTCTCAAAGAATAATCCAGGTTTTCTAATTGCTGTTTTAAGCTGTGATTAAAATGTTCTTTTCATAGCTTTGTTTTAAAGATATACAGCTACAGAGTACAAATGGCATCCCAAGTTTTGAATGTTCTTTTCATAGCTTTGTTTTAAAGATATACAGCTAAAGAGTACAAATGGCATCCCAAGTTTTGAATTACAGCTGCCATTTGAACATTTCTTCTCCAAGAAAACAATTGCTGTTCTCTGTTTAAGCCATTTGTGCCACTGCTGGAGGTGTCCCTCGCTAGTTCTTACTGATGTACAAATTGAGGGAAGACAAAAATTATATTTATTTTCTGAAAATTGTTACTCCTGTGTAGTTTCATATTTATTTCTGATACACGGAATTTTAAAACTAAAAAAGAATGATAGTGACTAACAGTGGCTTATTTAGCCTTAGCTGCCTAAGGATCAGAAGCTATATTATATTAACAAGCACTTCTGTGAGTCTTTTCATAGTGTATTTTATCAGGAACTGGAACCTATTGGATTTTACAGCTGGGGCTGATATGAAAGAACCCTCCAAACCTTGCAAGACAGACTGAATACTGAAACTATTGTCTACATTTTCAGAAGTGTTGGTGCGCTAACTCCATTTATCCAGTAATCTGTGGCCAAGCTAAAGTGCCCACATATCTTCAAGTGAATAAAATGATTTTTCTACTTCGTTGCAAATGTTTACATACTGTTGAGCAGCCACTGTATCCCACCCCAAAGCTGGCTTTCCAGCAGGTTTCAGTACAATATTTCAAGCCTACAGTGTGTTCAAGCACTATATGATCCTTCAAGACTACAAGTGCTGTCTAAGATTACTACCTGCTCTCATATCCATGGTAGCCATTCAAGTCATTTTCTTCGACCACTCTTGCTCCCATTCCCTGAGCTTACAAACCAGCTGGAGTGCATTATACCTAGAAATGAAGGAAAGAAACACTATGAACAGCAATTGGCAGAGCCACTTCTCATTTTCTAGACTGGCTTGTTCATAAATAACCTGAAATTAGACACTGCTTTAAGAAGTGATAGATTTTTCCCTTGCAAACCTCCGGACAAAGTGAGGGGAAGGGTTTGCTGTGCCCTGTCTCCTCAGGATGTTACTGCTAGACGAGCTGTAGGAAGCTGCTCACTGAGCCTTCACGCGGGTTTGCTCCCCACCCCAAGGGCACAGTCCCATCACCGGCTGCATGCAGTCTCTGTGCACCCTCTTTTCCTGTCCAGTGATTTTGCATAGTTGAAGTGATGGAGCTACTGCTTGATGTGCTCCTGTATTTCTACAGGATGCCAGTAGAGGGCAAATCTGACTTTAGGCTTGATGTGGGAAATCACACGTTGCCCTGCAGAGCAGAAAAATTATGTGAGTTAGCGGAAAATGCAAAAATAAATGAGAGTTTGGGAAAAAGAGGTGTCCCAGGACCACTTTCTTAGCTCTTTCTCCTGTCTTGTGAGCACAAGTTTCCATGCGACACAGCAAAGCGCCGTGACTCATGGTGGTGAGCCCTACGCTGGCCTGAGAGCATTGCAGGACACCCAGAGGAGCCCTCCTGTCCTCAGCGGGACAGAGGTGTCCTTGCCTGGCTGAGGCTGTCGGTCCCCGCCATGCCTCGGGAAGGGACAGGCCTGGCTGCTGCATCTGTTGAGAACGGAGGCTGCTCTGTTACACTGGTCCAACCCTCATTTCTTCACCAGCTTTCCCTCCGTCTTTCCCGAATGGCCTGCGAGGACGGGTCTTCCATCGGTACTACATGGGACCTCCTGGCAGCTGAATATTTCCCATTTCTTTATCAGGAAAGCTTAAATATAAAAGTACAAACATTTTTTTGACTCTAGTCTGGGGAAATGTAATTAGCTGTAATATAAACAGTCTTTAAAGGCCTTGTAATCCAAATAACCCAAGAAACTAAGACTTTGAAACGCAAATCTTATTTAGATCCTTTCCCTGAGCTGAATAAGACATGATTTACGTCAGTATTTCAGATGGTCTCTAACATACCTTAGTAAAGTGATTTTTTTCTCTTTTCACTGCAATTTTGAATCATCTGTCCAGCTGATTTATCAATTCATTTTAATATGCTTCTCTTCTATACAAGCAAATGCAAGGTGTCTGAGAAGATTGTTTATTTCTCTGCTCCAGAAACAGAAATAGCTTAACATTTTGTAAAACTGTAGGAGTCTGTCTCAGGAGCTGATGTAAAACCTTTCACAAAAAAAAAAAAAAAAAAACCCAGGGATAAAATTGGAAG
>Ga0065711_1004496_pt1 | contig 24387 bp, 16 predicted proteins | sample Hoacrofraction12_FD_59098 | JGI IMG/M metagenome (GOLD analysis project Ga0065711, IMG submission 59098) | Hoatzin crop microbial communities from Cojedes, Venezuela - Epithelial fraction 12 v2 (version 2) | ecosystem: Host-associated > Birds > Digestive system > Esophagus > Crop | place...
AAAAAAAAAAAAAAAAAAAAAAAAAAAAAATCTGATACAGTTGAGTAAAGCTCTGTTTTGAAAAAATGCACTTCAGTGTTGAGGAAGGATTTCATTGTGTATCCTCCTGGCCAGAGGAGCATGGTCACTGTAAAGTTTGCGTGCATCCTGAATTTTTCATTGCCCAGACTAGTGAGTTTTTAAATAGTTTTGCTAAAGAGCAGTCTTTTTTTCTGTTTACTGGCATGGGAAAGGGTAGTCCTGTAATCATCCAGTGGAATAATCAGCTGTCTTCTGTAGGAGTTGCTTCAGTAGTATCAAAATACTGTAGTAATATCAGTGTTAATCCCCACTCAAGGAAGGACAGCAATTCTTACCTCTGTCTTGTGTGATGTTTTTTTTATAGTCTGCAGTTTGCCTTGTGTTTGGGGCAAAAAGAGGCTGGAAAGCAGAATTTTAAAAGCTCTTCTATTTTCTTTTCCCATTCGTCCTCTTACTGCCTACTTTTACAATATGATGCTAAGGCACTGACAGAACCCACAACAGCATCTAAAGTTTTGTAAGTACAAAAAAAAAATGCTTTTCCAACTGTAACCGATGGCCTTGCTGGACTTGTCAAATGCAAGACAAAAGACAAACTTGGACTGAGGCGTCTCGCGACTGAGGTGTCAAGAGCTGAAGAGCTAACAAAGGAAGTAACTAACTGTTGCTTATCTTATCAGACAAAAGTAAGGGGGGATAGCCCATCACTGTAAACCCAGTGATCTGTGGGGTGCCGCAGAGGCTGCCCAGCAAGAGATTGCTTCAGAGATTGCTTTGGACAAAGCACAGATGGCCCCCGAATGCACATACCAAGATGCCCGCTCCGAAGGCGTGTCACACTGCTGAGTCCCGCTTCTCATGACAGGACATTCCATGTCAAGAGCCAATCGATACACAATAATTGACTTGGTCCCACCTCACAAAAAGATTTCCAAACGTATAAAAATTGGCACTTGAAAACTCTCTTTGGGAGGAGGAGCCAAGCGAGAACTTCACCTGATGGATGGGTTGACGGGCCTGAACCTCTCTTCCCCCCCACCCCCCCCACCCCAAGAAGGGACGCCTTTTTGGTAAGAGTTGCGCCTCTGACTGTCAGACGTATCCCCGGGAACACATTGTTAACTAAAGCGCTAAACTATTACTTTGAGCTCAATTTTTGTAGACAGTGCATTTATCAATGGCAATTCTGAATCTGTGATACCTGTTGCTTGAATAAATTACCTATTGCTTCAACTTTGCAAAACTGTTTCAGTGAAAGCCCTTGGAAGGGCTCTGGCAGGCTAGTTGAATCTGAGAAGTGGCTACGCACTTAACCCTTTAGACATAAACCATTGACCAAGTCTGGGACTAGGAGTTGATCCAGCCGCACCTAGACTCTCCTCTGAGAGAGAGTTTAGAAAGCAAGGGGGTCTGCTCTGAACCCTGTGACTCAACAGGAGGGCTCTCCTTTTGCTGCTTATCGGATTCCCCTTACCCCCCTTTTAACGTGACACCAACTGAGAAATATGTCTTGGCATTTCAAAATGTATTGCTGTGAGCAGCAGTCAAAGAACAAAATATAGCTGCAGAGGGAAAAATTCTGAAAGAAGAGAATATTGCTGAGGAAAATTTACAGGGCAGGCAGAATTTTTTTAGGCAAGATGCTGCTGGTTTTGTTTTTGGAAATATCAATGAGAATGTCAACATCTAGGAAAAGCTAAAAACAGACAAAATGTGTGACTTATTTAAATTTCTGTGTGATCTTCTGTGTGAAGATAGACATATGAGAGTTATTTTTAAAAGCATGTGAATTTCCTCAGAGACCCTTGTTAAAGAATGTATTCCATAACCTAGACTCTCATTCGAGGATGTTTTGAGGAAAGCTCAGTGTCTTTTCTTAGATTAGCATTTCCCGAATAGAAGATATTTACACATTAAATTCTGACAGACAAATAAAACAATTCTGGGATCAGCTGATGGAGTCCAGCGGGGCTGGAGGACAGCATCAGAGAGGAAGTAATGCTCTCGGAGGAGAGGAAAATATAACTGATGATTACTAAGGCAAAGGAAAGCAAAGGTGTAGAACAAGAGAAGGAAGCAAAATGCCTGAAAAGAAACACACTGAAGTAATAACAGGGCACAGAGAGTAGAAGAAATGAAACAGAAACATTACTGGCATGAAAAAAAGATAACAGGAAGGAAAATGGGATTAAAAACATCCTGCAAGTGATGCTTTTTTCTTTCATGTTTTGTGAAAAGCACCCTCTGTTATGTATTTCAGAGGGGAATACATGTTGCATAGTTCTTGATACTTGAATTAAACTGAGATTACTATGTGTGTACGTAGGGACCTAAGTAGGTGGTGTTCTACCCTATGTGCTTGGATAACAATGGTTATACAAATTTCAAACTCAGATGGTGCCAGGCAACAGCTGTGTAACTCTGGTGCTCTTGATCAGGCACACATATGAAGTTCATCGTAGAAGAACAAACTCATGATATGGCAGAGAAGCCTCCTCTGCCATTCCACGTTTCTTTCGTAGCTGCGTGTAGAAGACAAGAGAAAAGCTCCCAGGTGCTCAGGGCAATCAAACCTCATACAAGCCATTTTAGTTTGCGATTTAAATGTCACCTTATGAGAAGTGACTGCACACTACCCAGACCCTCCACCAACTGAAACCTGACGACTGTGAGTTGTGAAAAAAGCTCTTACCACCACAACTTACACAGTTTCTGTTCTTTTGTAAGCTGTGGCATCCCTGTCATATTTCATGTTCTTTCCACTACAGACAGAAGTACGGTTATTTGTGTTTTTATGTGAGATTTCTATCAATCCCTGAGTGATTCAAGTTCATTGCAAGTAAAACTGTACAACTGGATTGTTACCTTTTTTCTAAGCAATTCTGAATTTTGTATTTTACTGTTCAGTTAGTTTCAAACCCTTAGATATTTATGAGCTTTTAAAAATCATCTATCTTTGCATTGGTTTGTTTTGAAGATATTGCGTGTTACTTAAAGGCTAAGCTCTACAAAAGGCTGTAGCTTGGTTTTAATGAAGTTTTATCAAAATTCCACTGACTTTATAAGAAGGTGAAGTTTAAAATGGATTTTCATTTGCACAGTCCTTTAGCGTGGACCTTGTTTGTTTGTTTGTTTCCTCTGTTCATTCATTTAAAAGGCAGTGGCTTTTACCTAGTCTCTGAAATAATACTCTGTTTCTTGCAGCATAACTGATAGTTTCCTGTTACTTTTGGTCATGAGACAAAAGAAGCATCTGTATTCTAAAGGAGTTTCTTGAACTAACTTGATAGAACTGCTGTAATACAGCTTGACATTCTCTTTGGCAGCTCTCCCTTTTCTCTCTTACTGTGCTGCTTGAATATCAAAGAGAAAGGTGTAAGGCTGCTTTGTATCCCATGCTTTATGTGGTCATGTGAATGTTGCTTCTTCCAACTTACAATGCTAAGATTTGATGAAGTAAAACTCCAGTAAAGAACTTGCACTATTGTAAAAGTGCTGTAAACAGGTGTCACTATCGATTCAGCCAGCACATGTGTTTGAATAAAGTGGGATTATTTAATGATAATTAAGAAGCTTGCTTGTACTATCATAAAACAGTAATGCAGTAAAACTTGGACCAGTGGGTCCTACAGCTTGGATAAAATATAAGTTAATATTAGAACATGACCCAACAATGTGCACTCACAGCCCAGAAGGCCAGCTGCATCCTGGGCTGCATCAACAGAAGCACTGGCCAGCAGGTTGAGGGAGGGGATTCTGCCCCTCTGCTCTGCTCTGGTGAGACCCCACCTGGAATCCTGTGTCCAGCTCTGGAGCCCTCAGCACAGGAAAGGCATGGACCTGTTGGAGCGGATCCAGAGGATGGCCACAAAAATGGTCAGAGGGATGGAGCACCTCTCTTCTGAGGACAGGCTGAGAGGGTTGGGGCTCTTCAGCCTGCAGAAGGGAAGGCTCCGGGAAGACCTTAGAGCAGCCTTTTGGTACTCAGAGGGGGCTTGTAAGAAAGATGGGGACAAACTTTCTAGTAGGACCTGTTGCAACAGGACAAGGGGTAATGGTTTTAAACTAAAAGAGGCTAGATCTAGACTAGATAAAAGGAAGAATTTTTTTACAGTGAGGCTGGTGAAACATTGGCACGGGTTGCCCAGAGAGGTGGTAAATGCCCCATCCCTGGAAACATTCAAGGCCAGGTTGAATGGCACTCTGAGCACCCTGATCTAGTGGTAGATGAAATCCACTGTCATTCTAATGTGAGTGTAGTCTTTGAAACTTTTATGTAAGCAGTTTCAAATCTTCATTAATTTTTTTAGCAACACTATTACATGGATGGTGTTACCCAAGATACATGAAAAGCGTAGGTTTGAAGACTTGTTTCTGTATTGCAAGTGGAATTTTAATTCAGTTTGTGAGACACAGTGAACGTCTAGCTAATATGGTCAGGATGAAACTGAACAGCAAAAACAAAAATTTTAAAGCCTTTCCCTTGTAGTTAAATATTTAACACCGAAGTTGTTAATATTTTGTTTAATAATTAAAATTTTATTCTAATGTCCATAAGCATTTATGCAAAAGAAGCAATATTATGTTGTATTGAGATATGCTGCCCATATGGTACTAGCAAAGACATTAGGCAATTTGGATAGAACTGCTCACACAAGCAAGGCCACAAGCGCCTTTACTTAGTGAACACAGAAACAGATTGGTACATGTGTAAAGAACTGAGAAGGCAGAGTATATCCAGTGTGGACCCACCTGCTGGGCCAAGCCAATGAATGTAAAAGAAAGAAGAGCCTGAAATAGTAGTAAAAGAAGCTGAGTTCTTAAGACAAGAAGGTGCTTTAGGAAGTATCAAAGCTTGGTAATGGAGGCAAAACTCTTTGTTTATTAAAATAACTCTTATTGAGAAAGAATCGGTTGCCAATTAGGTTTGCCTTTTTCCTCAAAAACTAAGTCTTTCTTCTGTGTGTTTCCCTTCTTTCATAGGGATTGGACAAAGGTTACTTTCATGTGAGAGAGAAAATGCTTTCAGAAAGTAATGATTCAGCAACATATTTTCCTGTACCTTATGACCTGCCACCAGAACAGTATGGAAGCAAAGGTAAGGTGTGACTTCAGAAGAAACGCAGGTGTATTATATATGGAGCAAACTAATTTGAGCAACTGTGAGTCATTTGAACACTGTTGAGTTCCAAAGCTTTATTTTGACATTTTTGTGGCATGACAGCATTTGAGATTATCTCAGTCCCACATTCTGCTTGCAAATTCAAGGAAAGCAGCTATAGTGTCTTTTGGTTCTAATTTTTTCTTTATTGTTCTTTAAGTTTTGGATCAACAACCTAAATACTATTTTTTCATTCCTCTTCTGGGATTCTAGTATGCTTTAGGGCAATAGATACTCTTTATGGAATCAAAATGGTTTTCTGCAGAATTACTGGGGGAAGGAGTGTTGAAAGAGGAATGTCTGGAAGAGAGCAGATGTAAGGAAAAAAACAACCTCTGGAAGCGGGGTGTGAAAGAAATATCACACAGCAAATGTGAAAGAACTGCTGCAAATCAGAAGAAATAAGAGTTGCTTTTGGTCCATTCTATATTTCATAGTTTCAGCTTCCATTTTCTTGAAGATCCATGTTGGAGTCCTCCTTGGAGGGGTTGAGGGGATATATTTTGTAACACTTGAAGAGATTTACACAATCTCAACTTTCTCAGCTGCTGAGACTCTCTCTAGAACATGTAAATTAGAAGGTGATAAGTAAGTGCTGCTATGGGGTGGTGATGGCTCGAAAACCTAAAAATACATTCAGGATAATGATGTTGGTGCATAACCTGTAATGTTGTTATGCAGGGAAGAGTAAATTTTTGTTTTTATTCTTAAAACTAATGTGAAAAGATTGTAACTAACTTCTCTTTTTTTGAGAAGCCATGTAAACACCAGCCATGAAGTTTACTTTGTTGGCCTGACCTCTGATCTTTTCCCCCATAAGCTCTCAACCCGTTCATCACTGTTTTTCAAATACAGCTCTGTGCAGTCAATCACCTTTTTTATTTTTTATTTTTTTTTTTAGATAGAGGGCAACCCCCCCTCTTTTCTTCTTTGCCTGTCCCTTCTAAACAGTGTAGAGGCATCGATTGCAGTGCTCCAGTCATGTGATGCATTCCACCAAGTTTCAGCGATACCGATTAGATCAGCTTTCTAGCTGCACAGTGGCTTCCAGCTCCTGTTTATCCATGTTGTGTGCCTTGGTATAGAGGCACTTCAGCTGGGCTGTTGACGTGTCACCTTTTTAGAGGAACAAGCTCTAATTCCCTTGCAGCATTTCACAGGTGTGTTCCTATTGGTTCCTAATGCATCAGCAGCCCCTGGCTCTTGTCTGTTGCTTAGATCTCCATCCCCTTCCATCACTGAGTCTAGATTAAAGCCCTACTTACAATTCTGGCCAGCATGCTGGCAAAGAGGCTCTTGCCCCACTTGGTCAGGTGAATCCCATCAGCTCCCAACAAACCTGGCTTCTCACAGGTAGGTAGATCCATGATCACAGAAGCCAAAACCTTGAGCACGGCACCAGCTACACAGCCAGGCATTCATCTGTTCAGTGTGATGCATGTTACTTTTATAACTTGTAAAGATGATTTTTCTGCTTTAAGAGCTTACTACTTACCTAAAAGAATTCTTAAATGGTATTTCAGTTTTCCCAGAGAAAAAATACTGGCTCAAGGTAGAAATTATAATAAAATCTATTATATTGTTTTATTTAGTATAAAACACACTGTTCATTTAAGTGCTGTTAATGTTGTTTCAGGGAGCAGTGGTAGGGGTTGTGCCTGGGTTACTAGCTAAAGAGGAAGAGTATACTACAACTAACTGTTATGCTCTGGGACATGTATGGACTGTCTGCTTGTTGACTAATGCTCAAACTGATGTTTTTTGGAAGGTTTTTCTAAAAGGTCATACTTCAATTTTTGGAAATTTTAAAACAAAGATTAAAAATTAGAATCCATGTGTATTCTCAAATGTGTTACGTATACTATCTTCCTTGTGCAAAAATGTAGTCGTGTAATTAATATTGCTGTTGTTTTAATTGCTGCATTTAACCTACTGTGTCAGTGAGTTTTCTGTATATTTTGACTAAATGGAAATATTTTTTTCCAAACAACTTTTTTCACTCTTTGCGTGGAAAGCTTATTTCTGTAGAGAACTTGTTTGTCTGTAGTTCAGCTTTGGGGTCTCACCTTTCTCCCGTGATATGAACAAATGTCAGAATTCAAATTGTCTAGGCTTCCACAGTGGAAGCAAAGTCAACTGCCTGGGCCTTTTCACATCCCTTTCCTGAATATTCTGTTTCAGTTCCACAGCCTCTTGGTGGAAAAGATATTTAAAGAATTCCCATGTTATGGGATGGACTCATAAAATAATCTGTCCGTAACAATATGGTTATCAACTCCCAACATCTCTGGAGAGTGATATGAGTAGATTTATTTTAATGAAGTCTTGAGAAGCAGAGATGCAAGTAATTATCCTTTCCCTAAAGAAACCATATTGACTGATCCCTATAATTGACGTAGAAAAGGCTCTGGGGGATTTTCCACAAACTCAGATTCTCTAACTGTGGGAAAACAAAGTACATATCACTTCCATATAATCAGAAAAATCCTATTAGGGCAGGAGGGAGGAGAAGGGGGCAGAATAGTGGACAGATGGTCAGGAGCAGGGCAATACATTTGCCATGTAAATTCTAAGTAGAAGATAGGTATACCAAAATACATTGTTTTTTCCTGTACTTCTGCAAATTCGAATCTTGGATCAGACCTACTTAATGCTACCGAATTATATTATTGTTTAATGTAACAAAGTGGAAGAAAAACAGTTCCTTGGTTTGTGGAAATAATTTAATATCAGAGATTCTTTGTCATTCTGTCACAATGGCTTTTTGTCATATTAATTGGTGTTTATCAGATGGGACTGGACGTCCAGTGTGAAAACTGTTACAGTGAAGTAAATGCATCTTAAAAAGCAATAAAATACATCTCAGGACATACAATGATAAACTCATCAGTAAATGACGTAAATAATCTGTCTGGTTTCAGCTACAGTAACCGAAACAATCATGAGGTTGATTCAGTCTTTTACAGTCCATTAAATTCAATAATAATGAAATAATTTGGTCCCTGTCCTACTTTTGTCTCACCCCATGTAACAGGGAGGAAAAAAATAGAGAAGACTTGTCCACCTTTACCTAGTTTGCCTCGTTAGTCAGTGTGTTTCATTCTAAAACTCAAGTTTAGACATAACAGAAATAGGATCTCTTGGAGAAACAGTCATGAAGATTTTCTTCCTCCTCTTCTTCCAAAGATTTCTAAAGAGCATAAATTGAGATCATTGTGAGACAGATAACTTCTTGGGTTTGCACTGGTTGTCTTTCCCAGAGAGATGGATTAGCCTTCACTGAAAGATAATCATAGGCTAAGCTGTAGTCACTGAAGAATATATTGATGTGCTTCAAGATGTCACTGTAGGAAGATTACGATATATCACCTCTGTGACACATAATGTATTTTAAATTTTCCTATTGCTTTCATTTAGTTTTCAGCTGTATTTCAGACTTGCACAGAGACACATTTTACAATACATGGACAGGTAAACTCTGTCTGCTTGTGCCAGAGTCATTTGATCTTTCTGAAGGGAACAAAGAATAAAATTTAACTGAGTCTCAAGCCATAGCTGGTAGCAGCATAGTTACTTCAATTTGAGATGAGGAGTTTGTAAGATTTCTTCTGTGAGAGAAATTGTACCAGAAATACTTTCATGTCAAGTGGCTCATTTGAAGTACATAGGATGCTTTAAAAGAAACAAAAAACAAAACCAAAACAAAAACCCTCAAAGAAATAAAAGCCACCAACAAACCACACTATAATGCTTGAAAAAAATATTTTTGGACCTAAAAATTGTCCTAAAGTAGTGATTATGTGATTAACTAGCTCAATGAATCAGTGAATCTATGGTTTGCCTGTATTGTAAACCATATTGTTGTTGTATTATAGTAAGCTTCAGTATTTTGGGCTACTTCATCTGCTTTTTCTCCTGGTGAGTTGCACTTAACATTCTAGTTACATATAAGTGTGATTAAATTTCTACTTTATTTGCCTTGTTTTCTGCTTTTTTCGGGAGACCTCAGCAGGTGAGACATTTCTATGCATTATTATTCTGCCAGATTTCAGATTGATTAATCTCATGCACTTGTTACAAAAGCATAGCAGTATTGAAAAGGGAATGAGCTAAAAATAATATTTATCATCAGTTCTTTGAGTTGTGACTGGGTTACAAGGCAGGAATTTATATAAGCGTTTTCTGAGCTCTTAGTTCAAAATGCTCTGGAACTACTTAAACCCTCTGGAAGAGAACCCCATAAAGCAGTGGGGTAAGTAATTTCTGATAAACAAGTTATTTCTCATTCAGTTGTCTCTTTACCGTATGTATTTAAATCGAGGAAAGAAACTGGCTGTTCAGTTGACTAATAGTATACAGAAAATATATGTATATACAAGAAAATAAGACAGGTTCCAGCTCAGTTCAAATTAATCTAAAGTTAAAGTGAAACTACATATTACTCTCTCTATATATCAATTATTTGAATTACATCAGTCTTTTGTTATTTTCTTCTCTGTTGAACACTTCTTTCCTAAGCCATTATAACAACTTGGTAAAATGTATTAAAATGTATTTCATTATTTTCCAGTGGGAAAATGTATTTTACCCTTGGTAACTGGGGGCTAAAGCTGTCGAATCTCATGCTATGAAGAATGACGGGCAAATGAGATGGAAATTTGCTTTAATGCAAGTTGAAGCATTGTGGAGAAATGAACAGTCCACTTAATTCATTATTTCTCTAGCTGAAGTTTTCAAACTCTGACAGCTGTGATTTCATTTTGTTAAGGATGCACAAAAGGATCTGTAACATGTCTCATAGGAATAGCTCTTGCCCTTGTGAAGGGCCCTGCTCAATGTTCAATATTCCTTTGACACTTGCATGAAAGAGCAAATTGACCTGCTGCTTATAACTTCAGATACTCAGTGCTTGATATTTTGTCTCGTTTTCAATGAGTGGGAATTGGAATCATGGTGAAATCACATTTGGTAAATATTCGTAATGATTTCGGGAAACTAGTAACACTCCATCTCGTTTATTACATGTAAACTGCTGTTGTGTTGGATAAAACCGAGAACAACAACATGGCATATTTGCCTCCAGCTCTGGTAGGTTTAGTTATTTGTGTTTTTCCTATTATTTAAAGACTTGGGATAATTCTCGTTTATCCTGCCTTGTGCTAGTGAGAGTGTCTAAAAGAAGAGATCAGTGTTTTCAGTGTTTTGTCCAGCTGAGCTAGAGGAATCCTTCATTACTCTGAGCTCCCTTGCAGGGACCTGCTGTACCCTCAGGAGGTCAGATAAGTTTGGGGAAAATGTCACTGTGTGTGGTCTCTGCCTTTCTCCCACCTTTGTTTTTGTCCAAAGGTCTAGAATTCGTCACTTTCTCTGTCAAGTAATTAAAAGAAGACTTCTGGGGAAGTCATTGACATTTTTCAATAACCTCCTTTTTTCTAATTAATACGGTGTAGCTACATAGAACCTGTGTACTTTCTGGAGTTTGAAAGAACTCAACTGGCAGCATCCTGTGTGAATTTTTAGAGAACTTCAAGACCTCACAGAATGCTGAATACGGTACAAACTCTAAGAGAATACCCTGTCTTCTGAGAAGATGACAACTTGAAGCTACTCCTATTCCTAGTGATACTAATACATTGAATAGAAAATATTTCACTTATTTAACACTCAGCAGTGGTAAATATAAATCTGCGTACGTTTAGAAGTTTAGTTTTCAGTTTTTTCAAGCAGCAGTATACATTGTCATTGTAGTTCATATACTGGGGTTGGGTGGTGGGGAGCAGGGGTTGGAACCCATCTCAGTGTGTGTTGGCATCTATTTCCTTCCTAGGTGGAACCAAAAGCATTATTATTACACTGGTAAACCTGCAATTTGAGATTGAAGTTCTCTTAAGACAGCTTGACATCAGACGCTTCCTCAGATGGCCTCCCAGAGCCCAAGTGTAACATTTGAGTACACAGAGAAAACTGGTTGTCTTCAAGATCTTATAATAACCGTGAAGAAATTAACACTTTTTATGAGAGGAAACTTGAGTTACAGAGTCACCATTTAGTCTGACCACTTCTGTGTATTGTTTTGATAGGGTTACAGACTTGAAGACCAGAAGGAGCCACCAGGTTGTCTGATCTGATTTGCCACATGTTACTAGCCAATTTCTTTGAGCTCAAAGCTTGTGTTTGGCAAAGAGGGATCTTCCAAAATATGCTTCAGATCATTAGCTGAGAGCATCATCATGAGATGGCAAATTGATCAGATGGTCAATATTTTGCTTCAATAGTTGGTCAACCCAAGAATTTTAAAAAGCACTTTATTTTGGTTATTTTTTTTCAGGATAGAGGTATGATGCACAGTCTAGTTGTTGAACTTACATGTGATTTGATCCATTTTGTGCAGGACTTGTAGTTTAAGTCTGAGAAAATGTAGTGATATGTCATCCGAACAGATCAGAGTTAAGGCTGCACAGAGAACTTTTACTTGGGCGTTTTTCCTTTAGACTGTTTCTTCCTAGGTGCTTTAAATCATCAGTACAGAACAGTTTTATTATGCATTATATACATAACTTGCATCTTTCTCTTGCTGCAGGGAGTAACATGCACATTCTACATCTGGCAGTTTTAAAATAAAGATAATTCCTACTCAGAAGTGACAAAGGACTTTATTAATTTTTAGCAGATAACATTTGTTATGTGCAACATGTACATCATTAACTCTTTGCAAATTGCTGTTTTGAGCAATTGTGATTGTTCACCTCTAACAGTCAGCTGAGCAGCAGAAGGCTGTTTGTGGGCAGCAGATGCATCTTCAGGGCAAAACATTTAAAGAATTAAAAAAAAAAAATTATCTAGTAGCTGATAGTACTACTTAATATCTTGACAGATAAACTAGATAGATACAACAATCTCCTGAACTCCTCTGTTGTTAACCGACAGATTCAGGCTGTCGTAACAAAAAAGACTATGACAAAGCTGAATGTATTGATGATATTGAGGTAAAAGAAACCTGTAGACCAGCAATATAATTTGAGAGTTTCTTGGAAGGAAAAAAGAAGATGATCCAGTCTGGGAAATATGCACACAACAGCCAATCTTACTTAGCGAGATATCTTTATAAATAAAATTTCTTTGTGCCTTTAACAATATTCAGATTTTTATTTCCCTCTAGAATCTTTCAGATGAGTACTGCTATTTTGTTGTATAAAATTATCTTCTCACTGAGCTCTGTTGTCACATCTCAGTTGCAATATTGCTATTATCTCTCTTACCAATACAAGTTGACCTGATCCTCTCATGAAAGCACAGCATTTCATTTAGAGTGCTTGAGGACTGATTCCCCTATCACTTTTGTTTCACTCTATTGAGAAGTTTCTTACAACAGACTTACATTAAACAAAAGGATACAGCTCCAGGGTTTTTTTGTACCATTGCATGGGAAGAGGTACAAGCTGCTTGCTGTAGTTGAGGAATATCACTTAATTTGTGATTTAGATATCGCACAGTTTACTGACTTGAGGAAATAATCTGCTGTATGGAAGGAACTTGAAACTTTAATATAAGTACATCAAGGGATTTTTTTTTTTAAACAACTTGGGAAAGGCCTCGGGAAAGTGCAAAGGACTTTTTTTGTTCTCATCCCATCAACACTTCGAGAAAGAGAGCAAATCTTGCTTTTAAACTGCAGTACTAGATTTTGTTTTCTTTTTCTTTTATTCCCTAATGAGTGGTCATTGTCCTGGCCTTCGGGAATTGTTACTTTGTTGCAAATACTCTTATAGATCCTATATCTGTACCTCGTCTGCCTTTCCCCCTTCTTGAAATCTTTGAGGTATGATTTTTGCTTTGAGAGGAACAAGATGAGTTCCTTTTTAAATGCCATGCTTGTCCAAAGAGAGAGGAGAAAAGAGACTGAAGTATAGGGTGCACCTTCTGCAAATGCTGAAGGGAGAACTTTACAGCCTCGTGCAGCGGGGATTAAGTTTGCCACATTAGAATGTATCTGTAGAATGACTTGAAGAACTCCGGTTATTTGTGACTAACCTTTCTAGATATGTGAGCACTTACTACTTCAAAGCAACACTTTTCAGTTGGAAGACTCATGAAATATTGTGAAAGATGATGTAAGAATCCACTCTCTGCATTTAGAAATCAACCAGGATTAGCTCTCATCCAGATCTCCACTCACAGGGCAGAAGACTTGTATTTTAAACTGCAGGAAGAGGATCACAAAGATGCTGTAATTGTATTTTATAATTTACTATTCAATTGCATGTTCCTGTAATTCACAGACTTCTCTGGTTTTGGCTGTACATACTGTACTGCCATCTGTCATACTTAGGAGAACATGAAGTTTTAAGATGGCTTGCAGGCCTGTTTCTGACCTACACAATATAGTGCATTTGTAAAATACTATTGTTAAAATTTGCGAAACAACCTTGTTGTACCATTGTCAGCTCGTGATTTAATATTCTGTAACATCATCTCAAAATGTGGGGGATTCTTTGAGTGATTAATTGGATGTACTTGAAAAAACTTGTCTTGTTCTCCAAGGCCTCTCTATCTTTCAATGAAATGTGAGAAGTCTACTCAGTTGTGCGAGAATTTTCAAAAGTCTGCCTGAGTATAACTGAAATAGCACTTTGAGATTTCAGATAATCTTAAAGTAGCAGGAGGGTAGGAATGGCCCTGTTCATTTTACAGTGTGCAAACTCTAGTGCTTGGGTTCTGCTGCTTGTAAGTGAGGCAAGAAGGAAGCGGTGGTACCGAGTCTCTAGGTAACACTAATTCCAATAAGGTGCAGTTGAGACAAAATTAGGGTATCGGAAATGAAGAACTGAACTGGAAAGGTGTGGAAGGTAGATATATTGAGCATACTTTAAAAATATGTACAGTGAAGCTATAAATAGGGAACAGTTAACCTTTTTTTTTTCCCCAGAAGACCAAAGGATTTAACTTTCAGAAGTTTGGCAATCGTTTTAGTGTGCAACAGTAAGCTGCTACAGTCATGCAGTATTTGTACACTGTCATTGTCTTGCTGCTATAGCTCCTATTAAAAGTGATAAATAATTTTAAATGGGATCTGACATTTTAAAAATAACTGAATTATAGTGTGTTTCAGCAATAGTTTTGCACGTGGCTTATTAAAATAGCATCAGGTGTTTTATAAAATGAACAGCATCCCATTAATAGGACAAAGTTCTAAGTACATTAGTAGCTACCTTAAGAAATTTTTAATAAGATAACCACATAAAAAAAAATTCAGTATTGAAGCCTCTCAGAGTGCTTTAAGGGGTGACTGAAGATATTTCTGTAAATCTGAGTCTTCCCCTGCCTGTATGTTTTGCTGAATTAAACAGTAACTGCAGATGGTGGTGAAGATGGATAGGTCCAAGCTGCATAATATACTCCAAGTGACAGATTCCAGTGCTTGAGTGGACTGGATTTATTCTGATGTCATAGACAAGTGGTCAATGATCAAATCTGAATGAACGCTTAAAATCCTCAATGCTTTTTCCAACATTTGCTTCATTCTGTACCAATTCTTATAACCATTAAAGTTTGCTATGCAGTAAGGTATTCACCTAATATACAAAAGGTACACATAGCTCTCAAGCAGGAGACTGATAAAAGCAGCTTAGGGAAATAATGGTGCTACTTTTTCTCTTTTTAAGAGGTCACTCAAATTCTGTGTATCCTGCAGATGACCCAGAAACCTAGAGACGTTTTTTGGCAGTGCACTGTGAGTTAAGTGCTATAGTTTCTTCTGGTTTCTGATGCCTTGTATTTTTTTGTGCTTGGATGTCACCTATTCACTGTAACCAAAATCTAACCAACTACTTCTTCCACCTAGAAGCTATATCATTATTTTAAACCAGGAGAAGACATGGATGTTTGCTTTTGTTGTCCTCTTCTAATAACTTAATGTGAAAGATGGCGTTTGTTGCATGGGCTTTCTTTTTCTGGTGATCACATTCCTGTGATTGTAACATCCCTATCAGTCTTCATAACTCTAAAAGTAATCTTTTTTCAAGTCAGGCAGATTCAGTTCTGTTGTAATTTGAAGCATTTTCCTACTACCCTCTTACTACTGTAAACAGACCCTTTTGTAAACCATTTGCATAACTGGAATACGTTTCACTGCAACATACAGAACTACAGTTCTAGAATTAAATACACTCTGTAGCAAATAATAAGGAGTATTTGGTAGGAATGCTCTCCCTGCCCCATGTTTAAATGGCATGGTACAGTGTACTGTTGTGTAATTTACACATACCTTCATTACTACTTCTGTCATTTCTTACTTTCCTCTTCTTGCTGCAGTAATTCACACTTCATATATTGAGAGCTGGCATTGGATCCTGTAAACTTTAAATTAGACGACAGTAATCATAATAGCTTATCTAAAATTTCAATTGACAAGTGCATAGCAAATCTTTTAGCAAGTATACATAGTGTATCATGTAGATGAGTAGCTTGTTATTTGATAAATGAACTACTCCCATCATCCTCAGTACAATTCAGTTTAATCTATGCGTTGTACAGATTAATGTAGATTGTTGTATAGATTATTTTGTAGGTGGAGAAAAGAAGCAGGCTGGAGTTACACAAGCTTCTTGTTTGAGAAAAATGCCTGAAAGGATTGAAGGAGTTTTCTCTGTATTTTAGTAGGAGTAGCCTGAGAGAAGTAGAATAATAGCTTGGCTTTGCAGGCCAGCTGCTTTTCTGCAATGTGTATCTGGTAGGAGGAAGAGCCTAGAGCATGTTGCAGAGCTAGCAACTGGCTCCTGCTGCGTTGCCTTTGCTCCTTCCCAAGAGAGGGAATGGCTTCTGCATTCTGAGAACTGGAGGGAGGGAACTGCCTGCTGCAGACCTGTTGCTCGTCTAAAGATACGATGTTTGAAGTAGTGAGGTGTGAACTTGAACATTTCAGAGGTCAAGGCAGCGTCATTCTTAGATACTGAATTCTTACTGTCTGTGTGAAAAATACTAGTATGTTACAGCACTTACTTATAATTCTGTTGGGTTAAGAGATATGCAGCACAGAACTTGCTGCCTATGGGCCAGACTGAATTTGGTTGCATTACTGTCCTTGTATACTGTCTGAAATACAATTCTTTTACAGCTGGTGGGGAGTACGTTGAGTTATAATAGTTATATTTAAAATAATATTTGGGGGGAAAGAAAGCCTTTTGAAAACTCTAAATCTTATCGTTTAAAAAAAAGCTGAATAAAAATTTCCTGTAAACTGAAATTGCACATGGGGTTATGGGAAAAACAGTGGGAATTTTGAGCTTTCTCTAAAGGGCGGAGAGGAACAGGATCAAAATTTTACATTTAATAACGGAATTTGTCATGGGCATGTTTTTCTTTTGGTTTACAGATCAACCGTGGATTTGGAATATTCCTTACACTGACGCCCCTGATACACATGGAAATATGTGGGTTCCATCATGAATGTTACCAGTATTCTGTGACATTTCACTTACTGACACTGAGCCTGCCACACTACTTGCAAGACCGCTTATTTCTGGTTTTTAAGCTATAGTGTCTGCTATAATGGCTAATTTGTAGTTAAAAGAAACATTAAAATGTTGATAATGGGGGGACTGTTGGTGCATCCATAACTGTATTATTATAAATGAACCTACATTTTTAAATAATTTTTTATATGCATTTTCTTTACTGTGGTTCCTAATATACTTTTCAAGATTAAAACAAGTGTAGACTGTTCTTGGAGATTGTTTCTTCATTTTTAGCTGTAACGAATTTAAAATCTACTGTTCTGCGAGACTGTCAGTTGGCCCCAGCAGCTGGAATAAAAATTGTGTGTGAAATTTAAATAAAAATAAAGTCAATCTTGTTTATACATCCTTTGTTCCATCTTCCTGAAGTGTGTGCATTTCAAATTGGATTGAAACTTTGCTTTGCAATTATAACTTCTCATGTAAGCTCTAATATTTGCTGCTTTGTCGTCTTGAAGTATTTGACTTCCTGTCAGTTATTTCCTAATCATCTTTCTTTTCCCCCCCCTCTTGCAGACACCCAAGTACTGTCCAAAACGCTGAATTGAAGTGGATGGGCTTGGGTGCTGAAGAGTAGTCTTGAATAGTGCTGTGGGATGAATGAACAACTGGTCCTGCAGCCTGGAAATCTTGTAACACAGTGTGGTGCGTCACTCAGAATCCCTTCTGGATCTCAGATAATCTGGCTGGGTAGCTGTCCAGGTCTACGTCATTCATTTTGCAGTGTCTTTCCCCAAGATGGTTTGGAGTGTGCTGGGAGTGCAGTAGCTCCTGATGTCTATCTAATGTCTATACCCGTTTCATTCAAAAATTACCATACAAAAGGTGTGCATTTAGGAAATTGTCATGGCATCTGGTTAGCAAGGAGAAGTTTTCTTTCATTTTGCTATGCCATCACAGACCAATCCACAGAGAAACTCTATGGTTAAGTACTGCTTCTTTTCGATCTTTCATATCCTTTCCCTGTTGTTCTGCCCTCTCTAGTTACATTCAACTTCTCTGGTGCAGTTGTCAGATGGTATTTCAAATGAAAAAGGTTATGGCTTTGAGTTACTGTTTGGGAAATTACTGTACAGTCTTCTTATTCAAAGGGTAAGTGGAGCTAGCTGGTGGAATAGCTTTGCCTATAACACAGAGGAATTTTACACTCACTTTTTGCTCATTTCTTAGCTTGTGTTGGCAATTTAGAGGCCCAGTAATCATTATTATTGCTTTATCCAGTTTTGAGAACTTTGCAAATAATGTGAGCCAAGTACAGGTCGGAGTGCTGCTGGGATGTCCACAGAACAGACAGCGAGATTGTTTTCTGCTTTCACCTTCCCTCGATTCTGTATGCGGAATCTTTACTGTTTATGCTACGTGCAGAAACTGATTCTGTCCCTAATGAGTCTGAAAAGACAGGGATCTGGGAAGGTAACATGAAAATGGGGCGGTGTGCTCTGAAAACTGAGATAACAAATTCATAGCCATTGTTACACTTTCTTTTTAACAGAGTATTATCATTCTTTTCATTCTGTGAGAACTGGAGAAGTTCTGAAGATGTCTTCATATGAGGAAAGCTTTAAGAGTTCTAGAAGGCTGGCTAACAATTAATAGACATTCATCCTTAATTTATGAAGAATGTGATTTATTAATGTTACACATATGAGTATTTCTATTTTTGTCATAGAGTGGTTTGACCAGCTCTGAGGCATTCCTGGTTAAATTCTAGCTGGAATTTTTTGGTTTCCAGGAACTTGGCACGATTTAACTTCAGCTCTGCAGGGCTCAGATTAATGCAGTGTCAGGAGATCCTTCTAAAGTTCGTCGGTGGCAACAAGTAAACCAAATGATCGGTTCTGCCAGGAAAATGCAGGAACTTTTTCCGACGCGGAGCTGTGACCCAGAGCAGCTTGGGCTGTGGTACAGGCGTGCAAGCGAGGCACTGCTGTGTGGCCGAGGCGGAGGAAAGGCTGGAGGCTGGGGCTTTGGTTTGCCGGGCAGGATGGGGTGTGAGGTGAACTAATGGTTCAAATAAAGGTTGAGTTTGGTTGAAACAGGTACACGTGTAGTTCTGGTTTAACTTTTTAAACAATGCTCTTCCAGAATGGCAGAGAAAATCTGTTTTGAAGAAACTGTCCGAAGAGAACTAAAACCCCAGGGTAGCAGCAGTCTTTTGCAGTGAGTCCTATGCAACCCAAACACAGCTGGGCTGCATGGCAGGTTGGAGCTGGACGGAAGGCGCTTGACAAAACCCTTGGCCAGCAAATGCTGTTTAATTGCAATTTTCTAGATGTGCAGCCCCTCAGGTGCCAGGAGAGACTCAAGAACACTTCTTAACTGTCCAAGTAAAACTTTAAAAATTTTTTTTTGTGCAGAATATTTTGAAATTCCATTTTTTGTACCACCCTGATCACATTTTGTTCATGTCAGGGCCCTAACATTTGGAAAGTGGAGCTATGAATAAAGGTAAGGAGAAAACAGACAAATTAGTCCAACCCACAGCAGAAGTGTTTGACATATGTAACTGAATTTGACACTGGGATCTTTGGTTGAAGTGATATTTAGGTATGAGACCCATGTGCTGCTTTATTTTTAAAAGGTAGTTTGGATTTAAAAAAAAAATAAAAAGGCAATAGCATTGTCTGTAGAAGTGCATTGTCTGTAGAAGTAATTGTTATTCAGCACATCTTTTTTACTCAGCAAATTGCTGATTAATTTCTGTTGCTACTGCTGAGAATGAACCTGTTCTCATGCCCCTTCAAAATCAAGTGTTTTCTGTTACAATGGAGTAAGAATTTATTGTTAATGCATGTCAGTACACGCTGGTGCAAACAATGTGCGTATGTTTCTGCAGTGCTGCTAATTAGGTTGTAAAGAAGGACATAGTGCATCTTTCTGTGCCTAAATGGCTAAAGCAATTTGATCAAGCCCTGGCCAATTTGGTGGCTAATGCAATTGGTTATGTTTTGTAAAAGCTGAACTGACTCCTACCGCCCGGCTGAGCAAAGTCCCGTACTGCTGTTATAAACCATCCATCAGAGAGGTCGCAGCGTGGGAGGACAGCACACTCTGCAAGGCTGCCGTACACCCTGCGGAAGGAGAGATCGAGGTCGACGACTGGAAACTTGGTTTCACAGTGGCACTTCAATACTGGACTTCACTGGTGCAGCCATTAACATAATGGTATAATACCAGTTTACTCCTGCCTGGGACAAGAAAGGAAACTTAGTGGTTGCTTGTGATTCTGAAAAGGTTAAATCTGCTGTCAAGCGCAGCGTAACATGATGCAGTTTCTGACTGGCGTTCACGTAGTAAAGCAATGATCAAATTCTGGTTTGTTCCAGACTGTGATACAATGATCTATCTGGAGTCTTCACCACAGGTGAGGTTAAAGCCAGCATCACAGAAGGTGGAAAGGCGTAATAGGTGCCACACATTCTGTTCCACGCTAGGTGTGCAAACATGTAGTCATGTTATAGCTGTCTCGTTTGGTGGCTTTCCTAAATGTGCTAATGTGCTTTTTTCTGCAATTAGTGATACATTAATTCCTTGTACCTTCTTCTGCTAAGGCTCTCTATGGTTTTGATATTCCAGCCTGTCTTCCAGTAAACAAATATGAACGCAGTGACAGAAGTAACGGCACAAAAAATGCCAAGTAAATGAAAATTAATAAAGAGATATGTGATAACCAAGAACTGAATATTGAAATCAGTAAATTAATATAATATATAGATATTCACTGTGACATACTCTGGCTACCCAGTGTGTGCATTTGAAAAAGCTAGAATGGAGATGTAATGTTCTTTATGATGCTAGATGCTGCCTAATCCCACAGATATTTCTACTGATGTCAGTGAAGTTGCTGACATTTCACAGCTGTGGAATTAATCACTGTGACCCAGGATGTCAGAACGTTAGCCGAACACTGACAGTAGTCACACCATTCCCTCTCTGACATCTGGGTTTCTTTTAATCTGTGCAACAGTAACTGGCATCGTGAAGGGCAAAAGAAAGAAACACAGCAGAGTACTGGAGGCTGAAAAGAGCTGTGTAAGTTCGGAGAAAGAAGTTTCTATGTTAATCTACAGTCTTTATATCCTTGGCTTTTTTTTCTTTTTTGTAATATACTAGCTTTTCTGCTTCTCCTTTTATCAAAATTTTGTCACTACTTGCACTAATTCCCAGTTACTGCTTTCTAAATGTTGCTGCAGTGTTTTCAAGGTATTGTGACCCCGTTGTGCTAATCAGAGCAAGAAGTTCATCCTTCAGTTGAAAGTATTTTCCATTGCTTAGAATGGAGGAATGTGAGGGGGCTCCTGGATTCTCCTACTTTTTTTCTGACTCTGTTCTGACTTTACAAAGGTTCTTTCATGTGTCTCCATTTCTCCCGTAACAGGCAAATCACTGCCATACACAGTTCTGGTACCAAGAAGCATGAACAAACAAGAAACTTTGCTCTGGGTTGTGGTTGTTTGTTATGCAGTTTGGAAAACTAAGCTATCAACCGATGGTGTTGTTCTTGTGTGTTGAAATGCTGGAAGATGAACAGCATGCAAATGTGAAGTGGCTTCCAAAAGTGGCAGTTGTTCTTGAAGACAGCTCTTGAGGGGTCCTTTGTAATGGCTTTTAAGCCCTGTCTATCTCTGCCTCCCTTTCCCAATTGTAAAATTTAATTTGCAAATATCTTTTTTAAAAAATGCCCTTATAGGGTATTCCTTAAGTATAAATGAAATACTGTCTTCCCCAAGAAGACTGGAATATGATTATCAGCCACACTTCAGTGACTGATGTGAAAGAGATGGGAAAAGTTTTCACAATTCTCATTCCTGAAAATCTCTTATACAGCCAGGTTCAGTCACCTTTACTGCTATCTGTCTTCTGCTTTGAGAGAGATGAGGACACTAGATAAAGGCCAGAAGCAACATTCTAGCTGAGCATGAGCCAGCAGTGTGCCCAGGTGGCCCAGAAGACCAACAGCATCCTGGCTTGTATCAGGAACAGTGTGGCCAGCAGGAGTAGGGAAGTGATTGTGCCCCTGTACTCGGCACTGGTGAGGCTGCACCTCCAGTACTGTGTTCAGTTTTGGGCCCCTCACTACAGGAAGGACATTGAGGTGCTGGAGGGGGCTGATGAAGGGTCTAGAGAACAAGTCTTATGAGGAGTGGCTGAGGGAGCTGGGGCTGTTTAGTCTGGAGAAAATGAGGCTGAGGGGAGACCCTCTCGCTCTCTACAGCTACCTGAAAGGAGGTTGTAGTGAGGCGGGTGTTGGTCTCTTCTCCCAGGTAACTAGCGATAGGACGAGAGGCAATGGCCTCAAGTTGCATCAGGGGAGGTTTAGATTGGATATTAGGAATAATTTCTTTTCTGAAAGAGTGGTCAGGCATTGGAACAGGCTGCCTAGGGAGGTGGTTGAGTCACCATCCCTGGAGGTGTTTAAAATACAAGTAGATGCAGAACTTAGGGACATGGTTTAGTGGTGGTCTTGGCAGTGTTAGGTTAAAGGTTGGACTCCATGATCATAAGCGCTTTTTCCAGCCTAAATGATTCTATGATTCTACGGTTCCTTACTTCACATTCAGTAGGAGTCCCTCAGAGATACAATCTCTTGAAACACTTGGCAAAGCAACAGGGACGTTGAAAAATTTAGCCCACCTCAGATGCTCCAAGTGTCATATGTTCATGAAGTTTTGGGAATTTTTTTTAAATCAGTTTGTTAACATCAAGGTAATTAAGTTCTGGAAGAAGTTTTGTTCAGCATCAAAGGTAATAGAAGGCTGGTTTCTTTGCTCCTCTAGTAAGATGTTTCATTATGTATAAAATTTGCTTGGGACTAAACTGCAGCTCTCCCCTAGCTTCTCCAGTGATAAGCAGTGCGTTTTAGTCAAGTGTACCAGCTTATTACTTCCAAAGGAGATGTTTAATTAAAAAGTACTGACACTGTCAATGAGACAGAGTAACTAAATCTCTACATGAGTCTTCCAAGTAATTTGCTGATGCATTAGTAATAGCTCTGTTCTGACTGCACATTTGTTGGCAATCATTACTACAGTGCTCAGTGACAGTAGCTTTCTTGACTACAGGGTTATTGTTTAACATTATCAACAGAACTAGTAAATACATTGATTTTTTCCTATTGTTTACAATCATGCTAAGCCTCACCACCACCAATCTTTTTGTCACTAAAAGCCCACACACATAGGCACAAGGAAGCTGCACGCTCGTGGTGCTGAGGGGCAAGGCAAACCTAGCAGGTCTCCTGATAACCATGCCACAAGTGACTGTATTGGGGTTAATGGCAAGGCATTCAGCGTTCGGCCTCACCAGACGTTGACTTCGATTTGGGGTTAATTTCAATGTCAGCAGCATGTTTAATCATTTTTTTTACCTAAAACTGACAGATAACTTTTTCTCTTTCCTTATGCCAGTGAACATGTTGCACTTCTTTATTCAGGCTTGCTTAAATGCTCTGAGCGGGTGACTGCATCATTGCACGTGTTCTCCACACGCTCAAGTTTTTCCAGCTATCTACCCAAGAGCAATGGGAATAGTGACCTTTTTTATGTGGAAGTATTCTTTAGAATAAGTACCTTAGTTAAAACAGGGGAAGTAACAGCAGAAAATGAACTTAAAACAACAAAAGGTGCCACACCTGTGAGATTTGTCAGCCATCTTCTCATTTTCTACTTCAGGACTCCAGTCAATATCAAGTCACACTTGCTCTGTCCCTTAATACGGAGCATATCCTTAAAAAGCCACTTTCTCTAAGAGGTTAAATCACTGCATGTCCTTTATAGCACTTTAGTTTGGTGAAGACTGGGTTTGATAAATTATGGGAACTTGCAATTTTTGATGTCCAGTGACAGCAGTATACTTCATTGTCTTTCAAAACCGTGCCAGATATTCTTACCTGCATTAATGTAATGATCCCTCTACACCGAAGACCAACACAAAAATAACTATTCCTCGCTAACAAAATAACACGTAAATAATAGGAGGAACTCAGTAGCCTTGAATAATTTTCCTTGGATAATTCTTTGGGGAAAGTGATTGTTCTCCACATTCCTTTGGGCAATCACGTTGATGTCACAGCTGCAAGCAGCTAAAGGCTCTTATTCCTGCCGTGCTAATCCAAGCCACCCAAGAACAACTTCGATAGATGGAGACTTCGGTGCAGACTGTGGGTGCTTCTGCTGCCTCGGCTGCCTGGGAGATCACTGGTTTTGATCCATCTTCTTTCTGGCTGGCAAGGACTGGCAAAGCAGGGAAACAGCATTTTTTTTCCTCTCTAATAGGCACTATCAATAATTTCAAAGATACACCAGCATTTTTTATGGAAGCATATGGTCACCTGTAGGACTTGGCACAGAGTCTGGTTAGTTTGACTGGCAACTCCTCTTCCTCTTTTTTCTGTCTGTTTAATGTCTTCCAGCGTTGCTGCTAATTTTAATTGCCATATGTCAGTCTATGGTGAAGACTAACGAAGAGGGAATAAAATCCTGCAACACGATGTGTTCCGTATCACCTATGAATAACAGCAGGAAAAAAAACCAAGAGGAAGCACGAGTGTTTCAATGAGACTTTCAATGAGTCTCTTCAGTGGTGCCCAGCGACAGGACAAGGGGCAATGGGCACAAACTGAAGCACAGGAAGTTCCGTCTGAACATGAGGAAGAACTTCTTCCCTCTGAGGGTGACGGAGCACTGGAACAGG
>Ga0065711_1034040_pt1:0-2500 | contig 24386 bp, 10 predicted proteins | sample Hoacrofraction12_FD_59098 | JGI IMG/M metagenome (GOLD analysis project Ga0065711, IMG submission 59098) | Hoatzin crop microbial communities from Cojedes, Venezuela - Epithelial fraction 12 v2 (version 2) | ecosystem: Host-associated > Birds > Digestive system > Esophagus > Crop | place...
TCCTTTTTTTTTTTTCTTTTTTTTTTTTTTTTAATGCAGGATGCTATTGTTGTAGTTCAGAAAGCCCCGGGCAGCTTAGAAATCAGGCAAAAAATCAATAGCCCACTTGTTGAAGATAAGTGAATTAGCTTGTGTTGAATGTAACTGAGTACCTGAACACTTCAGTGAGCAGCCTTTGTTTTGTGAGAAAGGAGATTTGTAAGGTTTCTCTTCCCAGGGCTGTGGGGGTGCACATCTCAGATTAATCAAGCTGAGTAAGAGACAGTTGACCACTTACATAGGGAAATAATTTGTGAATTTTCTTTCTTTCTGTCTTGTTCCTATCTGCTCACCACTCTGAGCAGATTTCCACGTATTTCAAAGCTGATGATGAATCTCACAGGAGAAGTTTAGAGAACAATAGCAAAGGGGACCAGGATAAGTAGTATACAGAAGTTTGCCATGGGCCAAGTTCAAAATTTCTTTCCCACTCTCTGCGGCCCTGGGATCTATTTCCTTTCCTAGACATTGCGTTTCTGGGAAGCTCACCTTGCAGAATCACAGCATCACAGAATGGTAGGGGTTGGAAGGGACCTCTGGAGATCATCTAGTCCAACCCCCTGCTAAAGCAGGTTCACCTAGAAGCAGGTTCACCTCATGTGTCTGTGTACTAAGAGAAGAAATGCTTCTGTCTGGTGTGGTCAGTATTTGGTATACAGACTGTTTCCTGTCCCTGTATCCAGAGCCATCAGCCCTCTTCCCTGCTCCGAAGGGCTCTGGCTGGCAACTGCAGACACAGCGGATGGGCAGCGCCTGGCTCCTGGCTCGCTGCTCTGCTGAGCACTACAGCCTGACAAAGAGCTCAAATCTGTTCCCACTGAAAACACTGTGCTGCTGACTTCTGTGTTAATCGTACCCATCACCAAGATGCTGTTGTCCTAGTCAAGCTGTTTCTGAGTCTCTGGCCTGCCTCCAGAAGAGGAAGAGAAATGCAGAAGTGTCCTTATCCCAACTTTACAACTTCCTGATCCTTCAGCGAGCTGCCAGCTCAGCCTTAACAAGACAGAGTAGTGGGAGGACTCCTTGAAATGCCCCCTGGACATCAATAGCCCTGGAGGCCCTATAAGCAGCAGGGGATGGCCTCACCTTCTGTTGACAACTGATGCAATTTCTTTGTGAATGATCAGTTAGAGAGACCTGAAGGCAGTCACGTGGGATGTATTCTTGCTAGGACATCGGTCCCCCTGTGAACTGCCGCCCTAGTGCTGAGGAGGAGGCCCAGCCAGTCAGACTCATCTCTGGCCACGATTTTCCTGTCCCATGCCGTACTCTCTGAGCAGGTCAAAACTGTCCTGCTCAACTTCAGAGAATTCATAGCAGAATTTTCACCTGGGCACTTTAAACATGGGGTTGGAGAAGTTTAGATCTCAAACCGTTTGACTTTTATTCATTTTTTGTGTTACATATTTGGCGTCAATCTCCTGAGATTTTAAGACATCCCTCGTGGCTTTTAGCTGCAGGGGTGGCAGGGCAGACTTACCAGTTCTGGTAGTTGGTTATTTTTTAAAGCAGTAACCTACTGCTTTACTGCTTTGGGCAGTGATCTCCCTCATCCAAGCATCCTGAAACGCAGGAACTTTCGTCCACCTACGCTCAACAACCACGTAAGCAGAAGGTCCAATGCACAAATGGTGATGAACCTACTCTTTTCAGGCCTGACCATGTTGGCAGGTCTGGCAATGCTGGTGATACGTCACCCTGGTCCATTTCCCTCAGTCACACCATCAGGACTGGGAAGCAAAACTTTTAAATGTTGTCCATGCTGGCTTGTTTTCAGCTAAATAAATCAGGTCTGCAGTTCCTCCTACATGGTACAAAGGAGGAACCCTTAAACCGTGTCTGAAGAGTAAGGCTGGTTTTTGCAACTTCAGCATTCCTTAGCTGTGGGAGTTTTGACAGCCTGAGACTTTAGCCAGGGCCCTTTCCTTTTGGGAGAACTGGTATCGGGAATGTGAAGATCCCTTTGGTGATGATGTCTGGGAAGCGTTTCAGATGTGACCTGCCCTGCAGTGCACATCCCATGGCAGCACCAGCACGGCTCCAGACAGGAGGTGAGCCTCACCTCCTCTCCCTCTCCTATCCTGTATTCACTTTTGCAGCAAGTTCTGGCTGGGCACCTATAGGTACCTGTTTGTGCATTCCTGACAGCTGTAGAAACTAAGTAGGATTTCTCCTGTAATTACTTCTCCCAGCTGCTGGGGACACTGTGGCATCAGGTATGACAGTATCCAGGATGCCTTGTTCCCTTCCCACCCTGCTTGTCTTACAGTTTTCCTGAAACTGGTGCAGGTAACATCTGTGTTTAGTGGAGAAAGCGGCCTGGCACAGAGAAGACAGTGCTGTGGGGGACAACAGGAGGATGTGGTATGGAGAACTAACTAGGGATTGTGGAGGATCATCAGCTGAGGCTTCTCCCATCCATCCCAGAAAAATTGTGTTGCTGCATCATTCCCCAAACTGC
>Ga0065711_1034040_pt1:7500-24386 | contig 24386 bp, 10 predicted proteins | sample Hoacrofraction12_FD_59098 | JGI IMG/M metagenome (GOLD analysis project Ga0065711, IMG submission 59098) | Hoatzin crop microbial communities from Cojedes, Venezuela - Epithelial fraction 12 v2 (version 2) | ecosystem: Host-associated > Birds > Digestive system > Esophagus > Crop...
TTCAAATATACTTCTGTAGCAGCAAACAGTACATTTTAAGGGAAAAGAATCTAGACTTTTGTAGAAATTATTAAGCTGGATTATGTTTGTAGATCAAAATCACTTCCACCTGAAGTATTTTCCAGCACAAAATTAGCTGCTGTAAAAATAACACATACTTTGTAGTATATTGCTTTTAGAAGAGTAAAATCTCTTTTTAAGAGAAGTTCAGGCTAGAAATGGCCCAGGAGTGAACTATATTTAATTCTTGGAATATGAGGTGGCAGGGGAGAGAGAGAGAGAGAGAGAGAAAGACTTATCCAAGCATTCTGAAACTGAAGCAGCTAATGAGGTATTACTAGAAGTAAAAATGCTTTGTGAATGTCTAGAATTTATGTTCAGATTTCTATCTAAAAAGCACTCCTATAACCTTTGGAATCATTGAGTAACCTCTTTGTTTCTTACTGCTATCTTCTTACTTGCTGGCATTCGCAGGCTATTGAAAAGAAACCACAGAGTTACAAGAAAATGCGCACTGTATGTTCAGGGAAAACACTTGAGCTTTACCACTTGGGAAGGAAATTAAGTGGTTAGTGATTTGCATAATGTGAGCAGCACCTTCTACAACATCCTTTATCAGAACCAAAATGACTAATGTCAGACCACAGAGTCCTTTTGAAACCGTGGACTGTTTCATGTTCTCTCTGAACCTCTACATACTGCACTCTACTACTGTGTCCTGTTATAAGTTTTCATTTTGCACAATGTAGACCTTTTTAATATTTATCAGCATGCTGCCTCTAACTTGATACATTTGTACTGCACAGAAATTGATTTTCAAGAAATGTGTTTTGGATTTTTCGCATGCTTATGGGATTTGAGAAATGCATATTTGCATAGAAATAATCTTTAGTGAGCTAAATTTTAGAGTATGTCAAATTTATAAATATCACTACTGTAAAGACATATTTTTAGAAATAGATTTCTGGCAAGTTTATTTCAATTCCATTTTTCACATTTGTGTCACCATCGTAGCTTTGGCTTGGTATTTTCTAATGCATTTGTTTTCAGCATTCATGTTTTAGAGATTAAACTTTTCCATTGTCTTGTTCAGACATTACAGTTTGAAAATGAAACAAAGCAAGAGAGGTGCTTTTCTTTAAAAGACATCCATTTGGTTTGAGGCATGTGGCCAGTAAAACTTACTGAGCTCCTTTTTCTTCTTCCAGTTCCAAGCACAAACATATTGCTCTTTTTCTGATACTTTGTCCCTTTACTGAAAAGGAAGCTCTCTATTTTTGAACCTCCTGTAGCTCTACAAGGCGCATTACGTTTCCTGTGTCTTGTTTTGTTTCAGAGTGACTGCTCTGTCTTTGCTGTTAGCTTATGCCACTTTAAAAATACAGATGCTTAGTGCACAATCACAAACAAGTAATAAATTGAATTTGTTTGTTTATAGAGACTCCAGTGTTCAATCTAAACAATAGCAATATATGCTTTAAACACACATAGTAATGTGTATATATATATATATAGAACAGCAATATATGCTCTGAACCGTTCAGGTTGGGATTGCATTGCCACAAATACTGCAGGGATGTTGCAAGTTTATTCTACAGCTAAAGAGATTCCCGTTGTAGAAATGGACTACCTGTTCACAAGGGAAACAGGCTGAGGAAAGAAAACACCATGCGTCCCTCTCAATGTTGGAGGCTTCTCTGCATAACGGCAACAGTATTGTCCTTGTCTGATTGGTGTCAGGGAACACGTAAGTCATGCTTCCTATTGCCTGAAGTAAGAAATTAGGCTCAAGAAATAATAAACAAGCCTGATTTCTGTGCAGTTGAATGGAAAGATATACTTTTCCCAGAGATAAATTTCAGCTAAGGCCTCAAAATCAGTAACAGTCTTTCGACTTGTTGATGTAACAGCTTGACTTGGTTTTGAGTAGATTTGTTCCAGGGAAAAGCCCAGCTCTAAGGTCTGCCTGCTAGTTATTGCAGAGTTCTTAAATTTTGCTGTAAATACCATTATACCACCTGCAGTTTTTTGTCTTTGCAATGTAAACTTATTCAATTGTGGTACCTCGAGAGAATTCTGCAGCTGCTTCCCCTTCCAAATACTGTGCCTAATCTCTGCATGTGCATACCATGGGCAGAATGACTTGAGGCCAGTTTTCAGATCCCTCTGGAAACGAGCCCTTGGTGTAGGATTTGTGAGGCTCCTGCTAATCAAATGCCTCTGTGTACTTGTAAAATTTTATTCTGAATTGGCTAGTGTAAGTTTCCATGTGCACTTTAAGATGCTGCTCCTCTTCACATGTCCTAGTAAGTAAGCTAACATCAGGGAATATTCTTGGCTTGGCCCAGGGCATGATCACCATAAAAAAAGAGATACTGCAGAGGGAGATTTCTCAGTGGGAGAGTCATTTAGCTTTGGACTTATTCTTCACTGGTCAAATGTGTTGGCCCTTAAGGATTCGTATATGTGGTCTTTGGGTTTGTACAAGTGGATTACTGCAGAGAAAATACGTACACCTTTTATACACACAATGTAATAGCCTGTTCTTTGTTTACTTTGCATGAGAAGTTTTAAGGCATTGTAACCCTTTAGATTTGTTTTTGTGTGGAAGAGGGAGGGAGGGAGGAGGTCAGGGCATCAGGATTGTGCGGAGCTGTGTTTAGGAATGAATGCTCAGTGTCTCACATGGGACAGGCAGATTTCTCTGTGCTGGCTCACTCTTTAAAAAGCCAGTAAAATCCACTATGAAATATTGCCACTGCCCTGGTTAAAATAAAGTAAAAAAAAACCCAAGGTGTTTTTATTTTTCATTAGACTATGTCAAAAGTGAAAAGAATTTAGGAAATCCATTGCAAAATGGTCAAGGGAAAGGAATTTTTCTATGAAATTCTCTTGGACCAGTTGAAATAGCTTAAACACTATTGACCATTCTTGCACCAGCTCAGTGATGCATGGCATTTTGAATCATCCATTTTCTTTGAAGACTACCTGGGGTTAGCATATCATTACTTGATAACAGAGTTTCAGTTCTAACCCACTGGCAGCACTGAGCTTTAAGCTGGATACACTTACTTGCAGGCTCATCCAACCCTACATAATTGTCTGTACATTTATTTTATTGTCAACTCAGAGACAAGCTGAAGAAACTAACTGTTTGCTTTAGAACACATTAACTTCTTTATCACATTAATACTGACTCATATCTTATTTCCCAGTTGCAGTAACAAAACCATTCAAATATTTCCCTCACAGGACAATATCTTTAATAGCTTCTGTGTGTTTCCTATTTTTGGCTGTTTCTGTATAAACAGACTAATCTAATAGCATGCTGAACCATCTATACTTGGCAGAAATTCAGCAACTCACTCATTTCTATGGCAAGCTTGGATGCCAAGGGAAAAAATATCCTCACTTTTATTGCAGTAAGATCTTTCTTAGAGTTGTCTTTTATAAGTGTAATACGACTATCATTTGGGTTACTTCAGCACCTTGACTGAAAAAAACCCCCACGTTTATTGCAGTACAGGATAAACCAAATAGGAGGGCATTATTCCCTTCACAATGTCCACAGGAATTTATTTACCTAATGTGTTCAGTCTCTCTCATGTGGGCTGCTTTAAATGGTGGTAAAGCACACACTTAAAAATATTGTTGAGAGCCAGTTAGGAAGGCTGTCTGGTAAGGCTGGAGAAACAGTCTGGAAGTCACTGGAAAATGCTTTCATGTAGAGTCATCTTGCTTGGGGTATTCAGGCATCCTTGGCAAATTCAGTTCTGTTGTCCCTCCACAGCAATCAGAAGCTGTGCTATGGAGCCACTCAAGAAATGTCCCCATTCGTTTTGTGGCGCTCTCCTCCCAACCTACCCCCATGGCTTACGTGGAGAAATTGGTGAAATCCATGGTTCTGCTTCTGGCTACTGCTCTGAGCCTCAGGATATGCAGTCTGATGTATGTTTATTTTGGGGCAATGCTATCTTAAGCAGTCTCAGGCTCCTGCTTCCTTGAGCTGCCCTCTTCAGTAAGGTCAGCACTTTTTGATGGTTTATATTTCAGCTGGATTAGTTTCCTGATCCAGTTCATTGCATGCTCATATAAATTCTTGCACGAGCAAAAACAAGGCAGAAGGAAGTAGCCAAAGACAATGACTGTTCAAGCCAGTTTGAGAAGCTTTGGTTGTAGCCAAGTGTCCAGCTATTGTTCAGTGTCTTTATAGTCAAAGCAGGGCTGTACAATCATACAGTTCCTGCCTGTAGTGGGTCGGCGTTTGTGATAAATATTTGAGCTATTGATGAATGTAACTATAAAAATGAAAATTATCATAGTTTTCTTATTGTTTTACAACCATATGAGCTGCAAAGCCTCTTAGAGTGAAGTGGGTTTATTTAATTTTGGGCATTTATCAATACTTACGGATTTATTTATGTAATTGACATTTTTATGTCCCTGTCCTTGTAACATTTGGGTGTAGGAAGCTTATTGAAACCATCTAGATCTGAAATCAATGGATCTCTAACGCAAAGAGGCTCCTTACCTGAATTGTCTTAACTGTACAAAAATAACCCACCGTTGGACTGTACTCAAATGCAGACTAGTAATGCCTTACTTCAAAACAGAGAAATATTGAGGTCTCTTAGGCTTTCAGTTTCCTTGCTTGTTTTTTAAACTGTATTTTTAACATTGTTTTTGCTATAGTAGGCCAAGTTCATCCTTAATATAACTGTATTGAAATCAGTGGGGAGACTTGTGATTTTAAGAATAAGACACAGTAAAGTGCTTTGCTGGATGAGGGCCTAAAAGGATTAGTACTGTGGAATGCTTATGGTGGACATAGAGGTAACTGTATGAATAAAAGTAATTTTAATTGCACTGGAGCAGTTTGGGAATTTTATGCTACCTCTTACTAAAGGAAATAAATATAGAATAGACTCTCACTGCCAAGAAGAGATTCCTGTATAAAATTTCACATTGTTTTGCAAATATTGAAACTGTAGAAAACATGTAAAAGTCTGAGATATAAAGTCTGTAGCTTGTATTTTGAGGCTTGTGCACATTTTAAAGCAGATATTTGGTACACAAATTATAAGACCAATAGGGAGTATTGATTTGTAAGTATAACTGTAGTGGCTTTGTGCCTATTCTGTGTTTTTCATTAAGGCAACAACCCGAGACTTTTTCCCAGAGAACTGAAGCTAGCTGATGATTTCTTATTGTATTCTTTGAAATAAAATGATGAACAGACAAAGATGATTTCTGTGCTCAGGTCTGTTCCTGATTCCCTATGAAAACTTGGCATCCGGTGAAACGTCTGGTAGAATACAAGCTGTTCTCTTCCAAGTGCACCAAAGGTGGACTGTCACTTCTTCCACTAGAATGGATTTGAACATGGGTATCCAGAGTAGTGTGTGTAAGGCCTTACTCTCTTGTTTTTGGTACAGATACCTTATACCTGGAGTGAAGGGAAGGGAACAACAGAGGCACGTAAATTCATCACAGGGGCTTAGGACGTCTTAGAGAGGCCCAGGTCCAGGAAGGACTTCACTGGTCCTGGCCTGGAAAATAGCAATCTGAAGCAGAATTAGATGTAATGACACGTTCCTTCTATCAGTCTGTGCAATCATTGAGTTTTTGAAATGGAAGAATACTTGTTGGTTTGGGTTTGGGTTTTTTCCCATCTAATTACAAAGTGTTTCAGTTACGTGCTTGAACTGAAGTGGTTGCGTGGATTAGTCCGTACTTGATTGGGGAATGTAAGGAACGTAATAGCTTGCTGATTCAAGAAGACTTACTCTGGTTTTGGATTCTGCTAAAAGCCAATGTCCCCAGGCATGAGACATGGAGGAACAGTGCCCTCTGAGACGAGATATAAAAACCAGGAGGGTGATGGTGGGCTGGAGCTGTTCCTGATTCTACAACACATCCATTGTGTGAAGAGGTTTTAGCTCAGGTGCTTTAGTTAGATTCAAGCTAGCTAATTGAGTTTTGCTATCTAAAATTCCCCCTGTGGTTTCAAGCAGATAGACTGAACTGTAATCAACTATTGTACTGGTTTGTAGTTAATGCTGAGATTCACTGGCACAGGAAAACATTCTCACTTTCCAAAGTAGAGAGTTATTTGTTAATCCTCTCCTTTTGGATCTATTCAGTAATTCATTAGAAGAAAGATGTGTCTGTACTCGTTTCTAGGAAAAACATTAATGAAAATAGATGTTCAGTGGTAGTACTAGAAATGAAGATTATGTTGTAGGTGCAGGGACGCTTGCCTGTGGGCGTGTGCTGCACAGAGCTTGGAATTGACACACGCAGAGGTTTTCTGATGTGTCAGCAATGCTAAGATGTTGCATTTTGCCTGCAATAACAACTTTGAAGGTGATCATCAAGCATTCAGTTGAATTTGTACTCTTCTTTCTAACATCATTTTGCTTGCTGACAAAAATCAGAGCTTGTATTCTTTCATACAGAGATTTGGCCACTTCTTCAAGTTATTTCTGAGCCTTGCACACGGCTGTTTGCTATGTGGTCTGGAGGTCGGGCAGTACTTCCCCCTCCTTTTTTTTCCTTTTCTGCTTCCTTTTTGCCTGTGGGTTGAGGTCTGAACATTGCTGATTTTTGAGCCTCAGATAAGATCAATTTTGCAATTGTGTAATACGGTACCTGGCTTTTCTGAATGGCACTGTTAATTGTCATTGACTATAACAGAATATGAATAGCACAGCCACTTGACATCAACTTAATGCTTCTGACTTTTCAGTGGTGCCAAGAGTGTAAAGCTAGAGGGGGAAAAGGGTCAGAGCTCTCCCAATTCCACTGAAAAATATTAAAGCTTCTCTGTCATTCAAGCGGTACTTGTGAGGGTCACCATTTCTGTGAAGTCACCTTAAAAGTGGAAGTCATTGAGAAATTTCTATCTCAAAAGGTCTGTTAGAACATCTCCACCCCTCTCCTCCACAAGATTTTTCAGGTTAACAGGCGAAAAAAAAGAGGCCTGTCTGGGATGGCTCAAGGAGAAATGTGGACCGTCATATTGTGGATGACACAATCTGCTCCGAGAGCAACATCGCTAACCCTGTTATCCTAAGGAAGAATCACTCTATTTTACGGCTTGTTTTTTCCAGCTGGGAGCTCTGGGAAATTTTGTGATTCACTTTAGTACCTCTTTTAAGACAAGCTGACTGTCCTTAAATACACAGCTATCTCTGCTTGTTGGGAACCCAGTAATACACAAGATTACCTACAGAATCTGATCACTGCAGTTCTTACCATTCTTGGCTATGAGAGACAGAGACCAGGAGGAGGAAGATGTTTTGCTTCTCTTCCTGTGTTGAAAATCAGTGCAGAGAACAGCCATTTTCAATGCAGTAGACACCAGCCATTATGGGATGCCAGATTATAACTTTTTTATTGTACCTATTTTTTACTACAATTTCCCAGAGATTTCAAAACATTTGGTAACTAAATGAGAGGAGTATGCTGCGGTGCAGAAATCTGGAAGAGGTACCTGGTGTGCTGGTGGAGATGTACTTGGAGTTCTGCAGGATGCTTTGGATGTGGGGCAGGCAGGTTGATCTTTGTGCTGGCTGAGTCCCTAGCGCTTCCTCCACTGGTGCTGTAGAGTCCGTCTGTGCATGCCTGCAAAGTCTGATTTAGCCAGAACATGGTAGACTTCTGTTGCATGTGTTCAGATGAATTGCACACCACAAAACCAAAGTACTAGACAGAAAAAGAGTTATTTATTTGTCTGTTTGTAGTACCAGTGTTGAAGGTGTGCCATTAATGTGCAAGGGACTGACTCAGCAGAGTAATAAAATATTGGCAATGTTTTGACTTTGGGTGTCTCTGAAAGAGGAATTGCAAAAATCGAACTAGATAAGAAGCAGAAAGAAACTCTGTGGGATTGTTCTTATAAATACCTGACATGAAAAAAGTGAATCTAGAATGTGGATGCTAAGTAAAAAAGTTTTAGGAGGAGGGAAGGGTCTAGTTATCTTTATATGTCCCAAAGCACTTGTATCAAAAATCTTCACTTTTCTTGAATTTGATGTTGGACAAACTCTGCTAATGTACGCAAGGAAAAAATAGCACAGAGTTGCCTTCAGAGTGCTATTTATCAATGGCTATATCACTGTTGTAAGGACGGGGGGGGGAGATGTTTTTGTTGTTTTATCGTTAAGACTGTTGTTTGGGAACAAAGCTTCCAGAAATGGTTGTCAGGGTAAGTTTCTTTATTCTGCCTGATCTAAGTTTTCTCAGTATATTTCTGTTTAAAAAGAATAAACAGAGAAAAAAAGCAAAACAGCAGAAGTGAGAATTAGATATGACACTAAACTATATCTTTCAATACAAAAGAACTCTTTTTTAATTAGAAGCTTGGAAGGACATACCCTTTAATTGCTGCACTTGTAGTTTCTGGGCCATCAATATCCTTGCTTCTTTCATTAATAAACTGGCAAGTCAAGTAGGAAAGCTGCAGGAGTATAATTTTTTCCCTTAAGCTCTACTTAATCAACAGCAGACTTGATCAAACAGAAAAAAGAAAATGTAAATCAGTTGCATTAATTCTGCTGGCAGTAAATAGTAGGAAGAAAGCTAAACATGAAAGAATGCTCGTTTTGCAGCTGATATCTGGGGTAGGATTGAATGGGAGAAATAGGTAGTTAAACAGCTCTTTAGATTGTGAGTGACTAGGGGAATACTGGGGTTTATGTATGGATTAGCAGCGTGATAGACCCTGAGTAGCAAAAGACGATGACTAATTACCTGACAGAGCAGCACTCCATTCGACTTGGTCATTGAAATTAATTTCTGTTTTCAGGACTGGCAGAAAGCAGCTGCAGAATTTCAGTTCAATACTCAAATTAACTAGGAGTCTGAATTATTTCTTTTCACATACGGTATTAGAGAAGTGGGTTACTAAATTAATCTTGATTTTACACACTGAGGCAAGAATTATTCCACCTTCTTCATTAGAAGTCCATGTCCCCTGAAATCGAGAAATAAAACCTGTGCTATAATAAACTACTTGTCACTGATTTGAACTCTGTCAGATAGTTAACATCCTAACATTTCCTGGAAGCCCAGATGAAAGAATTGTAAAATAGTCTTCTGGGATGAAAGAAAATTTTACTCCCTACTCCACTGAGTAAAAGACACTGAGTTGAATTTAGTCAGATGAAGTTATTTCATAGTTAGAATAGGATAATTCCAAGGAATTAGTTTGTCTTATGACGTATACGTGCTTGACAATCTGGTATATTTGAAAACTTCACTGACTTTGATAAAAGAGGTGGGGAAGATGTCAGTTGGTTATTACTGATAAACTTGTAATAGTTTGAGTGAGGCACGGCAATAGAAGAAACTAAAACCAACTGCAAAAAACCCCTGCAGAATCAACTTTGTAAGAAAGACCTATATACACTCAAATGAAGTCATATATCCCATGGTTCTAAAATGCAGGCATTCTGCCAGATTTCTGCGTTGGTAGTTGACTCATTACATCCATGAGCAGCAATTTCTCCTTTTGCCAGTAGCAAAACTCCCAGAGCCTTCTGTCTGTTTAAAGGCTCCTCATCTTTTAATTTATTTATTCAGCAAAAGTAAAATATAAATGTTTATAAAGAAATTAAGTAAATAAATATGAGAAGGAGTAAAAGGCAAGCATATGAAAAATAGAATAAATATTTAATATTCGCAGGTACATTTTAGCTCAATGTAAAATTAGTCGGGAGGGGGATGTGTAAGCCTGTTTTCAGCACTTGTGCCCCACAGTATTATTACTGAATAAATCATGGCACTTCCTGCTCTTTCCTGCGTGCTGTCTCTCAATAGACACTTCTAGGCAGAAGGATTACCACATAAACCCAACGGCTTTTATCTTACTGTATCTTAGTCCTGTGTGGAATCACTGTTCTAACTGGTCACCTTAGTAACTAAAACGCGTTTTATTTCCTTTGGTGATGCTAAGCCAACATAGCTATGGAAGAATGGATTGGATTTTATTCTAGTTCCATAGTGAATTTGTAGAGCTAGCAGTTATTTAGAATAGCAAAAACAAAACCAAAGAACATTCTTTTAGTCAGACACTGAGCAAACTTGATCTGGAGGTCAGTGAGAGACAATGCATTGAGAAATCTGCTCTGGCATTTTAGAGAGTCACGTTTCACAGTATAGCACATTGGTCATGATTATGAGATTATATACAGTTATTTATTTGTATTGTCAAATAAATAACCAGGGAACTAATCAGAAATCCATGAGAACAATTTTGTTAAAATGAAAGTCAAAACGTAGTTTGCTCTTCAGTACAGATATTGGTAAGATTAAAGTGTCATAATCATATTGAATGGTTTTATTCTCTCCCTTTTAATTTATGCCATTATCCTTTTACTCTTAAGCTCTGTTGTCCAGGTACTATATTATCACTTTGCATATGCTTTGTGTTCTACGCTATTTTTTCATTCATTAAAAAACCTGATATTTTCTTGCATACCAAAAAGAACCAAAAGAATTACTAGACAGTGACACATGGTCTTAGAAATATAGTTTTTGTGTTCATCTTGTTGATCATATAGAGTTCTGTCTCTGTGTTGTTACACCAAGAATCTTGAATTAAATTACATTTAGGCAATCGATTTGCGTCGGCTTTGCGTAGAGATGTAGGTGTCATTTATGCTTTTATGTTCTGGAAAATTAATATTCCTTGTCTTAATGCCAAGAGTCTACCATGATTACTCTTAAGCAACCATTAATATGCATTCACTTTCATTGCCATTGCAGAGAATTATGTTAATGGTGTGCCTTTTGTCTTTGATGTGGATAACAGGTAGTCCTCAGAGTGTGCTAGACTGAGAACTACAATGTTTTGGATGTACATTGGTGATCTAAGTTATTTTTTCTTATTTCAGCCTATTGTAGAGTGTATCAATAATGATACAACAAATACTGATCTGTGATTGTCAGATATACGAATCACTTGTCTACAAATGTCAACGTAGGGCCAAGTCTGAGAATGTGAGAGCAAACAGGACTGTATTGAACATCTTACAAACGTGAACTCATTTTGGTCAGTCTAGTTTGGGAAAGATTTTTGCCCAAAACAGCGTTTGAAAGGCTTGATTTATTTTTTCTGTTCGCCTAAACCATCCATTCTTCAAGCTTTTATAACTTCCAATTAAAAGACTGATATGTTATTTCTTACATGAAACTTCCAGGCTGCAGAGGATAACCTAAGATGTATAGATTCAGGATATAAATTTGCTTACAGGAATTTTGAAAAAAAAAAAGTTTACAGAAAATGGGAGAATTGTAAGAAAGTGTGTGAGAAAATAAAAAGATAATAAAGCAGGAATTTATTTGCTTTAAAAAAAAAAGATTAAAAGATGCCCTGTACTTCTAGATGTTTGTCCACCACGGAGTCTCTCCATTTTACTCCATGCTAATTCAGCATCTCAAGAATGCTGTGGAAATTGTTTTGCTCATGAAATATTTTCTTCTCAGCGTGGGGCCATTGCCATAGTCAGTAACCTCCAGCAGGCTTGCTAGGCTGGTGAAGCTAAAACGCTGCTGCTCAGTGTGGCAGCTGACACCACAAGTAGCACTGGTGAGCAATTACAGTCTCATGACCATATACTGGAAGTTCTTTAATTGTCTTTTGCTTGGGGTTAAACAAACTGAAAACTTCAGATGGCAGGGCACTGCCATTTTTCAAGTGAAATTGCAGAAACAGGAAATCTATAAAGAAAGCACACACTTCATGCGTTTCTCCGCTTGCTGCTGAGACCATTGTTAATGCCACAATTTAAAAATAAAAGATACAGAACATTAGAGTTTTAGAGGAAGTCTCGTTTCCATAAGTTACATTAATTCTTTTTATTGATAAATATTGAATTCTGTAGAAAATTAGAGAGAAATTTTCAGGCTTGAAAACCAAACATGCTTTGTTCTTTGCCACAGAGGTGGTGTTTGGGGAAGAGAAACGTCTTAAACCTGCTAAATAGGAGTGCTTACTTCAGCCCAGATGCTGTCCTGGCCACTGGAGTGAGTGTTGTGGTAGAGCTTGCTTGAGGATCAGTTGTTTAAGCTTCCCCTAGGACTCAAGTAATTAGCATATCGCATCACGGTGAGGTATTTATTAGAATGGAAGTGTTCTTGGGAGGCTGCGTTTCAGAGGCTTAAATCAGAGCTGAGCATAGAGCTTTAGGGTCTTATTCACAGTAAATTTTATCTTGGTGAAAGGTTATGGAATCGGTTTCCATACCATGTCTACTTGCTCTCACAAATCTCAGAAGAGATATGGACTCTGAACTTTGTTGAGGGTTTTGCTTTCCTTTTTTTTTGGGAGGTGAGAGTGGGGTGGGAAAGTTTGTGTGTGTGTGCGTACATACTAAGGAAAACAAGGGAAAAGTACGTTACATAGCAATTTTAATTCTGCAGTGCTTCTTTATGCCAAACGTGCATCATCAATGTAAAATTCTGTAGCAACTGGGACTCCAGGAGGAACGGCTGTTTAGTGTGTCTCCGTTAGAAGCTTCTTTCTCAATACCTGCAGCCGATGACATCTGAGTTATTAACACCACTGGGCATTTGATAAACTCACTGTTCACAAATTAGTGATATCATTGCCAGGTGATCCTGGTTGTACATAGGAACTTCTTCACTGCCCTCCTGAGCAATCTCTCAGGCTGTAAATCCCCTCCTCGTGACAGCCTCGAAGTGTTACTGCCACAGACCTGTCCCAGCTGTCTTTCTCTCTATAAAGAGGAGAGAGAGGAGAAAGAATGAAAGGTGGCTTTAGCCAAACAGTGAACGTGCTCCCGACGAAAGATTTGAAGCAGACAAAGAAACAGGATCTGTCATTGATACAATGTGAAGTGATTATGTAGCGTGCTATTTGTATCATGATTTAGTGTGTTATTTCGTTGGATATATGCCGGGTAAGGGTTTCCTGCAGGAAAAAAAAAAAAAGTGTAGATACAGAGTACTATAATGTTCTTGATCTGTAAATTGTCCGGAGATTTTGGAGAATGGGATAGTATTGCTGAGTGGGCAAGGAAGTGAATGCATGTACACAAGAATGCAAATATTTCCCACTCAGCTTTTATATTTAGTACAGATGTAGATTTCTGCTTAGGCAGAAAAGAGACGAGAATCAAATGAACGAGGCTGTGTACGGTAATGTGAGTATAAGCCTAAAATAACTGGCACAGTTATTGCCAGCTCTGAATCTGGTGGTTTCATCAGAAAAGACCCAAACTACGGATACCTGTCTGTAACCTTATGCAGCTGAATAACCTTTAGAAGTGCAGAAAATTCAGCCTATGCTTGCTGCCTATGGAAACAGTAAACTGTAAGAGCCCCTCCTCAGATCCGTAAGCCCTCATGCCCAGTTCTACAGAGTTCCAGTCACAATGTTAGTGGAAAAAAGTGCTTTTCTCAGTTTTGTTGGCAATGCCTTATGATAAAAAAGGCATTTTAAGAACACAAAGTAATATCTGAACTAAGAGATTTGTCTATTTAATGCATTTGCATAAGTACTTTTCTGAAAAGTGGAGAAAAGTCACCATTTTGTGGCAAGTAAAGAAAAGTTCTGTAATTAATGAAGCTTTAATGGTATAAAAATGATTCTTTTAAGTGTGTTTACATGGACCAACTCTTGTATGCAAATACACAGGGCCAGTAGTAACAGGGGATAAACCAAGCAGAATATGACACAAGAAAGTCTTGATAGTAATCTGGTTCCCCTTATATTCTGGTGTAGTCCATTCCTTTTTCAAGTCTGTTTTTGTTAGAATTGTGTCTATGGTAAGCTTGACTGCTTTTTGCAAAGTTAAAGAGAATATTTTGATTTCTACGAAGTAGATATAATGAAGTTGGCTTGATGAACCCCCATTGGTATCTTCAGGGAACAAGTAGATTAAACAAGTAATTATACCATAAGGTTTTTAGAAGTTAGTAGATTTAAATACATTGTATGAATCTCATCTTAATGTAGCCTTTTGTCTATACTGCTTCCTGCCAAAAAAACCTCCTGACAGGAAATAAACATTAAAATAATCTTTAATCCCTTGTCTGGCCTATTACCATTAACAATTGATGCACTTTAATTTTGTGGGATTTTAACTACAAAATGGAATGGCTAAGTAGTGATAATTGGGTTCGGAATTATACGGTCATTTATATCAACAGAAATGCAAGTGGCTGGGAGGGTGATTAATTATTTAGCATATCCTGGCTGTGGTTCCTATTATAGAATTTTCTGATATATTCTGCTGTGAACAATTATCACCAAATGAGGATAAACAAATCTGTGACGTGAAGTCTTATTTATAAATTAAACTATATTTAGAAAAAGTCTATTTCATTTGCATTTTCACTTTTTTCTTGATAAAGCTGTCATAATCAGCTTGTTTTCAAGCTTTTCTGCCCTTTTGCTAATTTTTCAGGTTCACACCCCAGGTTTTGTGCAAGAAAAACAGAGCTTCAGATGTCCTTAAAATAATTCCTATTCCAAATAAAGATACGGTTTATACAGTCATGGTAATGTGTTTGCATGTTCTGTTCCTCTTTCATTCCCTAATAATAGAATTAGTGCATGGCAATGTATTAGAATTTAATCCAAGTGCTGGCGTCAGACTAGATAATTTAATACCTCCTCCTCATGAAGATTTGGGAGAATACTGGTGCCTCCATTCTTAAATCGGGTTTTCTGCATGTGAACTCTCTCATCTTTGGTAGATTTGCCTATGAGGGTTAGCATTTCACGTTCTCTATGTGGAGACTGACTGTCCCTTTGGTGTATTACACTTGTGTGTCCTTGTTGATACATATAGAAGCAGGATTTGCAATTCGTTTTTCTTTTATTTTCTTACAATATGTTTACTAAAAAAAAATTATGTGTATGCTGCGTATCTGACAACACAACACAAAGTCATTCTAATTAGTACTTTCCCAACCGTTTTTCCTGACAGTTACCCTGAAGATTTTCCCATCCTTAATTTCCATTAAAAAAACAAAAGACTACAACACTTAGTTTGAAAGTGATTAATAAAAGCGCCTGAGTTTCTTCTTCAAGCAGAACTCCTAACAATCATCCCTGGCAGTCCTACCCAGAAAACAAAATCCAGTTTACATGCTTATATATCAACAAAGAAGGAACAACAAGATGATGATAATTATCATTAGTGCAGTGCCTAGATTGTTAGTCACAGATGAGGACCCAGCCATATTAATAAATATGCAAAATAAACCAAAAAGATTGTTCTAAGTCTGTGTTGCTTAAAATTTAAGTGCTAATCAAAAGTCAGGGATACAGATAGATAAGAAGAACAAGCATATAATGAGATAATATTAATCAATATGGTAGGCCCTGTTTTAGGCGTGATTTTTTTTGATGCCAAAGAAAAGATTAGATACCAAAGAAAAGGAGAATTTTAATGTGGATTATGAAAAAAGATAATGAGATAATATTGCAAATGCTTGTGGGAAGATCTGTAAGCAGAATAAAAGGAAAATTTAGGAATTCATCAATGAAAACAACTATCTTGAAGTTGATCTAGGGTGAGCATTGACATGTTGGTAGTGAATCAGGATAAACTGGATTAAACTGAAGATTTCTATATAGACAGACTACAGTATTAGAGGAAGAAAAGATTAATTTATTGTGAAAAAGTAAGTTTTCTGCCAAAGATGCTCAGCATAATGAGTGCAAGAGCAGAGAGAAAAGGGGTGAGGTATTTGTGGGTTGGACCTTCGTGCAGGTGTGTAGGATAAAAGTCTTGCAGTTAAGAGAAACAATTTGCAACGAACCACACAGAAACAGATCTAAAATAGAAATCTGAGCATGGATGAGAAGTAAATTCTGATGAGCTGGCAGTTATGGCAAGTCCAGAGGACTGATGGGTGACACTGAAGGAGGTTATAGAAGGGGAGTTGACCAACCACATCCTTAGAGAGACAAATTGCGGTAAGTACAAGTTAAGAACTTAATTACAGGATGAAGGAAACAGGCAAGAATATCTTCAAAACCAAGATGCAGGAATCTTATCCTTGTTCTTTGCACAGCATCCGCGCAGTGAGTTAATGCTCCCCATGCAGTAGTACTTAGTGGCCTTGACAGTGGGAGAAAGCAGTCTGGAAGAGGCTATCCTGGCTGGGTCAGCTTGTATAGTTCAGTCTTGGAAACCATATTCTCAGTAATGCTGAACGGCAAGGGAGCTGGTGAGGACAGAAGGAGCCACTGATGGCCTTGATACTGAATTATTAACTGTCAAAATAATCAGCTCACTACCCCTGCTGCAGTGCTACAGTGCCAAAGCAGAAGTTAGTTGTGCACATTAGTTTGTCTCCTGTCTTTCATTAGAGCAAGGTTTGTGCATTAGCCCCGAAAGTCTTCAGTAGCCTGACGTGTGAGTGACATACGGGGAGGAGGCACAGCAAGGCAGTGTAACAGAGCTGTAGGTGTGCCTGCTTTCTGCATGAGTGTTTGGTGGAGATGTGTAGTCTGATGGAGATGCGTAGTAGCCCTGGGCAGGAGCCCAGTGTAGATGAAGCAATACACGCGGTTCAGCTGGAAGATGGAGTATGGGGCTTAGTGAGGTTGTTGAAGCTTGTGACTCGATGTACAGTATAAGGCTATGAGAGAGCCACAGTATTAACACCTTCTTTCTCATGCCAGAAATAGATGTGCTCATCAGCCTTTATAAGTTGAATCTAACTCAATAGAATCATAGAATCATAGAAAGTTTTGCGTTGGACGGGACCCCTAGAGGTCACCTTGTCCAACCCCCCCGCAGCGAGCAGGGACACCGCTAATTAGATCAGGTTGCTCAGAGCCCTGTCCAACCTGGTCTTGAATGTTTCCAGGGATGGGGCCTCCACTACCTCTCTGGGCAACC
>Ga0065711_1004252_pt1 | contig 24384 bp, 9 predicted proteins | sample Hoacrofraction12_FD_59098 | JGI IMG/M metagenome (GOLD analysis project Ga0065711, IMG submission 59098) | Hoatzin crop microbial communities from Cojedes, Venezuela - Epithelial fraction 12 v2 (version 2) | ecosystem: Host-associated > Birds > Digestive system > Esophagus > Crop | place...
TTGTTCAGCCTGGAGAAGAGAAGGCTGAGAGGGGACCTTAGAAATGCTTATAAATATCTGCAGGGTGGGTGTCAGGAGGACGGGGCCAGACTCTTTCCAGTGGTGCCCAGCAACAGGACAAGGGGCAACCAGCACAAACTGAAGCAGAGGAAGTTCCGTCTGAACATAAGGAAGAACTTCTTCCCTCTGAGGGTGATGGAGCACTGGCCCAGGCTGCCCAGGGAGGTTGTGGAGTCTCCTTCTCTGGAGATATTCAAGCCCTGCCTGGACAAGGTCCTATGCAGCCTGCTCTGGGTGACCCTGCTTCGGCAGGGGGTTGGACTGGGTGACCCACAGAGGTCCCTTCCAACCCCGAACATTCTGTGATTCTGTGTAATCAAGAACCTGCTCCCCAGAGAGTCACCGAGTGGCATTTCAGTGCTACCCAAATCTGGCGGCGATACTGCGGGGTTTTTGGGGTGGGTGAGGTAGTGGCGTCTGCCTGATCCTCGCTTGTCACAAATTTATGCCTTAGAGCCTGAGAGATGCTGATGTGTATGTGAGCATTAATTGGGTTAGATGTGAACTATTTAATTATTGGCCAACCAACAGAGCTGGAGCTGGCTTTAAGTTTCTCAAGGTCCCCATCATTCAAACTCTTCAAATTCAAAGTCTATTTAGAGAGCCATTCTGTTCTTGAAAACTTGGATGAGGAAAACTTCCTTAAAAGCATCGCCAAGTAGCTTCGAGAGTTCTGTCAGAAAGTGGTGCCTCATCAGGGAAATAGAAAAAAGTGGTTAAAAGGCAGGCACAGGAGACAGAAAAGAGAAGTTTTACACCTTAATCACTCTCAGAATCACTGCAGAGAGAGAGGAGGTCATGGTGCTATGCCTAGCCAGCTGGTGATTTGGAAGATGGTTAGTGAAGAAAAATGTTCAAAATTTGCAAATGCAAAAGAGGGTAGTGATGGCTGACGTACATAACCTCCAAGTAATGACTAATCCCCAGCTTTTGAAGGCACAGGCTAAGGAAACAACACTGCTCAGACCTGCAGCAGCTCAAGGTGTAGCACAGCAGTGTCCGAGCAGAGGTCTCCAGTGCCTCAGCTTAAGAAAAAACAGTGTTGTGTGCCTGCCTGGTACTGGGTACCCCGAGCACGGGCAGAGGAAGGGTTTGGAAATCTCCTCACTACCACTGGGTGGAGCTGAAGCCTTTTTTGTTCAAACTGCTCCTTTCGTAACTTGGTGGAGAAAAACCGTGAATCAGGCTGTTTACAGATCGATTGGGAGAGCTCATTATGCTGATGACCTCATTCTTCTGGAAGGGGAGTTCAGTGAATGTACTTCATGGGGGGTGGGGTTCTCCGACAGTACGCAGTTGTTTGGACCTCAATGTCAGACACAGCCAGGACTGGTGATGAATTTGTAATGCTGTCAGACAGTCGTATAAAATCATTGTTATCTTTAAATGCCTGTAATAAACCAGCCAGAAAACTCTGATCTGAATAAGTGAGGGCAAAATACAGCTGAAAGAAACTTAGCAGGCTGAAGAACATGTGTCTTAGTAAGTTTTCTTTGTTTCTCAGTTTGGCTTTTCTGCTCTAAATCGTTTTGAGTAACAGCACCAGATCCGTAAAGGACAAGATGAGAGCTTGGATCAGGACAGACATAAGGAAAATAGGACTTGTTTTGAAAGCAAATTCCAAGCAGATGGGCAGGGCAGCAGGAGGGCGAAAGCAGTTGTCCAGGTCACTTGGTGCTCATTACTTGTTCTTTGTCCCGTCCCGCTTAGTTGGGCTCCAGTTCCCTGTTTTCCACTGGCAACCAGACTCCGCTTATCTCATTCCAACTTCTCAGTGTTTTGCTAGCTGCCCTGTTTTCCCACAGCTGGCTCAGACCAGAGCCTAGTCTCTCCAAGTCTGGCTGTTTCTGCGATGGTGATTTAAGAGCCTTCTGCCCCCCTGTCCTCCTTCTGGAGGGTGGCTGATGCCCAGCAAAGGCGGCACGGTGGGGGCTGTGTCTCTGTTCTGTGTGTGCAACAGAACACCAGCTGGCTTCCCAGGATGCGAATCCTGGTGGTGGGAGCTCCATTTAATGATCCCTGTTGGATTCAGCTACGGTGTCTGAACATCGGTATGCCTCAGCTCTGAGAGCAAAAACATCTTCAGCAGATACAGCTTCAGGCTCTAGTGCCGTGAAGGTCTGCTGACGTAACTGTGCCAGGGAAAGTTCTAGGTGTAGCTGTACCACTGTTGACCAGCACGTGCTTTTGTTCCCCGGGTTTACATTGTTCAGGCCATGAAGAGACATTCACGTTGCAAACAGTGGTCACCATGGAAGACCCTGCTCTCCTCCTGTGGCTTGTTACTGCTCTTCTCCTGGAGGCTGCAGCCTCCTTTACCTGCAGGCAGAAGAGATTGCGCCCTAGCCCGCTTCAGGCAAGGTGCACGGAGTGATTTAAAGTGTTGATGAAAGTGGTTAGGGCTCACTCATCCAGCTTTGTCCAGAGCGTGAGAGAATGCTCACAGGATTTCTTTTGTGAGCCCAGCTGCAGGGTGGTAACTCCCAGCTGGCAGATTCTGATGGACAACTGTGAAGCAGAACATCTTCAGTCAGCTCAGCCAAAAGGATGTCTGTCATCGGCCTTGGGAGATGTAACAGTGAATTCGGCAGAAAAGCTCTTCCTCTTGGCCACGGTGCTAATGGGAAGCCCTGCTGATGCAGCTCTGCTGGTACAAGTACAGCTATGAAGATACAGTGGCATGGAAATACCCCTTGTTTTCACTTTTGAAGTCATTCCGAACATTTTCAAGACATCTGAAGTTTTCCTGTTACTCATTAGTTCCCTGACACACCCCATCGCCAGTCTCGCCTCCTCTCTGCTCCTCTCGTTTCTTCTCCACTTCGTAAACCCGTGTCAGAATCGGCACACACACTGCACTCCAACCCCTAAAGGCTTCTGGCTCTGCTTGGCACCACCCTTGAATGCTGCAAACAAGTCAGATGCCCCTGATTTTGGCCCCTGTTTCCCCTGTGCTTTTTGTGCTCTACCTTGGGTGACTGCTGATATAATTACAGTGGACCAGCATAATGTGTCGTTAGACCACGACACACAGTGCGTGTGTAACACCGCTTATTGATTGAAACTGGTAGACGGATCTTCTGATATCGTAAACATGCTCCGATAGGAGGGTGGTGATGGGATTGTAATCTTTGCATTTATTCCCTGTCCCATGTGATGATGAAAAGGGATAATTATTACACTCGTTAATAATTTAGGAAGCTAAGCAACAGCACCTGGAAATTAGGTGTCAATTTTGCAAGATTTCCACAGAATGAATAAGGACGAAAAATAGGTCAGGCAAAGTTACACTTGTGTCATTTTAGAGAGGGGAAGGAAGTATTTTTAGCACGAAGAAAATGCTTTCTCTGCCTAGCTATGCAACACAAGCAGGTACCCATAACAGATGAGCTTTATTACACATGATTGCTCTAGGCCTGACAGATCACTGATGGTTTCCACAAACACTCTGCAGAAGTGTCAGCTGATTGGCGAGTACCTGTGCTGGCAGTCTATCTGCGGTGATTTAAAGGGTCGTCTTTATTTTCTCCTCTTGGCAGACAGGTATTGTAATTCTACCAGGCTGTGTTCTGGCATAGATTTGTTTAGTCTCTAATAGTAATTTTCCAGAGCAAGCATCCTAAAACGGTGTTTTTCAAAATTTATTTTTCTGTCCTTTCAGTACCGAGGAAAAAGAAAATAGGTGAGACGCATACTCCTGCTGTGTGAGACAGCAAGGGCATGTTAGCACCACAGAAAGTTTGTGCTGATACACAACTGAATAGGCTATGACAGACACAGCTCTAAAAAGAGTTGGAGTGCTGCACTGCGTGCTGTCTATTCTGTTGAAGCTTTTATTACTGGCATATTTCTCTCTTTCAGTTTTTAATTCCCCCGTCTCCCTTTAGGCTGACAATGTGGATCATGGGTCTCTAAAACTGTTTTCAACAGAGCATTATTATTGTTTATATTTAAGAATACTATTTGAAATTCAAAGCCAAGTTGAAAAGAGTTGCGACATAGGGTGTGTATGTTTGGCATCTCTCAACAGTAATAATGTTAAAAGCAAAACTTCTATTTGTAAAAACATGTCATCACAATTCTAGCCAAGGAAAGACAGCTTTTAAAATTCAACATCTATGTTCTTAAAACAAACTGCTCAATTACTTTTCAGTATACAGCAGTACAATATGTATATAGTAGCCAATTAATTGCTCTGCCTTATGTGGTATTGTTTTTCCTGGAGAGCTCGAGGACCTTTGCAACTGTTTCTCTCAACCTTTGTGGCCAGTGGGGCTGCTGTGGTCTGAAAAATAAGCCGTCAAACCACGTATTACCAAACTACTTATTACCAAAATAGAAGCCGCATCCCTTCCTCACTCTGCATTCATCTCTACACCAAGAGCAGCATGTCCATCTCTGGAAAAGTGGTTGGGAGCACCTCACAGGACACAGTGGACTCATCTTCTGATCAGTTGCATTAGTTTTTATGCACATCAAGTGCGGACGAGTCACATTATTTTTAATCCCAAAGCATCCCAGCAATGGGAAGTCTGTATGTGTTTAAGTGCAGGCAGTGTGGATATTTAGCCAGACAAAGGCTGTTGCTGGGAGTGGTACTAGTGCAGTAAGTTTTTGTTCTCTAAATAAAAAGAGGATGGCACAATGGCTGTAACTAGAGATCTCAAATGCAAATGGAGTGTGGAGACAGACCAAGTTAAGAAGGTAGGCCAGCTCCTATCATCTTTCCCTTACAGGAGAGAGAACATTTTTCCTGGGGTAAAAGAGCGCATCATGGAGGATTTTTCGTTCTACCCCATCCGCTAAAACAGTGCAAAACATAACTGCATCAGGAGTTATTTTGTCAGGCTCTGATAAGCTTGAGTCATTTTATATTTCATATTTGAGTTTATCATATTGCTCTGTGTTCCGGAAAGATATAATAGTATTGAGTCATATTTCTAAAAAAACACATTTTCCTGCAGCTTTTGGATTTTACTGTGGGGAAGTACAAGCCATTAGAGGTTTCTGTATTTCACAGCTGATACGTGCTTTTACAGGCTCAGTTCTTCTGAACAGCAGGAAATGTTCTTCTACATTATAGAAACCTCAGTTTTACATAGATGGTGGTGGGCAGGAGTCCTGCTGGATGGTTCCCAACACGTGGGTGTTTACATCAATAGAGATCTTAGGGTGGGTTGTTTTGTTTTGGTTTAACCCATACGGTTACTTCAATACTATTGTATGCAATTTTAGGATTCTCAGATGCCTGTTTTAAGTTTCTAGAAAGGGAGTTGTTAGTGCAACTTTTATAGCTTCTCTGTCAAGAAAGATGTACCAGAATGACTCTTTACCTAGAAATAGCAGTATCCTCAACTGGCCCCATGAAGGAGCACTCAGTACTGGATGGTTTTATTGTAGGGGAACTATGAACATTTTCACGACATTTTCTTACAGGAACCAAACAGTTAATTCATCCAGTCAATATCAATATTGTCTCAATAAAATGTCATTTTAGCTTTTGGTCAACCTCACTCCTTTGGTTGACTTTCTGTGCCAACAAGGTTTACATAATGCATAAATACACTGGTACCTGTAATATTGTAGTGTATTACTTCCTGAATGCATTATAGGCTCTTCAGTACTTAATCAAATTCCTTAGGAATTATCTTCTGCATCCTCTTCTGTAGGCAGGTTTGTATATCAGTTTGATCATTTTTATCTGGGGAGTGCTATTTAACCTAAGCACATATGGGACTTCTTGTTTGGCTGCTACAAATCCTGTGGAGGTGCATCTGCTCTTAGGAGCACGGCTTCCCACATGCTCACATTTGTAAGAGTAGTAGGGCTTCTTTGGTTTTAAACTAAGGCCCCCCGGTAATATTTTTATACCCTCACTATAATTACTCTGCATTCCATTACAGTAGCTGTATTTCAGTTCATTCCTCTTCATTTATTTGCATGGTTATAAAGCTTTGTGGTTTTTTTTACTTTAGTTTGTAAACATTTTAGGATACCCAAGAAAAAATGCTATCTGCCATAAATAGAGCATTTTCTGACTGTATGTTCATGCATTTGTTTTGGTCTTAAATTCCTTTCCAATTTGTAGTGAGTGCAATGCATTACTGCAAATTGCTTGCTTTTGACAGGCGTGACACTGAACTCTTGTACCGATCCTTTTCCATGTGTTATGATTTTTTTTAACTTCCATTGCAAATAAAACTTTTTCCCCGTTTAGCTACCCTTACATTCTGCCTTCATACACTGGTATGTGTTTTTAACCAGAAACACTGTAGTTCTCTTAGTTCTTGATAAACACTTCTGTATGGAATTGCTGCAGCCGCCAAACGCACTCTGTGGTTAGCCATGTCCAGCTTGCAGGTGCACTAAGTTTCTTCTTAGGTCTGTATGTGGCAGGATCTGAGTCAACAGAAAATGTGGCATTGTATGTGGTACTTTAAACATCCCTGGCAACTTCAACCCTTTTTATTAAGAAAGGTGAAAAAGTGAGTAGTTATAAGATATGACTGAGGAACATAAATGTATGCTTTTAGAATTGCACAATAACATCTATGAATGAGAAAATTGGACTGAGGTATTATCCATCTTAAAGTCTCATTACTTCTAGATAAGCCATCTTATCAAATTCCTCTTTCATCTCTCCTGTGATATTTTTCTGGTGTCAGACTTCTCTCTGTCACGTAAAGGGCAGGCAGCCAGCAATTTAGACCTCTTATATTGAGGAGGTGACTGCTGGCATTGCCTCAGGTTGGATACATGAGTGCTCTCTGTTCATGTGTTTTAAAATGTAAAAAATCTATCAAATAATTATAATTTCACGTCACACTAGTGAACTGATAATTCCTCTATACAACACAGACTTTTTTGAGTTATGCAACTTTTATCTGAACTTGTTTTTATCTCCTGTAAGCAACAGGCCCAGATTAGAGTGCATGGCAAACACAGAACTAGCCAAACAAATATCCTTTTGTGCAAATCAAAAATCCAGCTTGTTCCTTGAGTTTCAGCACATCTTCTACAGCTACTTGGAATTGCATAGCAGAGTTAAAAAGGGGCTAATATGATACAGCCAGGTTAAAGCCCTTTTATTACCATGCAGCTTGAAGATCATCTGAAGGCCTGTTCTTGCTGTGTTGTGATTCTGTATTCCCTTCTTCGTTGCTTTTTTTTGTCTACCTTTTCTTTAAAACATTCATAGTTTATTTTTCAAAAGGATTTATACAATTAAGAAATCCTTGTGCCTCTAAGAGTTAGAGATTATCCGCTGTCAGAAGCCATCAGATCCACCACCTGTCATGATTCTGAGCCAAGCGGTCACGGACAAAACTCCAGGGAAGACCGCTTCTGGATCAGGTTTAGAGATGCTCTAACATTTTTCTGTTTTAATAGATTCCAGCTATTTGAATCTGAACTTTGTGAAGCTTTTATTTAAAAATACAGGAGAACTTAGATAAAATAACTTTTTGTTATGATTATTCATGATTCCACTTTTCTCTATAATAAGCAAGCAATCGTTGAAAACTGGGTTAATCCAAACTGGAAAACTCACAGGAGTGACCCACATAGTATAAAATCCACTCTGTACCCTTCCCACTAAGTTAAACATGATGTAGTCCCAGTTGCATGGCTTCTTCAAGCACTGAATGGATCCTGGGAAATATTTAAGAGTCAATTATCTCTGAAACCTGAGCTAGATGAAGCATAGTAACCTATATGAGGACTCAGAATCAGGAGATAAAACCAGTAGGAAATTCATTCCAAATTTGAACTGCTAGCTGTGTTAGCAATCAGAGTAGGCAAGTGCACTAGACTTAGCTGAGAGCTTACTTGGTGAAACTGCAGAAAGTATGGATCCTTACTGTTGCATGATTTAAGCATATTCATCTTCCTCCTCCCTGATACCATTCTGTGGAAATCTTGGAAAATTTTAGAGCTTCACAAAACAAAAGCTGCAAAAGCCATCAAAGACATATACCGCATCTTTCTTTTGAGTAACACTAAAATAAGAAGCCAGAGGTTGCCAGGTTTTTTTACAGGGGTATTTTTTTTGTAGTCTTACTGGCCACATCCTGACCCTGCTGCAGTCACGTAGCTGGGTTTACGCTCTGCCAAGCACAGGTCTCTGCCTGCATTTAAGCCCAGACTCGCCTCCGAAGCTTGGTGTTTACACATTAGCCTCTGCTCAGGAATAAAGCTGTGTCTGATACATGCTAGCACAGCATTTTAGTGCAGGCTTGGGCTGTCCTTCCTCTACCAGTCATAGTCACAGGGCTGTCCAGACCACAGCAGACATCCCAGCCTTGATTCTCTGTCAGCATGTGTAGATGTTTTCCATTTCCACTCCAGCCAGGCTAGTGGCTAGTAGCCACGGCTAGCCCCATGCAAAGACAACATGTGGGAAACTGAGCTCAGGAGGGGTAATCCCACCCTGAGACCCTCTCCTATTACCGGACAAAGCCAAGCAGTTCTAAAGCTGTTTGGCTGTCACAGGATTTCCCAGGTGTCAGGAGAGCCCTGGAAAGGGTACAGCTGTGTAGACAGCTGGAAATTACCCTCGTATCTCCTCTGACCCGGGAAAGGGCAGGCACTGAAAAGGGCAAGGCTGGAGCACTGCTGCATTCTGCAGATCCCCTGGGGCCACTGCAGCTAAAACAACTTTAATTTGTTCCTTGGGTCCCATCTGCTGTCTGGGATGCAATGAGTCAAGTAATTGTGGAGAGGTCTATCTGTTCTCTGCAGGGGTGGACTGGGCGGCATGGCAGAGTCTGGGTGAGGAGCCTGGGGTGTCGAGGCAAGCATGCCGAGATGCCGCTGGACTTTGCTGCGCTCTGATTCTGCTCAGCAGTGAGGCACTGTGACACCAAAGGGTTCTGAGGCGGAAAATTCCTCCTCGGTGGCCAGCCTGTTCCTCTGAGCGGAGAGGAGAGGGAGACTGAAGGGACAGCGTGATGGGCTGCCCGCTGAAATGCAACTGCTGGGCGAGATTTGAGACGTACCAACTCTGATGGCCCCTTTAACTAACAAGCTCAAAAGCTACCAGCTTCTGTGGAAGTGGAAAATTAATCAGGTCAGCACAACGATGAATGATCTGTGAGACAGTATTGTTGTTTGGAGTCTGAGTACGGTCTGCATTTATTTTCTGGCAAATGTTATACATTTTCATGGATAATTCTTCAGCCTTTATTTGAGCGTTTCAAGTATGTCTGCCCTCCCTTATTGGTACCACCAAATCCCTAGTTGAAAATAAAACTGATGAAAAAAAATAACATCACCATTTGGTGATGGCTTACAGAATGAACTGCAAATGGTGATGACAAAGTCTATATGTGCCTTCCAGAAGTGCCACAACACATACCATACAACCGCCATTTACAGGCATGTACTTACAACGTATTCAGAGAAAGATGCAATGATTAACATTAGTTTCTGTCCAGAACCAGAAGTATTGCAAGAAAAAAACAGCTAACCGAAGTATTAAATGCAGCACACTCCAAATTCTAAAAAGCATACACTACTGCATTTAGCATGTATTTAAGCGTAAGAATCACATTTACTGTCGTAATTTCCTGCATCACTTCAAATGCTTTTAACATAATCTGGGATAAGTAGGCTTCAGGAAAGTGATGCAGAAGTTGGTTTACAGAGGTGCTAATGTGCCCAGCACATCAAATGCTGTCAGGTATGCGCTGCTGACAGTGTTTTGGTTCTTACTGAAACCTTGCTGGGGCACATGAAGGGGCATGCTAATAAAAACAGCACCATAGCAAGTTTCTTCTTTGTTTAAAAATTCTTACATAATTTGGCATTATTTTTTATCAGAAGGTACTTATGTACATTTTCTAAGAGATTTAGGGTATTAATTTCCAGTCACAAAGGTCCTGTTAGTATTTTTTTTAAAACTGTTACCATAGCCTCAGCTGAGACATGATAACTAGCCAAGTCCATGCACCTGCCTTGTTACAAACTTGAATGAAATGGATTAAACTACCTTCACTGACTAACTTGTTTTACTGTACTGATTAATACAAAAGTTATAGTTAGCAATAACATAATTTTCCCATGGAAAATCTATTTGTGCACATGGCATTCATAAGAATAATTGTATAAAAAGACAACTTACTGAGAAAATAAATAAGAATTTATGCACTTATTTGAGTAATTCCAAAAGAATGAATGGGGAGGAAGATTCCTTCTAATTGAAATTCTACGGATTTTGGCTTCCTAAAAAGTTATCTAGCTTTCCATGTCCCATTGCAGTATACGGTATGTCAGCTACAATGAAGGAACTTACTTTAAGCAGTCTTCTGCTCTGATGACTTGTCTCTTGGTCAGAGATACTTTATGCCCTGATCACTACTGATGCTGTTCCCAATGCACAAACTAGCAGAAAAATCACTGAGAATGACTTCATGTGTTCTTTGGGAGGTGTTTTAATCGTCTATTGATGTACTTTTATTGATCACATCTGTGTGTCCTGTATAGAACTTTGTGGGCATTAAATCAATCAGTTCACCTTCTGTCTAGTATGTGTTTGGAGCCAGTTGTGCCTTAAGAGCGAAACCTCTGTGCCTGTGGCTGAGGTGAACAGCAGAGAGGTTTCAGGGATCGTGAGGCTCTTCCGCTCTGAATGGACTCACCTGCTGCCTGTCAGGGCTACCCTACCTCCATAATAATTTATAATTTTTAACTCTCTGTGATGCTTTTTTTTTTCCTATCAATCAGACTCATTTAACTGGAGACTTTGGCTTCCATTTTTTGTATGCAATGCCACCTCTAGGTACGGTCTGCTGTAAGGATTGCCTTTTTGAAAGGTTCTATATTTTTGTCTGTTTCCCATATAGTTGTAAAGGAATGCGTGGTCAATTAAACATGTACACGCACTGAGACAATTCCAAGCTGTGTACATACATAAAGTCCAAAGGCTTAGAGTATATTTCTTGATTTTTTGTGTTTAGTGAAAGAGGCAGTTGAGAGACCTCTATTTCACTTAGTACGCTTTTTACTAAAGTCATCTTTTCAGTATTAAATTAAAGCCTGTGGTTCAAAACTCTTGACCTAAGTAAAAAAGCATTAGCTGTTTGTCAGTTACGAATCTCACCGAGATGCTTGTATTCTGGGAATAAAAGGCCCTAACACAGCTGTGTTGAAAACAGCACAGTGGGTTTTTCAAAGACCTTCACTTGCGAAATCGGCGTTCTTGTGACCTCTGAGATCTGGCTGTTATTCAGTGAGTTCAAATCAAGGTTTTCTTATGTGTTGTCAAAGGTTTTTAATAATATAGGATTCTGATCCTCAGTTTTGTTCCTCCTATTCCACCACATTACAGTAGAAGTTCTGGAGAACAGAATGCCCTGGGAGGGGGAAGTCATGACCTGCAAGATGACAATCAATAGCGTCTGACAGTCATTTGAGGCCCCAGATCCCCTATGTGACTTGCTGTCACTGACGAGGCTGGCACCTCAGATTTCCTACCCAGGAGATCTTGAGTTGAAATGTTACTCAGCTGATTTAATCATCAAATCATACTACCAAGCTGCTGCTCTGTGGGTAAAGCAAAAGATTTGTATTTATATGCATGGGGGGATTTCCCAGTTGAAAGACTATAGCTTTATTTCACAGGGAATCACTAACTTGTTTTGAGAAATAAACTTTAAAACACCTACTGACTTTTCAAGGAGCCTGATGTTCATGCTACACCAATGCTGAATTGTTACTTAACAGAAAATCTTGTGTAAATACATTGTGGCTTCTGTAGAATAGTAAATGTGCTATCTAGATAAACCATTATATCACTTTTCCTATTGGTGTCGTTAGGTGAGCTCACTGGGCCAGATGACACAGAAGGGCAGCTCAGTATTTCCCAAGTGAGGAACCTGATGTAACGTGCTGTTAGCAAGTGAAACGGCATCACAGCAAGTATTAGGCAATGAGACATGACAGTGTCTGTAATGCCAGGATATCCCTACGCAGTGTGAGTTGCTAGGCAGTGGGCTGACAGCCCGCTATCGCAAGCACCTGACAAATGGTATGTTTCTTGATCTGCTTTCTTAGTATGCAGAAAAAGGCTCCAGTGTAAATAGACAGGGGCAGAGCTTTTTTCAGAAAGTTAGTCTCCCAGATCTGACACAATTTAAATGACTTTTTTTTTCCCCTAACTTCTCTCACTCTTCAGTGAATTCCAGGGTTGATTCTTCTTCTGATCAAACAGAATAGACAAGGGAGCAAAAATAATAACCAAAAATACTGTGGAAAATACCTTGAGATTGTAAGTGGAGAGGAAGGGTGATTGCAAGCTGTCTCCCCATTGTAAGACTCCCAAAAAAATCTTTCTTTGCAAATTCAGGATACTTGGGAGCTCTGCGGATGTTGCAAAGAGTGGGGCGGAAAACAGCAATACTGTTCAGCATGATTCTTTTGCATCTTTTGATTGTCAGACATAATCTGGATAGCAGACACTGCTGCTCAGTGAAGCATTTCTTCCACATCTATAGTTTCCCCCCTCTTCGCATGGCTGTGTGTGGGAAGTGGGATTAGTGTATAGCCATATGGGAGGGAGCTAACAGCAGAACAGTTTCTTAGTGAGCCGTGCTGCGGGAGTGGTAGAGAGACAGCAAAAGGAGCAGGAAATGATGGAGGAGGGGAGAGGACTCCAATGACATTTAATGCAAGTGATGCAGAATTCCCCTGAGGACCTGAGGGGGTGAGGACATGAAGGCTATGACCCTTCCCCATGCCTTGCAGACCCCAATTGGAGAGGCATGGTAAGTAATTTGTCAATGCGAACTCCAGAATGTTGGGTTTTTTCCTACCTCATGGGATTTTCCACTGGACAAGAAGCAGAAGGATGTGCATTACTTAATGGGAAACTGAAATGAAGGTTATTTATTTGATTTTTCTTCTGTAAATCAGCAGGCTGGATCACAGCGTTATGTTCATAATATATTAAAGCAGAGGATCGGCTACTTTTAAAGACATCATTCCTCCTCCCTGGGTACCAAGAGCCTGGAAACTCCTAAAATGAAAGGTAGGGGAGGGGTAAGCAGTAGGGGAGGGAGTGGGTTGTGTGGGAGCAAGCCAGGACTTTACACTATCTCCATTTCCTTTTTCCAAAACCAAATCCTCTTCTACAATAATTCCGAGGCAGCTGCAGACTTCATCACCTAGCACTCAGTGATCCATCAGTACATCTTAGTTTAAGAAAGCTGTCGCTGTATCAGCATTCATGTTTCTTCCCAGAACTTCCACAGTATGTAAAAACCCTGAAACCCAAATCAGCCCCTGTTTTTCATCTATAGAAGGAAATCTCAGCGACGGAATTCTTCAGATCGTCTGAGATCAACAAGAAAGACATGTCCCTCTGAAATCTGGCATATCCTCTGAGGTCTGTGGGAGTCAAGGACACTTTTCCCCAGGCAGGCAGCTTTTCCAGCCAGCTCCCTAGCTGCATGGTCTTTCTCTGAGACACTACATGGGAACTATGCAGAAGAGATAATACAGTCCTCCGCCGATTAATTTTTCCTGGCGTGTTTCCATGGGCCTGAAAAGCAGAAAACATGTGAAGAAGTAGGAGGGAAGATCTGGCCCTGCAGATTTCTTGAAAAGCCAGCTCTGATCCACACAGCTGCTGCTGGTTCTCTCCTTTTATATTTTTACTAATAAAAACAGGAGTATAAAGTTAATTATTTTTTTTCCTAAGGACGTTTCTTCAGCTATTACACATATTCTGTTATTGTTTTGCAAGTGTTGCCTGCTTTATCGCACAGTGGCATGTTTATTCCCTTTATTCTTACAGGTCAGTAGACCAGCTAGGAAGTCTAATTGCCCTCATTCTGTTCTGCTGCTTTCGACAGATAAGAGCTGTAAACTGGGTAATATCTTGTCAGTATACTTCAAACCTCCTGCCTTGTAAGCATCCATCCAACCTGCTGCCTTTTCTCACAGCTCATTGCGCAGCAATTGACTTAAATACCTGTCTCCAGTTACTTAACAGAAAGAAACCAACAGAAGAAATTGATTAAATTGAAGAGTCTTGAAACAAGTTTCCTACCTGTATGAATCCAAATTGTAAGCACTTAAGTCAAATGGGATTAGGGGATACAAGGGAGAAACAGAAGACCTTTTTCTTAAGATCCTTTCTTCGTGTTCTTTTTCCAAATACACAGTGACATAAATTTCACATGTGCACGTTTGTTCCTTCTGCCTCAAAACAAAATTGGTATGGTCTGACTTTTTAATAACATATTGTAAATAACTGGTAATAAAAAAACAAAGAATAGAACCAAGGACTGTTAGTCCTGAGGATCTTCTAACCTCCAACAGTAGCCTATATCAAATGCTACAGCAGAAGGCATAATGTACCTGAACTTCACACAAAACAGATAAAGCAGAGAAATTTCTCCAGTCAGTGATCAGTTTATGCTGTGAAGCACCACTGGCAGTATGCTTGCAGTTGTTCTCCCTGTCAGCATGTTGCTATTACACATGCATATGTCTAATCCTTAAAAAAAATCTTCTATTTGTTTCATTTGCTGAACTATTTGTTCTCTAGCACAGAGTTCCAGAGCCAAAGCAGTACATTGCATTAATATGCATCTAAAGAGAGTTAGTGCAAACTTCTACTGTCTCTTCATTTGACAAGGTGTTTTCTCTTTCTCTTAGTGTGTGACAGGGTGTAAGATGTGTTTCATTTGCTTCCCAGCTTCACCTAGGCCTCCGTGCCATGTAAAGCTGTGAGAGGTTTCCTTAGGACTCGCACTGCCCGGCTTCTCTCTTCCCAAGCGGTAGGACAGAAGTCTTCCCCCAGCTGCTCGTCTCAGCCTCAGCCAAGCCGGGAAGCTGCTGCAGAAGCAGAGGTCGTGCCAGGAGATGTGCTCCCACGCTTACCTGCAGAGAGCAGAGCAAAGCTGGAGCCGGCAGAACACAGCCCTGACTGAGGGAACTGGGATGCGACGCCAAGCTGGGGAGTAAATTCTGCCTGGAGGCCTTGGTGCCCTCTCTTCCCTCAGCAAGGCTACAGGTGATCTGTAATATTGTGTGCTGATGAAAACTGTGCGCTTTTTGATCTTTGAGGTAGAAACTGTCACTGTCTGTAAATGTACGTACCTACAAGTGCGTCGGCCTGCTAGTTTCTCTGGAGGATGATGATAATGCAGATAAGAAATAAGCCCAAATGCAAAATAGTATTTAAGCTAAGGATCTACTGCTGAAAATACTATCATATTTTCTGTGTTTTCCATATGCTTTGTTTGTTATATAGTGCAAGTATCCTATTCCACTTTTATTGGAATATGCCCATAGTTGAGCAAATTGCTTGACTTTAAGTCCATCTTCTAAAATATGCTCTGGCCACCAATTCTGCATTTCATCCTATTTCTCTTATCTCCACAAAACCCGCCTGACAGAGGTTCCCAAAGACCTCTGTTCCTTCAGGCAGCGGATCCCAAATGCCATTTGTTTGGGTGGTATGCAGAAGTCATGACTGTCCTGGTGTGAGCAGTTGTAGTAGTTTCCGTGCAGGTGAAGGCATCTCCCATTCCTTCATCTTTATCCCCCTGTAGTTATACAAGATTTGAACCTTATCTTTTAAATTATCAGACTGAGCGAGTAGGGACTGTTACTTATGACAAGCGACGTTGTAATGAATAATGGCTCTTAAATGCCAACAATTTAAAAAAAAAGAAGCGATGTGGGCAAAATAAGCAATGAGGAGTACATCAAATTTTCTCTGCTTTCTGCTTCTGCAGAGTATTACACCATGTTCAAAGTGTTGGTCCTTAGCTGAGGTTACTCAGTGATCTAAGCTCAGTATTTCTATATGAGAACCTCTGTCCTAGAAGCAAGATGTACAACACTCATTAGACACAAAGGAGCTTTCTGCTGTATAGGTAAATTTCATCTACATAGGAGACAGAGGCGCATAGGAGACAGAGGCGGCCAGGGCAAGACCTTAGAAAGGACCCCTGTAAGCATTAAAGACCATTGAGAAGCCGTCTAATTTCTGACTTAAGTTCAGTATGTACCTCTTCAGTTTTATCTTCTCTAGTGAAAACTAGAAGTATCTGTAGACATACCTAAAACACAAAGTGTAGCAAAACAATGTAGCTTATTTACACTTCTCCTCCAGGGAGAGAACAAGCCAATAAATCTGTCCAATTTTAGTTGCTGTTCGTAATGTGCTGAGAAGCATTCAGATAGTGTGTTGGCAAAAGCAATGTCATAAACTGTGGCATAGAATAAAATACTCCAATTCTACGTTATGTTAAAATAGTCAGTGGCAAAGTATTTTCTCATTCAACTCTCAAAGGATAATTATAATGGATGTGTAATTCTTCAAGGTGTAATACGCCTCTGAGTCTCAGGTATGTGTTTTTTCTGATATTATGTGGCATACAGCAGCAGCTGGAGAGGACAATGTAGGGTGACAAATTTTTACGTTTTAGCAGTGTTGAGTGTTTACTTCTAATGCTTTTACCTTTTCAGAATTTATCACTACATATTTATAGAAAGTATTACCACAGACTTCATCCTAACAGTCAAAAGCTCTCTTTATAAAATTGTATCATGGATGGGGTTCCTTGTCCTCATGATACATGGCTCCTCTTTTGAAAAATAAAAGAAAACTCTGGAAACAGAGATTTGATCCTCTCACATATTTAGCATGCATCAGGTTTAGATTTGTAAGACTCAGATTTCAATCTTTAAAAGACAACTTCCCAAGCATATCAGTGGGAAACTATGATAAGCGAATGACAATTAGCTTACGCATGTCAGTTTTGGCCACAGAATCAACCAGACAGCAGTAAAAAGTTTAGGTGAACACTGGCTAAAATACACCCACTGTATTTTTGGAATTTGCTTGCTGAGTGTACTTTGAAGCTTTTCCAGAGTATACAGGAAAAATCTCTTCAAAATTTCAGAAGTTCAGCAGCCATCTCCAGCTGAGACGCGTTTATAAACACTAGACCTTCCAGTCCGAGTGCTCCATGTCAGATGATTTTTCTCAAGAAACAGGCCTTGCCTCCCTACAGACTGACTTCTTATTTACTTTAAAAATATTTTTTTCCTTTTTCATTTGACAGAAGCTATTCTGATGAAAGCTAATGTGATGTTTCAGCATGGATATTATAATGCTGTGAAAATGTCATGATTATCTTTTCTGTTTAAAATGAAATTTGAAAAGTCTCTACATTCCTGGTAATATTTATATTGGTATGAAAACTGTTTCACAGCTTAAGAGAGAATTTGGATTTAGAAACCTGGATTAATTTCATGCATGGCTTTCTCTGTTCTAGTAGAGAATATTAAAACTTTATGTAGAAGTTTTTCTAAATGTTGTTTTGTCTTTTTCTTTTAATGTAAATGATCTCAAATAGGGTTTGCTAAGTCCTAACATTCATCATTTTCTCGATGTCCTGCCTTTGTAACTGAGCTTGATCATCCTGATAATGCCTGAGATACATGGGAAAAAATGCAGAACCTGGAAAATATGGAGTACCTGAGACATTATCTTTTTGGTTTACTTGAAAATGAGTAACTAAAACTATATGATAACTTGGCTTCCTAATTTTCATTTAAGTGGAATGGAGCATAACATCAGAGTACTTATTCCATCTAACGCCAGCTCCCGACACACCACTTCACATGCAATAGCATGACACCAAAGAGATTACCAGCAGATAAGACTGACAGAGCAAGATACACAGACTACAACAGATGATGGCTTGCTGCTCTGCTTATCCCAAAAGTATTTCAAAAACACTTATATAAATGATTCTGAAAATACTGGCTATAAAACAATGTATTTCATCTATTTTAGTAAATTAAGCAATGGTATTCATTGAATCTAAAGCTGAACCGTCTCACTATCCACATCCTTCATAGAAAAGCTCTTCAGTAGTGGATGGCAAGGCCTTCAGTGGAGCTGCACCATTTATACTAGTAGGCACTATACTCTTAGATTTTCAGACAAGGATTATTAGCTGTGGATAAGAAAGACATTATAGATTTGCTTTGTTCAGCATTATTTCCAAAAATGCTTCACAGTATTTTACAAACAGTGCAAAAAATTCTGTTTTCCCATCTTTGCAAAACAGTAGCGATTATAATTGCAGGGGATAGCAGAAGCATAGTAAACCAGCCAAAAGAGCAAAGACTAAAAAGCATAGGTACCTAGTCCAATAACTTCCTATGAAGCTCAGGGGAATGATGAGGTGAAATCCAGAATTTCTTCTACATAGGAGGAAGAAACAGTCTAAAAAAAAAAAAAAAAGAAAAAAGTTTTGAGGAAACTCCTAGAGAAGTGATGAGCTAATTTTTTAGTATGTTTATGACAGTGTTACATTGCATTGTACCTCTACTGTAACAAATAACAAGATGCTTAGTACATCTCTAATACCTTTCAAGGATTTCAAGGCTCCGAATAAGCACTGAGAGATGGATTGTGACTGACCATTCTGTGACCACAGTGGATGATGGATGCAAAGTGCCTCCCTAATTAACATGACCCACATGAGGAGCAGGCAGGCTGTAGTCTTGCCCAGATGGCAGAAGCACAGGATTTGTGAAACTGCTCTTCTTTGGTTCTGCTCACCCAGTAAAGAGAGCGAGCTGTGGCTGTGTCCTTCCCCCTCCTCCCTGTCTGGACACGGAGCAGTAAGTACACAGCACATCTCAAAGGAGTATAACTGGCTAGGCCTCCCACAGCGCAGCTGAAGAATTCTAGGAAGTTTCCTTCTTTCTAGAGCAGAACGCTTCCTGATTTGCCCATATAATGCTACCTCTTAATGACAATTTAACTGATTAACTAAATGGTATTAACTTAATCTGCTCCAAATTTATTACACTCTGTAATGAAACCACATTGAATCTGTGGGTGCAATGTTCCTTGCTGTATGGTCAAAAGTAAAGATTCCCGGAGACATAAGTTGAGCATCTCACTAATAAAATTTCATATCACAGAAACAATGGAGAGCCAAGGGGGGGGGTGGTGGTTCTGGATTTTTAACTTTTTTTCAGGTTGTTAAACATTTTGCTTAAAAATTGAAAAAAGCTTCTTTTTTCTTCTCCAAATAGCTGTTTAATCACTGCTTGAGGTTGAAAGAAGTGTGTTGGAGCAGATGGCAAGAACACAGGATTTAAGCAGCGGACAGATGTAACCATGTTAGGGAGCCTGGAAGATAAATCTCTTGAAGTCTTGTGGCAGACATGATCATTACTTTGTTTACATAGATGAAATATTACTAGTTTCAATTAACAGTTGCTGTTGTCCATATTTGGGATCTTTCCCCTTCAGATGGTCATTAAAACCTGTTGTAAATCATCATGTTTGTGCTACTTCCATACTGTGCATAAATCATGTAGGCATCCCGGCACCTCCATTCTTTGTGGAAAAATGTGTAGATAGATATTTATACAGCATAAAAAATTGTGTTTGCTTCCTATTAAGCAGTTTACAAGTACTGTCTCCAATGACATACTGTCTCCTGTGAGGTACATGGGTGCTAGGAAAGCAGTAAAACAAGGACATCTGTATTCAGCCTCTGTGCTGCCAATCCGTTCTTTGCCTCTAGCTCCCTCCCCGGTACCATCAGCGCTGTCCCTGTCGCAAACGGCTCCTCTTAGGGCTCAAACATAAAGCAAGTTTCTGCCTTTCTGGACCGTCGGAGGGCAACACAGTAAAGAACAGTGTTCTCTTCCTGTGGAAAAATCTGTAGGTTGCGTGAGAGACAGTGAGGAAATAAGATGTTATCTGTGTGCAGCTTCCTCGCTGCTGAAACGTGTGGAAGAACCTTTGTTGACCTTGGGAAAACAACGCTTTGCAGATGTAAAAGAGGAAGTCCTCTTAAAGAGTGTGTGTGTATATATATACACATACACACTTTATTTAGACCTCTGTATATATTTATATGGATGTATGGGTGAATTCAGAAGCTGCTGCTTGAATGCACTCTTGAAAAAGTTGTGATCTTAAAAATATTAAGAAACACCCAGAACCAGTTCAGACTGCTACTATGTTGTTATAACTTTCATCCTATAACTGTCATCCTTTCATTACTGCTAGAACTGAGAAACAAGTCAACGTGTATACCTAAGGAGGTGCTCTAGCATTAATCACAACACCTTCAAGAGCAAATATTAGCACATCAGTTGAACATACTGAATTAGAGCAACTGTGAAGAACGCATCCACTCTTCAGTACAGCACCAACTGAAAATTCCATTTTGTTATGACTGACGGAGGAAGCTCATCCTCCTTATTAAAAGGTAGAAGATAATATGTGTGTACTATGTATTAAGCACAAACATCCTCCAGAAGGAAAGAGGAAGATGGTGATAGTTACAGCAATGTTACGTTTATCTGGTTCAGAGTCCTATTTTACCTATAACAAAGGCAAGGACGCCACAGAGAATCAGAGATCAATAAAGTAGGAGTATGTGTAACACTAGTATTAGGAACAGGTGTAAATGTCACAGACTATTTACCTTACTAGTACATGGATATTAACTGCACAACGTGAAGCACTGTATTTATAAACCCAGACTTGTATAGGTAAGCACTCCAAAATCAGGAAATAACAAAATTAAGGTGGCAGGTACCACAGCCGTGCTTCAGCACTGATGCAGTCTTGAGATATGATCACACCGTTTCAACAAAAATTTACACAATTCTTTTCTCATAAATTGACGAGTAAATTTAGCGCTATTTTACATTTCTTTAGTGTCTCTCACTCTGATGTACTGTGTGAATTATGTGCAGCTAGACTCATGGGATAAGTTAGTCAAAGAGTAAGAATGGAAAATAGCACTTCTATAGGTTATAAAATATTTTCTACTATATTCTCATTCCTTAGGGAACTATATACTTTAGCAGTCATCCGGTTGGGACATCTCATGTCAAACTGATTTTAACTAATGACTTTTTATGATAATAACTGTTTCTAGATTCAGGCAATGTTAGAAGAACTTTACTTAGTGCCAAGTAATTAGTAATTAATGAAGTGCAAGCTAGGTGCCAACATGTAAGCTATGCTCTTTCAAATCATTAGTTACCAAAACAAGATTAAGAAGTATCTTTTCTGCAGTACTGAAGAAGCTTGGCTGAAAGGCAACAAAATTAATTTAACCTTATATTAATATATAGTTTTAATCCCAGAGCTTTCTATGCAGCATGATATGTTTAGTCATAACCAAATACTATTTCTCTTTTTTCCTTAAAATTTCTAGAATAATTTGTATTGTAATCTATACAAGCAAAGCTGATTACATTAAAGTAGCTTACCTTATAAATTTTTTATTCTAAAATGCTTATGCTATCTTCTGCTAATGAAAGTATAATAAACAGTGACTGTACTCTGCTGTCATTTTTATAGACTTAGATTTTACAATAGCAAGTGCTTCGGATTGCAGTCTCAACATTTCATTATAGCTGCTCCAGCAAACATATTGCAGTTTGTGTGCGGAAGCATACACAGTTTGTTGCCTAATGGAAGAATGGTTTTGAACTGCGAAATTAGAAATATACGGATAAATTTTCATCCTCTCAGTTGGCAGATAGTGTTGAAGGTGCAAGCTGTTGCTTTCAAAAGGAAATGTTACTGTAGTCTGAGGGGTTTCTCTTTACCGTCAAGCTAGTTACACTCTCGCAGAGAAGTATAGCTTCTTTGTTGGGAGTGAATTACATAAATAATCGTTACTAATAAAATTTGGGACAAGTATATATGAAAAACAACTCCTGAGATCCATAGCAAATAATTATTCAGAAGAATACTCCTCTGCAGGATGGTTAGACAAATATCGTTTGTAAATTTGTTCTCTCAGGTGAAAGCGGTGATGTCCCATGGCCTGTAAAATTTGCAGCCCTGTTCGTTTTGAATGAGTCGTGTAACCATTTTTGTTCAGGTTTGGCCCTCTGCACCCATTCCCTCGCAGTCTGCCAGTCACAAGTGTCAGCGGTTTCCTGTTACTTTTGACAGCAGCTTTCTTCATTACAACCAACTATTTTGCCACATATTTTCATCTAGTCATTTCCTCTCTTTTTGATGCTTCCTGTGATTTGAATTTTCAACAGCACAGCTGCAATATTCAACTAATAATGAATTTTAAATGGAATATTTAGTGTAATGGGGAAAATCTGTACCTATAAATAATAAGGAACATCGGCTATGTGTATAGAGTGGGCAACTGAATATTGGAAGGTGGTATCTTGGAAAAGATTTCGAAATCATAGGGGAAAAGCAACTAAACATGGTGTTCTAGTGTAAAACTGTGGCATTTCAGCACTTAAGTGGAATTGCGCATTTCATTTTCACAGTCTAATGTTCATTCTCCTTCCCACTCATTCTTTAGAACTCTTTTGAGATGAAATGATAGCAAGACATCCAGCATTTTCTGGTTTTCTCCGTTTTGTATCTTGACATGCTGCGTGCATGTCTGTGTTCACATACTGAGGAGAGAGTTCTACTGAACTATTGCCTAGCATGCCTGCATATTTCTTATACCTTTGTTTTAGACCCCTCTACAATGTATAACCAGATTTCCTCCCATACGTACTGTGTTGCATTGATGACTATTTATCAATATTGATTTTGTCACCATATTGTGTCAAATTCACAGGTTTTCAAATCACAAATTCACAGACCCCTACACAGTTGGGTCACTCCGAGTAGCTTCACAATCTGACCCACAATTGTGAGTAATTTTGTGTCTTCTACAAATGTTGTCTCCTTCTGTGCAGCCCGTTTTCTAGATTATTTTTAAGGGTGTTTACCACACATGTCCTACCACAGAATCTTAAAAACACCTGACTCTTTGGCTTTTCACCATGATTATGAATTACCATGCACTCTCCTGTTTCATATCTCTCAGTTTTTGATCCATGACACTGCTTATTCCTCACAACCCATGATGTAGTTTTCCTGGAAGCATTTAATGAAGGAATTGTAAAATGTTTTTCAAAATTTGTATCCCCAGCCCCTATATCCACCACTTAACTAAAGCGGAGAAGCTTCTTTTACGAGACAAAGTAGTTTGTCTCCTGCTTTAGTGAAGGAGAATAGCTTAAGAATAAATTACCTTTGCTTCCCCCTTCTGAGGTGTCTTTACTTCTTTTTTTCCAATTTTCTTGTCTTCCTACAATCTTTTCTTATTTCTATGTTAAAGGTTGTTGTGGTCCCCAAACCAGTGAAGTATTTTTTCCATTCACGGATCCACCTGCTGCAAACCTTGCGGAAGGATGGCGTTTGGCATCTTACTTTCCTTTCATTTATCCTGCTTCAGAATAAGTTTGACACTATGCCAGATTACCACAGTAAAAAAAAACAAGAGGAAAGAAAGTTCTCTTTCCAGGCACAAGGCTTTATTAAAATTGGGAAAATGGCACTGTAACCTAAAGGTAATGCCTTTCTGCTTTACTGTTGAACTCGTGCCTACTTTCTCAAATCCTTCCTGCCTTATTTCCCTGTCACGGTTTTAAAAGCTGGTATCATCTTTCCAGGCTGCTGTTCTCGTTTATTCTGGGCCTCTCAGATATGCTCTGGATCCCGGTACCCACATTGTCACCAGTCTGCAATTCTGTTACACACCAGGCACTGTGCATAGCAGGTGGCTCTGTATTGGATGGCAGCAATGGGTTCTCCAGTATGCGAACAAATTACTGGCTCCATCTCCCAAGGACGCAAGGGAAGCAGTAGCTATCTTCATCGCGTGACAGGGTGAAAACAATTCACAAGTTAAGGAGATTAGGTGTTGTTTGAGAAGCATTCTGCCTATGTATAAATGGTAGCTATTAGTCATCGTAGGAGCTCACTCGGGCTGGAGCCTCCCTGGGGGGGGCTGTAAAGGGGAAAGGGGTCGATGCCGAGTCCCATCTCCGTGGCAGCAGCATTGCCAACTCGTGCGACTTTATGGCAATTCTTGCAAAATCTGGTGGCTTTTGGAGAGCTGTCGCTCCTGAAATGATGCAAACACCTTGAAGGCCCTGCTTTCCTCTGGTAAGCTGATCCTTTCCCAACGACTGTGGGAGCAGAGAAAAATCTAGAAAGTCCTCGCACTGCGTTCCTTTTAAATGAATGGATTTCTTAGCGCTGCAATGGTTTTCTTGTGAGGGGACGGGACGGAGCCCGGTCCCGCCACTCGCTGAGGGGACGGCGCGAGGTCAGCACGCTCCCCACAGCGAGGCCGCCCCGCCCGCCCCCTCGTCAACCTGAGGGGAGGGGAAGGGCGGGGAGGCGCGGCGCCCAGGCCGCGCTTGCGCAGTGCGCGCCCAGCACGGCCGCTCCGCCACACGGGAGGAGGCGGCTAAGGCGGGGGGGGGCTCGGCGCGCATGCG
>Ga0065711_1034041_pt1 | contig 24383 bp, 13 predicted proteins | sample Hoacrofraction12_FD_59098 | JGI IMG/M metagenome (GOLD analysis project Ga0065711, IMG submission 59098) | Hoatzin crop microbial communities from Cojedes, Venezuela - Epithelial fraction 12 v2 (version 2) | ecosystem: Host-associated > Birds > Digestive system > Esophagus > Crop | place...
CCGACCACTCATCCAGCCCACACTTCCTCAGCTTCCCTAGGAGGATATCATGGGAGACTGTGTCGAAAGCCTTGCTGAAGTCAAGGTAGACAACATCCACAGCTCTCCCTTCGTCTACCCAGCCAGTCATATCATTGTAGAAATAATAAAAAGGAGATTAGAATTTTTCTGATCTCTGTTTACACTGAAAGAAGAGATGAGCCAGCACATGATGCACAGTCTTTTATAAATAAAATGAGATAAAAAACAAATCAAGTCCCTTCAGGAAAATAATTAGTTTCATCCCATCAGAAAACAAGTCACTGTAAAGGAAATAAAATTTACATTGAAAATTTAATGGAGAATATTGCTATTACAGAAAGTTTTCAACAGAACTCAATTTATATCAGAAGGAATTCTCTTTCTTGCAGTAATGACAGTCGAGTTCTTTGTAGAGATTTGTGCACTTTACTGTTCTCATTCCTGGAAGCTGTCCAGCTATGGCAGAGAATGGTGTCAGCTTCTCCCACTCCACTGATAAAACTGAGATCTGCCCTGTAAGAGCAAATCAAAGGTGCTTCTCTGGGTGTGGTTTATATTGTGTCCCTGTCACCCTTAATAGGAGAGCTTTTATATTCTAGCTCATCCTCAGGAGTTACAAGTAAATAGCTGAAGAAAAGGCGGGGAAACCACATAATCTGATGGAACGAATATGTGATATTCCTCTGGAGATCAGTCAGTCTCAATACCTAGAATGACAGGCACTAATTGTTTCTCACCGTAACGTCGTTCTGCCACATTATCTCTCTTTACCTTGCAAGTCTGTATACTTTGGTCCTGGATCTCTAGCAAGCAAGGTGTTTGTTTTTCAGCTGCACTGATTTTCGAGTTTGAAGTGTACAAGTGCCATTGATAAGCTACATAATAGCAACAAATTCCACTTCTTGTGCTACCAACTGTTTGACAGAATTTAGGCAATGGTCTCGTAGGATAAAATACTTCCAACTCTTCCTTACGTTTCTGCACCTAGAATATCCATTTTAGATTTCATATAGCCTCCTAAACAGCTGAAAAACAACATTTGTTTTGCTAATTTTGGAAAGTAAACACAATACAATATTCAAAGTAATCCATTTACCAAGAAATGGTAATGGAAAAAAGTACAAGTAGAATTACATCACTGCTGAAAGTGGAAACTCAATTGAAAAAATATAATCTAGCTGAATCACAAAAGGCAAAAAGTTGGATAATGGGATTGCTCAAACAAAATGGGATTCTTGGCATAATGCCTTGTGATACCATAATTAAGACTCTACTTGAAACATAAGAGAATAGTCAACAATGGATTTTGGTAATATTCTGTAGGGCCATTAAGCCTGACTTTCAGTCTTCAGAGAAATTTTAGAACTCTAATTTGCTGGAAGTAATGATCCCAGAAAGCAGTGACAGACAGGAGCGTTATGGTTTGGGCCAGCTCACTGACCAAAGACACAAACTCGCTTTCACTGCGTCTGCTGGGTTTCTGTACAAAGTGCATTGGGAAATAATATAGTAAGAAAGGCAGAAAAGAAGAATGTGCTGGCTGAGAGCAGTGAAGATGTCAAAATGACTGCGTTATTAACTCATTCCTTAAAGATATGCGGTATTTTATGAACATGTCAGCAAAATGGTATAGACTCCACAAGATGCTGCTTTCTCCAGCACTGGAGGATAATTGCAGGTGAGCTTTCCCTCCAGAGTGAGGGAAAATGCTGCCTAAACACCTGGTGTTTTATTTTTCTATATTTTCTGAATGAGAAAGACTTCAGTTATTCAGCAGTAGGGTAATTAACCTTTTTGTCCCATCCAGTACTTATTTCAACCATGTATTGAAGAGGATCATCTCAGATAGCCTTTGGCTTTTAGCATCACTGAGGAAATAAAGGTCTGGATTCCTACACCTGGGGCTGGTAAGCCCAGGCATTTCAAAATGTTATGGACAAACTAAAAAAAGTGGGAAAACTTGAAAATGTGGGTGCAAAGACTACAGCTGCAACAAGTTACATGGAGTGCCTCAAAATAAGTTGTTTTTGATACCTCAGTGGAATAGCATATCCAGCTCTAAGAAATACTGACTACCAGACTTTACATGGTAGGACATGTCCGTATGTTGGAATTTAGAATGATTTGCATGTGTCAAACGACTGTCACACAGAGGGACTGACTGTTGGGCCGACAGGAATTTCTTGAGTGCACAAGATTTGCTCCTCAAACACATTTGCTAGCAACTGGTAATCATTTAATTTTAAAGTAAACATAAAAATAACCTGGCTCTTGTTTTAACTTGGGAACTGAAAAAGTGCATGTTTTTCCATCCTAGTGATGATGTTCCTCAAAAGGAAAAACTCTTGGAGTTTTCTCCTGAGACCTTATTACTAATGAGATTTGTTTTGGTTCTTTACAGAACAGCAAAAAGGCTTGGAAATCAGTCTCTTTCCTAGGAATGTCATAACCTTGAAGACTATACTGAAGACTTCTCCTTTAAGAACTTTGGTTAAAGGCAGCGTAAGAGAATTATAAAGCACTATGAACTAAGCTTTAGCCATAGGAAATACTGATGATTTCTCTTCCCTTTCTTGAGTTTTGTCTGTATTTCACTGCTGTCTTGATGATTTTTCTTTCAGTGTAGAATGGCCTTCTAGTTTAAAATAAAAAACTTTAAAGCTTTCTTTGTGGTCTTCTTTTTTGGGAACAAATATTCTTCGTTTAGTGTCTTTTTTAGGATTACATTTTATGACTTACTGCTTTTGTAAAAAGCAGCAAAGATGCATTTATGCCTGCTAGTTCAAAAGCCTTCCTAAGAGTTTTACTGTGCCACATAATACCAAAAAAGAGGAGGATACTAGCCTTTGCGTTCATCACACTTTGAATAATGTCATATTACTTTTTGTTGTCTTTCTTTTCCTCCTTTCTTTTTACAGCAAAGAAACAAATGAAATTTCCTAAGCTAGCTGTTTGCTGTTTGAGTGTGTTTTGGAGTGTGTTTCCTTCTGCCCATCCATGTCTTCCTTCCCACCCCAGTTTTGTCAGGAAATTCACTGATGGTAAGCAGCTTTTCCAATGCATCATGAATAATAATTGTGAATAGGCATCTTTGGACAAAACATATCTATATATTCCTAACCCACTTTGGGTTGAAGGCTGATGACGCATGAGCATAATCCTTACATAGGCTGTTGTTTTTCAACATAGTAGTATAACATAATCAGTCATGTAGTGAGTGATTACCCAAACAAAAAAAACAGAACGGTCTTCTGCAATCAGTGAAGTACTCCAAACCAAATGCTAGCGTCATTTCTATTAAAACAACCTTGTCTCTTGCTAGTTAATATAGATAAGATTACAGTTTTTAATGCCAAAGAGAAGTCAAGGGATCACCCTTTGTGTTTGCTGTTGTACCAAGTCTGTTAATACTGGGAAGATATTAAACAAATGAGACATGCCCTAACCACAGGTAAGCAAAAGAGTGCTCTTCAGAACAGGTGGCTGTTGCTGTGTGGGAGTGTGACTGGAGCATGGAGTGAGGGAGCATGACTTTGGAAGAACAAATTAAATAGAACACCTACCAAAAATGAGTGGTCTTTTTTCTGTTTACTGGGTGCAATCAATCCATCTTCATGGCTGCCGGTACAGTGAATACCAAATGACTTCATATGTTTTTAGGGGAAGTTGCTTCTTATGCCACATCCTTCATTACTACTCTTCCCCTGACAAGTTCCATCAGAAAGGGAATGTCATGGCAGTAAAAATGATTGAGCAGCACATATTATATTACAAATACATTAAATAGTTTTATCCTTCAGTACTTCAAATATGACACAGAAAAATTACCTGCTTTGGGGTAATTTTTGCAATTTGTTTTAAAGCATTCTGATCATTGTTATTTGTGATCCTTTCCTCCAAATTCTCTGAAGTGTTTCTGAATCTCATCCATGTTCTTTTGCTGAAACCAGACAGAAACACTGTAACCAAAGTCTTGGCATGAGGAGGATATTGGTAAAGGCAATACTAAGATTTTTACAGAGGAGTATTAGTTTTAAAACTACTTAAACTGGCTGGAAGAAATAAGGTTTGAGATAAAGGAGCAAAACCAGTGTGAACTGAAAGTTCTGCATCACATCTGTGAATCTAGTGTTTGGATATGCAGCTTTAGTGTACCAGTTGCTACATGCAATACTGAATGCCATCCAAAATCTTTTATGTGACACTAGCTATAATTTTTGTAGTTTCATAACAGAAAATATTTGTTCATAAAAACAAATTATTCCAAAGAGGCTTTCACTAATATAGCTGCCTTTTGGGGATAGGGATCATTCCATAGCTGCCTTCTATCTAACTGAAGAAATGCACCCAGAGTATCTATATGTGTGAGGACTGGAGAAGAAAAAATACCATGTCTCATTTTTTGTTTTCAGCCTCTTCTAATTCCCTTCGCATATTCTCATTTCTAATATTTTGTGGAACTTTTATTTTTTATTTTTATGTGCCTTTCCAGCTGGAAGTCAGATTACCTGTAGTTTTTATTTTTCCATCCTATGATTTGGCTCTGATGGTTACATTTAGCTGTGTGCCTTCCAATTTTAAGTTCATTCTTATTTTAAAATAATTAAAAAGCTTCTGATAGGTCTTATGAGGTTTATAAGCCTGTTACCCATCAGGCACTCTCAATGCACACCCTATTTTTGCTTTTTTTGGGGTCACATTTTGCTGCTGTGCTTTGAACATCTCTTCTTAAAGCTAATGTTATTTGAATCGTTGGTCTATCTGTCAAGAGATACCCTCTGTCAATTTACAGAATTTACTGAAGTTTGCTTTTCTGTAGGACACTATCTGTCTTTTGATGTTTCAAGTTCTTAGAATGACACCTGATTTCTCATTAAACTCACGCAAATTTTCTTCCACCTTCAGACACTTACTCAATTCTTCTTTCTTCTTTAACATTTTTCCTGCAGTTTATCCCATCGTCTCTTAGCGAGTTTGTCTTGGAGGGTATTTAAGTGGCTGGGACTTAGGTTGATGTAGCATTAGACTTGCTACATCTCTTCCACAGTTACCTAGAGATAGAACCCTACCATGACATTATTTTTCTTTTTTCACACTTTTCTTTAGCCTTTGACCCTTTCCTCATGCTCAGAATAAGTACATGTCCTAGAAAAGTATATTCTTGGATTTCCCTTGTGTTCTTTGAGAATAATTTCTACTCTTATACCAGTACTTATCTCTCAGCTTATTCTACCACATTTCCTTGATGTCTGTGCTGTCATGGCTTTGGCTGCATGCTCAGTTTCTCCTTGCTTCTCTTTATTTCCCATAGTACTGACATATGTAGAGACATTAGAATGTGATCCAATGAGTCTTATCGCTATGTCCCACATGGTCTCCTTGATGCTTCCTCATCTCCCCTAGAAGCTAATTCTCTGACTAGGCTATTACTATATTTTGTTTTCTTGTAGTCTTTTATTACCTGCCCCTTTCAAATTTTAAAACCTTCCTTTCTAGGACTGAAAATCTATACCTGGTCATTTCTCTCTCTCTTGGGGAGCTGGATCCGACTTTCTGTTACATTTCTTCCTTCCTAGGAAATCCTTTGTCAAAGAGGCTAAAGATTTCCAGTTGATCCCCATACAAATCAGTGGTTGTTTCCAAAATGTGTTTATACCTGACTGACCTGTAGTTATGTGTTTATTTCTACGTTTATTATTCCAGCTGAGCCTCCAGCGTATTGAAGTCACTTCTGACCTGCTATGGGTCACCTGTAGCATATTGTTAGCACTCACATAGAAAGCGCAGGTAGCACAAAGAGAACTGGGTTGACTTAGAGTAACACTTCCTGCTCTCTAAGAGACAAAATCTCTCCCTGAATTATAGGTCTAATCAACAGACAGATTGCTTTACCACTTGCCAGGGAATTTCTAGCCGGCTTCACCCTTTGTTTCTCCTTTTGCAGCTGTGGCTATGTGTTCCTAGCTGTAGCTACATCTCATTCCTCCATGTCGATTGTCATGGTTTGCAACTGTTTTTTACAACAGCGCTAAATGGTTTGTGACTTCAGCAAGAAAAGGACTTGGTTAGGAATTGAGTCATTGCTTGCTGGCTGGGGCAGACAGTATCTGTCCTTTTCTGCTGAGAAGCAAGTGTTTTTTCTCCTGAGACTGATGTAGGTGAATACCAGAACATGAGTTCCCAAATATGACTTCCAATGCATTTGGGCTGTAGGAGAGAAAGGGGAAATAAAAATACTCTAATGAGATCTTCTAGATATTAATACTATATTGACTTATTGGCTGGCCTTTTTTCATATGGGGCAACAAAGTTTAAAAACATTCCCCAAAGTCTTACAGATCAAAGAATCCAACATTAAAATTTCCATGTTGATTCCATTCCACAGTTGCTACCTACAAATATATTAATGTGCTGACTTCTTTAGTTTACCAAGGCCAGGGGCATGAAGACAGTCTTCACACGGCAAAAATGCACATATGCAGAGGAAACTGCATATGGCAGAGGACCAGGAAATGCTAACTTTGTTTAGAAAACCCCAAAAATAATAAGAGAACACAACGTGTATAAATGACATATATACAAAACATATACATGGAGGGCAGAAAGACTTGTAAAGACACTACCTCTGACTCAGGCAGGGGCACTGCTTCCAGGTAATCTGCCTGGATGTAGGCACTTAACCAAGCCAAACAAACAGCAGGAGCTTCCTGTAAGGAGAAGAAGGCACTGGCACAGCAGAGGTTTGGGATGTAGAGCTCAGAGGGGAAATCCCTCACTCTGGACCTGTGTTGTGGAGAACGGCCAGGGAGACCAGCTGGGACTTAAATTTTTGCCTCAAAATCATCACTATTAGAAGGTGCTTCATAAGTTGGTGCTACTTACCAGGTTTATTTTTAGAATTGTGTAAAGCTGTCTCACAATTGGAGATGTGCACACACATCCTACTGTATTCCCAGATTAAAAAAAAGGACTGGTCAACTGATGCCCTTAAGCTGGAAGAGAAAAATTTCACAAGCAAGATTAAAATTATATTTATAGAAGGTTATTATTTTAGTATATATTTTAATATGGCTGTGGACTTACCAGATCAGGAGTTTCTTTAGACTCATGCCTGCAATAGAATACTAGTATCCTTAACTTGCTTAGAACATCAGTTGACAAATTAACCATTTAAAGCCCTTATGTACTGAAACAGTAACACAGAGGTGATGCATTTCAGTCCTGTCATAGTTCAGGAATTATATTCTGTCCTACATTCACATAGAAGCAGGTGACACACCTGTTTAAGTATGCTATGTCACACTCAAAATCTACGCATCACTTGAGCTGAAGGTAGCTAGAGGTGACATGGCACTATAGTAGCTATATGCTAAATGTATTTGCTTATTTTGTGACTTAACTATGGCCAATATATGATCATTTTATTCCAGCTAAAAATAGTTTAGCATTTTATTAATTCACAGTTACATTTCCTTTAGTTTGGTATAAGCCTTTAGGTAAAATAAGCAGGGACATAAATCTGTTTTCACAAAGCCTCACTGTTTCATGGAGTAACATAATATTTGAAGATATTGTGTGGATTTTTACTGCATATAACTATTTGTACTCTGGAAAAGGTGCACTGCTTTAGCAGAATGTAACTTTTTTTCACTTTTTCCAAAAAGCCGCCCCCAGACCTTCTTTTTCTTCAAGGAATCCAGGTGCATGTTTCCAGTATAAGTAGCAAAGAAATGGAATGTTATTTTAAGATGCTGTGCTGATGTAACACATAACATGAAGTAGTATTTTTTACAGTTTGCTCAAACATTTAAAATAGAACTTGGTCATTCTTTAAATATTTGTTTTCTGGAGAGACTGTTGTACCGAAGGAAACGGTGAACAAGAATACGAGTGTGCTTTGTTGGTCTCCACAGGTTTCAGTGTAATATTTTCAGAGTATTTTGCATATGTTAATGACTTGAACTTCACACCACTCCATGGGGAAAAGACAACATTATCCCACTTAGCAGTGCAGGAAATGAAGGAACATGTGTGAGTTATTTAAAGGTATTAGGTGTCAATCTACGTGATGAAGTGCCGATATACTTAAGAAAAAAACCCTGCTCACTGAAGCCTGACTGCTTAGTCAAGCACATGCAGGAAATCCATGGCCTCAGCAGGAACCCGGAACCCCTAATCCCCAGGACTCCAGTCATAATCCTCCTTCTAGCAGTATCAGTACAGTGTGCAGCTGCTGTGGGTAAGGAACCCCTGTTTTTTTGGTGTCCATGTCCAACAGAGAAAAGAGGGAAAATAAAGTTCAGATCAAACAGCAGATTCTTACTGTAGCCATGCCGTGGATGTGGAATTGGTGGAAATAACATGCTTTTTTTTCTACTGACAGAATGAGAACCTTGTTTCTGCCCGTGGTGCTTGTTAAAAAAAGTGGGTAAAACCTGTGTTTTATAAGGGAAGGAGGAAAAAAGACAGATTCTATTTGCATTTTTAACTCCCTTTTATGAAACACTGTGACTTCACTTTTTGTTGGCCTAGGAGATTCAAGCCCAATAGCTGATTTAAACTTTTCTAAACCTATTCTTCATAACAAAAAAATCAAATGCTTTAATCTTTTCATATGTTTTGGGGTGAGGGATAAGAAGAAAAAGTAGTTAGATGAAAACAACTACTTTAAACAACTACAGAGATTTATGTAAAATAATAATGACGAAGTAAACTCAATTAAATATTTATCAGACCAAGCTGGAAGCCAAACTATATAAGATTAAAGGCTTATGCAAGTCTTTTATTTACTTAAAAATGGAAATAAGTCCTCAGATTTACTTATGATGAGACCCAATAACAAAAAAAATCATGATATCAAAATGCAATTTCTTCTTATGCCATTATACTCTGCACCTCACTAAGAAGGCATGGTGAAGTTTAAGCTGGGCTGTCCAGACTTGGTTGTGCTGACTAAGTGTTCCAACCCTAAGTTTCTCTGCAAAGCAGATTTCTAACCACACAGCTTGCTAGCTGAAGCTACTAGCCCACACCAAAACCCTGATGAAATGCTAAGGCTCTCGTTATCTTTCACAACTGCTAATCCATCCAGGTAAGCACTCCCAAATCGTGGACACTTCCCATGAAACGCCACATGCATGTAAGAAAGCTGAGGTTTTGGGGACATGCTCGTATTTCAGTTTGTTCTACTCAGCTGCCCAGTGTTTGGAGTGCTTTGATGGATATAAAAGTCTGAGCTTTGAATCCTTACCCTGTCTTTGGGACTTAAATCTAGGTTTCCACAGATGATAATCTGCAGATTGTTGTCTGTTGTTAAGAGGGTCTTTCTTAATCGTATCTTTGGAGCTGTTCTGCTTTATAAATAAACATTCAGTGAAGTAGAGAGCAGAATCTCTTGTTCCCACCTCATTGCCTAAACCACTGAGCCTGAAAGTCCTTCTCTCCTTCTCTTTGTCTCAATGAATACTTAATTATTATCCCAAGTGGAGTAAAGCCAACAGATTACGGCTACTTTCCTGTGATACCAGTCTGTTGGGTGGGATAAACTCCTGGCATGTTTCTTATGCCTGTTCCACTCAGTGGTTTAGAAAACAAATTTCTGACCTGCGAAAGGATTACCTCGTGGTGGAGTAGGCCTCTCCATGTCTTTATTTTGCTTAAGCGTGAATATTTGACTCAAAGGAGGAGTCTCACTGGAGTCAAAGTGAAGAAAGTCTGCCAATGTTTTCTGCTGAGGTCTCAATGGGTATTTTAACCAGTAATCTAGAAATTGAAGTTGATATTATTTATTTCCAGACTACCTAATATTTGGCTTATAAATAAGCAAGAACACCTACAACATAAAACTTCTTTATAGGCGCAATAAAATATTCCAAACAAGACAAGAAACAAAGGTGCAGCAGAAGGCTGATACTGCAGAAAAGCGATGGGAGCTACAGCTGGGAAATTAATACAGCCCATAGCTGTTTAAGATATAAAAGATGATGTTGAAAATCAATAGCTTTGAAAAGCACAGGCAAATAATAAGGGATAGTAAGCTAAATGGAAATATCTGAGACTGTAGCAAGGTCTCTAGGGTTGCATTTACCCTTGTGGATTGTTTCAGTCATGTCCCTTTTCCCCCAGTGATTTTTCGTTTGTTTGTTTGGCTGGAGAATATATGAAGTCTGTACCTTTAAATGCAGAATGAAATGGATAGCTGACAATATCCTGAGTTAGTGACGTCTAGATACTTTCTAAGTTTATCAGACAGTGTTTATACCAGCATTTTTACGTGACGGTAAAAAGCAATAGAAATGTATGATTAAGTGTCATTATGCAGATAGAAATGGAAGCTGTTGCTGAATTAGATCTTCTGTTAGTGACATCTAAATTCAACACCAGGCAATGAAAAATACTTCTTCCATGGACTGAAAAAAACCCTAGGGAAAACTAAAAGAATAGGAAAAACTAAAAGAATTAAATACATGAACTATCTGACAATAATTTTTAATTAATATGTCTGACTTTTATAACCTGACAAACTATTGGCATGCTTAATTCAAATTAGCCAATGTATATAAATTATCAACATTTTCAAATCTGTACTCACCCAAATGATTTTACGGTGCCTGGTCTTGCCTTTATCATTGAAATGTCCTTTGCTGCTCTTTTATTTCAGTTCTCATTATCTATTTTTACCTAGTTTCAGCTAACTATTTTTAGCTTTTGCTTATTCCTAGTCACCTAGGCAATGATGTACACTGGGTACATCTGTGTCTGTACCTGAGATCTGATGTTACCAGTAAGTTATTTAATTGAGAGCACTAGCACTGAGGAAGAAAACTGCATGAAAAATACTTGTGTTGATGTTTAAACATCCACCCAAGCCCATTACTTTCTCTTCTCCCTCAAGTGTGGGAACTCAGTGGAGGTGGCAGTGAGTGTAACAGCCACACTGATGGATTTGCAGACGAAGTGATCTTAACAATACCTCGCTGGCCACAAACGCTCTCAATACTTTTCAGAAATTTATGTTTGGAAGGAATGTGCTAGTTGCATTGTGGGGAGTTAGACGAGTCTCATAAGCAGTGAAATTTAATTGGGTTGTACTAGTTCAGGCTGCTAAAACCCCAGCAAACCAGAACTGTACTCAGGTCTTCCTACTTTCTTACCAGTGAAGAGTACTGCATGAAGCCTCGTGTATCTGATTTGTGGTTCTGTCCTGTAACTTCCCTTCCCAAGGGATTCTGCACAAGAGATGCAGAGTCTGACTGACTCCTATTAGCACAGAAATGAATACGGAAAGGAATCTGTCTTTATTCTCTACAGCATGTACTTAGAGGAATGGGAAAAACAATAAAAGTAGGTATTAACATTAATTGTAGCTGAAAACTAGTAGAGCAAGGTGTACTGCTCATGGACATGACAAGATGAAAACTTTGTTTGCACAAAATAGATGTGCTTTCCTGGTGCCTGTGGTTCCTCTTAGCCTGTGTTACCTCCCTCAAAGGTGAGGGAGGAACTAAGAACTCCAAACACAGGGAATTTATCTGGGAAAAAAGTGTCCGTCTTGTTTTGTACTTAGTTTTAGTGTTTCTGTTCCCAAACAGAAGGTCTAAGAAGCATGCAGTATTTCAATGACAATAGGAATAAACTGCTGCATTACTGCACAGAGAAAAGAAATGAATAGCGGACAAATAAGTCAAAGCAAAAGTGTTAACCAGCTTGCATTATGGAGTGTGATAATGAAAGCATGGCTTGCAAAAACTTGCCTTGGTGTATTAAATCTCCTGCTGTGTATCCTCCAGGATATTGTCAACAGCTGAATTAGAAAAGTGGTCAGTAGTTGTTTGGTGCAGGTATAGACACACTCAGCTGATGCTCAGGTCTACGTTCATTGTTCAGAAATTGTAATGGGGATAAAGATAAAGAACTACAGAGTACCTGTGGTAAAAGTTTTGGTGCTATCTCGCTTTACAATTATGTTCAAAACCAGTTCAACTACACTCATAAATATGCAATGTTAAATTTTCTGAGGTAGACAGGGCCTGCTGCTTCCTGGCATCTGTGAACTGCAGAGTGAAAAACAACTCGCTTGTCCATACATCTGAGGTGACTGATCACTACATTTAGAACCAGTTAAAGTCCTCTGTGCTGAAGGCTTTCAAATTTGAGTCCTTTTAGCAACTAACAGCTACAGGGTTTAACTCTAGAAAATCTGTTTGTGTAAGATCCTGCAGTGTTCTGAACTAAATACAGTTTTCTACTGAGCTCTACCTTTTGTGAAGAAGGATGCAGGACATCAGCCTACATACATCAAAATTCTTTGCTTCCAACTTCTGGGTTTTTGCACAGGATCCATTAGGTGGATTAGTTAGTTGGAATTCAACAATAGATTGTAACAGAAAATGTTTTCTTTTGACGCTTTCAGTTAGAGACCTGCTCAGGCTGAAGTATAAACTTGTCTGTGGTGGAAAATATCATCTTGGATGACTCACTGTTTTTTCTTCCTATAGCAAATAATATATATATCATTTAAGTACTTGAATTGCCTTAGGGTCTAAGTCTTCTGCTTACTGAAGTTTTCCAAATTAAAGTACAGAGTAATCTATCTTCTTTTATGGCATTATAATAAGCTGGATTTCTGGTTATTTTAGGGAGTACACAAGTCTTGACAATTAGAAATAATGATTGTTTGACATCAGAGCATTTCATCTATCTACACTTAAATCTCACAGGATTTGTGAACTTACGTATATAGATAGCTTCAATCAATAAAGTCAAAGTAGAAAAATCTGGACGTCCTGAACATGAGACTTTGAAATCAGTCTTTCTGCTTCATTTTGTTACCACTGTTTAATCTACCTTGCAAGGTAGATTAATGCTAGAATAAAATATTTGCAAGACAACATAATATTTTAATGTTGTTATGGTAAAGTGAACATCCATTTTAGGATTTCTATGAAAATATGTCCTTGTCTACTTCCCAGGCAGCCCTACTGACTACTGGATGTGAATAGTTATGATAATGCAGCAGTTGGCTCTTAAGCCATAAGAGATACGCCAGGAAGAATATTTCTGGAGTTGCAGTTAACTATGAAATGGACCCTTTGTCCAGAAAGACAAACTTCACACTTGCTGACAGATCACAGCCTGCCTACCTCCCAAGCACTTCATAGCAAATTGAAGATATTGTACAAACCTGCTGTGCAAAATTGCTGGCATGCATTTGTGTATCCAGTGCATATCTGCTGTGCTACCACTGAGAAACAGCCTGACCTCAAAACTGCAGGTCTCAGAAAAGCCAACTGTTAACTTTAAGACATGTGCTTCACATGCCAGGGTAGGAAAAGTGTCTGTGGCTCTTGACGCTTTTTATTAAAAATCCTCTGTGAAAGCAGAGGTAAGGGGATTTCCTTCCTCTGAAAGAAGCTGGTGCTTTGATGCATACTGTCAGCAGCAGCTCATCCTGAAGGATCAGGTGAAGAGGAATTTTTTTAAACTTGATTTTCATTTTGCATCTAATGCCATGGTCTTTTAACACCTGTAGCCTCCCAGAAAATATATCCTACCCTTTTCTTTGGTTTATCTAAAACACTAAATCAACTGCTGACGGGGAATGTGCTAGCTCATTTCAACTTTCCTCTTCTAAAGGCAAAGTCTGCACCTGCTGAGGATCTATTTCCTGTTATGACTCTTTCTGTTCCTATCAAAGGTGATGGGAGGTCTGAACAAAAAGCATAGGATTTGGCTCTAGAGTGGTAACGTTACTGCTGTCAGGCTGCCTGTTTGGTCCTGTGTGAGAGAAGTGTGTGATCTGAATAATATGTGAGAGTTTAGCGTTATGATCCTTCTGCCAAACCCCTTGGGCTGGGCAGGGGGAACCACTTTCACAAAGCATGCTTATTGCAGACGCCCAGCATTTCAGGTCTTCCTGCTTCAGCATTGTTCATAGCTTTCATGGCAAATGTAGATTAGAGAGGAATGAATAGAGCAGCTCCCCAGGCTCACTTTTTTTTGTTTGCTTGTTTGTTTTGAGCATTTTCTCAAAAAATACCCAAAATAGAAATACAGTAACTCTCCTTCGTCACTTGTTTCTTCGCATTCTTTTTATGTTTTTATTCTTTAAACTCCCACCTTTCCCTACTGAGGATGGACCACTGCTGGTTGAGTGTACTGAAGAAATGGTAGGGCAAGGCCACCTGGCTTTTTCAGTATGTGCCACTGAGATCCTCAGGGCTGCTATACTCAGCTACGGCCTTAACAATTTCTTGCAGTCCCACTGAATGTATACCATTTGTCTACAGCTACTGAATGAGTGGGAGATGCACATCATACATGCACACATTATTGCTAAGGTGTGGACATGTCTTTATTCTGTGAGCAGATGCGTGGCTGGTGTAGGAAGCTGCTACCAGGATAATGGGGGATGGAAGCCCCATCCCATGCTCCTCATTAAACAACCAACCTTTGCTGAACTGTTGCACAACTCTTTTGAGCAATGACAGGTAGAACACGTGATGGGAGTTCTCCACATGGTGTCTGTATTTCCTATATCCAGGACTGGCTCCAAAATTTTGAAAGACTGGAATGCTTGTTATAGATATTTACGTGCCCATGCTTGGATATTTTGCAGTCTGGTTCTGTTCAAGGTGAATAGTCAGGGACAGGTAGTAGTTTTCTTCTGCATGCCTGGAAGTACGGTCACTTTCTGTCTTTTTGGCTACAACTGTGCTCGGCAGCAGGGAGTTATAACTAAACACTTGCTATGCAAATATATTAGAAGTAAATATTGTGGAAGCTAAAATAAGCACAGTATGTGGGTCTAGAATGCAAACCTTGTTTCTCTGAAAGTTATTTTCAACCGTATTTTAAAGACAAGATGAATAACACATTGCTGGAATAAGCACCACATCTTGCTTGCTCTGCAATTAGGTATGTAAGTTCTCTACTATGGAAATGCAGTAAGATGTTTGTCTACTTGGACAGATACATGCTAACACTGGCCCAACTCCCACTGACTGTGTGATTCAGACAACATTTGAGATGCGGTGTCTGATCTCAGGCAAATATGCACCCTATCCCTCTTTATTTCTACTCAGATTCTGGTCTCATTAACTATTTATACAAGCCTGCCAATCTGCATATAAATTCAATAGTTGCTGTGGAAAATCACAACGGAGTCAACCTGAATGTATTTTCACTTGAGGACAAATGTTTTTGAAATCCCCAGCAAACTAATAGGCTAAAGCTGTGTACTGATACCATACCTACAATGCTCTTGGAAGTGCAAAGGAGTAGGAAGGTTTGCCTGAGAAAATGAGCATGAATGTTTTTCCAGGTATTATTTATAGCTGAAAAAAACAGAGAGAAAAAGTAAGAAAAACAAATAATTTATTTTTAAACACTTTGAATCAATTTCAAGATGAAATTTTTAAGCAGCGTCCTGGAGAAATTATTTTCTTGGTAATTCCTGTGAGATTCCCTTTTTTCTTGTGTAGTCAAGCTGTAAGCAAACTAGTTTCTTAATATCTCTATCCCAGAGGCAATGTGGTCAAGCGATATTACACTCTAAATTTCTAACTGGCCCATAAAGTTTTATTTGTATGCCGTGATCCTGGAATGAGAGCAGCTTCAGGTATTTAAGGTGTGCAGAAAAAATCCTTAGGTAGGGCTTTGATGTCCTTTGTCTGTAGGCAAACAGACATGCTCTGTAAGGACACTCATCTGGACACAGAAGAACTGTCGCTCTTGAGCAGGAGTAGCAGCGAATATCCTAATCGTACCATTTGCATCTCAAAGAAAAGAATATGGTGCTATCTACCCCTACACAGTTTTAGCAGGGCTGAATGAATGTGAATAATAGGCTTGGATTATATTTAAAAATCCTGAAAATCTAGACTGAGGAAGGCACTAGACACTCTTCCAAGTGTACTGCTTGCACTGAAAAATCTAGTTCTAACCACAAAGTTCAATCATACATTGCTTTCACTGTCTAATTCCCTTTAACTATTGCTTTGTTCAAGCAAGTAGCTGGAGTCCCAGATTTCTGATCTGAAAATTTTCTTTGAGGTTAAAAATTTGTATATCAAATTTCAGTCTAATGCACTTGTAAAACCTGAAAACAGGGATATTTTTTGAATAGAGAAGCAGAACTTCACTTACAGCCAAGCAATTTAAGAATAGCTATCACTGTATGATGATATTAGTTTTTTCCTGAATAATATTGTGAATTCAGATTTTGTTGTTGGATATAGCAGTTGAAAGGAGATAAGTAGGTGGTGTCTAAAGTGTTCCTGTTCTCTGACTACTGATATGCTAATGTTCTGATGAAAGAGTAACCATAGGGGAGAAGAAAAAGGATCAAGAGTGGAAGTTTTCATTTAGTGATTTTTATTTTCGATTGACTGTTCTGCATTGGTCCATATAGAAGTGAGGGGTTTATATACTCTTCATCCACATTTCCTTTTTTGAATGAACTATGTGAGTATACTGAGGAGAAAAACTTGCCCTGGAGAATTTAGCTAGACGGAAAAGATAACTAAAGTCCACACACTATAGACAAAGGACATAAAACAGAAATGTTTTGTATGGAAGTTAAATAGATCTGTTAGAATAGGACTATGCTCAAGCCAACAAATCTGAATTCTCAGCAGTTTTTTGAATGATTTTATTGTCAGAAGTAATTCCTTAGGATGAAAGATTAGGTTTAAATACTAGGAAAAGTGTTATAATGACAGTATAAGATAGCCTGTTAGGGAAATCTCAACTTCTGTATGTGTTTGCAAATACTGATCAGAGCTAATAAGTGTTTGATAGCACTATCATGATATGGAGTGGTGTCTCAAAATGCCTTTGGGCAGTGGGCTATGTTCAGGGTGCTTCCAAATGATACAGTACCAAGTAGGACTGTGATTCAAGTGAAAGCAATGAACAGGTTCAGTAAAGATAGACAAAGGAGAGGTGACAGGAAAGATTCATTATCTTACAGTAACAGATACTTTGACAAACCCACACAGTTGTTGGAAGTGAATGAAGAGAGAATTATGAACCAGGGAACTGAATTTTTTTGTGGCTGTGAGGGATAGTCTTGCTGGAGATAGTGGAGAAACCACAGATGGGATGGAAAACCAGGCATTAAGGCCATGTGCTATGACAGAGCAGCCAAAAACTTAAGGCCCCTCTGGTCTTGCTGATAAACATTCACATAAAGCAGTTGCAGAAGACAATTGTGGGTATTGCAATATGACACAAGTGCCTCCACAATAACACTAGCAATTCATTAAACTGATCGTAGCTGATTGAAGATACATATTACCAACGTCAGAAGAAGAATGTTGTGAGAGTGGGTACAGGGGAAGCCTGAGCAAATATAACATAGAAGGGTCTAAGGAAACAAGTTGTGCTGATGAGTAAGAGAATCAAGATGTACAGGTTTTGCATGGCAAGGTTTTGGTATTAGAGGGGCTACAGAGGTGGCTTCTGTGAGAAGGTCCTAGAAGCTACCCCTGTATCCAATAAAACCAACACCAGCCAGCTCCAAGATGGACCTGTCGCTGGCCAAGACCAAGTCCATCAGTGACGGTGGTAGCACCCCTGGGATAACGTGTTTAAGAAGGGGGAAAAAACCCAAACTGTGCAACCACAGCCGAAGACAGGAGTGAGACTATGTGAAAGAAACAACTCTGCAGACACCAAGGTCACTGAAGAAGGAGGGGGAGGAGGTGCTCCAGGCACCGGAGCAGAGATTCCCTTGCATCCTGTGGAGAAGACCATGGCAAGGCAGGCTGTGCCCATGCAGCCCATGGAGGTCCATGGTGGAGCTGGTATCCACCTGCAGCCTGTGGAGGCCCCCATGCTGGAGCAGGGGTATGCCTGAAGGAGGCTGTGAGCCTATGAGAAGCCCATGCTGGAGCAGGGTCCTGGCAGGACCTGCGGACCTGTGGAGAGAGGAGCCCATGCTGGAGCAGGTTTGCTGGCAGGATTTGTGACCCCATGGGGGATCCACGCTGGAGCAACCTGTTCCTGAATGACTGCACCCTGTGGAAAGGACCCATGCTGGGGCAGTTTGTGAAGAACTGCACCCCATGGGAAGGACCCATGTTGCAGCAGTTCATGGAGGACTGTCTGCCATGGGAGGGACCCCACGCTGGAGCAGGGGCAGAGTGTGAGGAGTCCTCCCTCTGAGGAGGAAGAAGTGGCAGAGACAAAGTGTGATGAACTGACCGCAATCGCCATTCCCCTTCCCCCTGCGCTGCTCAGGGTGGGAAGATAGAGAAAATCAGGAGTCAAGTTGAGCCCGGGAAGTAGGGAGGGATTTGAGAAGGTGTTTTACCATTTGGTTTTATTTCTCATTACCCTACTCTGATTTGATTGGTGATAAATCAGTTTTCCCAAGTCAAGTCTATTTTTCCCGTGATGGTAATGGGTGAGTGATCTCTCCCTGTCCTTATCTCCACCCATAAGCCTTTTGTCATATTTTCTCTTCATGGTCCCGTTGAGAAAGGGAGTGATAGAGTGGCTTGGTGGGCACCTGGGGTCCAGCCAGGGTCAACCCAGCACATAAGATGATGTGGGTTGTGGTGAATTTAGGTGGAAACAAGTACACCTTCAACAGCAGTGGTACATGCAAGAATTTGGAGATGAGTTTAAAGGCCATTACATTAGAATCAGTATGAACAGTAGCAGACTACAAGGAGTTAGGTGCAAGCTGGGTTTACATTTAAGTGATTTCTATATTAACAAAAGCCCGTAGCATAGCTGCAGTACTTCTTACAAGGATGTGTGATGACCTGCATGGAATGGAGGTAAAGCAACAGGAGTTTCAAGTGAGGAAGTCTTGGAGAAACACCCAGAAAGCAACCTGTGTGGTGTGTTGTAACCTGCGTGATATGGGCCTTGGAAGCGACACCAGCAAGGGCAGTGAGCAGAACTTGCTGGGGGCACTTTTCTGATAAAAACTCTCTTAGATATCAGAAATTAACTGAATACAGGGAATGGTGGATAAAGCTTTGCTTTCTTCAAGGCCTAGTGCGTTGCAGTTTAATCAAGGAGGCTAATCCAAATGAACTGTTTCTACCATAGATCTGCCTTATGTTACTACACAGTATGAAGTAACCAAAGTGCTTACCACAAAGGAAAGCTATAGGAATTAGTGAATGTGTGCTTATATAGTGCTTCAGACATACTGTAAATGCTTTCTAGAGAGGAATACTGTGAAGCAACCCAACAGAGGACTCTAGAGCAGGAGCTGACAGATTCAAACCCTTGGTCTAAATTTAGGCATAGCAGAAGAAAATCAAAGCAAGAATAGTCAGTGATTGTCTGAAGCAATAACAGGATTAAGAAATTATAGAAAAAACTTCAGATTTCGGAAAAACAAATATTGTGCAGTAAAAAGAATAGATGCCTTTCAGCTCTTTCTCTTTTAGTTTCTTCTCTTTTATATTTGGGAAGACTGAAACAGGTGACCTAAATAAGTCTGTGGCTAAACCTATTAAAACCCTAGAAACTAATGAAGGGTAAAATGTAAGGTCCAGATCAATGGGAGTGCTTCCTCTTCCTTGGACTCCTATGAGAATGAGCTTGTGTGGTTCTTCACCCTCCACTCTGTCTGTTTGCTTGTTTCCTCCATGTCTTTTCTTGTACTCCAAACACTGAGACAGAATTTTTCTTTCCCTGGTAGAATAGTTTGCTTTCACATCTAAAGATCTACTTGGCACAGAAGCAGGTTCAAATGAGTATATAATCAAGACAAGGTGTCCTCACTGTGAAAGTTACCATTTTATGGCTTTCAGCTTGTCTGCTGGATTCCTTGCTCCTTTACCCAAGAAAAATCTCTTCTTCTGTAACATTTTACATATAATGTTTTCTGCAGTAACGAGGCTAACTAGCATTCCTAATTCTGTGTAAGGCAGTCTAAAGTGTGTTTTAGTTTTTGTGCAGTCTTCTTACACTAGAGGACAATAAGGGGTTGGACTAGATGACCCACAGAGGTCCCTTCCAACCCCTACCATTCTGTGATTCTGTGATTCTGTGATAAGGAATTTAACAATATGGTTATTCAAATATCAGTTAAAAGTGATGTGGAGGAAGTTACTCTTGGTAAAATCAAGCCTGTGGATCTTGGAATCTTTAGAACAGCCTATGTGAGTTAATATTTCAAGTTGCACTGAAACTGAACTGGATTCAGGTGCCCTGCTCACCTGAACGTCTGTGAAAAATCCCAGCCTAAACTACTCACGATTTGAAATTAATGAATCTGGAACCTGTTTCTTTTACTTTCTACATTTCTACATTTTCTATCTTCTGCTACTTCTCTGTCTCTGTACAGTATGTGCTGAGGTCTTGATTCTGTACAATTGAAGTCGTGTATCTGGGCCTACACATAGTCACCGGTGTTGCAGGACATGAGACAGTCTGCCTTGTGTAGACTACAGCTGAGAGAGTCTGGATTTTAAACTTGTTGGACTGGTGTGCATGCACAGCATCTTTCATTCAAAGGATGCTTGTTAGATAGTCTAGGAACAAAGCAGCCTGTGGAGTTGGGTTTGGCTTTCTAAGGTTGCCAGACTTGGTGTGAGAAGACAGCACGGCCAAGTTTATAGAGCAAGGATGTGCCTGACTAGCGCAGACAGCGGTAAATCCTCCATGCTAACACTCGCCTGTCTCCCCTTCCAATGGAGCAAGCACTCTGCTCTACACTCCAATTCAATAGCAGATTTATTGGCTTCAAGTTCCATTCGGTAAAGGTATATAAAACAATTGTGAGGCTTTGAAACTGAAATGTTTATGAACTGACAGTCTGCCCTGAGTTGATTGCAACAGCATTCAGTGCAGGAGTGATGCTTTGAAAGGGGTGCCAAGGAGCTCAAAGAAGCCCTGCTGAAAGGCAAATATATTCTTAGAGGCAGCTGGCAGACAATATATATTAGCAGAAATCTTAATGGATACTTGAACTTATACAATCACAAAAGAGAAATGGGGAAAAGATGGAATAATAAACACATTTTCTGGTGAAGAAAATGGAGCATAACTGGAGCATTTCAGCTAGGGTAGATTTGGAGTCTTCTGCTTTTTTCTGCCTCACTAAAAGGGGCCTGGTCTTGGGTAATAAAGCTGCTTCTAGGCTCACAGTATTTTGACAATCAGTGTTCAGATTTTGTTAAATGTCTTTGTTTAAGATTCACTCAATTCATGCAAGACATGAGAAGGGAAGAAGTAGGAAGCAGCCAGCCTTGAGGACGGGGCAGAAGCTGTCCTGGAGTTCCTAAGCTGTGACACACTCAGGCTTGACTTTGGTGCCGGACAGTGTAACTAGAAGCTGGGGTTTATGAGGGGGATAGTGCAGGAAATGAGAGATAAACTTTAGCCACAGTTAACTCAGGTCAGGGAAACTGTCAGGACAGCTGAATAATCTGTAACTTGACCAAGCACTGAGGGATGTTTGGGAACATCAAATGTTATGAGGCGTGTTTAGCTTCCTAAAATGGTTGTGCTATCCCTGTGCTGTTCTGATGCCTATTCCATACAGCTAGGGAAAACAGACAAACAGTAACCAAATATGAGCCACAATTAAAAGCTAGTAGTTAAATTACGTGTATAATTGTGGAAGAAACTATCTTTGCAGTCAAGAATACTGAGATTTTTGCTTTTATTTTGAGTGCTCAGACTGATGGGCTGTGCTTATCTTTTATTGCAATAATGTAAAGAATTTTACTTTTGTCATGGACTGCCATCCAGGTTCAAATAAGCATTGCACAGATGAAGAGCAGAAAGACAGATACAACCCCAGACCAGCAATGGTGTGTGTTTGTGTCTCATCCAGTGAAATGCCTGTAGTTCGTATCAAAAGGGATAGTTTACTGAGATAAAAGAACACACAAGATCCCAGCATGGCCGAGTTAAGTGGGATTCTTATGATGAATATCATAATTACTACAGCCTGAAACACTTAATATTTTTCAGCTGTAAGCAAACAAATGTGTGGAAGAAAATTACTTTCTTCTATCAGCTATGTAATAAAAAGTATAATTGCAAAAAACTAAATATCCAGAGGACTCTATGGGCTCCATTATTCTTTTTCTCAGAGGGTTGGGTATAAATGACTCAGCAATTTGCCTGTGAAAGGAAAAAAGTTGTTGCGTTAAAGTGACCTATTTATCTCAGGCACTTAATAGCTAACTTGTAAGCATCTGGCGAAGAGCTGGTTAATCAAAAATGATCAGAAGCATGGAAAACTTTCAGCTGAAAGGTGAATCAGGTTTTATTTCCAGCTTTGTTGGAAAGTGAGGTGTGTTGACAGGAAAAGCTGTCATAGGTGCTCTTTGAAATTATGTGCAGTCTCTTGCGAAATCAGTATGTGGTCAGCCTTTGTGATCCTACCGCTTGCTTTGGCTGCAGATGGGAAAGCTCCAGTGTGATAATGCAGAACAAAGTTCACTTTCTGGATTGTTTGTTGTTAACTAAAGTGCTGAAAACATTGTGAGGTGAAAAATGGCACAGGACTTTCCAGACAACCATTTCGCTTTTGGAGACAGCTTCCAGTTTATTTTGTTCATGGCTGTACCTAGAGGAACAGCTGGACTTTAGGAGGCTGCAGGCCTGAGAGCTGAATGCCAACAGAAATGTATCTAACAACTATTTGCTTATATGGTGTTTATAAATGTGATGGTACAAGTCAGTGAACTAGAGCATCCCTGTGGAAGATTTGGAATGAGTGTCAGTATATTTTGCAGGTGTCTAATCAGGCTGCAGTCACACTGGCAGTGTCAAGGAATTAGAGGGAAGGTACTTGTGTACCAGAATAACTCTTTTCTGTAGCTTTGCAGCAACCAGCTATTCTTTTGTATCTATCTGAAAGAAAAATGAACGTTCAACATACGAGTAGTTCAACAGGACATATATGAAAGCACATCTATTCTCCTAACTTGTCTCTGCAAGTGGCTGCAAGCTGGTGCCAAGCAATATGTAACAACAGGGAAACGGCATGATAATTCTTATCCAGGACAGTCTTCTAGGCTCAAGCAATTTGTGGCCAAGGATTACCTAAGCCAACAGCAATATCTTTCATATGAGTGAAGGGTACCAGACATAATTTTTCTTCTTTGAAATTACCTAGATGCTGTCTAAGCCTATGTAAGTGTCTGGTACCTACAATGTCCTGTGCCCAGAGGCTCTCCATTGCTTAACTGTGTTACTGAAGAAGAATTTCGTGTTTATTTTGAGTCTACCATCTTGCATTTTCATAGAATTATAGAATCATAGAATCTTAGAATCATAGAATACTTTGGGTTGGAAGGGGTCTTTAATGGTCACGTAGTCCAGCCCACCTGCAATGAGCAGGACCGTCTTCAACTAGATGAGTTTGCTCAGAGCCCTGTCCAACCTGACCTGGAATGTTTCCTGGGGTGGGGCATCTACCACCTTTCTGGGCAATCTGTTCCAGTGTTTCACCAAACTCATCGTCAAGAATTTCTTCCTTATAAATAGTTTGAAGCTATCCTCTCTTAGTTTAAAACCGTTACCCCTTGTCCTAGCACAACAGGTCCTGCTAAAAAGCTTGTCCCCATCTTTCATATAAGTCCTTTTTAATTACTGGAAGTCTGCAACAAGGCCTCCCTTCTTTTCTGCAAGCTGAACAACCCCAACTCTCTCAGCCTTTCCCCATAGGTGAGGTATTCCAGCCCTTGGATCTTTTGGGTGGCTCTCTTCTGGACCTGCTCCAACAGATCCATGTCTTTCCTGTGCTGAGGGCTCCAGAGCTGGACACAGTACTCCAAGTGGAGTGTCATCAGAGCGGAGCAGTGGGGCAGAATCACCTCCCTTGACCTGCTGGTCATGCTTCTTTTTGTGCAGCCCGGGCTGTGGTTGGCCTTCTGGGCTGCAAATGCACATTGCAGAATCATGTTGAGCTTCTCGTCAACCAGCACCCTCAAGCCCTTCTCCTCAAGGCTACTCTCAATCTGTTTTCCACCCTGCTGTATTTGTGCTTGGGATTGCCACAACCCATGTGCAGGACCTTGCACTTACCCGTGTTGAACCTCATGAGGTTCACACAGGCCCACCTCTCAAGCTTGTCAAGGTCCCTCTGGGTGGCATCCCTTCCCTCCAGCATGTTGACTGCACCACAGAGCTTCATTTTATCTCTGCAGGAGGAGAAGGAACTTAAAAACTCAAACAGACTCTTGCAGAAAACAACTGGAGATTGGTGGTGCTGGCTGGCAGCAGGGTCCACAGGAGTCAGCCATGTGCCCTGGCAGCCCGGAGGGCAAATCGTGTCCTGGGGTGCATCAAGCACAGCACAACCGGCCGGTCAGGAGAGGTGACCGTCCCGCTGCGTTCAGCGCTGGTGCGGCCTCACCTGCCGTGCTGGGGGCAGT
>Ga0065711_1034042_pt1 | contig 24383 bp, 12 predicted proteins | sample Hoacrofraction12_FD_59098 | JGI IMG/M metagenome (GOLD analysis project Ga0065711, IMG submission 59098) | Hoatzin crop microbial communities from Cojedes, Venezuela - Epithelial fraction 12 v2 (version 2) | ecosystem: Host-associated > Birds > Digestive system > Esophagus > Crop | place...
CCTCTAGTTACAGTTTATTGAAACAGAGAAATGTGCAAGTTGTGTAAACTTTAGGATCTTGTTACTATAACGTCATAAAATTGTCTCCTTTTCTCTTTGCATCAAAAAAAATATAATCAGAAGAAGAAAGCCAAGAAAGCTTAGAAAGATTTTTAAGCAAGGCTCTGTTTGGAGACAACTTGACAGCGACAGAACATTGCCATGCAAAAGCGTATCTCAGTGCTGTTGCTTTATTTTCTTTTACAAGTTAAAATCTGTATTAACACAGCTAACAGACAAATCACCTTCTACTAATCAACTTTAAGCCTTGATGTGCTTGGAAATGACTTAAAAGTAGCATCTGCAGCATACTTAATTAGGTAACCCAGTCTTATTACAGACTGAGCACTCCCATTGCCATTCTTCACATTGTCAATCTGAATAAATCTCCAGCACAGGAGATGCGTGTGGACTCCATGTGTCATGTATGAATCGCAGCAGGAGCTGGATACCATGCTACTTTGGAAAGCTTTTGGGGTTTTTTATAGTTTCACAGCATTCTCAGGTTTCACTGGCTCTTACTCTTTGCCTGGGGGGGGGCTAAGCTTATTGTCTTACACCCATGTGATCATGCTCTGTTTAATTATTTGGCTCATTATTTTTTCCTGCTAATGTGAAATAATTATAAAACCACTACCTGCTAATGTGCCTTACGCACTTGTCGTAAAAACAAATATTGACTTGGAACGCAGTTCCTCTGGGAACACAATAAAGTACTGTTGCACCAATCTGCGGTCAGTTGTAGCACCTTAATTATTCATTGGTATCTGTTTAAAGCAGGTCTGATATTTCTAAGAGCACATAGATACTATATAAATAAAATTCTGATTTTTCTAGAACAGGACTTCAGTAATAACGGTATAAATAACTAAACATGAATTATTTTGTTGCTGTAAGCAGGACAACTATAAGAATGTAAAATACGCACAGAAATAACTATAGTTTTAATCATATATGCATGATCCAATTTAGTTTAAAATTTTCAATAAGGACTGTGTGGAATGCTTTTATTTTTATGCTAAAATGTTTATAAGAAGCAGTTATTGTTCCTAGATGGAAAAACGGTAGGGCATATGACCTAAAAAGAGATTCAAGAGTATTTTGATTGATCCCTTTTCTTTAGTGAAGTAGGAAGGTGATAAAGAATTAGTCTTCCCTGAAGCATAATTAATAAGTTAGGCTTGTGATGAAACTTCGTTTAAACAGTGTTTTGAATTAGACTTCTATATGTTGCATATATACTTTCCCTAGTTACCTCAAGCTCTAACTATCTTACATCAGCTTATCGCCAAATAAAGTAATTTATATGTTTTTGAAGGTCAGAAATAGTGCTTCACAGTGTCTAAGTAAGGGATGAAGCATCTGGTCCTGTGAGTGACTCTTAGGATGGTCAGTTTGAAATGAAAGGATGAGAAGTATGCTTAGTAATTCTTGAACTGGGATTTTTTTTTTTTTTTTTTTCCAGAGCTAGCAGTGACACAAGTTCTGCAGAAGATACTCTAATAGCATTTTCTTTGTCAATGGGGAACCTTTCCATGGTCAAAGCAGCCATCCTCTTTTGTGTTTATTCTAAAAAATGTGAACCATAGTGACTGAGCCATGTATTGGCTTCTGCACAGTCAGATCTGTCAGAACGCATGCATTTCACAGTGAACGTGATCACCTGAACCATCGACTGAAATCCACCCCTGAGCGTGAGGGATGAAGTAGGTCTGTAATATTTTGAGCCCTGTTCTGATATATTGCCCGTTTCTCCTTTTGGAGCCAGGTAAAGGGTGAGATGATTAAGTAACACATACTGTATATGGAAAACAATAATTGGCTTTTTTGTTCCGTTGCCACTCATAGAAAGAGAAATAGCCTTTATCAGTACTGTCTTTTGCTTTCTGGTAAACTAGCTGGAGCTATCATTACAGTCTGTAAGACTGCTGCTTGCTTTCCTACTTCCAAGTTCCTGAATTTTATCATGAAGTAGAGAGCATGTTCTTTTTCCATTCCCTGTGAGTAAGGCCCTTCTTGTTTCTTTGCTGAAGATCTTCTACTAGTTGTCAACACAGCATAAATTCAGCAAGGAGACCTGGCAGAAATACACACCAGTCCAACTACCATTATTGTGATTTAAACTGATGACTGAAGAACTGTAATGAGCACAGCTCTGCTGCATAGTTCTGCCACTGTAATGATCTCTCCAGGCTTGCAAAAAAGAATCTGAGCTGATAAAATGAATGGAAACAAGAATGGCATCTTATTCTTGTAGCTGTATTTTGATTACGTTGTGGAAAGGTTGCGGGAGGTGATTATTCACATCTTAAGGTGAGGGAAATCGAGAATGCTGTTAAGACTCCACAAGTGGCTTGGGAGCCCACATGGTAACTCCAGCATCCGTAAAACCTTTGTCAAGGCAATGGATGTGGTTTGCCTAGAATCTATACTGGGCTCATCTGCCACACAGTAGTAAACGATAGCTCCTTTCTGTGTACCTCAAGCACAATGGAGCTGCTAAGCATGGTGGTAACAGTCACAGTAAGTGTCTTCCATAGTTCTGAAACCATCCTCTGATATGTGGCCAGGAATATTCTTCTGCAGCATTTCATACAACAACAGAATGTAAAGTAAAATAAAAGTGAGGTTTTTCTTAACAGCTGTCCAGCGCTAAAGGTGCTTTTTCTGGAGAAGTTGTTTTGTTCTATGGTAGGAGTAAGAAATACTGTGATCATGAGTTTCTTGCTACTCACCTTTCCTTATTGTTGAAAAGCTACACAAATCGGAGTCTTGATAGAGTTTCAGAGATGGGATTTGACCTTAATTTTGATTTTCTTCTCTTCAGAGGTTAAACATGCTCTGAAGATTCCTGTGTTGATTGGATCTGGAGTGACGCTGGAAAATGTGAGGAATTACTTGGATGCAAATGCTCTAATAATTGGTTTGTATTTCAAGAAAAAAGGTTATTGGGCAAATGGTGTGGATCCTGACAGAGTAAAGAAATTTATGGAACACATAAGTAAACCGAGAGAATGAGTTTGTCGTCATACAGTATTTTTTTGTGTGTGTGTGTAAGTGCAGTATGATACATCGTACAGAATTAAAGCACAAATGTGTGCTTGAATGGCTAATAACATTAAATGAAAACACACATCATCTCCATAACTAGCTGGGAAACGTGGTGACACTTCACAATAAACCAGTGCTCTGATGTTTGCTTCTAGGCAGCACATTTCTGTGGCACGCAAAGCCTTCACCAATGCAAAGCCTACTCTCCGAATGCTCGTGTAATATATCCTTTCCTATAAGTAAAATGCTTATGGAGTTTAAGAATTTGTAGTAAATATTCATCACAGGTGAGTTGAGTTTTGGTTTTGCCTGTGAGTACAATAGGATGCCCTAAGTTTACAGCTAAGAGTATTGTAAATTGGACAAGTTAATTAGCCTTTCAGTTTCCCCATCTGTAAAATGATGATAATAATACCTACATCACACGGGGGTTGTAAGACATAATAAATGAATGAATGTACAGCACTTTCATCTCCTCAAATGAAGGGCTCTATTAAAGTTCAAGATCGTTATTTTTTCATTAGAATTATGCATTTATTACAAAAGTGTAGTAATTGTGTACCATACAGAAATTTAAGATAATTGGGAAATTGATTTACTTACAATACTTATTAGAGAATAAGTGTAAATATTTAATTACATCTTAAGTAGTGTTGGAATTTAGCCAAAATGTTTTTGCAAAAATTGGAAATTTTAATAAAGGTTTATTGTTATTTTTTAGCAAGCTCCTACAGCTTTGTACCTCTCCAGACTAGTATTAGTGATGTTAAAAACTGCCAGGTTCCTTCCAATACACAAGGTATAATTATGATGGAAACCTTTCTACCAAAACTGACAGGTAAACACAGATTTTCATTTTTCCTGTAAAATGTAGATGGAAAATATGACAGTCTCACTGTGTATGTTGTAAGAGATTCCCCTTGAATTTGATCTTTTAGCTCTAAGGAAGTTGAAGATAACCCAAAGAATACCTGCTATGTCACGGCTGTATAAAATGCAGGCATATGTTTTCATTCCTTGGGACTCGGAGCTAAGTTTGACCTCTGGGATCTCTCTCTCTTGCTTTCCTTGACATCGATGCATCAGGCTTCTGCTGATGCTAATGAAAGTTGTATTGTAGGTATCAAAGCAAGTATACAAACATATTTTTTTGTCAGCTGGCAAAGTGCCCATGCTTCTCTGAACAAAAGATACATCCTCTTTCCAAAGACAAAAAGATTTTCAAGAACTTCAGTTCCATTAATAGAATGGTGATTCCAGAACATCACAGCATGAGATTAAATCTTCTCACATTTCTTTTTTCTGGACTAGTCTGTCTCTCACATGACTCCCATCAAAAGCAGTGGAATGCCTTTGGTGTGCTGACCTCCTGGAAAAGAGATTCTTTAGACCCTATGACAACCTTGGCATTCTTCTGCTTTTCTCCCTTTTCCTTCTAAGGATACTGACAAAGTTTCAATGTATAGAAATCCTTTCAGGTACCTCTTTATTATGGCTGGTGCTACTTTTTCATAGCCCACATTTACACAGGCATTTTTATTTGCCGTGTGGTTGGACTTCCATGAAAACCAACAATTCCATCACGGCCACTTGTCCCCGCTCTTTCTCTTGTGCCAGCAGCAGCATTCATGTGGCCTCACAGGGATCAGGAAACTCATTCTGGCTGAAAGCTAATCCAGTCACGTACCAGCCACGCTTGCGGGGTGGGGGGAAATATAGGTCATCTTCCTCATTCCTTGCATCTGCAGCTCTAACTCCAAGCTGCTGGTATAGGCAGTGCAGAATTATTTGAGGATCATGAAGATGCTTTCTAAATCTGTCTTCCACACACTCATTCACCTACAGCACATTTACCAGGTAAAGTGTTGATCTGCTTGTCTTTAAGTTCTTAGCCTGAGTAATGAGTGCCATCTTATGTCCTCTTTGTTGTGAAGAACACCACATTAAATAAAAAATAATTAATAGGTATCAGTAATATCAGTGTTCTTAAATCTGTACATATTTTTCACCTTTGTGTATTTAGGACTGTTCTTAGGCCTTCCACAAGTCGCATAAATTTCCATACGTAATTGCAACGAAGATTTAACGACGATTGTCTCAACAGATATTTTCTAATACAGTTGTTAGCAACTTTGAAAGTTATTTTCAGTAAACACATAAGCTAGAAAGGCTGACATGTAAGCAGTGAGCACTAGCCAGTGTTCCAGTGCCCAACGAGGAGTAAACATCTTCAAGTAGTCAGCTGAAAACTACAACCGATACTCTGAGGATTGTTCAGTGATGATAATTATTTTTAAAGATACTGATTACAGTTGCCAAAAGTCATGTTCATCGCTGAGTGTGAAAATACAATGTGTCACCAACATGTTTCTTGAATTTGTTTCTACTCATTCCCATCCTAAAAACTCAAGTGACTGGAACTCGAATGGGTTTTCATCTGAATAAAAAGAGCAGTAAGTGAGAACTACTTCAATGCTGTATGCAAGGTTGAGATGAAGTCATGTCAGATGCAGTAGTCTTTGTAAGACAAAGACCCTAATGAGTTGGTGTAATACTCATAACATGCAATGAATACTGTAGACAGCACTTTCACTGTCAAGATTTCATTTAACACACCACTGTGTAGCGCTTATGGAAGGAACAGGCCATAATTTGGGGCTGTATTGTTATATATGAGTGGTAAGTGCAGAAATCAGGGAACAGAAGTAAAGGAAAGCTGATTTTAAAGCCTGGAAAAGTGATTGATCGCCAACTGTTTATCATTCTTCGTGCAGAAAGTATTTGTCTAGCAGCATTAAGCATCTGCTTGCCTGTTTCACCCAGATGCTGTAAGTAGAATTTGACCTTTTGTTCAGAAAGTGTTTGAATATTTAATGTAAAAATATTAAGTTATCAGAAAGGCTGTCTCTTTTGCGACGGGTGTTCAATTTTTATACAGCCCAAGTTGTTGAAGTACTTTGGAGCATGAACAACTTCAGAGCAGAACAAACCAGGCAGTGCTAATGTGTAGAAACTCCAGAGGTAAATAACAGCTGTTCAAGAAGACTTCTATTAAATATGTATTAATTAATTTGAAGTGCATCACTTAAATATGTGAAGAGATTATCTTGTGTCAATTTACATTAAAACACACAGCACTTGTTAGGCTCATTACAGTATCCTAAGTATATCCTAAGCTGTCACCTCATCCTACATTGAGCATTTTGTTGGGTGTTGATTGCTTTCAATTTGCCCTTTTAAAATGTCAGATAGTGGCCTCCCTTTCCTGTTGGATCTCTTCTTTCTCTCAGATTTTGCTTTTGCATGGTACTGTACTTACTTATGTCTGTTCTGTGCTGAGCAGAATAAATTTTAAAATAGATTGTGAAAATATAGCTGTAATTGCACACCTGATCTTCACGTGTGGTTCTCACTGTTAACTTACGAATCAGCAGAGAGAGTGTAAGTGTCTGTGTAGCAAAATGACTTTACATGAAAATTCAGTATCACCTTTAGTACAGGAAAGATACCTAGTGTGATGGGGGTCTCTTTAGTGAAATTATAGATAAATAAAATTCACTGGTAATAATAGACTTTGTAGTCTAAATCAGTGTGTAAATCTTAATAAACTTTCATTCCATTTATAAAACTTAAGTATTTTTATCTGGACCTAATAAGACAAATGGATTTTTACCTATTTGGTGCTGAAAATAGGTAAGCTTGTAAGATTTATAGATAATTTTCAGAGATTCTTCTCTGTGTCATTTAGGCAGCTGATCCAGCCACTAGGCTGTTCTTTCATCCCATTATTTTGACTGTGCAGACTCCCTGCTTACAAGTTGGAGTCCAGGTCTTGTTTCCTGCACTTATTCCAACCAGCTCCTCACTGGCGGAAAACTGAGGAGTATAAAAGACTTGCAGGCAGGTCCTGGCAAAGCAGGAAGCAGGAAAGAAATAAAAATATTTGGCTTTACCAAAATCTTGGAGTCTGACAGATTGCTGTGTTGCATGGTTCTCTTGAGAGAAGTGAATGGGGATGTTTGCTGTAGTGTCATCTTGTTTGCAGCCTCTTCAGTTAAGACTTTGTGAGCTCACACCTAGGTTGTGTTTCCAAGATCATCTCTGCTGGTAAGTGTGCTTAGGGAGACACTTTTTCCCTAAATGAAAGCTGGAGTTTTGCAGGATAATTGCAGCATTAAGTGGTGAGATCTGTAGCAAAATCCAGGCTTGGAATTCACAGCTCCTTGGTTTAAGAGCAGATTTAGATGTATGTGTCTTCAAAAAGAAAGCATTAAATGTTTGTATAACAAAAACTTCACTTAATTCCTGCACCTTTGCCCTCACACCCAGTCAGTGTTTGCTGTGCTGAGGAACTTAGAAATTGAGTTTAGGTACAGAACTGGCTTTTTTCTTGCACATTTGCAGCACTTGTCTATGCAACCTAAATGATATATTGTTCAGAAAGGGTGGAGAATTGGGCTGAGATACTCTTTTTGTGGGCTAACATGCCATGGTGCGTAGTAGAATTGACCCTCCCTTCCACTCTACAGTCCCTGCTGCAGAAATACCATCAGAACTTAAAATCCTTTAGAGAGAGACAGAGCTGGACTCCTGCCTCAGAGATGTCAAGGAAACCTACCCAGATAGCCCCTTGCTTTTTTAAGAACCAGTGCTTGTACTGGGGCTTACAAGAAATTGTTTGTGTTGAGGCATTATGGAACTTGTCTCCATTTTTTTCCCTACTCTTAACCACTGTTTGACTCATATTGACAAGGATTGTTTGATTCTTTGATCACTTATTTTAGAGATAAAAAGCCTGTTTCCCTTCGGATGTTCGTTAAAGACCTGCGTTACGACTAAAAACTTCAGTCACATTGTTCGCATATGGTGACTGGTTAGGAATCTTCTGTTGAAAAGTCCACACTTGATCAATATTAAGGTGAAAATGTTGCATGGTTTCCTGACTGCGTGCATATTCTTGACTTCATCTGTCAAAGACTTTGACACTCATTTACTCAGGTCCAGACAGATCTATTAAATGCTCTCCTTGTATTATTCTTGAGCTAGCAAAGTGACTACTTGCCTATGGACTGTCTCAGATTGATGCCTTTGGGGTGCTGAAGTGTTCCAGCCTTCATAGATGAGTTCCTTTCTCCCCTGTGCTTTGCTGACAGGCAGAGAACCACCACTGCTTCCTGTCAGCCTCAGTAGGTCTGCAGCAAAGAGAAGAAACAGAGGCAGCAGCTGAACTAAAAGTAAGGCTGGATGGTTTCTGGTGGAATGCTGAGAGTAGTAGATGCTTTTTCACCCCAATCTTTAAACGCATCGGTAATTTTGGGGAGTAAAAAGTCTTTCTGCAGTGCTAGTAGGAAAGTCTTTCACATGAGGCAAAAGGGTTGCAATTCACAACATAGTCTGTTTCTTTGCTTACAGTTTGAAGCTTTAGAAGTGTTAAAGGTAAGGAGAGCTTAAGATGTTTCTTGTTAAACACTTAAGGATAGGAAAAGATGTGTGAGGGTAATTATCTTGATTAAAAATCTGTTGATCTTATTAACAGGTAGTTTTCTTTCAAGATGTCAAAAGGGATTTTGCTGATTTGGGCTGAAACTACTACTCTGTCTGTATTTAACTTCCCTCTTTCCTGTCACTTTCAAATTTTCATTGTTTCACAAAGTAAATTGTGTCAGACAGCAAACATTAGCATTTAATGATTTCTTTTTCCAGAGGATGTCGCTGCCCTTGAAATGAACGAGGCAGAGATGCTGTTTGGTTGTGTGGATTGCTGGGTTATTGGGCATTTTACATATTAAAATGCAACTTCTACTTCTGTCCTATAACCTGTGCAAAGGGAGATGGAATATCCAGTGTAAAGGGTAGGAGCTGATGAATCAGTGGGTGTTTAGGACCTTTTTATTACTTAGTGAACAACATTAAATGTGAAAGTGTAAGTTAAGTGTACAAGAAACTTTAGAGATCTAAATTTGCCAAATCTGATACGAAATTCAGTGTTCAAGATAGTAGTTAAACTCAGAATTATTTGACTTTGTGCTGCAGTTACTGTATTAGCTGTGCTGTGTCATACTGCTATCAGAATGAGGTCACAAAACAGAGGGCATTGAACTCTCATTTCATGCAAATGTAGGAGGAATCCCAAATTCAGCAGTAAACAAGGATGAAAAGGAAGGCTGCACAGTAAGGGCAAGAAAAGATGCTGAAGTTTCCCGCAGTTCCTGCCTCATTGTTTATTCCAGCTTCCTGCTTTTTCAGTTTGCCTCTCAAGTCTTTCTTGTGCATATACATAGATTACAGTATGCAGAAGACTAAGAATAAGCTGAAGGCAGAAACTGACTTAATGAAGACATTCTTGTAATAGAGAAAAGATTTTGTTGTCCACAGATGCGCAAAGAAAAATAGAAAAGCAGCTGCCCTTAGAAATGGAGCAAAAGTAGAGATGAACATCACGTCATGATGCTTTAGTCAAAATCTGATGTGTTGAAAATCTTTGAGAGGATCTGTACTGTTGTACAGGGAGATAACCAAGAGGAGGAACAATAAGCTTCTGCTGGAAAAATACTGCAAGTCTCATGTCTTAGGCACTGTCGTGAATAGCGTTGACTTTTTGTCAACTTTCAGCTGGAGAATCAGGATAAAATAGCTTTCAACTATTCTGTTATGGCTGACAATATTAATAATCAGTTTCATGTCAAAAAGTTCTGTTTCCCTAAGACCAAGCTACAGACGTATAGTCACACACTGTCATCTTCCAGAGGAAGATTTTGAAGGGTAGAGGCCCTCATCTCATTAGTTTCCATCTCTCCTCTGTGAGTAGTTAGGTTGTCTTTTCTGAAAGCTTCTGGGGGCAGAGACAGCATAAAGGTGATGGAAGAAATTTATGTGGCAAGTGGGTGTGTAGGTGAGGTGAAGTGGAGCTGAGATACAGAAATCAAGTGAAGGCTTCCTGGGTCACCTGGCCTGCAGAATTAAGAAACTAGGCACATAGTTGGTCGGCAATGAGTTATTAAATTTACAGATTATCTGCACTACACCCATGAGGTGGTAAGCAATGGAGTTTGGGTGAACTAAGATGGCTTATTTTACAACTTGCAGTATCTGTTTAAAGTATCAGCTGAAGCCTTCATGAGAGCAAATGCAGCTGGTGGCATTTGGGCTGTGGAAATTATAGTTTGCAATACTTTTCTAATAGTAGTTTGAGAGTTTAAAGAATTATATGACTAATATTTTAATTGGACACTGAAAACCTTTAAGTTTCAGGAAATAATTTTTTTTTAACACAGCCTTGATCAAATAGCCAAAAATATTATAGGATTCCTCTGAAGCACTAGCCATGGCTGCAGCAACATACCCTCTAAAATAGATCAGTGATCCAATCTGCTTTGACAATGCCTATGTAACTAAAAATAGAAAAAATAGAAGAGAAAATTTGTAGGGCTGGTAGTGGCTTGTATTTTTCAATAATTTATCAAGATTCGAAAGCACAGATTTCCTTTGGGAAATATTAGTTCTTAGGTTTACAAAGTGCCTCAGTTGTAAATACCCATAAAAATGACAATTTGGTAGGTCGTATTTATTCTTAAGCGGGTCAAAGGACATTAGCGTATTCCTACTATATAAATCTGTCAAGTACAGAATTTCTTTATGCTCCCAAATCACAAAAGCGCCTCTTACAGTCAAGGAGAAAATGTCGCATTATTGCCAATCAAGGACAACAAGCAAGCATATCGATCTCTGCCCAATAACTTTTGCCCTGCTCACTAAGTTTTTATCACTGAAACTGGACACATCAAGGGATTGGATTTAGTATATACATACAGTGCTGATTTATTACAGGAGGAGAAATACAGTCTGGCCTTACTTCTAGCTCAATATTTTAACATTTATTTTATTCCTTGCATGGAAGCTTGCAATGACTTTTTTTACAAAGTGTATAACTTTCAGATATGCCTGGATGTGCACAAATCTTCAGCTCGCATAGGTACATTGAGTGTTATATGTGTACATGCATTTTGCATTTGATGGCCTTACAGTAGTCTTGAGTCTTGATTTGAAGGGTTTATGTATGTGGAAGTCTGTAGTAGGGTTGCTGTTGATTTCAGAGGGGCATAACCAAAGGTAAGCTTGGGGACCTTGGAGGACATATAGGCAAGAGAGGTCTGGAAGCTGCTTGCTGAGCCTGTTCTGAAGATGCATTGGCTTTCATCTTATCTGTGGAGCTGTGTATGTAAAGCCTTATGTATAAGGGCTGTTTGCCAGTCACAAATACTGGAATGCAGCAGAGGGCTAACATTGTCCTGCTTAGTCTTTCTGTGTTCTCTCTCTTGCTGGTGAAACTTCTTCTTTTTTTTGTCATTTTATTGTTGATCACTGTAGAGGATTTGGCCCACTCCACAAATGCAGAATCTTTGAGGTCTCTGTGTACAGTGGTAACCATGGCTATGGTAGAGGTACGATCAACAAATTACTTTGTGGAAGGCAAGGGCATCTACAAAACTGAAGGGAAATATCTTCATCACAGAATTACAGAATGGTGGAGGTTGGAAGGAGCATCATCTAGTCCAACCCCTCCAGCTCAAACCAGGGTCAACCTGAACAGGTTGTTCAGGATGCTGTACAGACAGGTTTTGTGTGTCTGCAAAGATACAGTTTCCACAACCCCTCTGGGTAATCTGTTCCAGTATTTCGGTGTCTAAGGATAAGCTACTGAGTTAAAAGCACAGACCACATACATCAGCAGGAGCAGATATCTGCTAATTTTGTTACAATAAATATATGAAGCGAGTATCCCAGAGAGCACCCGGCTCTCTGGTGTTGTGTCATTATAAGTCCTGCTGGGTATTTTACCTATTTGGGAAAAAGACATGAGTTTTCCTCTTTGGCTTCTGAAGAGCTGGGTAACTCTTCCATAGAATGAATGGATGCAGAAGTAGCTGATGGATTTGCTGCTTATGTGCATAATGATGTGGAGAGAGCTGGAAAGGCCATATCCCACTCTGTGTTATTTCCTGATGGTGCAGGCAGATGTTGCACTTCTCCAGACGTGTCCTTCCCCAGCCAGACATTCTGTTGAGAGGTTATGTTCAAGGATTCTGTATGTTGGTCAAGATTTCCAGATGTCTAGTAATCCCAGCCTTTTCTTGGGACGTGAGCAAATCCTTTCTACTGTGCATGTATAGCAAATCTGACACTTAGTGGAACTGCCCACTGCACATGGTGTGCACATGCACAGTAAATCTCATGTGGCTGGGGCTCTTGTGTGTGTGCCCTCCTGTGGATTTTCACAAGCGCAAAAAGTTGGATGTCTCAGACACTTCAGATTTACTGTGTACGTTCAGACCATCTGTGCAACACGTGTGCCGCAGGTCTAGGGATGCTTTAAGGGTTGGACACAATGCATACACAGCTCCTGGTGATGCATTTCGCTACAGGAGGAGTTCAGAACAGGATCATGGCACACTCAGAAATCATGCTTTTCACTAGGAACTTCTAGAAAGAATTCTGCTGTGGGAAGAAGCTGCTTTTTAGTTCTTCAGTCTCCTGTCTTGTCACAGATAATTGTCCAGTCAGGCTTATCGTACCTTCAGTGTGCCTTCCTATTACACACAGAAGGATCTGAGAAGGCAGTGGTTCTTGATTTTTTGGGGGGTGTGTGTCTTGACTGGAACGTATTTTCTTCAGCAATGTGAATTCAAGCCAGAAGAGGAGAGAAGAAGAGAGTGCACGACTTGGAATTGAGGGGAAAATATGACCCAGGGTATGCATTATCCGTTTCCAGTGTCAGATGGAAATGCTGAGTTTTGCCAGCCGCCTTCAGATCACCTCTCAGAATCAGGACCAGAATGAGAAAGTTACAACTACTTCCATGCAATTCTCACCTTTCCGGCTTAATACAGAAAGCTGTAGTTGCCAGAGCAGGGATGAATCATGACTTTCTTCCATGCAAAGAGCCTTGGGCTTTTTTCCCCTCCAAACATTTAACTTACTTGCAGGGCTGACAGAAAAGCAGTAGATTTTTTTTTTTCTCCAAATATCCATTTGCCTTTCCATTTATCTGCTTTGATCTAAAATATAGAACCTGATGGATGCCCTAGGTAAATCAAACATTTTCTGTCTGCCAAAACGGTTTTGCAAATGCTTATTTCATGCCATTACCATTTTTCTGTTTCTAGTAGTAAATCAAAAAGTATCAGCCATTCATCCACTTTAAAAGTAATGCCTTTCCTTTGCATAATTACACATACCCAGTGGAGATCTGTATGCACAGTAAATCTATTCCTTTAAAAGGTTTTGCCTGAAGTACCACAGTGACATAAATTGGTGTAGCACAAATTTATTTATCTAAGAGGTTTATTCTTTTAACTGGTTGGGTAACTATACTTCCATTGTTTGATTTGGGTGGGGAGGGCTTTTATTAATATATCAGATTTAATTCTGCAGCAGATGTTTCTGTAGAAAGGTCTCACTCCTTACAGGACTTGTAGCAATTGATATGTGTGTGTAATTTATTCTCATTACAGGTTTATTCTTAACTGGTGCTCAGGGGGTCTTCACTGTATCTCCAGTAGATCCTTGAGAATTAAATAGTGTAACGAATGTAATGAGCAAACCTGAAAGAAGTACACATAGAGAAGCATGTGTATTTGAACATTACCTTTCCAAATTGCAAAGAACATAAGCACAGTACTGAAAATGAGTGAGAAATTGCCAAAAAGAAATGTCTTCCAGTAATAAGTACCCCGGACAGTATTTTGGCAAAGTAAAGATTAAAAAAATTGATCTCTTCATCGTTCTCATGTAAACTTGCTCATCTTTATAGGTAGTGCTTGTAGCTCTCAAGGGTGTCCAGCCTAAAGCAGACGAGCCCAGCTGGTGGAAGCCTGGGAGTGAAATGATGAATTTTTTAGCAGATCCAAGTTTATTTTTAGGCTTTATAGAATTATCTTTTCATTTCCCTGTGAGTGAAGTTGCAGGAAGTATCTTAAAAAAATTAAATTAAGAAACTTCACCAGAACAGCAAAAAGTAGCAAAACACCGGAACCTAACTGCAGTTGAGCACGTAAACATATCCCGGTTGCATTTGAAATTGTGGCTACAGTATAATCCCACAAATATTTACATACATGTTCAGTTTAATGCATGTGAGAATTCTTGAGACGTGCAAGTCTGAGGATATACCAGATTTCAGGTTAGTTTATGACGAGTGATGTGAAGGAGAACTGAACAAAATTTCTAGTGTGGATGTATTTTCTGTAGATATATTTTCCATGGTACTGAATGTGAAAGTGAAATTCAAGGTGGCTGTATTTTGTTAGATTATGCAATAAAAACGTGCAGAAACATTTTAGGGAGAGGATGGTTCATAGGAAAATTTCGGGTCTTGAATCTCTTTGGTTAATGAAGTTAGTTTCATTAACACAATCAAAATATTCAACCCTACGATTTCACTCTATCCATTTCAAAGCGTTATCTTTTTTTTGCTGGCATTACAGAGCTGTAGACACTCTTTCCTACAGTTGGAGAGGAAAAACTGCTTTAGTATCCAAGGCAAACCTGGGAAAATGCCTTTGGCCTGGAATGAGAAGATGCATATGATAATTACAGATCTAGCAAGGGCTGTGTATTGGAGGGAGGAAGTTTATTACATGCAGCTCCACATCCCATGTCCATCAAGGTCACTCTTTTGAGATTTCATTTAAACTGGATCTGGCTTTTTTGGGTCTTTTTCTAATACATTAAGTAGATCAGAGGTTGCCAGCTGTCCTTTTTGATCAGAATTGATGGTGGTGGTTGCAATCATACAGCTTCACAACAGTACTGGCAAAGACTAACAAATGCTGGGCAGGGGACGCAAGTGAAATGCCTGTTCAGACATCAGGGAGCCAGTTTGGTACTGGTGTTTTGACTGGAGTGGATTTACATACTCTGAAAGTCAGATTCATGTTTTATGTCAATTCTAGCCATTCCATTTCAGACTAATACTGATCTGTGACAGTAAATAGTAGTCTTTCTTTAGCATTTAGGTTGATGCATAAAGATACACAGTGTAGTCCAATTGTTTCAGCCAACCTGAGTAGCATTTACACAGATGTGTATGCCCTGAGTAGGAAGAAAAAGCACTCTGAACTGGTTTGTAATGGATCTTGATAATTTTAAGGGCAGGATTGTGTGATGTAGTTGCTTGTGATAGAGACTGGATTTGTAAGTGACAAAGATGCCTCTTTGAATCCCATGTCCTGGAATGTGCTTATGGGAGCTGCCAACTGGGAGTGCTGGAGCCTGCAGCCTTCCCCACTGACACGGCCTCCCCTCTGTTCTGCAGTTGGTAACCAGAAAAGCCACCTTAAAGAGTGAGAGAGTACCTCTGCTCCCAAACTGGCTCAATCTTTGTCTTCCCATGCTGTTTGCATCGATGCTAATCAATGTTAATTATGGTAGTGGGGCTTGTGATGTACTCATTATAAGAGCCATCCTATTTTTCTGTGCTTGTACAGTCTGTAACACAATAGAGCCCTGATTGGGGTTCCCTGGATGCTACAAATAGCAATACAAATTGTTATAATAATGACTGTGTGGTTCATGGTATAAGACTACCAAACTCGGTTCATAGTCTGCTGAAGCATCACTTGATAATTCTGTTTGCTCTTACCACTAACTATGGCATACTGGTGATGTCTTGACAGTTGGGGCCTCAGCACAGTAAACCACTTAAGTTTTTGTTTGTGTTTAAATAGGTGTTTGTTTTTAATTTGCATTTCAGTCTGTGGTTGTTTGTGTAAATATATGCTTAAAGTTAAGCATGTGCTTAAAAACTGTTCTGATTCAGCATCCTTATTGTGTGGGGTTCGTTATCCCACCACCACTGCGATGCCTGTAGTGGGAGCTGGCGGGCACTGAAGGATGGGGTGCCAGGATGTATGTTTCTTTCCTAGGCTGAAGGTTACAGGTGCAATAGCGGGAAGATGCTTCTGCGCACGAGCTGAGCAGCTGGTAGGGTGTAGGTTGTAGCAAGGGTTCCCACCTTCTGTGGGGACTGGAAGTGCGTGGAAGCTGATGCTTTCCTTCTTGCAGAGACTGTAGTCCCCTTCCCGGTGTCACCCCGTGCTGGGCACCCTCGTACTAAGAGCTGATACCTGACAGGTGCAGCCTCCTATGATGAATTTGTCTCCTGTTCTACTGTTACCCTCACTGGAAATTTCAGCACCATTGTTTCTATGCCTTAATTGGTATAAATAATTACCATTCAGCCCCCATCTCTGCATCCCCAGGCCTTATCCTTGTGAGTTCCAGTGACTTCAATAGTCTCATAATTTCTTTTCAAAGCAAGTTTTCCATAAAGAGTCACTTACTTCTTGTTACCTGGTTTGTTATGGATATTGTTTCTAGTCCCGTTTTTTCAGTTCCCAACAGGCTGCATGCCTGGATTTTAGTTATGTGCGTGCAGTTTAGGCACGTGGTTTTCTGCCCGACTCTAGTTCTCTGTGTACCGTACTGTGTTTACCAAGCCTGTGTAACAAACATTTTAAATTGTTAACATGTTATATTACCTCTTTTGAGTGTGTATGTTGTTTCAAAAGGAATTTGAGTCAGTCTTGAGTTGCTTCTATGTTTGTATTCAATTTAAAATATTTAGTATGGCAGCTAGATTTTTCTGTGTTAACTGTGCTTTACTGAAATTTCATGATCTACAGCACACCCTAGTGATATCTGGAAATCATGAAGTTAGACCCACTCACTTTTACTTCCTTTATGGTGAAGCAAAATTTAGGACTCCACTAAGCAAAGTCCAGGAATGTAAATGCCTTTATCCAAGATGGGAAGCGAAGTGAATCCCTTGGTTTGTAAAACAAAAAACAGCCTTAGAAACTGAGACTGCAGGATATTCTTCTGTGAAAAGAACATCTATATAATGAGTTCATATGGTTTACAATTTGTAATGTTGGGTGTATTTTACAACAGACTATGAGGAAAAGCAACCCTGTTGTGTGAGAAGAGAGGAGAGTGTTTGTTGGGTTCCCTTTTAAACTGGAGAGAGCATGGGGACAGCAACCAGATGTAAATGAAGCATTGTGGAGGAAACCTGTAGGCAGACTTCACAGGTCAGAAGCCCAAAAGATCATTTACTGTCTTATGGCCAGAATATTAAAATTTATGCTAGATATTCAACTCCTTTTGCAGATGTTTAGGCCACTTGGTTTTCCAGGTGACGGTACCTATATTTAGTTTTCAGTGGCCAACAGGCCCCATATGATCCTGCAGAGGCATGTGTGCATACCTAACTTTTTAGGCTACCTTATACTCGCCTTTTTCTGGGTTTCTGTATTTCAGTCATTTGATTTCTTGACAATTGTCTGGATGCACAGAATGGCAAGGGTTCTGAATTAGATGCTGTTGACCCCCTGATGGAGTGAGAGGAGAAAGCAGGTTTAAGGACTCTGAGAAAGAAGTGTAATTAAATAGTCAAGAGGGCAGGGAAATATTTATCAGAAGTGAAATCAGATTGGTGACACGTGGGTAACACTGAATGGAATTGAGAACAGTATGAGCATCAGAGAAGATAGTAGGCCTTGTAAGTTACAGTGGTGGAAGTTAACCCTTCTATGAGTTCTCAAAGAGAAACAGATAATTGATCAGAGAAACACGAGTGGACAGTGTCCGAACCTCCCAGCCTGTGGAGGCTGTACCGAGTCTCCGCTGCAGACACTGCCAAGCACTTGGGCAGCCTGTGCAAGTTCAGTATGCCTATGTTTGCAGTGTGTGCTTAAGCTGCAAACAACTAAGCTGTCCCAGAAAAAGGAGGTTTTGCCAGCAGACAAGCAATGCTGAGGCTGTCATTATTTTCATGAAGGGCCATGAAACCCTGACAAGTGCAAGGCAGCCGATACCAGTACCCTTGAGCAGCTTGCAGCTCCAGCCTGGCTCAGCTGGAAGATCTGATCCTGTAGCTCCATTACATGTACAGAACATTAATTGTCTGTGTAAGGCAAAGCTAAAAGTGGGGTCCTGCTTTCTGGCTCACTCATGCATGAGAAATCTGGAATATTTTGGGGAGAGACAAGTTTCATCCCAGACCTCTGCATTTCACTGTTGTCAGGTAATCCAAACAATAATGGAAATGAGCATTTTGTTTTCTGTAAATAAAAACAAAAAGTTTCCAATAATTTATGGTATTTATTTAAATGACATGCAAATTACTTTGTGAAACTTAGGGGGGGAAAGCAGAACAACTGAAACAGCACAATTGTTTCCAAGAACATTCATTTCAAATCCACATACAATATTTCATTCATGCTTAATTATTTCCCCAATGCTAGTCTAAGCATTACTAGTTTCCTTTGTCTTTTTGCTTTTGCATGCAGCGTGATTAGCAAAACTGCTTGTGCTCTACCAACTCCTGCACATATGGGGTTTAGCCTCATTGTTCGAGGGGTGGAGCAACAAGCAATATGAACACTCATGCTGCCAAATTTGGCACACGTGAGCCCTCCAAAGTATACAGATATCACCCGTTTCATTTAAATCCCTGTCCATATTTTGCATTGCTACCAGAATGGCAACTCCATTGTCTGGGTGTATTATTTGAAGCAGCTTTTCTCCCATTGTTTGTGCACTGTAATCCTTGAGGTTTCTGTAGTCATCGTGAGCAGCTTACTTGAAAGAAATCACTTAGCTCTCACAGATCACTCTCCCTGAACCTGCTGGCAAAGGAACGGGCCATGACTAAAGCGTAAGACCTGTGATCTTTCTCAAGAAAATCTCCTCAGTAGAGTTTATAATTTGTTGCTTTCATGGGGCTCTGTTCTCAGGGTTTGGACTCAGTGTTGTCTTTCGTCCCCCATGGATTTTTCTGCGAGGCATGATGGGAATGTAAGCTGATAAAAAGAGTAATAATACTGGCTGTGGATGTGTGCCCTAACGACATTTTACGCACGTTTCATATACTGGCAAAGGGAGACATCTACTGTTTGACAGAAATTAAGGACAGTTGTTTATTCTAATTGCAGCAAAATCTTAGCCTTTTTTTCTTCCATGGTATAAAGATTGGCACATCCTGCTGTGAGTCTTTTCAGCAGACTGTTGAGAACTTAATGCTTGTCTGCTTAGGGCAGAATGAAAGATCCCCTGGAACTTATCATAGAGAAGGCGCTGCCCATTTCTTTCCCTTCCCAGCATTCAGTCATCTGCTTGGTCAATGCCCTCTACTCTAGTGGCACTTGTGTCTCATGATTGTGTATATGCACGCTGTTGCAGGTAAAGCCATTTGATATTAGCTGTTTTCTATAAATTATGCCTGTTGCGGGTTTTGAACACACATCATTTTGACTCCTGAGACAGTAATTGATATTTTTAAGGCAGTGGTTACCAAATTGACGTCTGCAGAGAGCCAGGAAAGGGCCTCCTTGCAAACTCCAGTTCTTTTTGTTTCCAAAGCCTATATTATGTTAAATATGGTATAAACACTGCCTTGCTCTTCATTTAGCTTAGCAATAGCTCTTTAGACAACCCTGTTGTAGCCACATATGCGATCTCAAATGGTGACACCCTTATGACTGCAAGCGAAGCAGAGAGGTGACCCAGGAGGCAGTATTAAAATATAACGTGCTAAACTGTAAGTCTGAAGATCCCATTGTAACACGCTTGAGTATTTGCAGTGACTTCTGGAAGCTTTGGGTCTGGTTCATCATTGTGGAGAGTGATTCAAATTCACCTTTTCATCTTCTTGCCTCCAACCTATCACATGAGAAAATTGGGCAGGGCAATCTTTACAAGCCAGCCTCTTCTCTTCCACCCTACCTGGCTGACTGCAAGCTCCTCTCTTTCCTGCCACATTATCAGAACTCGGACCCAAGAAGGCTGGAGAGAGTTGTTCCAGAAGGACAGGAAACTTAGTCTAACAGCTTTGTAAAATTTAGGCTCTCATTCATCACCCGTGAAGTTGGTGTATGGTTGGAAGCGAAGTCAGCTGAGGACCCTTGACTCTGATGGGACTTAAGTCAGCTTCTTTGCGCTTACTCTTTGTGTCTCTAAAGTACTCTGTGTTTGGGGTCAGAATTATATGTAGCTGAAGATTTACTATTCTCAGACTCCAGAAGCAACAGGTTATGGTACACATTTCTCATACCACTGAACAGTATCCAGCATGGAACTCTATCACTGCTGTTATGCCAGACACCTTCAAATGTCATCCTGCCGTCCTTGATACTAGAATGCTTTGTTCCTTAACTGAATTTACAATATGCATTTTTCGATCTACTTTAACTTTGTCTACTTTATGTATGCCCTTTAATTAGAGATTTGAAGAAAGCTCAGATGCACTTTCCTTCGATACATTCTGCAAAAGAGTAGGAGTGGAGGAGCTGGTTGTAGGAGGTTGTCTCTTTTTTAGCTCCTCTCTGGAAACCTTGCAGGTATTTTATGTAGCTGTTTTTTAACCAGGATTTTATTTCCACTTCAGTGTTCGTACATGCTATAACATATAAACATGTAAACTAATTTCAGGACACTGACTTTTACATTCTGATTTGCTGTAGCTTTTTCTGAAAAGGTCACAGGATGGCTACACTGTACCAGTAAACACAGTTACTGAATTAGGTTGCTGAGAAAGTAAAAAAAACAGCATAAATGACTACGATAATAAGAGCCTGGTACACCATTTGCGGTTAGGGATATAATATCTTAAACAGCTCGCTTGGATAGTGCCATCTAGCAATGTGTGCTTTATTCCAAAGCACCAGCCTATATTTTTGGATCGTCTTTCAAGACTGAGATGATATAAGGCGATTAATAGTGTTTGGTGACCTTCTGCACCAGTAGTCCATCTTTTTGGCATTGAAACTGATTTTGCCCAACTTGTCATTTTATCATCTGAGAGTGTGTGGGGAGACCAAAGAAGTGCCTTTTACAGCAGCGGTGGAATGATTTAGTTCAGTCCCACTGTTCTTCAAATTCAAACCCTTTCTCACAAGCTGATGAGGCAAACCTCTTCTTTGCTTAATGTCACATAAGGTACGTTGAATGGCTGTGAAGAGACAGATGTTCTCTATCTTCACTTCATATGCAAAAACCTGTTATATCCTTTATTTGCATCCAATTAGAAGTCAGACCCTGATGAATATCTAATGTAGGAAACGGGGAAAAGATTTGCCATCAAACATATGCTTTGCTTGTAGCGGATCTCTAACCTGCTATTGTGTCTTCCTGTAGTGATTCGGTCATTTTTACGCTATTATTTATACCTGCAGGCACAGCGGTGAAGAGTGTTAATAGATGAAAATCGGATTTAGGTTCCTGGTTTTGAAATGTTGCCTTTTCTCATTGTACAGAGTTCTGGAGAAAGCACCGTTCCTTTTAAACAGCCATTCTGCAGTTGCAAAATTTCCCTTACTAAGTGGCTCTGTTTATGGATTTAAATGCTGTAGCATTACTTTTGTATTCCTTTTCTCTTTCAATTTAGGTTGTGCCCTGTTTGATCTTGTGAAGCTCACCATTTTCTTGGTAATCCAGAGTATAATAGCAGGAACTCAGAAGTCCTAAAACTGTATTGTTGTCAAGAAAGGAACGTTCCAATTATAAATATAATAGGAAGCAGAAGTAGCAGACGCTTTCAGAACAGATGCTGTTATTCCCGTGACCCCGTAACAGCATACATACCGGGGTTCTGTGGTATCCAGGGAGAGATGTAGGTTGTCTAGAGCCCTAGACGTTAGACAGGGATAAGCAAAGCAGCTTTTCTTCACTGCAGCATAGGGTTTCCCAGACTCCTGGGGGAACCGATAGCAATCTCTTACCTCCTAAACTTGGATATGATTAGAAACCTGCTTTGTTAGACCTTCCATCCCCTTTCTTCTCTGTGGACCACTCCCATCACATCTTTTGGGGAACACAAGACACTTCCTCCATTTTCCTCTTTTCTTCTTCCTTTGATGTAACATTGTAAATTAAACCACCCTCACCCATATCCAGGTTAACACATGGGCACGAAAGGGAAATCTCAAGAGTAGGCTTAGGTGCTTTGCGAACTTAGGCAAATGCATCTATATTATTTGCACATGCCTCAAATTTTGAATGTTTTTTCCCTGCCACTGTGTTAATAAGAAATTTAAAGATTTTTAAGGGGAAAAAAAAGTGCGACTAGATGAAATGATGAAATTACGTCTGTCTTCATCTAAGTTGTCTAATCCTTGTGTTTTCTCCGGGAATCTCTGGCACAGAAGAAAATTTAGAGAAACAACTTTTTTCTGTCCAACAAGATTAAGCGCCTCAACTTAAAAATCTGTCATGGTTTCCTGTGAAGGTAACGGGTATTTGAGACAATTGCATCAGGTATTTCTGGACAGTTCCTGCAGGCCGAGGCTGCTTCCGCTGGGCATTTTCTCAAGACCCTGTAAGGAGCAGGCTGAAAGCCAGAGTGAATCATTCTGTTGGTAGCAACAGCCTGGCTCCAGCTGAAATCATTCCTGGCACCCCTTGGCCTGTCTTCTAGTGTGTCAAAAGCTGTGAAAATACACAGTGAACCCAGCATGCTGAGGATGTGCTGAACTGGCTGGTGGCTATTTTGGGTTCTGCTATGTGTTAGGAAAGGACTTGACAGAAATCTGCCAAGTGGCTCATCAAACCAGAATGCCAGTGCACTGTTGCTGCTGTTGGTTTCTGATGCTTGCTTTTGAGAGATGACTTGAGGATTTTGGGGAGTGAAAGGGATTTTATTTTTTCCTCTTGACTTTTAAAGTGTAGAGTTCCTAGTAACCTGAGGAGGAAGAAGACATAAAACATCCCGATAAAGGAAATAAAGTATTGAATCAATGCTGATAGAGAATTACGATAAAGGAATAGCAGTAACAGCTAGTATTTGTAAGAGCCCAGCGTACTGCAGTGAATACAGTGAGATTATTGGCAGGATCCGGTGTGCAGCAGGACTACCTTGAACTGCTCTCACTCCGTCAACTCCTAGAATTAAGAAGCATGTGAACATTTATCTCTGTTACTAATTATTTGTTGAGTGGACGTTGAAATGTGCATAAATACATGCTAGAATTAGTGATGGCTCCAGCCACAATGCGCAGTCCTGTACAAGCAAACACAGCGCGCAGAGCTGTCCCTGGGGCGTCTGGGTGATGTTGTCCCGAGTGGCAGGCGTGCGATGGCGGGGTGTGCGTAGCCGGCAGATGGAGCCCGCCGGGCAGCACACGCGGCCCCCACGAAATCTGTCGCAGGCCTTGCCGCTTCAGGAGGACCAAAATCAGGACTGCTGTGCTGCTGCGTAGCCCAAACTCGCAGAATGTTTGGTGGAATGCGCGGTGTGCTGATGCATGTGTCTCGGTTAATGCTCACCAAGGAGAGTGACAGGCGTGCCGTCAGATGCTGGCTGGTAACTAGGTACAGAATCAAATCTTAATCCAGTTGATAGCAATAATCAGATTCCCATTGACTTAAACAGTCAAATCCCTCTGAGAGTGCAGTTGTGATTTACAGCAGCGCGTACATCCTTAAGGGATACACTCTGCACTTATATCACATTTTCATTTTAGTAACTTCTACCACAGAAAACAAAAAATAGACCTAATGAATACCTGCTGGTGTAGCCCTAATATCGTGTGTTTATTTTTACTGGGGTTAGTGAAGTAATGATTCAGTTTGGGACAGTGATAAAAATTGCCTCCTTCAATGGCTGGCAGACTTAACTGCTTTTAATTTTTAATTTTGCTCCTTGGAAAGCTGCTTACAGCTGCAATTTGGGGTGTTACTTTTTAAAATGTACATGGCATTTTGGCTCTTTGCTCATTTCAGGAATTACATTTGCTTTTTACATCCAGGTCATAAAAATCAAGAGCACCAGTAGACCTGTAACATTTTGAGTTGTAACACAGAGAGTTGTTTTATGTGATCGTATAAAGCACAGGGAGGTTAAGAAGTCCCCAGTGCAGCCACAGGAAAGGGACAAGAATTCTGAGTTACTTTCCTGCTCCTTTTCCTCACCCTGCTTTTTCATTTTCATCTTCTCCACAAGGAGCTGCGGGGAGATCATTCACCTTAGCTCAGAAACGAAATCGTAATGAAGGCTTAGTTAACAAAAACCTCTGTTAATAGCCCGTTCTTGGGAAACGGCGGCATCTCTAACACCAGGCAGCAGCTTCTCGCAGGTCGTGCCGGCGCTGAGGAGCTGTGCCGTCCCGGTACCTCACCGAGGGGCTGGCCGAAGCACGCCGGGATGCGGGCGATGCCGGAGAACCCCGGGGGACCTCGGGCGAGGGCCGGGGCCGCCCGGCAGCGCTCCGCGGCAGGCGGCCCCGCCGGGCCTGCGC
>Ga0065711_1034043_pt1 | contig 24382 bp, 11 predicted proteins | sample Hoacrofraction12_FD_59098 | JGI IMG/M metagenome (GOLD analysis project Ga0065711, IMG submission 59098) | Hoatzin crop microbial communities from Cojedes, Venezuela - Epithelial fraction 12 v2 (version 2) | ecosystem: Host-associated > Birds > Digestive system > Esophagus > Crop | place...
CAGCCGGGTGGGCTGACCCAACCCCAACCTGGCCAAACAGAGCAGGGTATTCCATACCATGTGCCATCATGCTGGGTTCCGGTGGGGGGAGGCGGCGCGGGGGGAACTCACTCATGGCTCGGGAGGGCACGGCGGCCGTTTGGTCCGTGAGAGAGAGAGTGGCTCTGTACGGCTGGTTTGTTTTGTGTATTCCCCTTTTCTGTATCGTTGTTGTTATTGTTCCCTTTGCTTGCTGTTCTGTTAAACTGCCCTTATCCCGACCCACCATTTTCTGCCTGTTTCTTTCCATTCTGCTCCGCACCCCGGTGGGGGGAGGGGCGGCCACGTGGCACTTTTGTTGCTGGCCGCAGCCAAACCAGAACAACAACAAAACTTTAAGTGGACTCGTACGTCACAAGCATATTGCAATTGATAGCCTTACTAGACTACTGCAAAGGAAACCATATGTCACGCAGTATTTGTATGACAACAAGAGTATCAACTGAGATGGTCATGGTAGTGTCCAAATACTCAGCAATTAAAGCTCTCACATAGTTAGACAGCATTCCATTCCAACGAGATCATTTTTATGTACATGTGCAGAAATATACATTCCCATTTGTGAATGTATTTATTACTAGAGACGGAAAAAGAAAACTCAAATATTTTTTACAGGCCATATCACCCTGGAAAGAGTTTTCTTTCAGATTGGAAAAGGATTCTGAATAAAAACTGTAATTGAAGTCTCTTTGTCTTGGCTTGTTCTCACTGATCGGATCAGAGCAGATGTGTTTCTGCAATTTTCCTTGAAGAGTTTTGTGTCACAGTTCCTATTTTTTCCCGTATAAATTTTGTCCTTTTGTTTGTGTTTTGTGTCTTTAATTTATTCCGCAAAGATGTTTGCTCCCTCATCAGTTATGAAATATCACATCCTCTGTACTACGTATCGCTATTCATTTTTCTTTTGTCACAGTACAGAAAATCAATGTGGTAATAAAATATCACAACCAGCATTCATCTTCAAATCCTAGCTACTGTCAATTTAAAGTAGGGATCACTAGTATACAAACAATCCTTACTTAAATATACAGTGTGCATTTTCTGACTTCATAGTACAAATTCCTAGGATAGTGCAACTCAACTGCTCTCTTCCCTTTCCTCTGCAGCTTCCTATTGTTACCAGTTAGGAACATAATAAAATAACTAAAGAATAAAAAGCTGAAATAGATAAATAAATTAATCACTATAACTAAACAGCATAGTCCAATACTTTTGCTGACACAAAAAAAGTAATTTATAAATTCCTTTTAATTTCACATACTTTACAAAGATTTGCACTGTTAATAAAATAAAATGTTTTCTTTCAAACTAAAATAAAATTGAGTTAACCAAAGTTTCAAGATTATTAAAACACAAAAATTGTGAGCATAAGTTAAGCAAAACATAATCCATAAACTGTCTTAAAGTTTTTAAGTTGACAAATTCTTTTACAAATTTCTTGACATGCAGCTATTAATTAATGTATGCTATTTTTTTCAAGGTTGAAATATTACTCTAGTATTGAATTCAAATTCTTTCTAGCTCATATTCTTATATTGCTCTCCCTGCAGAGCGTCAACTGGACACTGAATGGTCTATTTATTCTGGTCAGAAAGAACTTGGAAGAGATTTGTATCATTGAAACATCAGAGACGAATGTCTCAAATGAGTTTGAAGAGGATTGGAACTGTATTGAATGACATGTGAATGTACATCTTGGACTTTGTTATGCTCAGTGTGTTGGTTAGTTGAGTGATTTTTTTAAACATTTTTTTCCCCTGGACCATATTTTAGCAGTGGCAGGTCTTGCTATTAGTTAGAAGCATTTGGATAGTAGGTATTCCTTTGTGAAGGGAGCAAGTTATCTGATTTGCTGAAGGTAATTATTCTAACAATGGCAGGTATAACAAAATCCTCCAGCCCTTCCTTCATTTTACTTCATGTGAAACGAGATCTACACATAAGCTTTCTGAGAAATATTACTATATATACAGCTACTTAAAAACTTGTGAGATCCATTTCTTTTCTAGACATCTCTACCCACTGAACAGAGAAAATTTACTTTTGTATTAAAGAGAAGATTTTTGCACTGCAGAAATCATTTGAAAATTGTATGTACAAGAAGCATTTAGCTATGTAGATGCTTTTATCTAAGTAGATGTTTTGCTTTAAATTGCTAAGACATATTGTTACATAAGAACAAAATCCAAAACTGATATGCACCTACACAAGATTAATCAAATGGAAAATTATGGACTGCTGAAGGAAGAAAAAACCAAACCTACAACTGCTTTACAGACCTATTCACTGCTGCGACTAGTTACCCCCTGAGAAAGCTGAACAACTTGAAAGTAGATTTGATTTTGTGTGCAAAACTGTAACTCAGTACAGCTTTGTTAAAAGGTCCATTGAGATATGTGACCAGTTTGTTAAACTAGTTTTCCCCCTTTGAAATTTAAGATATTTAAGCAGACAAATTTTGCCCAAACCTGTGCTGATAGATTCCAACAGGTTGGGAAAAATGCGACGGTATTTTCTAATATCCAGCCATAATCAAGGAAGTTATGGTAAATTTGTTCAAGTTTCACTGTGAATTTTGATGAATCATTTCAATGACTATAACAGCCAAGTTGAAAGCCAGTGAGGGAAAGTCACTGTGTCTTGAAAACTGTTGCTTTATACAAAAATAGATATACTGGGAAACTCTAGCATGATCAATCAAAGAATTTTCAAGAAAAAGGAATAGGTAACGTTTCTCGCACGTAAGTATTGTGTTGTACTTTGCTGTGGGGAATAACAGGAGAGGTAAAAAAATTAAAAAAAACAAAACCAAAACCAAACAGGACTGCATCCATAAATACCAATAAGAGTTTCAGCCGCAAACTGAAAACCTCCTTGCAGTAGCTCAAAAGGACAATATCCAGGGAGTATTGATCACTGGTACGATTAAGGGCTACCAACTCTGATGGTGCTGGAAACCTTGTGATATTAACAAATAACAGACAGAATATTTCCATAAGAGCATCAGTCATGTAACTAAACATGATAATTGGAAGATTGTACCAGAAACATCCAGTAAAATGTTTAAGGAAGTCCCATTTAGAGATATTTTTGTGTCCTCTGTCCCTCACCTCCTCCAGTGCTGTATTTCTTCTTAAGTAGATAATCTTCTTACTATGTCCATGCTGAGAGAGAATTTCTTTAAAGGGGTGTATTAAATTCCATACATCTTTAACTAGTAATAAACAAAAATAGATACAGGATTCCTCCATTTATGCAACAAAGAGCTTACACTCACTTACATTATTACATGGTCTCACTAAATAAATTTATTAGGTTCGATTTCTTGCTATTATTGACCAGAACATAGGCTTTAATTTGGAGGAAAAAAACAAACATCCTCTGCACAACCCTGCCCCCTGACCTAGATGAAAACAGATACAGTCGCACAGTGGCAGAAATGGAGCCACAAATTTTTTTTTTAATTTGTTAGAAAATGATTAATTGGGTAGTCATATGACAGTAAAAGTCTAGTGTGGTCTATAAGGTACTTCTGTCTCTCTGATCTTTCTAGAGCTGAGGCAATTAACAACCATGTCTGGGTTGAAAGTGTTAAAGATTTTATGCTATTGCTACCTGGAAATGGGAAACATGAAAGAGTGATGTTTCATTAGACATGAATGACCTAAAGGATGGCAGAGAAAGGAAAAATCGAAAGCATGGATCAAATAAGACCTATTTGGATTCAAAGCATTTTAGAAGAGGATGATAAAAGCTGCCCTTCCCTCCAACTTCAGGTTTAGTTCTGTCTGTCTGCAGATAGACGGATAGAAGGGTAGTGGATAATTCAGTCTATGAGATCAGGAAGATAGATATCATCAGGGATAGCATTAATATGTGGCACATTCACTTCCCAGGTACAGCTTGATAAATGAACATGAACAGTAGTGCTAGTGTCCGGTAATTCTCAGATGTGTTAGCTAAAACTTTTCCATATCAAATCATCACCAAATCAGTCAGAACAGATGATGGTATTTGTCTTCTAGCTTTGGAAAGAAATGAGGAAATTACAGAGGACTGATGATACCAAATACCCTCAGAAAAACATGATCACAAGCAGGCTTATTTTAAATAAAGCAGCAAGCAAAGCTAGATTTGTAACTAATGTTTGGATTTTGGAAGAGCAAACCTGAATAAATTTAAATAACAAGCCAGTAAAACCTGCTGGAACAAAGCACTTACATGCTGGAGTATATAAAACATTTGGAATTTCTCCAAAACAAATCTGGAAACTCTGTCCAGAATAAAAGGCAAAATTGTCTGAAATTTATGTTCTAAAAAGAGAATTTGCAAGAAACAGTGCCAGCTGTAATGCCTCAAAAGTTATATTGAGAATAAGTAAAGAAATTTTAAAGACTAGAGCAAGTGGGGAGTCATTTGCAAGAAAACCGATCACAAAGGAAGTAAAATAAAAACTTCTGAAGAGAGTTACACTAAAATTCCAGAAGTTTCTCAGCCAAACACATTAAAAATAAATAATAAAGTGTTCAAAACTTAAGATGGAGGATAGAACTAACCTTAGCATGATCTTCAAAATTAATCACTCTGTGGAATGCAAAGATTTCAGCGGAGTAGTTCCCTACCTTCTCTGTAGCTAACCCTGAGAAAACCGGTCATTGCTCAGTCCTCACACAGGACTTGGGGCATCATCACCTCCCCCTCAGCCCACAGTCCTCAGACCAGTGTCTTCATGTGTCTTGCCATGAAGTTTTATGGCTTCTTTTTATTCCTGTGTGTCTTCTGTTAGTTTTGAATGTGAGCTAACCTTTAAGGGTGCTCTGGCTAACTGCATACCTGATCACTTAGACTTTACTCACCTGTGCTTTCTACTGGATTTACATTCTACAAACTTGGCTTCACTTGTAATGTGCTAACACTTGATTTGATGAGAAACCACTGGCTTGTATAAAGTAGATGCACCACTAACCACCTATTTTTTGCTGTGTGATAACACAGGAAATGGCAAATTCAAAGAGAAGTACTAGAACTCCTTTCTGATGAAAGCCCCCCTAGTCTGATCTTCTAGTTGCACTGTCTTATCACTTAGTTACATGAAACTGCAATGCATATTACAGACTTACAATAAAATTGAGGTTTTTAATGAAAATTTTCTATTTGATCATTGGATGAATACAAATAAGGAAAAAAATCAGATGCATGTGGAAAGCAGAGATATTAGTGGTGTTACTATGGCGTGATTACACGAGTTATAGTTTGCATGTTCCTCTGTTGTTTCTTTTTTATGAACATTTGTTATCAGTGTTGCCTGTTTTGCATAATATGAATGAAAGTGTTCATCTGAATTTTGCACTTCACTTGATAAAATTAGGCACAAATTGAGGCAAGTAGATATCAGCAAGGCATTTCTTACTCAATACTGTAGGCAGTGAGCCAAACTTCTCACATGGTCCGCCTCCCAGGTGCATTCTTGACTGTGCTCAAAGGGTAACAGGTTGAGTGGCTTTGCTCAGAAATACCAGAAGTCACAAGCAAAGTGTCACAACCCTGGAAATGTAAAGGAATTTATTACCTAAGCTGTTTTTGTCTCTATGGCTGGTTCTGAAGTTGGCACAGACATACCTGCTTTAGGTCTGGCTACACTTTTCACACACAGGTGCTGGTGGCTAGTATGTCATCTAGGCAGGTGTAAAAAAGACACCCCTTTGCTGTAAGCTGCGTTCATCTCTTATATGGCTTTATTTTCAAATGCTATTTATTTGCACTGCAGTTTACTAGCCCCAACAGGAATCTGATGCTCTGAGGTGCTGCCTGCTGATGTCTACAACTACTGCTTCTCTGAGGGCACATCTTCATTTGGTGTCCAGTCCTTCTGAAAACAGTGATGGAGCACAGAGGGCCACACAGAGGGTCATAGCAGCAGTATGGGATGCTGGGGTGGCAGGAAAGGATGGTGAAAACAGAGGAAAGGCATTTACCTCTCCTCTGGCAGTACCAGGACAGTGCTGTGTACTCCTCCAGGACACGTCACAGAGCAATGGGAAGGTGAGTCCTTGCTGGTCACCTGCATATGTTACACTTCCTCTCTTGTAGCATAATGGAGAAGCTGATGCAGATGCAGCCCGTTAAATATATATATACTTTTTCTAACCATGTAACCAGTTTCTTAGGAAGATAATTGATACAGATGAAGTTTAGTATTTGCAAAGCAATCACTTGGCACTGGAGGTGGAGTGTGGAACTTGTTAGAAAAGATATGGCTATACCTACCTCAGTTTAGATAAGGTGTAACTCCTCATGTGTGACTGAAATCACAGCATCTGAAATAATCTTAGGATCTGTAACTCTATTCTCACGAGCCTGTTTCTGTTTTCCCTGTGACATCAGAAATCTCCCTTCTTTGTACATCTGAGTTAGGGTCTGTGTAGAGGGACAGTAGAAGAAATCCATATGTCCCTTGTTGTCTAAAGCTGTTGGAGGACCTTAGAAACACAAGCCCCTGAAATGAATCTCTACCTGCAGTGAGAACAGGATTTTCTGGTGGTAGAACTTTCAAAATACCCAAGATTTAAAGAATTATTTCTTCATATATCCACTTTCTAAAATACTTATAAATTCTATAATTTAAGTTCATTTTTAAAGATAAAACTCTATCTCCTCTATCCAGGGCTGCAGTTACAATACAATATGTCATTTATTGTCATGCTAATCCAGTTGTTTACAATAGGAACCACTCCCCCATATTATTGCTGGCTAAGAGCTGGTCTAAATTGAGCTTCTGCTTGTAAAGTATTGTGCAGTGGTATCATCATGCACTTGCTGTTGTTTGTTTAGGAACTGTAGTGATGATTAACTGAGAAAAAATGAGCTGTTTGATGTCAAAACCAAAATAATTACACAAACTTATAAAGTTTGCTCAGAAATCCAATGAAGAGTACCAAATGATGGCATAGCAATTAGACTTGAGACCCATAAATCCAGTCACTTAAAAAGAGGGCAATTAATTACTAAATGCATCCTTATTTTTATACTGCGCTTGTAGTAAACAAACATAGTTATTCTACCAGGCTCTGGAATTAAAAGTGAGTGACAAAAATACTTGTCAACATACCTTTTTTTTCCTCTCCATCATATTCATTCCCAGGAAGCACGTCTACCTTTGAAGTACAGGTAACTTTTGAAATTACTTCCTTCATGAATTATAGGGTCTATTACTAGACTGTGTTTTGTGATATGATATTGTGCTATTTCATTGCTGGAGAAAAACTTGTAGAGAAATGTGGAGAACATTAGACATACCAAGTATGTCTTCTCTATCCAATAAATATTTTCAAAAATTCTTTCAGTTGCCAATATTGTGAAATAGAGTGAAAACGTCTCTTCCTTTCTACCTTTTCTCCCTCTAACTTTACCTGAAAACAGGTGGATAATTAGAATTTGGTTTAGTCTAGGAAATTTAACTAATAATTGAGATTTTACAATATATATACACTACAAAAACCACATGAATCGAAGCAGACCCAGACTATTGAGAATTTATCAGGTGGCTTTTCAGCTTTTCAAAAGCTTTTCAGCTTTCAAAAAGAGACTTTCTACGAGTAAATGACATTTTAGCTAACATTTTTCACAGGCTTTCAAACTCATTTTTTAAATTTGAGTTATACTTTTAAAGAATGACTCATAAATCTCCTTTTCTACTGAAGCCTCAATCAATCAGCCTGTTAAAGGGAAAAGTTCAGTTCACAATGAATGTATACATGCACATGGGTCAAGGGACAAACATTTTAGACAAGACAGATTTTTCAAACTAGCATAATTTCTGATGGCTAGGGTTTTGAATGCAGAATGTCATTTTGCATAGTCTCTTCTCTGTTCAAAAGAGAAAATGTTGTCCTGGTATTTCAAGTGATAGTGTGAGGACAAAACAAATATCAACCCTCCTCCCTCCCCCCACCGGCCAAAATGGCAGATGATACGTAATTTTACAGTAGTAAGCGGTTGTCTTCTGCACTGAGCGGTTTTAAGTTGCCAGAAGTAAAGTTGCACCTAAGAATGGCTTCTTTCACAAAAGCGGAGAAGATGATAACTTTTAAATGAATAGAAGTCTGAAGGGTTATGAACCCATTCCTTTATTTCTTCTCTACAACTCAGAGACATCATTCCTGACTGTGAGTGCACTTGTTCAGCTTCTGCTTCCTTGAAAGAAAAAGCTTGACTTGGAGTATATTTCTGGGTATACAATCTGGGTTAAAAGCAGATTCCACCAGTTATAACCCAGCCTTCCCTTCAGATCAACATCTCCACATGCCGTCTCACACCTACCAGTCTGAGTTCCTCTCATGTCAAGATAATTGCACTTTGTGAATTACCTTTCATAGCAACCATCCTGATGATGCTGTAGAAAAATGTTTTTCTGTAATAATGGTTTTGTCTCTCATATAGAGCTGGCAGGATATAATTCTGGCAGGGAAATAATTTGTTTTGCTGTAGTAGTCCCAACTTGGAAAGAAATTATATGGAGTAGTTGTGTCTGGTTGAGTGGCTGAGTCTTGGGAATGTGTACAAGGCCTGCAAGTATTTATTTCTTTTAACTTTCTTTGGTTCAAAGCAGGTTATTTCATGTGGAGATTCTGAAAGGATAAACTTGAGTCTCTGTGACATAAATGTGACACAAATCATTATATTAAACAAACATCCTTTTATTCAGCTAAACATCATTGTAAAAGTCCTTTTATGATTAATATACCACATCTAGTGTTACATGAAACAAAACTGATGCTGCTTTTGATAAATGTTGATTAAAAAAGGTACAAAATCCCTCAGAGATAAAGGTCTGCGCTGCAGTTCTTTTCTTCTAAGGTAGCCAAGAAGGGTCTGATTTATAATAAATGTTTGTCTTTAGCTGTGTTTTGAAATACCAGTTTTAAATAGTTTAATCAATTCTAAAGTGGAAAAAAATTACCCTTGACTTAATGATATAATGGCTCAAAGACAACCTGGTCAGAAAACATGAAGCATTATTTTAATCTTAATTTATACCCTTTTAAATAAATACAAATACTTTCATTAAGATAAAGTAGCAGATGAAATAATCATACTGGAACTGTTCCTAGATTTAACTACAGAATATTGATTTACATTGTCTTACATGGCATTCAGTCTTTAGCTATCTTTTTCTTAATCTTTTGAAGAAACTCCCAAAAGAAATTATTTCCTTTAATCTCCATGTAAAGATATTAAATTATATGTCATATGTCATGTAAATTGCAAAGACATATAACATTCTATAAATAATACATTTAGAGATATTACTAGGCATTTGACCCATGTACTTCCTTGTGAATCCACAGAATTTGGTAGTTAACAGAACTCGACTCTCTGGTGTATCAGCCACTCCTCCTGGTCTGGTGACATCAGCGAACCTGCTAGGGGTGCTCTCTGCCCCATCATCAACATCATTAATGAAGAAGTTAAACAGGACTGGACCCAACATAGATCCCTGGGGGTCCACCACTAGCTACCGGCCTCCAACTAGACTTTGCCCTGCTGATCACTACCCTCTGGGCCTGGCCATTCTGCCACTTTTCAAACCACCTCACTGTCTGCTCATCCAGCCTGTACATCAACAGTTTCTGTATGAGGATGTTATGGAAGACAGCGTCAAAGGCCTTACTGAAGTCCAGGTAGACAATATGCAATGCTCTCCTCTCATCTACCAGGCCAGTCACTACATCATAGAATTTTATCAAGTTGGTCAAGCATGACTTCCTGTCCTGGTTTTGGCTGGGATAGAGTTAATTTTCCTCCCAGTAGCTGCTGTGGTTTGGACTTAGTATGAGAACAATGTTAATAACACTCATGTTTTCAGTTGCTCAGAAATCAAGAATTTTTTCCAGTTTCTCATGTTCAGCTAATGATCGGGTGTGCAGGAGCTGAGAGGGAACATAGCCATATAGATAGCCCAAGGTGGCCAACGGAAGTATTCAATAACATAGACGTCACGCTGAGTTTATGAATGGGGATTGGCTGGGGGTTAGGAATCTTGCTTTCTTGTTTCCATGAGTTTCAATCCTCTGTTGTCCAGGATTTCAAACTTTTTTTGGAATTTAGTGAAATTTGCAATTTCTGGGATTGCTACTTAGGGATTGGCTGTGAATTGGTCAATGGGTGGTGAGAAAAACTGTAAATAGTTTGTTTTGCATATCCATTAATATTATTATTGTTTTATTTATTAGCAGTACTATTAGTAGTAGTATTAGTATTTACTTTGTTGTCTTATTGAACTGTCTTATGTCAACCCATAAGTTTTACCTTTTGTCCATTTCTCCTCCCCATCCTGCTTGGACGGGAGGGCAGAGATGAGCGAGTGGCTCGCTAGTGCTTAGTTGCCAACTGCTGGGTTAAACTATGACACTTCCTCTTGGTGGAGCCATGCTGACTATTCCTGATGATTTTCTCATCCTTAATGTGCCTGGAAGTGGCTTCTAGGATTAGCTGCTCCATCACCTTCCTAGGGATCAAGGTGAGGCCTATTGTTCTGTAGTTACCTCGGTCTTCCTTCTTGCCCTTTTTGAAGATGGGGATGACATTTGGTTTCCTCCAGTCTCTATGCACTTCTCACGGTTGCCATGATTGATTAAAGATTATTGAGAATGGCCTTGCAATGACATGTGCTAGTTGCCACAGCACTCGTGGGTGCATCCCATCTGGTCTTGAGCCCAGATAACGAGAGTTATTTACTTCATGTTATATGCTAGGGACTTCATATCCAGTCTAGTCTCACTGCAAGCAAATAAGACTGCTGACTCCTACTGGCTTTTGGTTTAACGCATCTGTGAGAGGAGAGTCCAAGTCACAACACAAAATAAGCACTTAGGCAAACAAATACTGTCCCTGCAGACAGTACCCCTCCAACATGACCTTCAAATAGAGCATCAAAGTGAAGAGTATTCATCATCCTGCAACCCCTCCCCCCCCGCCCTGGGTCCTTTTTTTGCAGCTTGGGACACTGATGCACAGAGGAAGTCGCTTTCCATTGCAAGAAAAGAAGACAATTTCCTCCATATTGTCTTTTCTGCTCTTAGCACAACACTGTAAAAAGTCTTCTGAAACTGGCAAGAAATGTATAGCAAAAAAATGAAGATAAAATTGCTTTCCACTACTTTTGACTTATATGGTTATTTAATGAAACAGATGAAACATGGGCACAGATTGAATGAATTACTCAGAAACTATTTGAGAATTGAATTGTATTTTCCCAGGCTGGTAAAGTTTTTCAACAGCAAAGAGTCTTAGAAATTACAAGCAGGCATGGCTACCTAATCTCAGGTGGGTTTGAACAACCTGAATTCTGAGAGCCACTGAAGGTCATTGTTTTTTCTCTATGCAAAAAATATGAAGATAGGGGAGATGAAAATAAAGATTATCCTGACTTCATAGACAGCAAGATGTCACTGATATTGTGTATATTAAACTTGATCTATAGTCGTGGCCTTTGCTTGTACCGTAGCCTGGACAGCAGTATGATTTGAAACCACCACTGTATGAAAGTACAACAACATTTTCACACCAGGATCCCTGGCTACTGGCCCTAAAGAATGACCCTTGGTTGTAGGGAAGAGTCTCAGACAACATGGAGGGGCAGCTCCTGATTCCTTTCTGCAGCGAGCAGTAACACATCATCTCACTTACTCTGTTGTGATTTCTGCAGCTCCTTTCATGCTAGGATTTTAAACCTCCTTACACATGAATTCTCATACCTTGCTGCAGTTACATATAAAAGATTTTCTTTCTGAAGCAAATCAGCAATAAACCAAAAAGAGATTCCAGATTTTCCAGCACTTGCTGTGCTGTTTGCCAGCTTCTGGATGAACTTCCATGATACAGATGGCATGACGTGAAATAAGACTGAAAAGTAGAAGAGATGTTACTAGGCTGCACCAGCAGCCTGCATGGTGTGGAGTGTTTTGTGCATTTCAAAGCCTTTGCACTTCAGCTCAGTAACCTGTGAGGCTTGCCATTTCCCTCTCATTGCTATCGTCAGATTGCAAGATCCCATGAGGGATAAAGCTGAGAATGTCTTGTCAGTCTCTGCTGCCTCCAAAATCACAAATTCAAAACAAGCAACTGTCAGTGGACATTTGTTTGTTTACACAGAAGAAACAGATGGGCATGAGCCGTACAATCATATGGTGCCCTCCTTCTTTTCATGCATCAATCAATTGCAAAATCTACAGCCGTGGGGGTTCGGTATTGATTGCTTGTTCTCCATTGCAATTTTCATGTGCTGACAGTCTAACACAAAATTACCTATATTGCCTTAGCCGTCCCCCTCTGTCAGAAGCAGATGGCACTGAAGGGTTTAGCTATCTCCAGCCACATCTCATAGATTGGCCTCAACAGAACGGATATAGTATTCAAGGCATTATGTAGATATCACATTCCTCCAAGATCTCAAGCTATATATTTCTGAAACATGACAGTACACAGTTGTCTAATCTTGAATGACATCGTTTTTATGGTCTCACCAAACAAAGTATTCCAGTGCTAAGTTATTGCTGTACTTAAAAAGCTTTGCCTATTTTCCGCTTTGCTGCTCTGTAATCCTGTTGCTTCTTGCTGTATTCAGAGTGGATATGGAGAAAGTGGGCTCCTTTCCTTTTTCTAGTTACTTTTTTCTGTACTTGTCCTTTGCAGCTCACACTAACCCACCTAATGCCTTTAATCTTTCCTTTAAGATCATGTATTTTGACCAGATACGCTGATTTCTGGACTTCTTTTTCTGCTGTCTTACACATTTTCTTCTAATGCAGGGTCTGAAACTGCCAGCTGAGGCTGGCCTAATATGGTAGCGTAAAAAAGTCACTTCAGAAGTCTCTCATACAATCCAACGCTTTTCCTGCAATGAGATCCTGATGATTCAAACTCCGGTTATGATTCCCCTACAGCTCTAAGGGTGATGCAGGTGGATAGAGGGGCCACCAGACAGGGAGGCAAGAATGCAGCAATAAGAGTAATATGGTCTTTTGTGAGTGAGACTACAGCCAGGGTGTGGTGTGATAAACAGATACAGGCTGTGATGACAGCCCAGCAGGTACTTGAAAGCATTTTGCTGCCACCTAGTACTCTGCATTAGTAGAAGCACTACTCTTTGGAAAAGCACTGAAGAGTAACATAAAAAAAGAGATGCCAGCCCTAAGTATGTAACATCTAACATGAGCTTCATGTCAGAAATGGAAGAACAAACCATGTGAGCCAATGCCTCTGTGTGGTATACCACTGTCCATATGGAAATAAGATGCATAATGTAGCAGTGTTTCTGTGAATGGTAATATTGCCGGTCTAACTTAATCTAGACCTCTAAACATAGGGAATTAGGTAACTTTACTGCTTACTGCAGTATCTTTAAAATGTGCTCTTGATAATTCTTCTATCTTCCTAGTGCATGAACTTTTCTCAAGTCACTTGTTTACAGTGCTGACAGTCCAGACTCATCCAAGCTCAGCTTCCCTATCTATCTGTGAAATGTGTCAGTCAAAATATTATCTGCGACACAACCCAAGGGCTTGTCAAACAATCTTTGCCCTGTACTTCTCCTTCATTTGAAATCTAGGTAAAAAGCATCTCATTAACACACCAAGGGGTTGTACTCTAGCTAATTCTGCTAGCTATAAAGAAAAAACCCAACCTAATCAACTCCCTTCCTCACTTTGGTAGTCAGTAGATACCTCTCTGAATATACCGAATTCTATTGCATTTCTACTACCCAGAAACATCTATTCCCTTGCAAAGTACAAAGTATCTCCATTCTTTTACCCACGGCTGATACTCCTAATCAATCCTTACCCTTATGCTAATATGGCAATCATTTTTTACTTTACCTCACCAAACTTCTTTCATGCTATTTAAGTACTATCCAGCAGATTTGTGAATTACGTCCTACCAGGATATATTACCTGGATTTTCTTACACAGACAATTTGTGTCAGTGTCCCTCAAGTACCACTTTTGAGATATCCTTGACACTTAAACATGGAACCAAGAACCCTAAAAATTACTTTTAGGATCTGAAAAATGCATTTACGTATTTCACACTCTGAGTCTTTGGTAGAGAGAACTGCTATTCTTTCCTACATCTGCTTGCAAGTAATGCGGGCAAACCCCTCAGACATAGTTGAAGGACATGATGAGAAAATGTAAGAGTACTGAGAAGTGTACAAATTCCTTCCCTGAAAATTTACATTTGTGATAATATACATTAATAATGTACATAAAGAAATGTGTATTACACAATAGCAATTATGTAATATGCATGACTTTAAAACAGTTACATATACATACGGAAAGGACCCTAGTTTATTGCCCTTTCAAGTGTAGGTAGTTTTTTTTGATGCTCTACACACCATTTTGTCTTTCTGTAGTGGCTACAAGACCAAAAATAAATTTCTGGCAAACTACCAAATAGAAGTCCTGACATTTTTTACAAATACTGGTTGCTGTCTTATTAACCTTTGTTACCCACCTACAACCCCAAGATAGGCTGAAATGTGCATGAGTGGATGCACAAATACAAATCTTAGTAAGAGCTGTTATTGTAACTTTCCCTCATGGGGACTAAGTTGCAGTGTTTTGCAGAGCTCCACCGAGTGACGAAAATTCTGGGGTCAATGCACAATGTATTTATCTTTAGAAGATACTAGCACTTTTTATGCATTGAGAGAATTTGACCTTTCGGATAACTTGCCTTCAGCATAGTGACATTAAATAAGGATGTTCAATTTAGTTCCACACTGTGATTCCATTTCTGAAAGCTGACATGCTTGGAAAAGGTTCTGTAACCTGTCTTCATCTACAGGCAACAGAATGTAAAGGGACTTTGTTTAGTCTGCACGACCATGAGCCTTGGCTTTATATTTTATGTATAATTTAAATCCTCTAAAGTGTTTTGTTTTGTTTTGCCTTTATTTTTGGTTCTCATTTGAAAGTTTAAACTCTTGCCGCAGGGATTTAAAACATCTGTTGTTTTTTAGCACAAGTAATGATGGATTTTTGCTCTTTAGTGTGAGAGAGTTATTGGATAAAAGGATATATTAAATTTGACTGGCCTACAGATTAGAAATACGTTTAGAATTCAAATACTTCTCTATATTTCGCACAAGCTTTTGAAGGAAAACAGGTACAACATTTGTCTTAGATATAAACAAGAGGCACACGAAAAAAGATACTTAGCATTAGTAGTGTTTTGACTTCAAACAAAAAACTTATCAAATTTGTCATTTTTCAAAAATGTGTTTTGGAAATTGTATATGAACATAGAATGCAATTTGGAAAGAAATGACTGGTTAGAAATTAAGCAGCTTTCTACTTTCCGTTTTTTCATAGTATCTCATTGGTTGTTGTGCTTACTTGGATATGATATTCACATTTATCCAAGTACATTACAAACTTACCTGGGCTAAACCTATATGTAACATAGAGCATGTGTATACTCTGTCATCAAAATATTTTGACTATCATGATGTTGTTTATTTGTCAGTTTATCTTAGAGAAAAACATTAAAGATAGATGCTATTTAGTACAGACTGAAATGTCTTTTGTCATCATTAAAAATATCTCCTATTTGTATTATGAGGGAAAGAATCTGGCACTAAACAGAAGCACGAGTCTGTTGAAGTATCTTTCCATTACATTGGACTCCGTATTACCAGTTTCTAAAAGCCTGTAGGCTTTACTAAGTGCTAAAGAATGATGCTGGCAGGTCTGACAGAGAGCAAAGTGCCAACAACTCCCATGGACTGCACTGAATCCATAACATAACTGCACTTGTTGGCCCATGAAAAAACCCATAAGGGTAAAAACAGTCCCAACCATGCAGAACTAGGAAACATCAGTACTTAATATCCCAGGGCTGTGTATGCATTTGGCTTGCCACTGCAGGGGAAAATATCAGCTCTTAGCAAGCATCTACAAAAGAATAGGTCACTTTTGCATTGATTACCTATTGTATTTTGTGTTTCACAGCACATGTAGGAGGAGAGTTGTATAATCAATGTGTTTGCCCTCTCACCTTAAGAAATGCCTCAATTGCTGCTCTGCCATGGCTTTGACGGATATCGCAGGAATTTTGTTGGACTCATCCAATCCAAACTGTTGACAGCTTTGCTAGCTTGAACTGGTGCAGCTGGCATTTGGCATTCTGCAATGGGAGGAAGGACAACACTTGAAGGATTTCTATAGACAATAATATCTACCTGAATTTTCAGCACTCCCTCTGCATGTCTTTGTGAGTGTTGTGGTTTAACCTGGCAGCTAACAACGAAGCACTAGACAGCCACTCGCTCACCCCTCCCCTTTCCGTGCAGCAAGACGGGGAGGAGAATTGACAAAAAGTAAAACTCATAGGTTGAGATAAAGACTGTTTAATAAGACAACAAAGGAAATAATACTACTAGTGATACTGAATATGCAAAACAAATTATAAACAATGCAATTTTCTCACCACACGATGACAGGTTTGCAGCCAGTCCCTGAGCACTGATCAGGGAAGCTGGAACTTGCGGGATTCACGAATTTAACTAAATTAGTGAAAAAGACTGATGTTCTGGACAAGAGAGGAGTTAAACTCATGGAAAAAACAAGATTTCTGCCCCCCAGCCAACCCCTATTTAGAAACTAAGCATGATTTTTGTGGCATGGCATATTTCCATTGGCCATATTGGGCTAGCTGTCTGGCTGTGCTCCCTCCCAGCTCCTGCACACCTGCTCATTAGATGAACATGGGACTAGATAAAGTCCCTAATTTCTTCGCAACAACTGAAAACATCATTGTTATCAATATTGTTCTTGTACTAAATCCAGACTTCTGTGATACTGAGAGGAAAATTATCCCAGCCGAAATCAGGACAGTGAGTTTAGGACAATCTTTAAACACGTACTGATAATGAATGCACTGTCTGTTATTGTTGCATTTTTAAAAGAGATTCCCATTAAATCATTTGAGTTAACATCTGCAGGAAATTGGTGTGGATGATGAATTGTGTCAGCTCTTGCAAGAAAGAATTTCATTAAGTAAATGAAGATGTCCCAAAGAAACCCCAGGTGTATTCAGGGAAGAATTAGAGAATACAGCTAGTCTTAAAATGTCTTAACCCATTTAAATCCAAAGTAGTAAAGCCTTTACAGATTTCAACAAAATATGTGCTAATCTATGCACATAAACAGCAAATGTACTGTTTAGTCTGAAAATTGTGGTACATACCTGTGCATCCTCCAAATAAAGCTGACAAGAAAAAATAATAACCTACATTTTGTTTTAAAGATAAACAGTTAATTTGAAAGAAAAAAAATCTACCTCATATCTCATTAGAAAGCATGTATCTTTTAACTGGTATTAAACTCAATGTGCTACTCAATGAGAAAGTTACATGGAATTATTTTAAGTTGAGTGTAAGACTCATGATGGCCAAAAACATTAGGATGTAGCATTTACTTCCGTTTATTATTTCTTCCCTGTTCTGCTTTGTTTTGGCAAAATATCTACAGTCTTATCTTTGGAGCCTGTATAATTTTTTATTTCTACCTCATCTCCTATATGAAAAATGCTTTGAAATCCCTAGGTAATACAGGAGAGGAGCTGATTCTGAACTGGCTATTTAGTAATATAAACCCCTAGCCCTAGTCTGAAGTGATGGAGATCTACCTACTCAGCAACTCTGAAAGAAGAGGTGGAAATCAAATAGAAGAACTAGTATTAATGGTGGTATTAAAGATGTGTAATGCTAAAAGCTAAACATATTTTCTGTCAGACTTAATCACTTAACAATAGATATGTTTGCTACATGAACTAAGTGTAATAGATGCTAGTCACAAACTGAACAGAGCAGGATCTAGTTGCAGCAATATATTCTTTATGTTACTTTATTGGCAATACTGAGTTACAGCCAGGTACCTTGGGAGAAATCAGGTTATCCATAAATTGGATAATCTATTGATGGATAATGGAGAATTAGTAATATTACATGCTGTGAGTGTTCATCGCCTTAATATGTAAGGACTAGACCCTTAAAGGGATGCTGGTGAGTGCCTGCTTCTAGCTGCTTCGATTACTCAGGCACTAGTAAAACCTTAAAATTACTGCTCAGCTGCTTCTTAACCACATAAATGACTAGATTTCAAACCATGAATGTACCTAAAGATTTTAAACAAGTATCATCCTCCAAGCTCAGTAAATCTTCAACACCTGAGGTGGGACCCCTCAAATCAGTCCCTTTCACTGTGCTCATTGGTGGAATTTGATCTTGTGTATGTACCTGAGTGGATCAGTAGAATTTCCTGTCCCAGAATAGCTTACCTGGGGATACCCCTTTGATTGCAGAATGGAAAAAAAGGAGTGATGGAGACCTATAAAAAATAAAAATCAAGCTTCATTCAGACAAGTGGCCTGGAAAAAAAAAGTGCTTTTGTTGATAGCTCATTTTGTATCTTTACTTACCCTTCTCAGTCATGGAAGTAACCCAAAGCAACTGCCTCCTATATACTCAAGGAAGGAAGCTAACCTATGTTTTGCACGGAAACTGACTGCTAACACCCAAGGACACAGTTAATGATGCAAAAGTGTGCTGATGCCCTAATTTGACACATGCTCTTTGTCTCCTATGGCAATCTCTGGCCAAATGTGAGATTTCCAGCCTGATGTTTTGTTGAGACAGCAGTGCTGATGCAAGGTGAACTCAAGCTTTGTGCAAGGACAGTAAAATTGTACCCTGATGGTTCTTACAAAATTCTACCCTGAGAGAGTAGCAGTGGAGAGTACAGTGACAGAATCCTCAAATCAGTGGCTTTTCAAGCCATGATTTGTTCAAAAGCATGTAGTTTTATCAGGCTCTTATCTGACTGAGAGGGCACACCTCATGCAAGTCCAGGGACCAGGGGTTTACATATTGTGCAGGTTTTTTTCAAAATCACAGGTTCTTAGAATAGAACTATTTAAGAAAAGATCACTTTTGATATTTCAGACACAATGACCATCAACTTCATTTGTTGATGAGCCTCTCACAAAGATAACATTCTTGTGAGATTCATCCCTAACTTTGAGGGCAAAATATTCCAGCAGATTGGATTCTTCAGTCACGAAAGAAATAACAAATCATATATCAGCCATCATTGCCAGGAAAAAAAAAACAAAAATAAAGCCTCATTATTACGAAAGCCTTTGTGTCACCTTATTTTATTTTTCATCATCTTGGCGTGAAATGGCAGAGTTTTTTTTTCTTAAGGAAGAGAAAATGAGCGGCTGACTATTAGAAAGAGGAATTTATCTTAACGTGTCAATAAAACCTTTTAGTAAAAGATGCCAATAATTTATATGCTTCGGTTAGAAATCAAAATAGCTAACAAACAGCTAAATAAAAAATTACAATGAGCATGCAATGGGAATCTAATGCACAGAAACACAACACGTCAAAACACAAAAGAGAATATATGGATTTTTCAAGTTGTAATAAAAATAATGAATACTGGAAAAGTTCACTTGTATATAGAAATAACTGCACAGAGGAATTTATAGAACACAGACAACAAAGCTGTTTCTGCTGCAAGTTAAAACTCTGTGCTCCCACTCTTCTGATAGTCATGAATACTCCATTCTTAAAATAACTTCTGGAAATTTTCTATAACATTGTAAATTGGGAAAATCGGAAGTAATTCAGCAGGTTTTCCTATTAGTTGGAGGGATGACCTGAGAGGCATGTCATCCTGTTCAAAACTAAGATGGCAAAATTTAGTCAGGATGTGCCTCAAAGGATAAAATTGTAATTAATATGCTGCATATCAAAGTTGAAGTATATAAGCAATGTTTGATTTCTTCAGTCCTTGATATCTCTTTTTTAAAGAGTTACATAGATCTTTTATATAGATAAGGATATAGCTTATTTATTAATTAGCACAGATGTGATTCTACAGAGTGATGATTTTAAGTATATATTCTTGGCTTTATGTTGACTGAGTACAGTTGTCAAGAGCTCACAGATCTGCAGATCTAGGAATAGCAAAACACTTGTCTTCATTGTTAACAGAAATTTGAAAAGAGTTTTGGGAAACATTGTTTTCCAGGAATAACTCCAGTTCCCTCTTCAGAGAAAGCCGACTTGAACCAGCAATAGCACTAAAAGGAGCATTTCTCACTGCCCCTTGGCTGTATGATCCTCTCTGCTCTGGTACTTCTGGACTAGCAATTATTTTTAGAAGATTAGTGTTTTGACGAAGTTGAGCTGACTCAATTGCAAATCAAGCATACTACAAATTTGCTTCATCCTTTTGCAGTTCCTATTTCCAGAAAGCTAAAACTAAAACAAACAAGAATACAGCTTCTGAAATTCGGATTACTTGTACACTATTAAGAAGAATATAAATTAAGTATTGTGAGAAGACAAACTTCCTTCTCAGTTTTATTTTATCACGTGACATCTGTCAGAGAGAGACATAAGCAGAACCAGAAAGATGTGAAGATTCAGATACAGCTTGGAGAAGTCCAGTACAGAATAGAGGAATGACTTTTAGGATCACTTGCCAGCTGGAAAATCTTTGCAAGAGTATGTGCTTTTGTTCACACCTAGAGAAGCTGAATTTTCTATAGTGTCTGTGAAAATCCAAACCAAACCAAGAAACAAATCTGCACTGATTTTTTTTTATAATTGGAGCAACCTATAAGACCCTGAAATATGTATCTGCTTTGAAGAGAAGGCTGAAGAAATACAGTCTTCACCATTTACACCTTGTTTGCATGGTCATACTTGCCCCTTTCATATTTCTAACTTTTAGGTTTTAACCTTTTGATTAAATCCCAAAAGATTTGATTTGATCTGATTGTTTCCACACTTAGACATAGACTCCAGGTGACAAATCTAATATGATTGCGTACCTTTCTAGTCACTAGATGTGTTTTACTCAGTATAAAATACTTGATATCGATGATTATTTATTTTAATTTTTATCTTCTAGACAGTCTAAGAGTATCAGACCTCTTGGAATGTTAAAAATTATGCAGTTTATAGCCTTGTTTGAATCACTCACAGGACAGAATAACATATTTTGCTCATTCTTTTTATAGTATTATCATTACAGACACAATTTTTCTTTTCTATTTTCATAGTAGAACCTGGGAAAGCAAACTGAAAACATTTTTTTGATTTTTCTAATTTGTGCTGAAGTAAACAGTATTTCATGCTTTTGACATACATTCTCATACTGCTTCTCTACTGTTTTTTTTTCTTTCTTCTTACTAGATTATATGTTCTTGGTTGTTGTCTGCTTTTTCCAAACTCAGAATAGAAATGGGTTTTGTGTACTTTTTGTAGTCAGGACGGGTCCAGGTGATAAAGATCTTCTGTCTGCTTTCAGATAGTTATATTATTTCATATTATTGTTCCAGGAACCATTCTTCCAAGTCACTGTTTTTTGTCTTCTGACATATTTTTAAAATTTTCTTTATATACTTTTTTCTTTTTTTTCCTCTCTGCATTATGTTGTGTTAGAAATAATTTCCTTCAGTTATCTCTGACCTGTGGATTTCACTTTTAGTTTCTTTTTCACTTTTTTATTTCTTTTGTATTTACTTTAGCATTTCTTTTTCAATTTTTTCCCTTCATGTTCAATACAATTGCTGCAGCTTCAAAAGTCCCATTAAATTACTGTGTTCTGACAATGCATATGAAACCTTAAAACGGTTGTTTTGACCCCTAAGTGGAAAAGAGGACGGAGGCACAAACCAAACCTCCCTCCTCTTCCATTTTAATCAAGAAGCACACCATGGCAAGAGATTTTAAATAGCAACTGTGTTTGTCTGGTAAAAAACAAGTCTTAATGCTGTTTATCAACATCTAAAATCAGCAAGATTAAAAATTTGAAACCACCAGTCTTGCTTGACAAGTGACAACTCATGTAAGATATCAAATAACAATTAAAATATTGTAAGAAAACAAGTGGAGCATTTTTACTCCAAGTCCCGTAACCTGAAAAGGATGTCAGCAGGCCCACATCTTTTAACAGTCTGGAGCTCCTTCCTGCTCCCTGGGGTAAGATGTTAAATGTGCTTTTTCTTGGCATAAACAAAGTGAATTCCAGAGAGAGGGCAACTTTCTTCTTTTCAGACTTTTGCTATAAAAGAGGGTGATGACCTTAGTGTTGATAATGTGGCAATATAGGTTTTTTCTTTATTGATTCCACCAAATGAAATGCCTAATCTTTACTGGTACTTCACTGAGAGGCATGAAGGTCTGGAACTTCATTTTATTAGCAATTGCAGATTTGTTTTACACAAAAGCTTGTATGACTTGTCATAATACAGAGCGAAGAAAAAGCCTCTTCACATGCACATGTGCATCACATATATCACTATGTTTCAGTCTTCAGACACACTTTAATTATCACCAAAGGACTCTGGTTTGGGCAGAAAGAGAATGAGAGAATGTAAACAATCAAAACAGTCAATGAATACCATACATACATCTTTCTATTATCTTTTCTGTATCAACTTCCTTGGGTTGGCACAAAATAGAGATCCTACTTCTGACCTCAGTAAAAGAAATGTTAACATTTCTGCTGATTTCAGTTTTGCTCACCAAACAAGTTATTGTTTCTATATCTATAAATTCCAGACAAAGATTTATGTTAGACTTTACAGCTGTATGGGTGTTGAGGGTACGTCTATATTAGTAAACTCAATTGTTCCCAGGAATGTTCTTAGGTATTGAAACAATTTCTTATACTAGTGATTTGTGCAGACGTTGCCTGGCATGTTTTTGATCCCTGTGTTCTCCCGGCAGATTGCTGGTGCTGCTCACAGATCTGCATGATGCAAAGACAAACTGCAATTAGCACCCTGCATGCAGACACACCATTTCCAGCACTAGTGAAGTCCACTGGCATAGGGGTGAGACATTCTTTCCCAGGTAGCCCAACCAGCCAATGACATTCCCAAGCAAAGGTTTTTACTAGTTAAGATGCAGCCAGAATTGCCAGCAGGAAACATGACAGAAAAAGAAAAATGACAAAGAAAAAACTGTAAAATAAAACACAGTGAAATCTTATCTCTTTCTCTTAATCCATATTAAAAAATAATTGCAAAAATTGATCTGCGTCTGTCTTCCTTGATTAATTTGTTCTATACATAACTGTGATGGAAAAATTGTGGAAAAGATTGGGTTTCCAAGGGGCTTCTTGGTGAACTTGCCAAAACTTGTCAAGCTTGGTTATCCAGGTTGGCATCTTCTGCACAGGATATTGCCAGTGTCAACAATGCCCTCACAAACTCAGCACAAGGGTACTGCAGACTGGCCTGGGCAACTGGGGAACTACATTTTTTTCTCTATCTTTTTCTCCCTGAAGTCCTGCTCCCACGTGGTGGAGATTTGTTGCCCTATCAGCAACACACTTGCAAGCACAGCACAGCTGTAAGTCTGTATTAGTTTTTGCTTTATTAGTGATCCTATTTAATGCATGCTTTCCGTGGTAATAGAAGATACTTCAGGTAGAAATGAAGCAACTAATTGAGACAGACACCTGGCCTTTATGTTGTATTACCGCTTGAATTTATCTCCAGAATATTTAACTTGATTTGCTAATAAAACTTTAAAATCAGGACTCTGTTTCTTCACTGTGACTTTGATTCAGCTAACCTGAACCAAATTCTGGTTTCACAGTAAAGACAGATGCTTAGAAACAATCCCAGTGAGTACATTGTAGAAATGTAGATAGATTAAAATCTGATTTTCTGTTTGTAAATAAAGTCAGTTTTTCCTCATGGAAATAGTTTGCTTATGATTTTAAACTGATTTGGCCAAACTCATTTGTCAAAAATACCTAGAAAACAAAAAAATGTTCTATTGAGACATTTATTAACATAGCATTTCACAAATTTAATAATGTAAAAAACCGTTTATTTTCATATTCCATAACTTGGCTATGTTTAATTCAGGAAAAAAAAAAAGGTAATGAAATATGATCAACATTTCTGAAAGTAAAGCTAAGAACATTGGACTAAGAAAGCTTTCGTCATCATCATTAGGTCCCATCTTCTACTATTAAAGGCAACTAATCAATTTTATTTATGGATTTACTGAGATTTATTCTTGTTTGTCATACATGTTTTTGATACCAAAAAAATTTTTTTTTCATTTTACACTTAACCAGGAAAGCCACATTAAAAATGCTTAAAATAAATTTATTATATTATTAATCTCTATATTTAAATACCTCTCTTCTCATCTTCTGAAGAATCTTCTAAAGTTTTGAGACCATAGGCCTTTCCTATGCTTGTCAATAAAATAATACTAATCACAGAATCACAGAAT